>Ga0308169_10000560_pt1 | contig 53019 bp, 46 predicted proteins | sample PhyBR1_2_FD_202139 | JGI IMG/M metagenome (GOLD analysis project Ga0308169, IMG submission 202139) | Phyllosphere microbial communities from UC Gill Tract Community Farm, Albany, California, United States - DLSLSB.R1 | ecosystem: Host-associated > Plants > Phyllosphere > Unclassified | place... | reverse complement strand
CCACCCCGAAGGCACCGAGCCGCCCACCCTCCAGGAAGAGGAGCCCGACTCCCACTACTTCCAGTCCTGGATCAACGCTTTCAGCACCATCAGCCCCCGGGACGACTTCCTCACCGGCTACCAGAAGGAGCTCCAGGACCACCTTCGCTACCTCTACACGGCCGACGAGTACATCGATCAGAAGGATCACATCCTCTACCGCATCGTCGCCAGCTGAAGCCCCAGCTCACCTGATCACAGCTCGACTCACCCAACCACGGAGGACAAGCCCATGGCAACCATGACCGAAGACGCTGTCACCGAAGAGACCGCCACCCAGGAGATCAGCAGCGAAGCCACCGCCACCGCTCAGACCTACCAGTGCCCCACGAACTTCTCCGAACGCATGAGCTACATCGGCCTCGATCCCGAAGATCCCGAGCTCGCCATGTTTGCCTGCAGCTGCGACCACCGACGCCACTGGCTCGAGAGCAAGAAGCTCTGGTGATGGAGAATCTCTTCTCAGGCCCACAGCCCCGAATCATCGGCGCCACCGTCTACGCTCTCAACCGGACCCACGGACTCGCTCCCGCTCGAGACCGAGGCGAACCCGAAACCGTGAGCGAAGTCATCGACAGCTACCACGGACTCATCCGAACAGCCGAAGGCAACCTCTACTCCAACGGAGACTTCGGCATCGCCCGTCTCCCGGAGCCTGCGGCTCGCCCCTGATCCTTCACCCGACGCTAGCTCCAGTTCTCAGGTGTTGGCGACCCCCTCTTGGCATCAACCGACCAGGACTCTTCTCCCGGCGCAGAGGAGACAGCCTCCGGACAGCAGGCACCATCCAATAGGCCCATCACACTCAGTGGCCTTCAGCTTCAATCAGCTCTCCGAGCCTCAGCCCAGCTCCCTCCCCACTCTTCAGAAGGGAGCGGGGCTAGAGAAGTTTCCACAGATCAACCAAACCCCATTGACAGGACAATACCCACCACATAGAATAGAACCATGAACAACGCGACGAACACCACCGTCCAGAACACCATCGACTCCACCGAGATCGTGAACATCGCCGAACTCACCGCACAGCTCGAGCTCATCGAACGCCTCTACAAGGACCCCGCCTACTCCGATTCCAGCATCGCCAACTTCACCTACGCCGAGCTCTCCAACACCGCCTACGATCTCAACATCGTCCTCGAGAACCTCCTCGACCAGAGCAACGACGAGCAGAACATCTCCCACATCGAGTCCGCTCAGGCTGGTCTCCACCAGGTGCTCAATCCCACCAGCCCCACCCAGACCATGGCCAACCGCCGCATCGTCGCCATCCTCATGCTCGGCCTCGACGCAATGCGAGCAGTTCAGGAAGAGAACAACAACGGCTAACCCCGAACACCGAGAGGCCCCAATACCGCCTCCCACTCACCAGCCCGGCAGCTGCCTCCAAGGACAGCAGCCGGGCTGGTTCCGTTTCCCGAAGACTCATTCCCAGTCCCCCATCGACCAGCACACCTGAGCCCTCAGTCGAATCCTCGAAGCATCTCCACGGCCTCACCGACAGTCCCTCAGACCAGACCAAAAAATTCAGACTCGAACCATGAGCCCATCAGTCGCCCACCAGCCACAGATCACAGCCTAAGCCCACAGAACAGTCCTCCCCAATCACGACACCAGAGCACTCCTTCAACTCGCTCAGGAGTCAGCCTACCACCGCTGAGCCCATGGCAACAGCTGTACACACGAGTCCCTATGAATGATCTTCGAGTGGCGTCCTCAGCTTCAGTAGAGCCTGCGGAGTGCTTCCTCCAGAGAGGAGCTCGGAGATCGATGCAATGAGGATCTTCTTAGACTCAGGATCTCTCCACTCTGACTCCCATACGAATCCCAATCTCACATCTTGATCAGCTGCCAACCGGAGCTTCTCAGCGTGATACTCTTCAGCCGATGTTCCCCTTTGCATCATCACTTCATCCGAATGCCAATAGTCTCCGTTGTACTCGAGCGCACATCTCAACTTCGGCATGTAGACATCGAGCTCTCTTCCTCCAAGAACCTCTCGATCTCTAAGCACGACTTCGTGTCCGAGAGAAGTCACATAGGCAGCCAGTTCTTCTTCCCCCTTAGAGGAGTTGCTCTGACCACAGGCGGCACAACCACTTTCCATCGACATTACGGCAGCGTACGCGCTTACCTCTTTGACACGGCCGCACTGTACACAGCTCACTCTGACCTTCTGCTTCATGCCTCTCTGGGTTGAGTACGCAGCAAGATCCGGAGGTGTAGGAGAATCGTCCGCAAACCGTTTGGCCAGCTCAGGGTACTTGAAAGCAATCGATCTCTCGTATCGTAGAGGTTTCAGCGTGACCTTGTAGACGCCTCGGGGATTCTTCGAAATAGCATCGACACTCTTCCTGCACCTCCTGCAACTGGATGAGACAGACGCAGCGTAAGCACTGATCTCTCTGGGTTCACCGCAATCAGCACACTTCACTTTGACTCGTTGCTTCCAGCCCCTTCCAGACCCGGGTAAGCTTCCCCTGGAGGTGTTGGAGAATCGTCAGTGAAATGAGCCGCCAGCTCCGGATCTACATCAGCAATTGATCCTGGAAGTATCATCTTCGTCATACAGGTATTTTACCGACTCATCTACTCTCACTACCAACTCCATGCTTCGCTTGAGGCTCTAGGAGAGGTGAGCCTAGATGCCTCACTAAGACATCAGACGCACGAGCTGAATGTCACTCAGGAGATCGCCTCACCACAGGCAGATTCAGCGAGCCTCCAGCTCTAAGCATGAGCAAAAAATCTAAAAAAGACCCACGGACCTATGCCCGCGGCTCCTCCTTCCTTCTGCTCCCACTCCTCCTCCCGCCGTCTCCTCCCGCTCCCGCTCGCTACTACTCACTTCACTCAGTCCTCCATCCTCCTGATACCAGTCCCTTTCACCAGACCCCTTCCACCAGACCTGATCACAGACAGCCCCACAGCCATTCACTCCACTCCCGCCTCGCAGAGTAGTAGATCCAGGAGACGCAGCACCAACAGTGATGCCAACCCCCACAGTGGACTACCCCACTGAGAAGCTCTCCCACCAGGAAGAGCCAATCCCGAGTCCAGTACCAGAGCCCCAGCCTCAGCCAGGACGAGAAGCGCCAGCCCTCACCACCAGCAAGAGGTCTCCTCCAGGCAGACCCAGCAGAGAGCAGTTCCGCCGAGAGTCCCGTTCCCCACAGTAGATGGAAGTCAGCTGACGCTGCCTTCCGGGTCCGAGCAGCTCACGCTGTCGGCCCCAGGAGGAGGAGCTGACGCTCCGCCTCCAGGAGACCCTCCGGGCCTCCCCAGTAGCCACGACGCACCACGGTGCCCCTCACCGAGCCGGGTCCTGTAGACAGCTTGCAGCCAGCCTGAGAGCAGCAGTGATGACACACCACTCACAGGGCTTCGGGCAGTACTGCTAGCAGAGGGAGCACACAGTGGTGACGCACACCTCCGGGAGCTCCACAGAGCAGTGACGACGCACACCAGTGGGAGTCTCCGAGGAGTAGCGTCGCACACCAGTGCAGGGCTTCCAGCAGTGACGACGCACACCGGCTCCGCTGTCTTCCGAGTCCAGTAGTAGAGTGTGGTGTCGCACACTCGTGATCCCCCAGCAGGAAGCGGAGCCCTCCGGTCAGCGAGCGGAGCGAGCGAGTCGGCAGCAGAATCCCCACCCACCAGCAGCAGAACTACCGACACAGTGGTGTGCACACCACTGCCCGCTCCTGTGGACAGCTGCCTCCAGGCAGTGGCCACTGGGGGATGGCTCCTCCGGGAGCCAGTCCCCGCGGGGGAAGACCGCGCCAGCGGGCTGCGCCCGCCCCCGGCGGCTGCGCCAGCAGACGACGGGGCACCGAGGTGAGGAAGGCTAGGGAGAGGCGCTTGCGCCGGTTCCCAGCCTGACGAACCGAGGCTACCTTCTAGCCTACTCATACGCGCACACCAGTCCCCGGCAGCTCCACTACCAGCGTTCCCAGAGGAGCAACCACTACCTACACCAGCAGAACCACTACCACTACCCCCACTAGAGCATATACCAATACCGATACCCGACATACTACCTTCGGCACTGAGCGTGGCTTCAAGTGTGGTGTTTTTCGGGTTCGCGGGTTTCTCGATCTCTATGGTTCGTCCTACAGAAGCGCTAGTAACGCATTCAGATGTGATTCCTGTTCAATCCTACTATGAAATAGAAGCAGAAATGACGAAACTGGGGCCTTCGATATACGACCTGTGGCCCGCGATGGGGAGTGGTGCTCCGGTGGAAGTATCTAACGAAGCAGCCCGAGAGCTCACAGCTACGAGCTGAAATGTTGGGATACTTTGGCCCTTCCCAGTCCCGGAGATCATCGTCAGCGGCTTGCCTACTATAGCTCCAGTGTAACTCCCCAGGAGGGAATCATGCCCGTTCAGAACTTCCTTGAGGATGAGGACTACGATCCCCAGGACAGTGGCTCAGCTGTTCCAGACTTCCTGCAGGATGAGATATATGAGGATGAGGGCGACGGTGAGTACTACGGTGGCGGCTTCCTCGATGGGCCTGGAGCCTCTGCTGTGGAGGGCAACTTCGCCGGTGCTTCGGCTAGCACCTACGGAGCTTCGGGCGAGGACTTCGATCCCGCTGATCGGGAGGAGTTCGATGGCTACGAGGATGACGAGGATGAGCTCTTCGACGGCGAGGCGCTCTTCGGCCTCGGCGGAGCGACGACCGGCAGGAATCCTGGAGCTTCGGCTTCCCCCTCTGGGGCTCTAGCCACTCCCTCCAGGAGCACCGACGGGGTCGAGGAGGATGCCGATTCGAGCTCTTCCTATGGCATCAGCGGAGTCACTCCCAGGGCCACTCAGAGGGCTACCCCTTCCTCTAGTTCCTCCTCCACTGATGGTGACGCCACTCCCACTAATGGAAGTGCCCCCGATGGCCGTGCTCCGGAGGCCGCCACTACTAGCTCTGTTCCCGACTTCCTATCCGATGAGGATGAGGAGTTCGAGGTTGCTCCTACTCCCGGGTCAACTCCTGTTGCCGATGCTACTCCTACCGTAGAGCACACCGGCTCGGGTGGTGTCACTGAAGCTCCCCGGGGGCGTAGGGATCTTTCGAAGCGTCCGAGTAGACCAGCTTCCCAGAGTCCTGCTTCCAGTGGCGGCTCGTCTAATCCTGTTGCTGAGCCTACCCGTAGTGCTACTCCCTCTAGTCCTGTAGCTCCCACTGTTGGCCCGGGTACAGCCTCCGGTTCAGCTTCCGGAGCCATCTCTTCCAATCCCAGGACTACTCCTCCAGCTCCCGGTGGCGTTCCCTCCAGTGCTCCCCGTAGTGTTTCTGGGGCTGAGTCCTCCACTGGTAGCTCCACCGAAAAGGACTCGTCTGGCGCTGCTAGGACTGCAACCGGCAAGCCTCCTGTGCGACCTGTTGAGACCGTGCGCTTCGATCCGAAGGCTGGGGCTACTCCACTCTCCGAGGATGAGGCTGCTGAGCTCAAGGCCCCCTCTGACTATGCTGCGAAGCGTGATCTCAAGTTCACCGCACTGAAGCAGAAGGACTCCACCGTGAGGAAGGTCGGCTCTGACGGACTCACTCCAGCGGAGAGGAAGAGAGCTGCGAGCGCCTCTGGGGCTTCGAGCCTTCGCACTCCAGCCAATGGTAGGCTCTCCCAGGAGGAGCTCCTCTTCTATGCGAACCTCGGTGCTCAGCGGGCTGGTGACTTCGGTGGCAGCTCTAAGAAGCAGCTCTTCCTTCCCCCTGTGCTCCAGGAGAGCGCCGATCAGAAGCGTGAGCGAGAGGCACGAATCAACCGGGCTCTCGCCAATGGCTCCATCGCCCACGGAGCCAAGAGTCGACTCACGGAGAAGGACTACAGGGTTCTTCAGTTCATGGCGCTCTTCAAGTTCGTGTCGGAGAGACAGATCGGCAAGCTCCTTCAGTGTGCTGAAATCACTGCCTACAAGCGACTCAATGAGCTCCGGAAGCACGGGCTCACCAAGGGATTCAAGACCCTGGGGGTGAAGGGATCTGTCTGGGTGCTCACTGAGACGGGCATGGATCTCAGTGGCTTTGAGCTCCCTCGAGGCACTGAGTCGGCGCTCACTCTCTCCATGGTCTCCCACCAGTTCACTGTGAACCATGTGGCGGCCCACCTCTGGAGCGGAGGCTCCAATGTGCTTCGAGAGAAGAACTTCCCCCAGAGGAATCTCCCCGATGGAAAGGGTGGCTTCGACTTCGGCGAGCGCATCATCTCCGAGCTTCAGATTCAGTCTGCCTTCGGAAAGATCCGAGGAAGCGCTCGAGCCGATGCCTTTGTGCCCGAGGTGAAGCGCCATCTCGCTGGTCAGTTCGATGACTGGCAGCGCGCGGGCGGCCCGAAGTTCGGCGACTCTCCTGAGCTCCAGCGGGGCAATGAGTACATGTGGACGCTCTTTCCTCCTGTGTCCAATCGGCTCAACTACCATGTGCCTGACCTCGTTGTGGCTCGACCTCGAACCGCCGACGGGAAGCCTCAGTCCATCGCTGTGGAGGTTGAGCTTCGCACCAAGGCAGATGACTCCAGCTATGAGCGCACCCTGGATGCCTACCGGGTTGACGAGTCTATCTACAGGAAGGTGGTCTGGGTTTGCCGGCTCAAGGGTACGGCTGAGAAGCTCGCTCGCATCGCTAAGCGCAACGGGCTTGCTGAGCAGGGTCGCATTGAGATCGTTCCTATCTATCTCCAGGATGGGAGCAGGTTCACCGGCAAGGATACCTGGGCCCTCTAGGAGTATCCGGTGGAGAACGGTTTGAGGGAACGCTGGAGTGGCGTTTCAGTCGATAGTGCTAGGGTCGCAGAACCCGGCGGGAGATAGGTAGATATGTATCCGAGAAATGGCAGCAACGAGAGCGAAGCTGGAGCTCACAGGAGCTTCGGCGACAGCTTCCTCGGCGCCATGGAAGATGAGAGCGAGATCCTTTCTCCTCTCCCCGATGGCTCTCCCGAAGAGGAGGATGCGCTTCCCCTGATCGAGGAAGATGTGCTCGACGGAGGCTACCACGACATTGAGCTCCTTGAGGCATCCCTGGATGAGCCCCTCCCCGGCATGGAGCGCATCGTTGAGCTCCGGGAGGAACCCTGGGACTATGGCTCCACTGACTATCCGGAGATCGACGAGACACGATCTGCGGACAGCTTTGGAGGATCCTACGGGAGCGCTGACTATGGCGATTCTACTGTGGCATCTCCGGCCCATGGGGATCTTGAGGAGTCAGCCGAGAGCTATGAGCAGGGATCGCGCTCGGAGCTCTTCGGTGCCATCGGTGAGTTCACCGGAGGCCTCTCGGAGGCCGTCGAGGTGGAGGACACGAACTATGAGCCCGTGGATCCTGACAGCGCCTTCGAGGATGTGGAGGAGCAGGAGGATGACTTCACCGGTTCGGATCTCGAGAGCGTGCTCGCCAACATCGGTAGAAGCGATGCGGTAGCAGAGGATGACTCAAGCCCTGAGCAGGAGAACGAGGCTGGCACTCGCGAGAAGCTCCAGAGCAACTTCAAGACCACTGAGGAAGACGAGGAGCTCATGCAGGGCTTCGAGATCGACCGGATCATCTCACTGGCCATCGAGCTCGGAGCCTCGGACATCCACATCAAGCCCAATGAGCGCATCGGTTTCAGGGTCAACGGCCACTTCAGCACCACCAGCCGCTTCGATGTGATTCCAGCTGAAGTCACCCGTAGAATCCAGCAGAAGATCGTCACCAATGTGGCCGATGACATCTTCCTCACCAAGTGGGAGCTCGACACTTCCTACACTGTGAAGACCGGTCCTCACCGGGGAAGGCGCGTCCGCATGAGCGTCACCAAGGGTGCTCTAGAGACCGTGATGGTCATGCGACTGATCTCCCCGAGGATTCCTCTACCCCATGAGCTAGAGATCGAGGACGAGCTCCTTGCCTGGGCCGACCTCCCCAGTGGGCTCGTTCTCATGAACGGACCTACAGGTACGGGTAAGTCTACCACCCTGGCGAGCATGATCCAGGACATTCAGAAGAAGCTTCCAGGTGTCATCATCACCATCGAGAAGCCCGTCGAGTATCTCTATGACGAGCGCAATGGGATCGCTCGAGTCTACCAGCGTGAGGTCGGCAGGGATACTCTGAGCTTCTCGGCCGCTCTCGATTCCGCCATGCGTATGGACCCTGATGTCATCCTCATCGGTGAGATGAGGAACAGCGATGAGGCAGAGGCCGTGATCTACGCTGCTGACACAGGCCACCTTTCCCTGTCCACCACCCACGCCAACAGCGCTGCACAGACGGTGACTCGAGTGCAGCGCATGTTCAAGGGGGATGAGCGTAGGCAGGCCATGGAGTCGCTCGCCACTGTCTCCCGGGGCTTCGCATCACAGGTTCTCTGTCGGACTCCCGAGGGTAGCCGCTTCGCCGTGCGGGAGATCCTCACCGTAACGGACGAGATCTCCGACCTGATCATGCAGGGAAACGCTCGAGGAATTCGGAAGCTCCAGGAAGAGCGGGGAATCACTCTGGAGCACGGGCTCATTCGAGCCGTGCAGGCAGGACGCTGTACTCCGGAAGAGGCTCGCAGAAAGAGCACTGAGCGAAGCTACTTCGACTACCTGCTATCCGAAACTGCTAAGAGCTTCTAGGTCCATTCTGAACCTTGAGCCCTATCCATGGCCCGGCTTCCTGTTGTGGAATCCGGGCCATGGTGATACAATGGGCCCATGGATCCTGAACTGATTTCTGACCTCGCCGACGAGCTCATCGAGGCATCTCGCATCTACTACGAGGGCGCTGAAGAGTCGCCTCTCACCGATGAGGAGTTCGACGAGAAGCAGGCCTACCTCGCTTCGCTCGTTGACACCATCGACGACGATGAGCTCCTCACCAAGGTGACGCTCATCCTCGAGGGTGATCTCAACCTCGGCGCTGAAGTCCATGTGGCCGATGAGGTGCCCCACAATGTGCCCATGCTCTCCCTGGCGAAGGCCAACTCTGAGGAGCTCCTTCGAAAGTTTCTGGAGAAGATGCTCGACAATGGGGCCGATGGCTTCAAGCTCCAGCTCAAGCTCGATGGCTTTGCCCTCTCGGCTCGCTACGAGGATGGCGTGCTGAAGCAGCTCGCTACCCGAGGCACTGGCGATGCCGGAGAGAACTCCAACTTCCTCCTCGGCAATGAGCTCGTCACCATCGTGGGACTCCCTGAGACCATCGATCAGAAGGGCTCTGCGGAGCTCCGCGGTGAGCTCTTCTTCACGGAGGCTCAGTTCGCGGCGGCGGATGCTGAGCGAGTGGCGCTCACGGGTGAGCACTTCAGCAACTCCCGCAATGCTGTGGTGGGTCTTCGGCTCAAGGCTTCCCGTGGTCTTGACTTCCCCGTGGAGTTCAGCTTCTCTGCCTACGGTGCCTGGCAGGGTAAGAAGGCCATCGAGCTCTCCACCATCAGCGCTCAGAACTTCGACACCGTTGAGAAGCTCACCCTCCGGGAGCTCGCCGGCAAGGATGTGCCGCTGGCCGACTTGAAGACCGTGGAGGAAGTGCTCGCATCTGTGAAGGCCCTCGGGGATCTCATCGATCACTTCGAGGCTCCCAACGATGGTGTGGTGGTGAAGCCCACCAACGAGGCTCAGCTCCTGGTTGAGCTCGGCAACAACGCTCACCACCCTGCCTCGCAGATCGCCTACAAGTACCCCACGCCCTCTGTGCCCACCGAGGTCCTGGACATCACCTTCTCGGTCGGCAAGACCGGCAAGATCAATCCTCGAGCCATCCTGAAGCCCGTCCATGTGATGGGTACTCTGGTGAGCCGGGCGACGCTCAACAACTACGACTGGATCGCCAACAAGTACTCTCGGGATGTGCGCGTCGGCTCCGCTGTCATGCTGACCCGAGCCAACAAGGTTATCCCCTTCATCAGCGCTGTGGTGCACAACCCCGAGGACACTGTTCCCGTCGAGGCTCCTCGCACCTGCCCGGCCTGTGGTGATGACCTACTCTCTGAGGACGGCATCTGGCCTCCGAAGACTCTGCGCTGCACCAACCTCGACTGCCCGAGCCGCGATGTGTTCAGCATCCTCAATGCTGTGATGAAGGGCAACCTGAACATCGACGGCATGAGCGGTGTGACGGTCGAGGCGCTCCACGAGGATGGAAAGCTCAACTCCATCGCTGACCTCTACAAGCTCACCATGGAGGATCTCATCGAGTCCGACTTCGGTGTCGACTCCAAGACCGGCAACCCCCGGCGCCTCGGCGAGACTCGCTCGCAGAACATCCTCGACCACATCGAGGCATCCAAGGAGCTCCCCCTTGATCGCATCCTGACGGCGCTCTCGATCCAGACTCTGGGTCACCGGGCCGCCAAGGCTCTGGTGTCGCACTTCGGCTCCATCGAGGCCATTCGAGCTGCCAGCGAAGCGGAGATCGAGAACATCGACAAGTTCGGCGCCAAGAAGGCGGAGATCATCGTCCGTGGGCTGAAGCACCGCTCTAAGGTCATCGATGAGATGATCAGCGCTGGTGTGACATTCAAGGCTCCGGAGGCAGCTGCCAGCAGTGGTGACGCACTCAAGGGCCTGAGCTTCGCCATCAGCGGTCCGGTCCCTGAGCCCTTCCACAACCGTGGCGCCTGGGTGGAGTACATCGAGGCCAACGGAGGTGCGTTCCACTCTGGGCCGAAGGCTGCCACGAGCTACATGGTCGCCGATGCGGATGGAAGCTCCTCGAAGATCAAGAAAGCCCGGGAGCTCGGAGTCCAGTTCCTGACCGCTGAGGAGTTCACAGAGCGCTTTTCAGAGTGATCCACTGAGGCGGATTTCGCCAGGTAGCGACGGCGCCTAGAGCCACGGTAGTAGTGCGGCTCTAGGCGCCGTTTTGCGGTCTGTCGATGGTACTTTTCCAGCATGGGGCGTGATGAACCACAGGGCGCTGGGAGAGAATAGTCGACCGATGGAATATGACTACAGTGATGTCACACATGGATGCTGTGGTGTCACACACTACTTCTCAGAGCGCGATGGTGTGACACCACTAGGACTCAAGCCGGGCCTGAGGTTGTGTGACATCAGAGCTACTCGAGTGCTTACAGGTGTGCGTCACACTAAGAAAGTGTGCGCGTTACTCTTTTCTACAGGCTTGGTGAATGGTGATGTCACACCTAAGAGTTTTAGCGACTGTGGTGTCACACCTTCTACAATAGCGTGACATCACAGCATGGGTGTGCGACACCTGTCTAAAGGTGTGCGTCCTACAGTTCAGGGCCATCGGCTGTGAGACTTAGAGGTGTGACACCACTGAGCAGGTGTGCGCGCTACTGCTCATAGGTGCTTCAAGGTCACACAGTGAGCTGAGCTCTATTGATGTGCGTCGAACTGTAGAGGTGTGCGCGTATCTATACCAGAGCCATGCGCTGCACTGCTCCGCCCTCTAGGCCGTTGGATAGCCGGAACGGTGCAACCCGACAGCTCGGCGACTAAAGTCGCTTAGGAGGGCAGCTACTGTGTTCTAGGGGTGCTCCCGGCGAGCTACTCCCGGCGAAGTTCGAGGAGACCGTCGTAGTCTGCATCGATGTGCCATCCAGCGTCTTCGGCCACGCTCTGGGTCATGCTGTCGCGCTTCAGGGTAGCTTCGGCCACAGGCCTCAGCGCCTTCTGGATGATGTAGGAATCTTCGAGAAGGATTGCGGTGTTGAGCTGGGCACTGTCCCTTCCGGGGAAGATCGCCATGAGCCTTCGGTCGGAGCGGTTCTGTATGGAGGCAGCGAGTACCTGACCATTTCTGTGGAGGAAGCGCACCAGGTAGCTGTTCGGATCGTAGATGTCTTCGAGCTCCGCAGCGTCGTAGTAGAACCGGCCCAGCGATGATCCGAGAGCGCCCTCGAGGAATCCGAGCTCGGTGTGGCTCTGGGAAGAGCTGACTACAGTCGTTCCGTAGCCGTAGCGGTGGATTCCGGGAACTGTACGAAAGCTGCTCGCTAGAGCCTTGATGGAGCTGACAGTTGTGGCGATGAGAAGGATGAGCCAGATGACTCCATCCACGAGTAGGACAATGAGGAGCAGTGCCAGGATCTGGGTAACGCTGTCGGGGAGGTTCTGGTAGAACGAGCTCTTGGTTGTCACACCACTACCAGCAGTTTGGGCACTGCTGACAAGGGCCTCGAAGATCTTCGCCACGAACAGCAGGAAGCCGAACAGGAAGGGAAGCTGTAGCAGGAGAGAGAGCAGGGCCGTAACACCTGAGGCTACTGCTGAGTTGATACGCGCTGAGACCCAGAGAAAGAGAGCGATTAGCCCGTAGAGGACTCCCAGTGAGATAGCCACTATGATCCACGGCAGCAGCGACGCTCCCAATAGCGCGAAGAGCGGTGCGATGGGTGATCGAGTTCCCTCTATTGCGAGATCCGCGATGCCGATGCCGATGAGTAGCGCATGGAGTCCGTAGAAGTAAACGAAGCCCATGGTGGTCCTGCGTAGCCTGTCATTGGCCGCAAAGGCATCAGCTAGTGTGCGCTTCTGGATGATCTGTTCAAGTAGCACTTTCGGTCCCTCTCCTAAAAAGAGAGGGGCGGAGCGACCCTACCACTAGTCGCTCCACCCCTCTAGATTCCTCCCATGGGGAGGGCTCAGGGCACAGTCTTACTGAGGGGGTACTTGTCCCCGACAATCGACTCTGCAAGTCTTGCGAAGGAGGGTCGCAGGTCCTCGTGCTCGAGGAGTACCTCCATGCTGTTCACATTGGTGGCGTGGGCGATGAGCCTCTGGTTCGAGGGGATCACCGAGACGATGGGAACTTCCTGCGCGTTCTCAGCGATCTTCTTACCGGTCATGTTGACGCTCTTGAGCGACTTGTTCACCACGATGCCGATCTTGCGCTTCGGGATGTTCATGCCGTTCTGATCCAGGGGGCTCGTAACTTCCTGAACCCAGCGAGCCATCGAGAACACGGAGGTCGAAACGACCTCGGTGACCATGACGATGAGGTCTGCCATGGGGTAGGCAACCTTCTCGAGGAGGGGGTCAAGGTAGTTCACCGAGGTGTCAAGGATGATGTAGTCGTACATCGACCTCAGGTAGTTGATGAGCTCCACATAGAACTCGGGAGGGAGCTCCTCAGCCGAGCGAGGACGCCTAGGGGCGAGCATCACATCGATCTTGAGGCCCTCGTCGTAGATCTTGGTTTCCTCGATCTGCTCCCGGGTGATTCCGTAGCGCCGGAGCTTCATCACGGTGGGCTTCCAGAAGCCGGTGAAGAATCCGACCTGGCCGTCTCGAACATCGAGGTCGAGGAGGAGAACCTTCAGGGGCTTCTTCACGGGCTGACCGGCCTTGTCGAGGAGCCCTTCCTTGACGGAGTTGATGGAGGAGTGAGCCAGGTAGGTAGCCAGCGTGATGGACACGGTGGACTTACCGGAGCCACCCTTGGAGGAAGTCACGGCGATGACCTGGCCGAGACAGTCGCTCTTGGGGATGGGTGCGGAAGAGACCTGAACAGGAGCCGAAGCCTCAGTGTTCACGGGCTGAGGTGCCGGCGGAATGTAGCTACCACCTGAGATGATGGAGGCAGCATCACCAGCATCTGCCGGAGGATCCATGAGGAAGTCCTCGACGGCCTGATCGATGGTGGCGTGGGGTCGCTTGGCGTCTACGAAGTAGATCTTACCGTCTGCGAAGGAGTTGGTGAAGCGCTCGTGCTCGATGCGGTCGATGATCGGGCCGCGGAGATCCGGGCTGTAGGAGATCACGCAGAACATGCAGTAGGGTGACAGGGAAGCGACCAGCTTCTCGAAGGAAGTGTCTCTAGCCTGGGGATCGAAGAACTTGTCTACGATCATCACAATCTGAATGTCGTTGCTGATGGACTCGTTGGATAGACCAGCGCGGAAGGTGCTGATGTCTGGGACATGGTCGAAGAAGTTCCATTCGGACTTCATTCGGCTGATCGCGTCACCAACCGCGCCAGGTCCAATGTAGATCACATTGGGGACGGCCTGGTCATTCATGGGTTACCTATCTATCTCTTAGTGTGGTAGTCAGAGATTGGGGACCTCGGCCTGCCTCATCGACCAGCCGAGGTCCCCGCTGTACAGCTTTCATATCAACTTAGGGCGCTGTAGTTGCGCTATCCGTTGCTTCTGAGCCTGTGGAAGAGCTGGAGTTGCTGCTGCTTCCACTTTCCGAAGATCCAGCCTTGGAGCTGTCTGCTTCGGCGGTCTTGCACTCCTTGTCGTCGGACACAACCGAGTTACCCGGGCTGCAGTCCTTGAGCTCCTGCGTGGGTCGTCCGAAGGCGTCACGGGGCAGGCTGGTGAAGGTGTAGTCAGTGCCCTCACCCATGTTCTGGGGTCCGTCAGCCTGATCGTAGCTGAAGACGCCCTCGTAGTCGCTGAGCTTGGGCTTCTCGTACTCGTTCTGACGGGGAGAGAGAACGAGCTTCACGCTGTCAGAAGATGCCTTCATGATCTGCTGAAGCTTGGCAGCGTTCTCGGGGCTCATGCCCACCACATACTGATTACCCGTTGCCTGGTCGCTAGCAGAGCCATCCTGTCCGGCAGCGCTGTTGGCCACATCGACGCTCGTGTCCAGAGCAAGAATGTTCACGAATGGGTAGTAGCTTCCGTTGTCTCCGGCTACCATCATGTCGAAGTAGTAGCCCTTCTGGATGCGTCCACCGACTGCACTGTCAGGGCCGACAGAGAAGCTGGTGATTACCCAGTCGTCGGGGATACCGACCGACACATCCTGGTTACCTCCCACATTGGAGTTGGTAAGGATGTCACCCGCGAGGAGCGGGTGGGATGTGTAGACTCCACCCGTCTGGACATCGCTCATGCCGATGGCGGCCTGCGGTGCTCCACCCTTGTTGACCGTGACAGGCTCAAGCATGTCTGGAGTCACCTGAGCCCGGGAAGGCACATCTTCCTTGAGCACATAGTAGGTCTCTGTCTGAATGAGATTCAGCGAGAGCATGACGATGACTCCCGCAACACCGAGTCCGAGGGCTACAGCGAGCCCCCAGAGGAAGGTGTTGTTCTTAGCGCCGGGCTTTCTAGCCATTACGGACTTCCTTTTCTGCCATGTTCAAGTAGCTTCGAGCACCACGGCTATATCGAAGGCTAGCGCTGTTGAGCAGCGATAGCTCTTGCCTTGGCTTCCTTCTTCGCCTTCTGCTTTCTGAGTGCGTCATAGGGGTTGGTGGAGAAGATCTCTAGCCAGTCCTGACGCCAGTCGCTGAACCGAATCAGTCCGAAGTCCTTCTTGTAGTCGGACATAATGCACTGCGAGGGCTCAAGGCCTGAGATGATGCCCTCGAAGCCCTCGTCTTTCGGTAGGTCCATATCGTCTACGAGCGCCTTTGCCTCTTCCTTGGAGGCCTTGAAGGCGAATCGGGTGGCGATGGTGTTCTTGATGTCAACATCTGTGAGATGCTGAGGATTCTGGGTGATCAGGATTGTGGCCAGGTTCTTGGAGCGGCCGAGGAGCGCAACCTCATTGACGATCTTGAGTCCACTGGGAGTGGAGAGAATTGCCCACGCCTCATCGATGATGAAGGTTTTGGGCCTGCTCATGTCGTCGGACTTGAGCATCCGTCGGATGTAGTCCGTGAGGAGGTAGAGGATGCCGGAGGCAAGTCGACCTTCCTGGCTGTCTCGAGCGGCTTCGGCACTCTCCGGGAAGGACATGCCCATGAGCGTTGCGATGGTGATGCCACCGTCCACGAGCTTGGGGGGCTTGCGCCGCTTGAGCCCCGAGTAGAAGCACAGGCTCGAGTACTCCATGGACTTGATGCCCTCGAGCTCAGAGCCGATGAGCCGGGCGCGCTCGTTGATGGAGCTTCGAAGAGCCGTCACCACCTTCACCATGTTGGCGCCACCCTCTTCTACGAGGTCCTTGATGACTGGGATGATCGCCTGTCGATCTTCTCGGGACAGACCTCCCACGAAAAGGTCGATGAGGTTGAGCGACATGGAGAGCTGTTCGCTGATCTTGTCGGTGAGACCGAAGGGATCGAGGATGCCCTTGAGCGCGCTGTTGGAAAGATCCCAGATGTTCATGGGAACTCCAAGCTCGTCCTTGAGAGGAGTGAGCTTCAGCATGTCTCCCTTGTAGTCGATGACCACAGTGGTCTTGCCCTGGAGGGCGGAGATCGCAGCAAGGATGAGTCCCGCGTAGGTCTTACCTTGACCGGGTGCTCCGGTCACTGTCGTCACGGGAAGACCCGTGTTGTAGATGGAGCTATGAGCATCCCAGAAGACCGGGCCGGGCACGCCCGCGATGGTCTCTGCGATGAACATGCTCGAGGAGTACTTGGTCTTACTCATCTGCTCTTCTCCTCCCAGAGTTCAGCGAGCTCCATGAGCTCCCTGCGGCGGCTGATCCAGACTTCCTTCTGGATGAAGTACTCTGGCTTCTTGTGGATGTCTGAAACTGTGAAATCGGTGTAGCACTTCTGGCTGAAGATGTAGCGGAAGGTCACCTTGGTCGCGTCGATCAGCCCACGCCCATCGAAGAGGGGCTTGTCGCCGATGGCAGCCAGAAGGATGGGCACCGACAGTAGGAATGCGATGTAGAAGAGATTGAAGTACATCCCGAATACGAGCACAAGGGGGATTGTCCAGAGCGCGATGCCGAGGAAGAGAAAACCCGCTTTCTTCAGGGATACGGGCTTACTGAGACTGATGTCTCCCAGCGAGTAGAGGAAGAGCTCCCGGTTAAAGAAGCTCGTCATGTTGAGAATCGGCAAGCCGTTCACGAATTAGCTCCCTCCGTAGCTACTAGTTTCAGAATGAACCATATCGGTAGGTTCAGCTCTCCAGGGGCTCCACAACCAGTGTGAAGCGGTAGTGGCCCTTCTCAGGCGATCTTTCGCCGTAGCCGAACGACACTTCCGTAAGGTGCTTGAAGTTGTCGTCTACCCACCAGGCGCAGTCAGTGAGGCCGTCCGTGAGAGCCTTGACCGTGGGCCAGAGGTTGGGTGGATCGAAGTCTCGGTTCACCGTGTTGCCAACGAGCACTCGCACTCGAGCCCGGTCGAAGAGGAACGGTACAGTCACAGCATTAGCTACATCGTAGGATGTCTTGTCGCCGATGGCCAGAATGTCCTCGTGATCCTCGATCTCCTTCTTGGAGAGCCCCTTCTTGGCGAGCTTCTTCGATACAGCAGACTTCTTGGTCTGCCAGTCCTGACGCTCCTGGAGCGCATGGACCCTCTGCTTCACTGCTTCTCGCTGATTCTCCTCGTGGAGCTCCAGACCCGCCTCGATAGCGAGCTTCCGAAGGGTCCGAACGATCTTTGCCTTGATGTAGTGATGAACAGCCACATTGGAGGAGAGAGTGTCAGGCCTTGCGATGTCGAAGACTAGAGTGTGCACACCAGCTTCGTCCTTCGTTGCTGAGATCAGGCTGGTCATAGCTCCCTAACTTTGGACACATACTTGCGTGCCTGGCGCACGCCGACGAAGGATATCAGCCCAGCAACTGCGAGCATGATCCAAGACATCGGGTCCACAAACCAGTACTCCCGGGCTCGCTCATCGAGAAGGTAGATACCGATGAAGCCAGCGGGAATGATGATGGCGGAGGCATTCATGCTGAGGTTGGCAGACTTGGTCGCCTGAGAGATCTCCTCAGTGGTGCGCTTCTTCTGCTCGACAGCCTGAAGGATGATGTCGATCTGTCCCTCCAGGGATACACCTGTTGACGCAGCCTGGATCATGCAGGAGCAGAGGAACCGCAGGTCCTCGGAGGTCGTTTCCTCCCTCAGCGTCTCCATGGCTTCGGCAAAGCCCACATTGGAGCGGATCTGGTTCTTTGCGGGAAGAAGCTCATCGTAGAGCGGCGAAGGAATGGTGTCGATGACCTTCATGAGCGCCCGCTCCTCTGTGACGCTGGCGCTGATGTTGGACTTCATGGCGAAGAGGAAGCCGGTGAGCTGATTCCTGATCACATCGTCCCTGCGACCGGCCTTGGTCTTCAGTGCCACATGGATCACGAAGAGGATCACGGAAGCGATGGCCACACCCGCAAGAGGAGACTGGAAGAAGATGGTGATCAGCGCGGTGATGGCGATCCACACCACGGCGATGGTTGTTCCACCCTTGGGGTCATCCTTAGAAAACTGGGTAGATATCTGATTGAGGTTCTTGCCCCAGGTCTCATTCCAGCGCCCGATGGGGCCTGGCTTGCCACCGGTCTCGTCCTCGTAGCCCTCGCCTTCGAACTCGTCGGTGCCACTGAGGATAGCCTCAAGCTGTCCGCGGTAGCGTGTCTCGGGATCCTTCTCCTGAGAGCGCCTTCCGATGAGGATGACGATGAGCACGACGAGGACTCCGGCGAGGCCGGCTCCCGCAAGGGCTAGGATGAGATTCATGCCCATCTTGGTGTCACACCTTACTTAGTTCTTTGAGCTCTTCCCAGTTGAGGTCTCGCTGGAATGCGAGTCCGCGGCGTTCGATGAGCTCGTTGCTGATGGTGTCTACCTTGTTCCAGGTAGCGTTTTCTCTGTCGATCTTCCATATCGTCCGGGGGATGAGCACGGGCTTCTTACCCTCATCAAATTCCGGGTAGCTGGGGATCTCTGCGATCTCAGCGATCTTTCGAGAACCATCGTCCAGGTTGTGCTCGAGGTAGATGATGAAGTCGATTGCCGCACCGATCAGAGGGAGCGCAGCCTCGGCCTGAATGACTTCTCCCTGGCCGACCATGGAGAGCAACCTCGGAATGGCGTCCCTGACGGTGTTAGCGTGCAGAGTAGACGCTCCGGCATGGCCTGTGTTCAGGGCCTGGCAGAGGTCGAAGGCTTCGCCTCCTGTCGACTCACCGACGATGATGACATTGGGGGCCATCTGCAGGGTAGCCTTGACGAGATCACGGATGGTCACACCGGGCTGTTCTGTTCCCAGTCGCCCCTTGAGCGTCTCCATGCCGGGAGCCACCATCTTGTTGGGGTTGAGCTTGAGCTCCAGGGAGTCCTCCACGGTGAGGATCCGCACATCGTTGCGGTAGAAGCCACTGAGTGCATTGAGCATGGAGGTCTTACCGGTTGATGTTCCACCCACGACGAGGAATGAGCAGCCCTTGTAGATCAGGTTGCCGACATCGGTGAGCATCTCCGGCGAGGCGGAGCCACGGTCTACGAGATCCATGGGAGTCCAGTGGCGCTCAGGGTGGCGTCGCACATTGAGCGATGGGCCCGAGGGCATGATGCTCCTGTGGATTCCCCAGAGCCTTGAGTTGTCGTGGAGCCTGCTCTTGAGCATGGGCTCTGTGCGAGAGAGGCTCTTGCCCACTGCCTGGAAGAGCCTTTCGAGGAGCTGCTCCATGTGCTTTTGGCTTCTGAACTTGCAGCTGGGCACATAGGTCCAGTGGCCGCCTGCCTCGATGGTCACATTCTTCGGACCGTTGACAGCGATCTCATTGATGGACTTGTCGCGCCAGAGCGGATCAATGCTGGAGAAGCCGATGATCTCATTGGAGATCAGCTGTGCGAGAATTGCTCGGTCGCGGCCGTGCCAATCCTGGCTCTTGTTGGTGCGATTGCTGATGTACTCGAGGATGAGAACCTTGAGGAGGAAGTAGGCCTTCTCCTGGATAGCCTCGTCTGTGGGGTTCTCCTGAGAGAGCGCCACGATGTCGGATCCACCGCGCTCGGTGAGTTCGAACTGGACGAATTCGGTACCGAGCTGAATGTCCTCTTCGTAGCGGTCGAAGAAATTGTGGGGAGCCTCACGCAGGATGTTTCCAGTGATGACTCGAGAAGCTCTGAGTCCACCGCCGGGATAGCGCTCATTGAGAGCCTTGATGTTGGCGTCGATGAGCCTCTGAACAGTCGTGAAGTCGCTACCAGTAGCTTCAGCTTCCCTTGCTAGATCCGCCTGAAAGCCCTGATTGTTGGCGCTGTTGTAGTCGCCATCAGCGTAGAGGTCGGCGTCTAGAGCAGTGCGCTTGGGCCTACTCCTCATTTCAAGCTCGTCCTCGTCCTCGTGGAGGAAGCCACTGAGAAAGCTGTTGGTGCTGTTGTCTGGGATGCTCAAGGGTTGTAGCCTCTCTTACTGAAGGATCTGCATGAGGGAAGTCACGAAGGGCGCGAGGAGAATAATCATCAGCGCCGCTGACAGGGTGGGGGTGAGAACCGAAGTCATCTTCACGGGGAGTGCTGCTGTGCGCTCTCGGATCAGGGAGAACAGCTCTGCTCGAGATTCGTCGGAGCGAGATCTCAGAGTGCCTTCCATGGACACATTGAGCTCAATTGCTTCCTGGAGAGAGCGCGTGAAGGTCACGATGCTGGTGGAAGGTGCTCGATCAGCGAAGCCATCCAGAGCCTCTGCCATGGGCTTACCCGCATCCACGGATCGAACAACGCTCTGGAGCTCATCCTTGAGATAGGAGTCCTTGAGGTGGGGAACCGTATCGCGGATAGCCTGGTTGGCTGTGCGACCTGAGGAGATCGAGATAATCATCAGGTCCAGGGCTTCAGGCAGATTGCGCTTGAAGTCAAGATCTCGGTCAGCGGCCTTCTCTCGGTGGAGGATGTAGGGGTAGAAGAATCCGAGCACAGCGAAGCCGGGAATGATGATGTACCAGGGTGCCCAGACGCCGAAGGCGAATGTAGCAAACCAGATTCCGGCTCCACCGATGGCACCGATGAGACCTGTAATCCAGCGAACGAAAAGGAACTCCTCAGCACGGAGTCCCCAGGGATTTCCCGAGCGAGTGAGGAGATCATCGATGCGAGTAAGATCTCGCTGCACCTTGGCAGCTCCGGTGGAGGGAAGGGCGGAGTAGATCTCTGAACTCAGCACAGTCAGAGCCCTGAGAGCAGAGTTGCCTGCAGTTTCTTCCTCATTGTCGGGCTTGAAACGGTCTCGACGCTTAGGTACCAGTGAAGCATAGGCTAGAACGAAGACCAGGAGCCCGGCGAGGAGCGCCAGAGCATAGACATACTGGGTGTTCATACTAGTCCTTTGCTTTCGAGTGGGCCGATGCTATATCAGCTTACCGTACCAAACAGTGAGGAAACAGCAGAGAGGGCGAGAACCGAAGTTCCCGCCCTCTCTGAATCGATCGAAACCTTAGTTGGTGGTTCCGAATCGGTTGGTGAAGTTCTTGTCGGTTGTGAACGACCGAGTCTTCGAGTAGGACTTGTCGCCAGTGCAGTACCCATCCTGAGTAGTTGCGCCGGCCACATTCTGTCCCTGGATACAGCTTGCGATGTCTGCACCCTTGTTCATTGCGGCACCACCGATCCAGCTGGAGATGGCGACAGCTGCCAGTGCGATACCAACGATGAAGAGGATCTCATCGATGAAGCCTGCGCCGTCCCCCATGTCCTGCTCGGACCGAAATGCGGCTGTGATGTTGCCGAAAATCTTGTCCATGGTCTATCCCTCGTTTGCTTGGTGAATTGAAGCTCAACTCATATCAAAGCGCGATCAAAGTGATCGCCCCTCAGAGTTGAGTCTCTAACAAACGAGAGATAGAGCCGGGAGCTAGCGGAAAATCAGTCCTCTTCCTCTGATTCCTCTGACTTCTCGACGGTCTTCTCGACCATCTTGATGGACCACTTCCAGAGCTTCAGTGCCTCTGCTTCCACACGCTCCTGCCAGTCCTTGAGGTTGTCGTCCTCGAAGAGGTCGCCCGAGATAGGCTCGTCGCTGAGAATGACCTCCTCGATGAAGTAGCGAGCTCGAGTGAAGGAGTTGAGCCCCATGTCTGGAGACTTGAGCTTGCCACCCCAGATCGAGAGCTGCATGGCGCTCGACATCTTGATGATGGAGTTGGCTAGTGCGCCGCGCTCCTTCTTGGAGACATCGAGCCCAGCCTCTCTGATGAGCTTGCTTGCGAGGCTGTAGGCGCCGAGGGGGCTGGCAACGGCGATGGATCCAGGGTTGACCTCACCGCTGGAGGTGGTGGTCATAAACACGGGGGGCTCTACCGGGTGGAAGCTGCCCTTCTTGCCACCACCGGAGGAGTCGCCGCCTCCATTGGAGCCTCGACCGAAGTCTCGGGGAGCCTTACCGGCAGCGCTGGGGAAGCGCTCGTCGTGGGGATCCTCGAGGGGGTTGGTGAGAGCTGCCTTCGAGAAGATCCAGTCATCGCTCTCCCGGATCTTCAGGGCTGCGACACCCTTGAAGATCGAGTCCTTGGCGACTGCCAGAGGAGTGAGCTCCTCGATGGGAATCTTGCGGTCGATCTTGTCCTGACGGCGAATCTCGAGCCGGTAGTAGATGCTGCGCTTCTTGCTGTAGGAAGCGTCGATGATCTTGTTGAGCTCTTCCTCGGACTTGGGGATCCATGCCGAGGGGAGATACTGACGGGGGTTTCCGCTCTTGTCGTGGGCCATGAAGGTGATCTTGCGCGACTTCTCCTTGTCCTGGATGTCGTGCACAAAGCCGTAGCCTCGAATGACCTTCACTTCTGCGGGCGGATCTCCACCATCGAAGGAGATGATCGGTGTTGCCCAGGCGCGCTGTTCTTCGCTCATTTTCTACCTACTCTGTGTGTATGCGCTGGATCGGTTACGGATCCATAGTACCGAAACTACGGTCTCAGCACCGCACTCAGAGAGGCCTACTCAGCCCTTGCCTACAAGATTTCGGAACCACTGCCAGCTCAGGAACTGGTCGGAGATCCAGTTGAGCACATGGCTCACGAAGGCGATGGGGTCCCAGTTCCAGAGAGTCAGGATAGCGAAGACAATGGCCGCAACGACCAGCCATCCTACGACGGATAGTGCTGTCTTGATTGGACCGGCCATGGGGATGTTCTCCTCGTTCTCTTAGCGCTTGCGACCGAACAGGCCACGCTTAGCTTTCTGATTCTCTGCGAAGGGATCTACCTCTGGCTCCTCAAGAATTCCTTCCTTCGCATTGAGCTCCTGGTCCATCTCAGCTCGCTTGGCGCGCTGTTCCTCTGCGAGCTCGGCCTTGCGTCGTAGGATAGCTTCCTGCTCCTCCTTGGAGGGCGGAGTCCTGAGTCGGGGTGGCATGAAGAGCTCTGCTGTTCCGTTGAGATCATCGATGTCAAAGTTCTCCTGGAATCCCACGAAGCGCTTCATCTCGTCCAGGGTGAAGCCGGCTCCCTTGGTGCCCTTGTAGGCTCGGATCGCTTCCCGGGAAGCCTGAGGGAGTCGCTTGTAGCGCTTCCCCGTTGCAGGGTCGATAGCCCAGTCTCCGTCTAGGACCTCGTCTCCGACACTCTCATCGGGCAGCTCGTCAGTTTGTACGGGCTGAGGGGCTACGGCGCTCCTAGGGGCAGCTACTGTTTCCTGTGTGGATGCCCTTCGGGCTTCCTGCTCAGCCTTCCAGCTGAGGAAGGCGGCGTACTCGGGATCTACGGCTGCTGCGGGAGTGGGCGAGCTCACGGCAGGAGCCTCCGGTGCTACCCGAGGAGAGGGAGCTCTACGGGCGCGAGGATCTCTCTGCTGTCCTGGAGCACCCTGAGCCGGACGCTGTTGTGCTGATTGCCCCTGGGGCTGTGGACGCTGGGTCGGAGTAGCAGGCTGAGCCGCTCTCGGAGCTGCTGGCTTGCTGAACTTGTCCAGGCCGTCGCCGCCGGAAGGAATGCTCGTAGGAAGTCCCATAGTAGATCTCCATATCGGTGGTCGGTCAGGAACGGGTCTAGATCGTAGGATCGGCGCCCATGCGCTTGAGCTGAGCTACTCGCTCCTCGATGGGTGGATGAGTCCTGTAGGCGTTGCGGCTGAAGAATGCGAGCTGCTTAGCTGTCTGGTCCACCGACTCGTTCTTCTTCTTGGAGAAGCTGTGGGAGCTGTAGCTTCCGTCGATCTTGCGTAGCGCAGTGGCCAGAGCGCTGGGATTCCTCGTGAGCCGAACCGCCGTAGCATCGGCCTGCGACTCCCGCTTGCGCTGCATGGATGCGTTGGCGAGCTGAGAGAGGAAGGGTGCAGCGATGAGGAAGATCAGCGAAAGCACGATGAGCACGATTGCGAGCGGGTTCTTGTTGTCTCCGCCTCTTCCACCGAAGACTCGGGTACCGATCCCTGAGATCACGGCCACGATTGAGGACATGGCGATGAGCTTAGTCATGGCCTTGGAGTCACCTGTGAGAAGATGACCGACCTCGTGGGCGATGACCGCCTGCAGCTCTTCCCGGTTGGTGATCTCAAGGAGTCCCGTTGTCACTCCGATGAGCGAACCACTTCTACCGGCCAGAGCGAAGGCATTGGGCTCTCTGCTGTTGATGACCCCAACCTGAGGGAGTTCGTCCCCGTGGAGCCCAGCGGCCAGAGCCATCTCCTCGACGATGTTCTCGATGTAGCGCTGAGTGCGAGGATCTACCTCAATGGTGCCGAGCTCAAGTGCGATGGCCTTCCAGGATCGTGCCGAAAGGATGGCCATCGCAATAGCTGAGACAACCGCAGCCAGGGGAGTTGTGACGAGGAGGAAGCCCAGGATCTGCTCATTGCTGAGCTTCTCGCTCATGAAGATGAAGATCATGGCAGCCTCAAGCGTCAGCGTGAGGAGGATGAAGTTCACCACCCAGGAGAAGGCGATGCCTCTCTTGAGCTTTCCGAGTCGAACTCGAAAGTTCTCCCGGTCGATGGGTGCAGGCGCGTTGTCCATGCTAGCCAATGTGCGGCCCTCTCTAGCTGAAGTCGACCTTCGGTGCCTTACGGACGCTCTCGTCCTCGACTACGAACATGTCCCTCTTGGAGAACTTGAAGATTCCGGCGATGATGCTGGAAGGGAATTGCTCTCGCTTGGTGTTGTAGTCGTTGACCGAGTCGTTGTAGGCCTGTCGGGAGAAGGCTACCTTGTTCTCAGTGGAAGCGAGCTCTTCCTGGAGCTGTCCGAAGTTGGAGGAAGCCTTGAGGTCGGGGTAGGCCTCGGCCACTGCGTTGATCCGCATGGTGGCATCGTTGAGGAGCCGGTCGGCCTTGGCGAGTCCCTGGCCACTGTGGGAAGCAATGGCCTTGCTAGCCTCAGCTCGAGCGTTGGTGACTGCCTCAAACACGCTGGTCTCGTGGCGAGCGTATTCCTTCACGGTGTTCACGAGGTTGGGGATGAGGTCGAAGCGCCGCTGAAGCTGTGTGTCGATCTGGCCGAAGGACTCGTCTACGGTGTTTCGCAGAGAGACGAGCTTGTTGTACTGAACGACCGCCCAGATGGCGAGGATCGCCACTACGACTACTGCGATGATGATGGCTAGCATTGCTGACTCCTTAGGGTCTTTGGTCGAATATCGAGCAAGTAGATTCAGTCCAGATTCAGACGAGCTTGGGGAGCTCAGTGATCGAATCAATGGTCTTGACCTTCATGGTCATGTTCCTGGGGATCTGACCCTTGGCGGAGGCTGGAATCACTGCGGTGTCGAAGCCTAGCCGCTCCGCTTCCTTGAGCTTAGTGGAGATCATGGAGCCCTTGATACGGCCAGTCAGGGTCATCTCACCGATGTAGATGGTGCGACCCGGGCTCTTCTTATTCTTGACAGAGGAGAGGATGGAGGCAGCGATGGCGAGATCGGCGAGGGGATCCTTTACCCGAATGCCTGCAGTTGTGGAGACAAAGACATCCGAGTCGTAGAGTCTAGCCTCCGCGAACTTGTCGAGGATGGCGCAGATGATCTGACCTCGAGCATTGTCCACAGAGCTGAACTGCTTGCGAGGATTGGTGAGGCTCGACTCGGCCACCAGAGCCTGAATCTCCACGGGAATCTGTCGAATGCCCTCCGAGATGAAGCCGGTGGCCTCGCCGGCGAGGGGGTCACCGATGTCGAGGAGCACACCCGAAGGATCAGCGACTTCCTCGAGACCCGTCTCAGAGTGCTGGAAGATGCCGACCTCTGTGGCGTCACCGAAGCGGTTCTTGGTGGCCCGCATGAACTTCAGTGGAGTATCTCGATCTGACTCGATGTAGAGCACACAGTCCACGATGTGGGCGATCTGGTTGGATCCGGCGAAGGTGGGGTCGCCACCGTCACCCTTGGTGACCTGGTTGATGAGCACCATGGTGATCCCACGAGTCTTAGCGAGACGGGTCAGCGTGTGGGCAGCTTCCTTGGACTGAGTGATGCTTCCGATGCCACTGGTGATGCTACTCGAGGCCAGCGTCTGAAGACTGTCAACCACCATGAACTTGGGCTGCACATCGTCCATGTGACCCATGAGCGTCTCGAGGTTGGTCTCGTGGGTGATGTGGATGTTCTCCTCGGTGATCCCCATGCGCTCAGCTCGAAGCTTGATCTGGCTCTCCGATTCCTCGCCTGAGGAGTAGAGCACGGGGTGACCGAGCTTTCCGAAGATCTCAGAGAGCCTCAGGGAGAGCGTGGACTTTCCGGCTCCAGGGCTCGCAGCGAGGAGTACAACCTCACCGGTGACGAAGCCACCTCCAAGTACCCGGTCGAGCTCACCGATGCCGCTGGGAGTCCTCTCGATGGTGACGGACTTGAGCTCGGTGAGAGTGCGCGCCTTCTGAGCGGGCTTCAGAGACTCTCCCGACTTGAGCCCGGAGGCCTCGGGGGCTGGAGCACCTTCGGCTGCGACCTTCGTCTCCTCCAGGGTGCCCCATTCTTTGCACTGTGGACATCTTCCGTACCACTGCGCAAAGGTGTTTCCACATGCGGTGCACTTGAACTGAGTCTTAGCTTTAGCCATGGGTCTGTTATACCGATCAGGAGGCAGTAGGAGCAGATCTAAGCGACTTGCAGGTCATTATTGTCGGGATGTGTGGGGAGGGAGCTACGGGGCCTAGAAGATCGCTAGAGCAACGACCACGAAGAAAAGCAGCACCGAAAGGCCGGACATGAGAGGGATGATGACCTTCTGCTCATCCTCTCCGCCGGACTCAACCCGGGCGAAGCGCGTGTACCACCAGAAGCGCTTCTTGGTGAGCACCGTCAGGGGAAAGAAGAGCGGAGTTCCCTGCTTGGTGAAGGTGTCGCCCACGATGTGGGTTGCGCCGCCGGCGGCGATGGCGATACCGAGCCAGAGGTAGCCCTGCTCGGCCGGGATGAAGCTGATCAGTAGGAGAGCTACCAGCACGGCGATGAGGAAGGCGACGATCTCACCGGCAAAGCCCTTGCGGATCTTGGCCATACGCTTCTTGCCCAGCGAGGACAGGAAGAGGTGGATCATGGCGGCGAGGAAGAGAGCGCCGAAGAACTGACCCAGGGTGATCTCACCGAGCACGGGAAGTTCGATGTGCTGGGGGAGCTTTGTGAGCATCCAGACTCCGAGGCCGATGAGCGCAGCCGAGAGTAGCGTGTGGTAGAAGCCCCGGTGAGGATTGGGGCTTGCATCGTCTCGAGGCGTGCGAATAACCGTCTGAATGATTCCAGATGTGAGCCGGAAGACCACGCTGAGTCCCTCGCCGATGAAGCCGAAGGCTGAGTGGCTTGTGGACTTGGAGTTGTCGAGGTCTGGGTAGAGCGTGGCGCCGATCCAGGCCAGAGCAAAGGCGATGATCAGGGCGATGTAGCCGACCTTTAGGTAGGCATCTCCCCAGCCCATGAGGAGCGCAACGATGAAGAGAACCTCTACGGCGATCACACCTGTCACGGCGTGGAGGTAGCCGGAGAATCCTCCGTCGGACCGGAGCTTCCTCTTCAGGATGTCGACTACGGAGAAGCACTCCTGGTCCGGAGGGGAAATCTCTGTCATCGTTGGCCTTTCTCGCCTACTAGGTGTCTCGGAGCATATCGTCGCCAAACAGCGGAAGAGGGGACCCCGAAGGGCCCCTCTTCGTGAAGCTACTCTCAGCTGTTGGCAGCCATGAGCGAGCCGTACTGCACTCGCATCTCCAGCTCGTTGCCCGTGACTGCACGCTTGGATGCGGGCGGAAGCGACAGAGCGTTGGGAGTGTTGGCCATGGTCATCACCAGATCCGAACCCACGAAGGCGCCAGTGAGCTGGTTCTTCTCGTTGGCCTTGAGCTTGTGGAGAACCACGCCCTGGCCACCCTTGCCCTTGACCGGTACCTCGGTCACCGGAGTGACCTTGATGGTCTTGGAGCCCTCGGAGACGATTGAGGACTCGGTGGGCTTCTCGACGAGGCCGAAGCCGATGATCTTCTCGGCGTCTGACTTCAGGTTCATGGCCTTCACGGGACCAGCCTTGGAGCCGGAGACTCGCACGGACTCAGCGTCAAAGGCGATGGCCATAGCTCCCGAGCTCACGAGCACGAACTTCTTGCCCTTGACAGAGCGAGCGAGCCAGAGCGTAGCAGCGATGCTGTCACCCTCTCGGAGCGCGATCACCGGGAACTCGTCCTTATTGCCGAAGTCGGTCTTGGAGATCTTGATCTCACCCTTAGCTGTGACGATTGCCAGACCCACATCGTACTTGCCGATCTCGATCTTGGCCACACCGACGACCGGCAGGGAGCTGTCGAAGCCGAGCTCCTTGGCACCCACCGGCTTGTCCTCCGGGAAGAAGTTAGCGGGCACCTTCTTGGCCGAACCGTCCTCGAAGACAACTGCGATCTCCGACTGGGTGCTGGTCTTGATGGTCTCCACGATGGGGCCGTACTTGAGGATGCTTGCACCCTGCTCGTAGAGGTCCCTCTCAGCAGTTCGAATGAGCTTGCCGTTGCGGAGCTTCGTGATGTAGCAGGGAAGGTCCTTCTCAGCAGCCCTGGCGGACTGTGCGAGTGCACGCTCCTGCTCCTTGATCTCCTCGTTGGAGAGTCCGGAGATCACGGTCTTTCGCTCGTCTCCGATGACCTTGCGGGTCTCCTTGAGCTCGAACTTCACCCGATCATTGAGCGCGGTCTGGTCGTCTGCGAGGATGGCCTCACAGTCTGCCTTCTCCTTGAGGAGCTTCTCCTTCTGGTCACCGAGGTCGGTTGCGTCGGCCTTGGTGAGCTTTCGGAGCTGCATGTCCAGGATGTACTGGGCCTGCTTCTCGTTGATCTTGAAGTGCTTGATGAGCTTGTTCTTGGCCTGCTCGGCGTCATCGGCGTTCCGGATGATTGCGATGGCCGCGTCGATGTCCACGAGCGCCGCGAGAAGAGCCTCGATCTGAAGGATCTTGTTGGCGATCTGAGCGAGCCTGGAGATCGCCTTGTTCTTGACGATGCTTCGCCTGAAGTTCAGGAACTGCTGGAGCTGCTCAAGCATGTTCTGGACGACCGGCGCGCCGTCCACGATGAGCGTCGAGTTGGTGGAGAACTTGCTCTCGACCGGAGTCGACTTGAAGAGCTCCGCCATGATGGCGCTGATGTTGCTGCCAGCCTTGGTCTCAAGGCTGAGCCGAAGTCCCCGGTTCTTGTCCGTGAGGTCCTTGATGACCGAGAGATCGTTGAGCTTGCTGGAGCCCGATGCCTGAGCCTTGCGGATGGCCTTGATGACATCCTCTGCTGAAACCTGGTAGGGAAGCTCGTAGAAGATGATCCGGTTGCGACCCCGGGGGAGCTGCTCGATCTCGTAGCGGCCGCGGATGGTGAAGGTTCCGCTACCCGTGGAGAGGTACTCGTCCACACCGTCCATGCCGAAGAGCTCGCCTCCGGTGGGGAAGTCCGGGCCCTTGATGATCTTCATGAGCTGCTTCATGGTCATCTGAGGATTCTCGATGAGCTTGATGGCAGCGTTCATCACTTCGGTGGGATTGTGGGGCCAGAGCTTGGCCGCGTAGCCCACGGCGATGCCCTGGGTTCCGTTGATGATGCCCACAGGCCAGCGCACGGGGATTCGAGTAGGCTCCGGGAGCGATCCATCGAAGTTGCGACCCATCTCCAGGCCGCCCTCGTCGAGATCCCGGACGAGCTCCATGGAAGCGGGGCTGAGCTTGCACTCCCAGTATCGAGCTGCTGCCGCGGTGTCACCCGCGACCTTTCCGACGGATCCGTAGGGAGTGATCAGCGGAACGCGCTGCACGAAGCCCTGAGCCATACGGGCCAGAGCGTCCTGGATGGAAGAGTCACCGTGGGGGTGGTACTTGTTGGCCTCTGAGGCTGCGATGGAGGCCTTGAGGAAGGGAGCCTTTGGAGTGACCTTCTTCGAGTAGAGGGCCCAAAGGATACGCCTGTTGACAGGCTTGAAGCCATCCTCGAGGAGGAGTGCCCTGTCACGGATCGTGTAGAGGGCGTAGGGAAGATAGAGATTGGGGATCCACTCTTCAGCCGGCCGAGGGATGACCTCCGCCGCGATCTGCTCTGTCTCTTCTGCTGCCATGTGCTAGTTTCCTTGCCTGTTTTAGCGAGTGCCGATGCACTCATAGTACCGAAAGTCGGGTGGCCTGGCGCTTATGCCTAGAGGCGCATACCTCGCTGCATGGCACCGAGATCGATGGTAGCCTTCTTGACCTGGAGCTCAGGAGTCGCATCTCGCTCAGCGTCCATCTCGCCGAAGAGCGAGGCTGCCCAGGATCCGGGCATGTTGGAGGTCGAGGCGAGAGCTCCGAGGAGATCATTGAGACTCATGAGCCGACGCTCCTGCCTCACCGAGTCGATGATCTCCTGCGCCTGTCCCATGAGGTCGGTGCGCCTGGCAGCGATGAGGAAGAGCGCCAGGTCAGAGGGGTAGACAAAGGTCTGCATCTCATCGATGAGCTCGAGGAGCGTGGGCTCCAGCTCCCCGTTGATCTGCTGCAGGAAGATCTTGTGACCCGTGAGCTGAGTGTCCTTGGAGGTGATGGCAGCTGTCCGTGTTCTGCCTCCTCGGATGATCTCCTTGAGGAGCTTGGTCGTGTGACGCTCAAACTCAGCCGTGTCGAAGGTGTCCGTTCCGAAGTTGCCCATGTCAGTCCTCAAAGATCTCTGAGTTGGATTCCATCCAACTGTCTACAGTATCCCTATCGAAGCCCTTCGCCCTGAGCCCGCCCGAGAGCACCATGCTCTTCTGCCAGCTTCGTTCAGCTTTCCTAAAGGGAGTAGAGCGCATGATCTTCTGAGCGGCCTTGTCCACCGCCTCGAGGAGCTGACTGTCGAGCTCGTCCTCTAGGCCCTCTAGGACCGCCTCAATCTCCTCCTCGGGGATTCCCTTGTACTTGAGCTCCCGGGCCGCCAGGCTCGTACCCTTGCCCTTAGCGATGGCCGTCTTGATCTTCGACTCGATGAACAGCTGATCGTCGAGCATGTGGAGGAGCTCAAGCTCGTGCATGACCTCATCCACGATGTTGCTCTCCTGAACCTCGTCCTCGATGTCCAGGTGCTTCACAGCGTCTCGGGGATAGCCCTTCTCGTAGAGCCTATCCCGGATCTTCGTGCTATGGCTGGGAAAGCGACCGAGATACCAGATCGAGCTATTGCGGGCGTGGCGAAGGAGCTCGTCGTACTCACTGAGCTCTAGCACCTTGTTCGGATCGATTTCTACCGTTCTTGCCTTCTTGGGCTCTGGCATCTGTCCCTCTCAAGTCCTTGGCTGCAACTGAAAGCAGCCGAACTATCCTAACGAGAACCACCTTGAGAAAAAGCCGTCCCGGCTGGCTCCAGGGAAAAGAGTCAGCCGGGACGGCTTGAATTGGGATGCTACTCAGCGACGGCGAGTGAACTGAATGGCGTCAGCGAGCTGCTCGGGCTCAGGCTGCGACTCCCAAGCAACTCGAGCCTTCTCCACATGGTTGAAGGTCTTGGCTGCCGGACAGATCTTAGCCAGAGGGCACCAGCTGCAAAGAATTGAAGGACTGTACTCGAAGAGGTTGCGTTCGATGTGGTCGGTGAGCTGCGCGTCGGCAGCCTCAACATCTGCGATCACTCGTGCCCGGAGCGCCTCGTCGGTGAGATCCACATTGACGACCTCGCGAGCGACCGGGTAGATCAGTCGAGCACCCGTGACCTTGACGCCCTTCTCCTGCTCGAGGAGGAGAGAGTAGATGATCTGCTGACGCTGTTCAGCGAGCCCCTCGGGGTTCTTGGCCTTGGTGCCGGGCTTGTACTTCTTGACCTTGGCTCCGGACTTCCAGTCCTCCACCATGACCTCGCTGGAGATGTCCGAGCCCTCTTCTCGGTCGACCTCCTTGACCCGGTCGATGAAGCCCAGAGTGTCTCGAGTTGCGTTGCCGATGCGGCCAACAACGAAGATCTCCAGGCCCGGATCCACAGATCGGTTGCCCGTGAAGATGAGCTCGTTCTTGGCGGCGATTGCCTCTGGAGCCTCGAGGTTCTTGCCGTGCTCCTTGAGGTAGGACTTGACCGACTTCTTGATCCACTTGACGGCGGTCTCGTTGGAGCGCAGCCGGTAGTAGCTGCTCGAGGAGAGAGCGTCCTCGACGGCAGCCTCGATCTCTTCCTTGGAGTGCTTACCAGCACCGAGATTCTCGACGGCCTCCCCGAAGGCAGTTCCCTTGCCATTGGGCGCTACCGTCTCGAGCTCAGCGATGACGACTTCCGAGGGGTCGGCGTCTGCGTGCATGTTGTAGTAGCCATTGACCGCAGCTCGAAGCCAGAGCACGGCCTCGCGGATCTGTGCGAGGTCCTTGTACTCATCGGAGCTCAGCACATTCTTAACCTCCTGGCGCATGGTCTCGTGGGTGCGCTCTTCGGGCTTGTGGCCGAAGAAGTTCTCCATGACCTGGTGGAACATGCTTCCACGGCGTGCGGCGTTGTCGGGCTCTTCCTCGAGGAGGCCGGGGAGCACGAAGGAGTTGGCGAGCCAGGAAGCGGGGCAGCCCTGGAGACCAGTGATGGTTGAGGCGGAGAGCTTCTTCTTGGCGAGCTTGGCCGAGGTCTCTGTGCTCAGAACCCTGATGCCGTCCTTGGTGATCTCGACGAGCGGTTCTGTGATCTTAACCTTATCAGCCATGGGATCCCTGTCAGTTCTAGTTCAAAGCGAAAGTCTGGAGTCGCTGGCCGAACCCGAAGATTCGTAGCCAATGACTCCAGACTATCCTAACATACTGGAGGCCTACGGTCAAACTACCGCAGGATTCCGTGTCACTTGCTGTTGAAGCCGCCCTGCTGAGGAGGCGTGGGGAACTGCTGAGAGTAGTTCTGCTGAGGGTAGCCGGGCTGGGGGTAGCCTCCCCGGGGAGCCGACTGAGCGTAGGCCTCGGCGGAATCATCCCAGTAGAAGTGACTGCTGTTGACTGCTCGCATGGCAATGAGGATGATGTCGAGGATCTGCCAGAGGCCAAAGGTCATCCAGCTCAGGAGGAGCTTGGCGATGCCGAGGCCGATGTGACCCAGGTAGAACCGGTCGATGCCCAGAGTTCCCAGGAACACCGACAGGAGAAGTGTGACCAACCAGTTCTTGGTGGGCTTGTAGATCATCGGTGCTCCTTCTTAGAGATGTGGATAGTGGAAGATATCGCGGTCAGCTTCCAACTCCGGTGATGATGAGGAGCACGAAGCCATTGTAGACCATGTGATTGACGATGGCAGGGTAGAGCGACTTGGTCTTCAGCGTGAGAATGATCCCAGTCACGCCAACGAGCCCAGGTGTGACCACAGCGAGCACATCTGCCAGCGTTCCCGTGAAACCCTGGAAGTGGGCGAAGCCGAAGGCAATGGCCACGATGATGGCTGCTGGAATCTGGATCCACTTTCTACGAGTGTCCTGAGCGAGAGCTCCAAGGAAGGCGCCCCGGAAGAAGATCTCCTCACAGATCGGTGCGAGGATCACGATGAAGAGCCCCAGGTAGAAGATCGAGTGGCTCTCAGCGAGCCCGCCGATGGTCTGGGTGGTGTCGTTTGCGCCCCGAGCTTCAGGCTTCCCCATGCTTGAGATCAGCGTCGTTCCCAGGATACCGATGACCGTGGCTCCGATGTAGGTAGCCACTGCTGCGGCAACGCCCAGTGGAATGTAGTAGAAGTGGAACTCCCTTAGCCGCAGGGAGGAGAGGATGCTCTTGGCCCGACCAGTGATGACGAGGAAGAGGATCGCAGCGAGGACGAAGCTCGATGAGGTGAGAGCGAAGCCAGCAGTCTGATCGAAGATGATCCCACTGCTTCGAGCTATCCAGGCCAGCGCTCCGCTGATCAGGATGAAGAGCGCGGGGAGAAGGAGGAGTCCGCCGATTGCTCTGGGCCAGCTATAGGGCTTTTCCTCGAGCTCTGCCTCGTGCTCCTGGTGGTCCACTGCTACTGAGTCAGTCACTGTCTACTCTTTCTCTAGGCGATCCGAGGATCAGTCGAAGTTCTCGCCAACGATGTCGTCCATGGAGCTATCCCATGTCTCTTCGGGTCGAGCGAAGCGATCCGCTTTCTCCCTCTTCTCACCGAAGGAGATCGGCGCGGACATGTCTCCAGGCTTGGTGGGTTCGGCCGGCTTCTTGGGCTCTTCGGGAGCATCGTTTGAGATATCCTCAAAGCCGAAGGCTCCGTCATCCTCAAAGCTGAAGTCGCCCGAGTCATCGTCGTCCTCGTCGTCTTCGCCGGCCTGGTAGCTCTCGATGGCAGCCTGGGTGTCGATGCCCTCACGGCTGTCGAGGTCTCCCTCGCCGAAGGTCTCCATGTCCACGAGGTTGGCCTTGCGGGTATTCTGCTTGCCCTGGGCGATGGGAGTTCCATCGGGATTGAGGCCCTGGCCCTGAAGGTACTCATCGATCCACTCTTGCTTCGCGAAGAAGCCCTGGCCGTGGTCTCCGTTGGAGTAGATTCTGATGTAGAGCCGTCCGGGCGGGAAGGGCTTGACCCGGGTACCCTCTCCGCTTCCGAGGATCATGTTGGAGGCGTTGCTGTCAGTTCTTCCCGCATTGATCCGGCAACCGAGGTTGGCCTTGGTCTCACCGGGGATGAGCGTGGCGTCAGGTCGCTGCGTGGCGATGACCAGATGCACACCTGCAGCACGACCCAGACGGGCGATGGAGCCGATAATCATCTGCGCCTCACCCTTAAGCTCGTCATCGTGCTTACCCTCGTCGGTCTTCACGCCCGAGGGGGAGAGGAGCTCACCGGCCTCGTCCACCATAATCATCAGCGCGGGACCGTGATCTGGCATGTCCATGAAGTCGTTCTTACCGACGGCTTCCATTTCCTGGTAGCGCTTCATCATAGTGGCCTGACCGAAGCGCAGCACCGTGAGAGCGTCCTCGAGCTCCGTGGCGATGCCGAGCACCACATTGGAGTAGGCCCGGAAGGCCGAGAGCTCAACCTTCTTGAGGTCGATGCCGATGAAGCGCCAGTGGTCGGGGCGCAGGATGCAGCCGATGATGATGTTACGCTGGATCACCGAGTTGTGGGTCATCACCGATCGGCCATCCTCTCCGCCTGCAGCGAAGAGCCTATCCTGAGTGTCCACCGAGATACAGCGAGAGAGCTTGGGCTCAATCCTTCTGATCGACTTGAGCTTCACAGCGTTCCTCTCTCCTGTTCCATGGGTGGTCATATCGGTGGACAGAGCTGCTGCCCGCTGAAGCACTACTCAGCGGGCAGCAGCTCGAGGGTGGTATCAGGCCGACTCTGTCTCCAGGGCCAGGCTGTCGATGTCGAGCCCGATGGAGCTCAGATCGAAGACCAGGTCGTCCAGGGAGGCACCCTCCCGGAGGATCAGCGGGTTCTTGTAGCGGTTGTAGGCAACCTGGTGGTGGATGCGGCCGTACTTGAGTGCGAGCTTCGACACATCGGGGAAGGCTCGAACCAGGTGGCGAACCTTGTCCAGAGTTCCGAGCTCCTTGAAGGCCGAGGTCATACCACCGGCCTGCTGCTGGGACTCAGGAGTTGCGTAGGCCACGATCTTGCTGCTCACATTGACATAGCCTCGCTTGAGGTAGTCCAGGGAGTAGACCACATCGTCGTTGTAGCGACTCCTCCAGGGGATGTCGATCTCAGTGTTGATGCGGATGCAGGAGTAGGTCTTACCACCGATGGCGAGGTGCTTGTTCCTCCGGTGGTTCATGGCCATGCCCGACTTCTCGAACTCAGCGAGGCCCACATTGTCGTACTTGTCGAGGAAGCGCTCGAAGAGCTCGAAGGACTTGATCAGGTCGATGCGCTCGTGGCCGGGCTTGGTCTTGGTGCCCTTGGTGTAGACACCCTTCTGGAAGTAGAAGGCATCCACGGCGAAGAGCACGATGTCATCGTCCAACATCCAGCAGTGCTTCTCGCCGCGCTCCCGGGCGAAGTCGATGAGCGCGTTTCGAGCGGGTCCAGGGCCTGTGGTCAGACCTGGCTTCCAGCCGTGCTCATCGAAGTACTGGTAGCCCTTGGGGTTTGTGACCGGGTGGTAGGGCTCCTTGTAGATGTTGGTGTCGAAGGCGAGCACATGCTCCTCGGCGCCCTCGATGCCCTCTTCCTTCAGGGCATTGATGTATTCGAGGAGCTCGAAGGGCTCAACAACATAGAACCAGTTCTTCATGCCCTTCCGCTCGAAGTGACGGTGGGTAGACATGGTCTTGTAGCGACCACGAGAGGGGATGTAGACTGAGTCCATGGGTGACCTTTCTTAGCTTGAGGCTACGGTATCCAAGTTTCCTTTGGGAGAACTATCTAACCGTCTCGATTTTCTGCAGTTTTTGGAAGCCAATACCTTCAGCATCGATGGCATAGTTGACCTGCCAGCGCTCGAGGCCAGCGGACTCAGCGGTGTCCAAGGCCTCTGTGATCTCACTGTAGGCCTTGAGCCGAGGAGGATTGAAGGGAGGAGCATCGTAGATGAAGCAGGTGAGGAGGATGGCCTTCTGACCGTCATTGAGAGCCTTGGTGAGCTCCCGCACATGCTTCACGAGCCGATCTGTGGATGTGGGATTGCCCGAAGAACCGTAGCCCGAACCCTTAGCGGGCACGAGGGTATCGAGGTTGATGCGGTTGAGGGGTGTCTTGACCTCGAGAAACTCCTCGTTGTCCACATTGAAGTCGATGCGAGCCGTGCCGAGCTTCTTCTCCCGGCGAAGTTCGGTGATGGGACCCACAGCCTCGAGGAACTGTCCGCTTAGTAGCGATGCCTCCACATAGCGGTTGGCCGCTGTCTGATTGATGCCCACCATCATGGTGCCACCAGCTGCGAGGGGAACCTCCAGCGCCTCGATGCCGAACTTGGTTCGCCTGTTCTCGCCCGGGTGAGGACCAGAAACGAGGCACCGCAGTCCGGCGATCTCCCAGCCACCGATGCTTCCAGTTGTGGGACAGTGGGCCTCCGCCTCGGTGCCATCGGCGAAGCGGACCACCACGATGAAGCGGTTGGGCCGGTCGACTACTAGAGCCTCGGTGAGGGGACTCGAGAAGAGGAACTTACCGGCTGGAGAGAGCTCTGAGAACGGTGCTGGGAGTGCGGTACTTTTTGCCATGGGCGTATGCTACCGCATCGTGTACCACAAAGGCCGATCCTGGAGAAAGTGAGCTCCAGCTCACAGAGGGGCAGCCTAGAGCATCGGCTACTGCGATGCTCTAGGCTGCGAACTCCTACTGCGATTTGAGCCCTGGATAGGCGAGCTCTAGACGCGGTTTCGACGGCCGAGAGAATCAGTCTCGGACGATGGTCTGAACCTTGCCGGCGAGCACGGTCTCGGTGTGCTTCGACGGATCCACGAGCGTGGAGTGGTGAGCGACCTCGAAGAGGGGAGCGTCACTGGCGGTATCACCGAAGGCGTAGACCTCACCGAAGCGTCCGACGCCCAGGGAAGTGACATAGTCGCGCTTGGCGCTACCGATGGCCATGAGCCGAACCTTGCCGGTGAAGTGGCCGGGCCGGGTCCGGTTGTAGAGGCTTCCAGCGTGGCGCATCTTGAGCCGGCGAGCGAAGGGACCGACGAGGAAGCTCGGGGAGCCACTGATCAGGTGAACTTCGGCACCCTCCGACTGGAGCTCCTTGAGCTTCTCCAGGGTGCTGTAGAACTTGCTGTCATCTGCGAAGAGCCTGTCGAGGAACTTGGAGATACCGAGCTCACTCTGGCGCTTGCCGACGAGGGCTTCCCGGTAGGCTTCTGCCAGAGCGACGATCTTCTCCTCGTTCTTCTGGTCGGCCTTCCAGATCTCGGGAAGATCACCGAGGTCTACGATGCCCTGTTCGTGGATGCTGCAGGCGTGGTCGAGAACCAGCGAGCCTCGGACGATGGTGCCATCCACATCGCTCAGTGCGATTTTCTGCATGTGAAGTCTCTTTCCGTTTCAGTGCGAGATGTCAGTCCCGTAGTTTCATGTGTCCGAGCTACGATACCGAAAGACCGTGAGGCTGAGCTGAACTCCTAGAGTCTCGCTGCCTGCGGTTCAACCATAACACACTGGCTTGAAAAACACAACGGCCCCGCATTCCCGAAGGAAGCGAGGCCGCTGAGGAGAGGAGTGAATCAGTCCAGGATCGAGAGCGCGTCGATGACGGGCTGGCTCTGCACTCCGAGGAGCCTGTTGGCCTCAAAGGGAGTGGAGAGGTCGTAGTTCTCGACGCCGAGGATCGAGCCCACGACGGCGACTGCCTCGGGGCTGATCTTCGGGAGCTTCTCGTTGGAGATCATCTCGTCGTTGTCCTTGTGGCCATCCTCGAGCTCGTCGCCCACCCGGTAGATGGCGTTGCCCCTGCCGAGGTGGACCAGTGCGCCGTCTCCGATGAGCTTCTGGGAAGCTGCTTCCTTGGCGATGCGCTGCAGGCGAAGGAGCAGAGAGTAGGCCTCTGCCTTGGCCACGAGCTCGTCGGCGGAGATCTCCCCCATGTCGAGGAAGGTGATGCCGTCGGCCCGGCGCTCGATGCCCTTGTAGGCTGCGATGAGCTCGTCCACCAGGCTGGTCACCTGGTCGTTCTTGCGGTTGATGAGCCCAGAGTTATACATCTGGACGAAGGTCTCCTTGTTCCTGAAGGGAAGCTCCTCGAGCTTCCCGTCGAGGTCGAGGGCAAGGTCTTCGTTGGCGATGATGAAGCTGTCGGCCATTTTGTGGTTCTCCAAACTGTGGTAGTTTCAGCAGTAAGTCATATCAGTAGGCGGCCTAGAGCCGCACCGGGCTAACCCTTGAATGCCTTGAGTGCGTCCATGGCGAAGACTCGCTGGTACTCGTCGTAGGGCTTCACGGCTCCCACGACTACCTGAGCGACCAGGGTGCTGTTGATGGTCTCCCGATCCTCCTCAGCGATCTTCTCGTACTTGGCGTTGAGGAGCTCCTCGAAGCGGTCGATCTCGACGAGCCGGTAGGGCTGCTGATACCAGTTGCGGTTACGGAAGACCGTGATCTCAGGAGTGTTGATGCAGATGAAGGTGGTGACCTTGGCGTCCACATCCAGGTAGTCAAGCCACATGTGCATGGCGGCAGTTGCTCGCACATTGCCGCCCGGGAAGGCCTTCTGAGAGCGAGTCACTGTGCCATCGTCAGCGACCTGGTAGCTGGTCTTCTTCTTCCAGCGCTTGGTGTCGATGAGGAGCACCTCGGAGCCGATGAGGAGGATGTGGTCGGTGTCACCGCCCTCGATGACTCCGGTTTCCTCGTCGATCTCTTCCTGACCCCAGCCTCGGATGTGCACAGAATCGATGAGCACAGCATTGGGCTTGTCCTTGATCCACTTCTGGAGGAAGGCGCTGGTCTCTCGCTCACCCTCGAGGCCGATGCGGGCTGAGCCTCGCTCCATGCCTTCGGGCATCTCGTAGTCCGGGTTGCTAGCGAGGTGAGTCAGCGATGCTCCAGCCGATCCGAAGTAGCGCCTACCGCTCTTGAGGAGCTCGAAGACCTTGGAGGCAACCGCCGGGCGCACGCCCTCGATGTTGCCCTTGGGTGGAATAACTGCGACTTGTGAGGTGGCCATGGAGGCGATCAGCTCTCTCTGTTGAGTGCGGACTGAGTACGGTAGAGACTATCGCTCAGTCCTCATCCCCGTGGGCTGCTCGAAGATCTCGGATCCACTCGGGAGCCTCGTAGGGGAAGCTGTCCTCGCTGAGGCTGTTGCCCTCGCTGTCGAAGGACAGCCAGACACGATGGGCGAAGTCCACCATGGCCTCCTCGAAGGTTCCACCTTGGGCCTCTAGGCGCCAGTCTCCGTAGTGCTCACTGTAGGCAGGTCTGCCGTGGGCGGTGCTGTGCTCCACATGGCCACCACCGCTGAGCTCGACTCTGAACCCGCGCTTTCCCCTGCTCACATGCTGACGGATCTTCGAGCAGTAGCCCGTTGTCTCCCAGTGCCAGGGGTAGCTCTCGATCTCATGGGCTGTCCAGAAGGCGGGGTGGCTGTCCACGAAGTTCCAGGCTGAGTAGAAGTCCTCGGAGTTCTCCTCGTAGGCTGTGAGTGCCTCGAGGAAGTGGCCGTAGCCCTGCTCTAGTGCCTTCCTGCGCCTGGCGTCCGTGTAGCTCATGAGGAAGCCATGGTAGCCCTCCTTGCCTGGATCGTACTTGAGATGGCCCTTGCCGCTTCCGAAGAGCTCTAGCGCAGAGGGATCGATGAGAAGATCGTGGCCGTCGAGCTTCTTGGACGCTACGAGATCTTCCACGCTGTAGAAGTAGGTCGTGGATCCACCTCCGGGGCTATCTAGAGCCAGGGTGGGAATGAAGTTGTTCCGCTCGGGCCTCTCTGCTCTAAGGATCAGGGGCTCCTTCTCCTCCGGGAGGACTGCTTCGAGCCAGCGAGGGAGTGCGAGGGGAGCGTCATCTGTCATCATGGATCCAAAGTATCGAAAGTGAGCGAACATGGGAGGGCCAGCGAACCGCTCGGATCCGCCGGCCCTCTGCTGAAGCTCAACCGCTGAGCTCAGCTCTTTTCTGTGAGTGTATCCTCTGCTGCGGTGGCATTCTCAACCGCCTCCTCACTCTTCTCTTCCCTCTCTAGCTGGCCCTGACCGCTTCTGCCCGTGGAGATCGGGATGGATCTCGACGGAGACTGATCCCGATAGGCTCCGGTGACTCGCACATGGAGCACTCCAGAGTCGTAGCTCGCCTCTACCTGATCTTCGGTGACTCCAGGATGAAGACCGATGGTTCGACTGAAGGAGCCGTAGCTGAACTCAGTGTAGCCCTTCTCCCTGGTCTCCTGACGGCGCTCTCCGCTGATGATGAGCTTGCCATCGCGGAGCTCGAGCTTCACATCCTTCTCCGGATCGACTCCGGGGAGCTCCAGGGAAAGATCGAGGTCATTGCCTTCCCGATGGAGTTCAACTCCAGGAGAGAAGTCGAACTCAGGCCTCATGGCCCTGAAGCTTCGCTCCAGACCGTCGAAGAAGGGGCTCGCGAAGCCGAAGCGGTCTCGATCTCGCGGCGAAATGCTGGGGGTAGACCCGAACAGAGAAAGTGCAGACATGATGTCATCTCCTTTGCTGTCGCTATTCAAGCATACTGGCGCGCCGCTCCTGCGGCGTTCACCGATTTCAACATAGGGATCTTGAGATCTATTCCTCCAGGGAAGGCTTCAGCGAGCTGTTTCCATCGAGTTTCACAGCGCAGTCGTAGGAGAACTTAGAGGTCCCATCGATGGGCACATCCACGAGGGGTCCTTTGCAGCTTCCAACATCCTTGGGATTGAACCAGCTTCCGGGGCTGAAGAGCTTCCTTTCGGCAACCTGGACCTTTGGGAAGAGGTGCACAACGATGTCTCCAGTGTTCTGGATCTCACCGCTGATCTTCCCATCCTTGAGCTCCACGGAGCTGATCTTGGCCGATCCAGAGTCGGGCAGGCTGATCTCAGCCGTTGGCTTGGGGAAGAGGCTCGTGACCACGGATGTGCCGACGAGGAGGATCAGGCCCAGGAGGAGGATCACCACAAGCCTCTTGAGCACTGCTGGAATCGCCTCCAGGGCGGTGCCCAGTACCCGGAAGGGAATGCCGATCAGGGGGAGCTTTCCAAGCACCCTGAGGAGGGCCTCGAGGACACCGAAGAGGAAGTCGATGGCCACTGAGAGGAGCCTCCAGGGAAGCCTGAGGAGCCCTCCGATGCCACCACCCAGGGAGGGGAGCTTCGGCCGTGAGCTCCTGGGCTTAGCCTTTCTCTCCCTGTTCCCGCTCTCTTCTCCATCAGCTTCCTCAGCATCGTCGCCGGCCGGAGCGCTCTTAGGGGAAGCGCTTGATCCCGCAAGGGCTGCGGCCTCCGGGCCGAAGGGATCGAGCTCTTCCTCTGATTCATCCTGAGAATCAGCGCCCTTGGGGGCCTCTCCCTCCATGAGGAAGGGGTCAGGATCTTCGGGAAGAGGCTCACTATCCTGGAACTTCAGTTCGTCCGATTGGAAGCTGGGCTCATACTTGGCCACATCCTCGGAGCTCATGATGGCGATCTCCTCGAAGGGATCGAGTTCCTCGGCTCCGGTGAGCTCCTCTACCTTGAAGTCGTCTTCCTCGCTGATAGCCTCGTCGTCATCTTCGTCCTCGTCGAGGCCCAGAGCAACTCGAGCGAAGTCATCGAAGCCATCATCTTCGTCTTCTTCCTCATCGTCTGATAGGCCACTGAGGTCCTCGTCGTAGAGCTCCTCTTCCTCGGAGTCATCGAAGCTCAGCTCCTCGAGGTCGTCGCCACTCTCCCAGCCAGCACTCGGATCGGGGAGAGTTTCGTCCTCGTCTTCGGGTTCATCCTGGACTAGAGCGAGTGGCTCATCGTCAAGGCTTAGCGGCTCCTCATCGAGGCTGAGCGCTCCGAAGCTCCCCGGACCCGACTCCTCATCGTCATAGTCGTCTCGCATGTCGATGGCCGGAAGCTCATCGAAGATCCGCTCGTCCTCGAGGGTGAGCTCTCCGAGATCGTCTGAGATGTCGAAGTGGGGAGAGCTGCTTTCGGCTCCAGGTATGTCTCTGGGAATCGGTGGCACATCGACCTCTTGGTTTTCTGGGGCTTCTTCTGGTTCGGCTACAGGTTCTCGAGCCTCGACCAGTGGCTCCAGGTTCTGGTCGAAGAGTGGAGCAGAGCCGTCACCCTTGACGGCCTCGAACATCTGCTCGAAGCTGTCCGAGAACTCTCGGTCGAACTCTCCGCTTTCGCTCTGCTCGATGGGCTCACGCTCTCCTTCGGGGAACTCCCGGTCGAAGAGCGCGAATACACCCTCTGGCTCGCCCTGTGGGGCAGTCTCAGGCGCTTCTACGGCGGAGTCGCCGATCCCATCGGGCTCCAGTGTTTCGTCGCTTAGATCGAAGTCTGGAGCCTTGGAAGCCGGAAGAGGAACCTCAAACTCCTCATCGGTGGGCTGAAGCTTACCCTCGGCCATGGCCCACCCTTCTACTCCTCAAGAACTACGAAGCCACTATCGACATCTGCCGCTTCCACGCCGTACTCAGCGAGGATCTGGCGAACGGCGTTGAGCATCTTCGAGGACTTCCTACGGGAGTCCACATAGTTGAGGTTGTTGAGGGCTCGAGCGTAGTCTCCCAGGTGCTCCTCGGGGATCACATGGGTAACTGTCTCATCGACTCCCGCAGGAGGCCATTCCCGCACATCCTTAGCAGCAGCCTTGGCCTTCTTGACCCTGGCTGGAGCTCCCGAGCCAGCGCCGAACAGCTCTGCCTTCTTCTTGGGTTCGCGCTTCTTCTCCCGGGGCTTCTTGGGAGCCTCTGCTCCACCGTTGTCGGCGAGGCTGATCTCTAGAGCTTTCCTGAAGGCTGCTGGATTGGCCAGAGTCTTGGCCAGAGCACCCTCCCGGTAGCGTGAGATCAGGATGGGAAGGTCCACATCGTAGCTCTTGGAGGTCTCCTTCTTGGCGCGCTTGCGGAGCTTGCCCTCGACTTCCCGAAGAGCCTCGGCGATGGCCGACTTGTCGAGCCTCTGGATTCCGTTCATGGTGCGGACATCCTTGAAGCGCACTCGCACAGGCATCCTGCCGTCCGTGGTGAGCTTGAGCTCCTGGAAGTCGATGACGCTGATGCTCGAGCGGCCACCCTCTTCCCAGGCCGGCCTGAAGAGCACATCGAACACATAGAGCCTGTTCTTGAGCACATCTTCCCGGGGATCATCCACTGAGCTGTCCGTGGCGATCTTGTAGAGCTCCTCGAGCTCAGAGTTGCCCTTGCGGTACTGCTCCTTGAACTTCTCCTGGGCCACTCCCTTGTCGATGGCCTTCACGAGACGCTTGTCGAGGCGAGCTTCAGCCGTACCGGTCTTGTCCTCGAGGTTGAGGATCACCGACTTTCCACGGCGCTTCTTCACCGTGATGCCGGTGGGAACACCCACGACTCGGAACTGCTTGGCCCGACCCTTGTACTTGAGCATGTCGTCCAGGGTGACGGCATTGATCTTCGCGAGGTCTCCACCCGTGAGGAAGTCCATGGGGTGGCCTGAGATGTAGATACCGATGGTGTCTGCCTCGAGCCGAAGCTTGTCGCCATAGTCGAACTCAGCGTCGCTGTACTTGATGGCCACAGACGCGCTGTCAGCCCCACCCATGAGATCGAAGAGCGAGGTGCCCTTGGTGTTGGAGACCTTGGCGCCGTTGATGATCTTCGGAATGGCCTCGATGATGGCCTTACGAGTACGGCCCATGGAGTCGAAGGCTCCAGCGTAGGTCAGGTTCTGGTAGACCAGCGCCTTGTCCACACCGGCCTTGTAGCAGCGCTTGATGAAGTCCTCGGGGCTCTTGAAGGGTCCGTTGGCCTCGCGCTCGTTGACGATGAGCTGAGCGTTCTCCACGGACACGGAGGCCACACCACCGAAGCCGTAGACGATGTCGTACTCGCTGTCATCCACCGGAGAGACTCGAACCTGGGAATCGTTGGCAGACACGGGGCCCACCTTGAGACCCATGCGCTTGGCTTCCTGCAGGTGGAGCTTTGTCTTGTCCTTGTCGCCCACGCGCTGGTTGATCAGCGCGGCCATGAACTCCCGAGGGTAGTTGGCCTTGAGGTAGGCGCTCTGGTAGCCGTTCATGCCATAGGCCACGCTGTGGGACAGGTTAAAGCCGTACTGAGCGAAGGTCTCGATGGTGTTCCAGAGCTCAGTGATGGCCTCATCTGAGAAGCCATTCTTGCGAGCTCCATCGAAGAAGATCGGCCGCATGGAGTCCATGACCGCACGCTTCTTCTTACCCATGGCCTTACGGAGGTCGTCACCCTCCTGGAGCGTCATGCCAGCAATCCTGTTGGCAATCTGAATGATCTGCTCCTGGTAGACCACGAGGAAGTAGGTGTCCTTGAGGATGGTCTCGAGCTCAGAGCCCTTGAACTCCGGGTGAACCGGATAGTCCATGGACTCGAGCCCGTTCTTCCGGAGGGCGTACTTGGTGTGGGAATCCATGCCCATGGGACCTGGTCGGTAGAGGGCGTTGCAGGCAGCGATGTCCATGAAGTCGGTGGGCTTCATGAGCCGCAGGAGCGTTCTCATGCCGTCACCCGAGAGCTGGAAGATCCCGATGGTGTCACCGCGACCGAGGAGCTCGTAGGTCTTCTTGTCGTCCATGGGACCGTGGATGAGCTCCAGCATGGAGGGAGCCTTCATGCCCATGCGCTGGATGTTCTCAACCGAGTGCTGGATGAGGTCCACGGTGTCGAGGCCGAGGAAGTCCATCTTGATCAGACCCAGGGACTCGAGCTCAGGGTAGGTCCACTGGGAGATCCTACGGCCGTCCTTCTGGCGAACCTGGGTTGGGATCACATCTTCGAGGGGCTTGGCTGAGATGATGATTCCACAGGCGTGGACACCGTCCGAGTCGATGCGGCCCTCGAGCGCCACAGCCCCATCGATGAGGTTGGTCCAGTCGTCACCCATGGTGGCGTTGCGGAACTCCACAGCATCCTCGTAGAAGTCGCTGTTGGGATCGAAGAGATCGGCCATCCCCGGGTCCTTGCCCTCTGAGCCCTCGGGGATCAGCGCGGTGACCTTGTTGGCCTCAGCGTAGGGAACCTCGTAGATGGTGCACATGGCCTTGAAGGCCTTCTTTGCCTTCATGGTCCCGAAGGTGATGATGTTGGACACATGGCCGTACTCATCGTTCACATACTCGATGGCACGCTCACGGATCTCGGTGTTGAAGTCCGAGTCCACATCGGGGTCTGAGCCTGGCTTGACCACCTCGATGGAAGCGACTCGCTTCCTGAGAGTAGCTCCCGTCATTCCTAGCCCTCCTCGTTGGCCTTGGTAGCTCGCTTGAGCCTCTGCACTGCCTTCAGGAGCGCAGTCTCCAGGATGATCCTGTGATCTGCAGCTCCCACCGACATCGATGTTACCGCATCTCCGATGGCGTCAAGCATGGCGAGATGCTGATTGGCCGGAACCTTCTTCTTGAAGCTGTCAGTGTCGCTGATGGGAGAGCCGCTGACGAGCTCTGCGCCACCGCGAGTGCGGAGAAGGAGCAGATCCCTAAGATCGCTGTAGAGGTCCTCGGCGAGGTAGCGCATCTTGTCGCCTGTCTCAGCATACTGCCCCACCACCTTGAGCACGGAGAGCACATCCGCATCCCGGATGGCGATGATGAGCTCCTCGCCCAGGGAAGCCTCGAACTCTCCGGTGGAGATGATCGATTCGAGCTCAGTGAGCGTGTCTCGCACGGAGCCACGGCCGCCTCGAACGGCTGCATCGATCTTCTCCCCGTCGAGCTCGATGCCCTCCTCCTTGAGGATGTGGAGCACATGGTCCCGAAGGGTCTCGTCGCTCACGAGGCCGAACTTTCGGGCCTGAACTCGAGAGAGGATCGGGTCCGGGATCTTGTGGGCCTCGGTGGAGCAGAGGATGAACAGCGATGGCATCTTAGCCGACTCCAGGGGAATCAGCAGGGAGTCCCAGGCAGCGGGGCTTAGGTTGTGAACCTCGTCGAGGATCCAGACGGTCTTGTTGACGGGCTGAGCGAGCCGGGCCTGCTCCACGATCTTTCGGACCTCGTCCACGCCGCCCTTGTTGGCCATGGAGATGTAGTTGACTCCGAGCTGCGCATCGTTCTGGATGTTCACGCAGACATCGCAGACACCGCAGGCATCTCCGGTGCGCTGGGCGTCCTCGTCGAGGCAGTTGATGGCCGATGCGAGCACCTTAGCCGCAGAGGTCTTACCCGTTCCTCTAGGCCCCGAGAAGAGGTAGGCAACCGGAACCCTACGGGCCTTCACGGTGGGTCTCAGGGAGCCCACGATGTTCTTCTGACCGATGATGTCAGCCCAGGTCTTGGGCTTGTGCTTCTTGTAGAGCTCGAGGTACTTCTCGTCGTCTGCCACTTTTACCTATTTCCTGCCTTGAAGTTGTTCGAAGCTATGCTAACGAGAAGCGTCAGTGCTCGTGATTCTGAAGCGCGTGATCCTTCGGAAGCTCTACGGAGTCTCCCACCTCGATCTCGTGGATGTACTTGCTCGTTCCATCCTCGAGATAGCGCACATCCGAAGCGATGATGTCCTCATAGCTTCCGTCGTCGTAGGTCACCCGGTAGGTTGCACCACGGCCCGCCGAGAGGAAGCGCTCGAAGATCAGATTGAAGCGCACCGGATCGAGCTCGGAGATGCCCAGGGCGTAGGCATGGATGCTTCCACCCACGGAGCCACGGCCCACGCCGATGGCTGAGGCAAGCACATTGCCCTCCTCGTCCCGGGTTGAGAAGTTCTCCCGGGCGAAGCGCAGGTAGTCCTCGACCACGAGCATGTAGCCAGCGAAGCCCGAGGAAACGATGACCTCATCCTCGATCTTGCTGCGGCGGAGCGCCTCTGCCTGAGCTTCCTTGCTCTGGTTCTTGTAGCGAGCCTTGAGCCCCTCCCGGACACGCTTCCGGTAGTAGCTCTTGAGATCGTGGCCCTCGGGGATCTTGGGGACCGGCCGCAGGTGAGGATCGAACTTGATGCCCAGGTTGGGGTCCACCATCTCGATGATGTCGATGGAGCTCTTGAGCGCGTTGGGGAACTCATCCTCCGGGAAGAGCCGGGCCATCTCATCGGCGCCCTTGAGGTAGTAGCCCTCTCCCGAGAAGGCGAAGCGCTTGCCACCCTTGTCGTAGGGCTCGTCCGACATGAGGCTGCCAGACTGCTTGGCGAGCATCTCCTCATGGTGGGGAGCATCCTTGGGGTAAGCGTAGTGGGAGTCGTTGGTGGCGAGGAGCTTCAGCCCCATCTTCTTGGCGAGCTTGAGCTGCTTTGGGATGAGATTGCGCTCGAGATCGATGTCCATCTCGTGGTCCATGATCTCCACGAAGACCCGGTCCTTGCCGAACACATCCACGAGCCGACCAGCGTACTCGTAGGCCTTCTTGTCCTGGCCGAGGTTGAAGCGAGTGCTGATCTCGGATGAGGGGCAACCCGTGCTCACGATGAGCCCCTCGGAGTGCTCCACGAGCATCTCCCAGTCGATGCGGGGCTTCTGGTAGTAGCGCTGAGGGTTGTAGGAGAAGGTCGAGAGCTTGAAGAGGTTGTGGAGCCCGGCGTTGTTGTAGGCCCAGATGGTCATGTGGAGGTAGGCGCCACCGTTGGAGACATCGTTGCGGCCGGCTTGCTTTCCATCGGGCCCGTAGAAGACCGGGTACTGAGCGAAGGAGCCCTCGGGGTTCTCGGGGGCCACATAGAACTCACAGCCTGGAAGCCCCTTGATGCCGGCCGCTTTGGTGCCCTTGAGGAAGTCGTTGATCCCGAAGAGGTTTCCGTGGTCGGAGAGACCCATGCCTCGCATGCCGATCTCACCGGCTCGAGCGATGTACTCAGGGATGGTTGAGTAGCCATCGAGGATCGAGTTATGGCTGTGGGTGTGGAGGGAGGCGAACTCCGCCATGGGTGACGCTCCTAGCGCTCTAGTGCTGAAATCTGTTCGTGGATGCTATGCTACCGAAAGGCTTAGCCCTTGGTGCCGGCTACTGGAGCTTCTGCCTCGAGCTCGCTCCCGGCACTGGAGGAGTCCTCCGAGGTTTCTGTGGCCGAAGCTTCCTCGCCGTCCTCGGGGGCGTACTCGGCGAGATCTCCCTTGCCGAGGCCGACCTTGGCTAGCGCTGCCTTCTGACGGGGAGTGAGCTCCGTGCTGTACTCGGCCATGAGATCCTGGGCGTTGCGGATCAGCCGCTCGCCGTAGCTGTCTCGATCCTTGCGGCTCGGAGGTGCTGGCTGAATGCCCACAACTGCCTTGCGCTTGCTGTCTGGGAGCGAGATGCCGATGATCCTACCCTCTCCACCGTTCTTGCGGTTCACATCCACGAGCACGAGCGCGGGAGAGGCGCCCCGTGACTTCCAAGATGGCGAACTGAAGAAGGAGAGCCGAAGGAGCCAGGGGTTGATGTCCCGGCCCTTGTAGCCGAGCTTCTGAGCTCTCCGGCCGATGGCTCCGAAGGCCTGATCGAGCTCCACGGGATAGAGGATCAGCGCCTCATCGCCGTAGACCAGGATGTGGCTGTCGATGTTGCGACGACCTGGGACGAAGCGTAGATTGAGATCGAGCTTCTCTGCTCCCCGGATCACTGCCTCAGCGAACTCTGTGGAGAAGCCACTCTCCGGCATGTGCTTCGAGACTCGAGTTCGACCGTTGAAGAAGTAGGCGAGGAAGAAGCCGCTGATCGCCACGAAGGCCGAGAGGATGGCCGCGATTGGTGGATCGGTGTTGATGACGAGAAGGAGGGCAGTGAGGAGGAACTGGGCGATGGCCATGAGCCCGAGGTAGGTCCAGCGACCGCGACCTGAGTAGACCACATAGCTCACGGCAAGAGCCAGGAGATAGGTCGAGAGCTGGTAGACAGGCCAGGTCAGCCCGAAGAGAGGCACTGTGGCCACGAAGGCTCCCATGGAGGTGGCTCCCGCCACCGAGAGTGCCAGCACGAAGAGGGATCCGATGGCCTTGAGCACTACCCGGCCGTTGGCGGCCGTGAAGATGAACAGGCTGATACCAGCTGCCACAGCGAGACCGACCCACCACTTGGAGGGATCGTTGACCACTGTGATGCCGAAGACCAGCACGAGAACCACCATGGAGATGGTGAACCAGGTCCCGTGCCTCTTGATGGCCTCCAGGATCGGGCTACCCTGCTGTCCTTGGATCGTTTTCACGCTGACTCCTCGCTTGCTTCTAGTGCTATCCTATCATATGAGGAGGGGCCGACAGCACGATGGCTGCCGGCCCCTCTTCGAGAGGTACTGATGCTCAGAGACCGAAGGCCTGAACGAAGGCGATGCGCCAGCGGAGGAAGCTGTGAACAGCCTTCTTGAGGTCATCGCCCAGGGCGAAGGTCTCTGCCTCGCCGTTGACGCTCTCCACGGAGACCACATTCTCCTCGGGGGTGAGAAGGAAGTCGGAGCCCAGGAGCTGGAAGGCGATCACTCGCTCCTCGCCCTCGCCGATGAGGCTGAGCTCACTGAAATCGATGGAGCCGTCGGCCTCGGTGCCGTGGCTACGGATGTGGTCCTCGAGGGGGCCGAATACGCCTGTTGCTGTTGCCATGATTGTTCCCTATCTGATCTTGGTCTGGGGTGTTCGCCGCTACAGTACCAACGAAAGAGGGTCACCGAACCGAAGTCCGATGACCCTCCCGTGGAGCTAGATTCAGGCTGCGACAGCGTTCTCCTTGGCGCGGGCCTTGGCCAGGTTCTTGATGTTGGCTTCCTTGATGGCGGACTTTGCAGCCTTGCGTGCCTTCGAGGGAGTCTTCTGGTTGTTGATGGCGGCGTGGCGCACGGTGCCGTCGGGGTCCTTGGCGAGCTTGGCGAGAACCTCACGGTTGTTGGTCCTCATGGCGACGGCCTTACGGACGCGGGCGGACTCGTCGTCGGACATGTCACGGAGGAGCTTCTGGCTGCTCAGGGTCTCTGCGACGGTCTTACGGATGAGCTCGTTCTTGTCCTTGGACAGGAAGCGACCGATGGTTGCTGGGGAGACATTGATCTCGCCGGCCTCGGACTCCTTGATGAGTCTCTTCTTGAGCGAGTCGCTGAAGTCGCCACCATCGGTGACTCCCTTGCGGTAGCTCTTGTAGACATCCTTGTGCTTGCTCTCGAGGAACTTCTCAGAAGCTGCGATTGCCTCTTCACGAGTTGCGTAGTGTCCGCCGGAGCCAGCTCCGTCTACACTCTCTCCGTTGCCGCTGAACTTGCAGGTCTTGACAGATGCCTGGCAGGCTCCAGTCTCACCTGCGTCATTGATGTGGAACTTTGTTGGGGAAGCCATGGCCTTTCCTCCTGGTCGTTAGGATTGCGGATCAAGGAGGCTCTCTAACACCAAAATCTAGAGATACTCCGTGCATCCTATCAATCTGAAGGAAGTTGCTAAATACACCAGTGGGCAGATCAAAAAGAAAGGGCCATCGGCTCTCGGTGCAAACCGAAGGCTGATGGCCCTTTCAATACATGTGGAGATGAGGGGAGTCGAACCCCTGTCCTACACTCTCAGTCCAAGGAATCTACAAGCTTAGTCTCTGTGAAAGTACTGTCAGCGATGGCCTACAGAGACCCCGCCGCTTCGCTGACAGTTTTGATCCTAAAGTGTCCCCTCTAGCTGGAATCAGAGCTAGAGCATGGGTATCCTAAGATGACATTCCTGAGGTTAGCCGAGATACCGGCGGTTGGTTACAGGAATGGACTAGGCGTAAAGCGCGTAGTCAGCCTTGTTGGCGTTTGCGTTTATAGCGTCGGGCCCGTTTTAGTTCTTTGACCCAAGAACGCTTGCATCGTATGTCGATCCAGTGCAGTCGAAACCAGTCAGTCCCGTGTGTAGTTATGATCTTTCAGTTCGATGCCGTAGCGTCGATGGGTCCACCATATCACACTCTCAGAACGAGTGTCAACAGCTGGCGAAAAATCTTCGGGGATTTCCTTCAGCGACAGTCTGTGCCCACAACGGGCTACGGCCGACAGGTTGATGCCCGCCGGCCGTAGCCTCGCTTAGGAGGGAATCTCAGCCCTCGTAGCCATGCTTCTCCAGGACGCTCTTGAGATCAGGCGCCACATAGTTCGGGCCCTTGAGGATCTTGTGGAGCGGGTAGCCGTCGGTGCCGTCCGAACGGATGGCCTTGCCGTTCTCGTCGCGCTTCGACATGTTGCCCCGGTGGACCTCTGCGAGGCCGTCCACGACGGGCATGTTGGTCTCGATGGCGAGACCGTTGACCACAACATCGATGTCCAGCACAGCATCGAACATCTCGACGAAGTCACGCTTGGGGTTGGCGATGAGACCTTCCTCGACTGCAGCCTTCCAGGCGTCACGGATCTTCTGACCCACGGCCTTGCTGTAGGAGGCATCGAGGAGCTCAGCGACCTCCTCGATGATGAGATCGATCTTGATCTTCAGTCGCTCATCGGGGAGCACATCTGCAGATCCCGAGGGCACGCCCGTGTGGATCGGCTCTTCGAAGGCGGCGTAAAACTCTCGAACTGTTTCGTTGGGGGTGGTTGTGGCCATGAGGCTCCTCGTGTATGATTGGAACTGTGCGAATCGCTGAACTACAGTACCAACGCCGAGGGGCGAAAGCCCCCAAGATAGCACTAGAGGGCGATCCGAAGACCGCCCTCTAGGCATCTGGCTCCAGGGCTCTTAGACCTTGGAAGCACCCATCCGAAGAAGCTGACCGAACTGGCCCACAGCACCCGCATGGGGAGTGGCGTTCCAGTTGAAGTCACGCTGGTTAGCGAGCACCGAGAGGAACTCAGTCAGGTTCATGGCAGTGATGCCACCGGGCCAGGTCACATTGTCGATGACGCCCTCGCCCTTGTCGGTGGGCATGAAGACCACGACGGGGACGATGTTGTAGTGCGGGAAGTAGTTGCGCACCGCGTTGGTGGCCATCTCCATGTTGCGGGTCATCTCCTTGACCTCGCCGACCTGCTTGTGGGTAACGCCGTCCTCGCAGAAGAGCTCGTTGCCGTGGCTGAAGTAGCGCACATCGCCCGACTTGTAGTTCTTGAGGTCCACGAGGAAGATAGCGCTGTCCGTGAAGAGAACGCAGTCGATGTCGGTGCCGTAGGGACCGGGCACGAAGCTGTTCTGGGCGGGGACGGGCACTGACCAGACCGTCTTGAAGCGGTCGATCTGACCGGTGAGCGAGAGCGCCTTGGCGAAGTTCTCCTCGCCCTTCACACCGAGGTTGATGTTGGTCTGGCTCATGCCCTTGGCGCCGTGGAGCCCAGCACCCGGAGCGCCGGTCATGGAGACAGAGTTAGGCACTGCCACACTCTCGAGCGCCTTGGGCTCGAAGCCCGTGATGCGGCCGTTGTTGGTGGCGGAGCCCACATGGCCGATGAAGCTCGGACGCTGGACGCCTCCGGGAGTACCGAGGTTTGGGCGGCCGGGTCCACGGTTCGGAGTCCGAGTGGGCGTGTGGCGCACGGGCTTGCTCGAAGGCTCACCCCATGTGTTGGCAGCCATGAGGGCCTTGCCGCCGGCGATGAGCCGGATGAGCGGCCAGGTGCGGAGGGTCTTGTTGAAGCCGAAGACGAGGACGGC
>Ga0308169_10000557_pt1 | contig 53336 bp, 46 predicted proteins | sample PhyBR1_2_FD_202139 | JGI IMG/M metagenome (GOLD analysis project Ga0308169, IMG submission 202139) | Phyllosphere microbial communities from UC Gill Tract Community Farm, Albany, California, United States - DLSLSB.R1 | ecosystem: Host-associated > Plants > Phyllosphere > Unclassified | place... | reverse complement strand
GTAACTTCTCCCACCTGCAGGGCCTGATGTTTGAGAAGCTCGCCGGCGTGAAACTGAAGATGGTCGACAGCGGCACGGTGTCGGAAAAAATCGTCGCCTTGCTGGGCAAGCGCATCGACTTGGGCGCCATTAGCTATGGCTCGGTCCAGGACTACATTTCCAGCGGCAAAATGACCGCCCTGGGCCAGCCCAACGCCGAGCGCAACGCACTGCTGGGCGACGTCAAGACCTTCAAGGAACAAGGCGTGGACCTGATCCTGGACAAGCCGTACGTCGTCGCCTTCCCGAAAGGCACGGACCCGGCCATCGTCAAGAAAATGGCCGACACCATGAAGAAAATCACCGAAGAGCCGGAATATGCCGAGGAGTTGAAAAAGTCCTTCAAACAGCCGGTCAGCTTCCAGGGCACCGAGGAAGCCGTCGCTACCTTGAATAAAACCCGTGACAGTTTCATGCAGTTCAAGGACGAGATGCGTAAAGCCAAATAATTACGTAACGGCTCGGGTGCGCGCCGCGCTGGTGGGCACCCGTCAGCCAGTCCTTTCCAGCAAGAGGAGCCTGTATGGATTCCTATAAAAGAAACGAGCTGTTAGCGGGCCTCGCCATGCTCGGCGCCGGGGTGTTTTATCTGGTATTGACCTTGAACCTGCCGCGTCGCGGGACGGTCGATGCCGCGTTTGTGCCTTGGATGCTCGCCGTCGCGTTGTGCCTGTTGGGCGCGTTGCAGTTGTGGGCTTGGCGAAAGCTGCCGAACAAACGTGCTGAACCTGCGGAAAAGCCTGAAGCGATCGATTACCCAACGGTCATCAAATCCGTGGCGTTGGTGTTGCTGTTTACCGCGCTGCTGCAGCCGGTGGGGTTTGTGATCATGACCGTGCTCTATCTCTATGCCCAGTTCATCGTACTGACCCCAGCGGAACAGAAGGTCAAGCACCTCCAATACCTGCTGATCGCGGTTGTCTCGTCTGTGCTGATTTTCTACATCTTTCGCCATGGCTTCGACTTGCTCCTGCCTGTCGGTTTATTGGAAATCTAGGGGACGGCCATGATTGAACTTATGCAACAAGGCTTTGGTGCCGTATTGACACCCTACGTCTTTCTTCTGATTACCCTTGGCGTTGCGGTGGGGATCGTTTTCGGTGCGGTGCCCGGACTGTCGGCCACCATGGCCATCGCGCTGTGCTTGCCACTGACTTACTCGATGGGCCCAGGCCCAGGCCTTGCACTGTTGGTCGCGTTGTTTGTCGGTGCCACCTCGGGAGGGTTGATATCGGCGATATTGCTCAACATACCGGGAACGCCGGCCTCCATCGCCACGACGTTCGATGGTTGGCCATTGATGAAGCAAGGCCTTGGCGTCAAGGCTCTCGGGATTGGCGTGGTGTTCTCGTTCCTGGGCACGATTTTCAGCATCGTCGCGTTAATGTTTATCGCCCCGATCCTGGCGGATCTGGCGTTGAGCTTTGGCCCGCACGAATACTTTTCCATCGCGATTTTCTCGCTGACGCTGATTGCCACACTGTCCACCGGCTCGCTGGTCAAAGGCTTGTTTGCCGGTGCCCTGGGTTTTGCCTTTTCCACTGTGGGGATCGCCCCGGTCGAGGCGATTCGGCGTTTTACCTTTGACCTGCCGAGTCTCAATGGCGGCTTCGCCATGCTCACCGTCATGATCGGGATGTTCGCCGTCGCCGAAGTGCTGAAGTTTGCTGAAAGCGCGCGCCTCAGCCATCGGGCCAAACCGCAGCACGTCAGCATGAAAGGCGTGAAAGGCTTTGGTTTTTCGATGAAGGAGTTTGTCGGGCAATTGCCCAACGCCACCCGTTCATCGCTGATCGGCCTGGGGATCGGCATCTTGCCCGGCATCGGTGCCGGTACGTCGAATATCGTTTCCTACATCGTGGCGAAGAAGCGCTCCAAGACGCCGGAAGAGTTCGGCAAAGGCAAGATTGACGGCGTGGTCGCCAGCGAAACAGCCAACAACGCCGGAATCGGCGGTGCGATGATTCCGCTGCTGACGCTTGGCATCCCCGGCGATACCACCACGGCAGTCATGCTGGGTGGTTTCATGGTCCACGGCATCCAGCCCGGGCCTTTGCTGTTCATCAGCCAGGCACCTCTGGTCTATACGATTTTCGCCGCGCTTATCCTCGCTTCGGTGCTCATGCTGGTGCTTGAGTTCTACGGCCTGCGGATGTTTATCAAGCTGCTGGCGGTGCCTAAGCACATTCTGTTGCCGATCATCCTGGTGCTCTGCGTGGTCGGTGCGTTCGGCCTCAACAGCCGGATTTTCGACGTGTGGGCGGTGCTGCTGTTTGGCTTGCTGGGCTACGGGTTCGTCAAGAGCGGGTTGCCCATCGCGCCATTCATCATCGGGTTCATTCTGGGCCCCATGGCTGAAACCAACTTGCGCCGTGGCCTGATGCTGTCCGATGGCAGCTTTGGAGGTTTCCTGACCAATCCCATCTCAGCGGGCTTCCTGATTCTTGCCGTCGCTTCTATCTCGTGGCACTTGGTGACGGTCATTCGCAACCGCAAGAGTGCGGCTATCGAGCTGATGCGCAGCTAGCCCATTGGTCGTGCCCATCGCTGCTGTCACTCGAACCCGTGTGGCAGCAGCGTTCGTTAGCCATTGAGGAGAGTGGGATGTCATCGTTGAGCGATGAGGTGCTCCAACGCATCGAGCGGGTGGTCGGGCCGGCGGGGTTGGTGCGTGACCTGGTAATGATGCAGAGCTACCTGACGGACTGGCGTAACGCGTATCAAGGCCAGGCTGCCCTGGTGGTGCGTCCGGCGACGACGGAGGAGGTGGCCGAGGTTGTTAGAATCTGCCACGACGCCCAAATGCCCTTGGTGCCTCAGGGCGGCAATACCGGCTTGTGCGGCGGCTCGATTCCTGACGCTTCCGGTAGCCAGGTGGTGCTTTCCTTGACTCGGATGAAGCGCATCCGTGACATCGACCTGGCCAATGAAACCATCACGGTAGAGGCCGGGGTGATTCTGCAGCAACTACAGGAGGCTGCCAGCCAGGCCGGTCGACTGTTTCCGCTGTCGCTGGGGGCGGAGAGCAGTTGCACGGTGGGCGGTAATTTGGCGACCAACGCCGGCGGCACGGCGGTGTTGCGTTATGGGAATATGCGTGAGCTGACCCTCGGCCTGGAAGTGGTATTGCCGGACGGTCGCGTCTGGAACGGGTTGCGAGGATTGCGCAAAGACAACACCGGTTATGACCTCAAGCATCTGTTTATCGGCTCGGAGGGCACGCTTGGCATCATCACGGCGGCAGTGCTCAAACTGTTCCCCGCCACCCACAGCACGGCGACGGCCTGGGTCGCGTTGCCTTCTGCGCAGGCGGCAGTGGACTTGATTGGTCATGTTCGCAGTTTGTGTGCCGATCGCTTGACCGGGTTTGAGATGATGTCGCGCCAAAGCGTGGATTTTGTCTTGGATCACGTAGCCGGTTGCACTGACCCGCTGGAAACCAAGCACCCTTGGTACGCATTGATTGAACTGCGCGACACGGTGCCTGACGCGCCCTTGGCGTCGTTGCTTGAAAACGGTCTGGCCCACGCCTTCGAGCGCGATTGGGTGGTCGATGCGGTGTTGGCCAACAACCAGAGACAGGCCGCGGCGCTATGGGCGCTGCGCGAAGGTATTTCCGAGGCGCAGAATCATGAAGGGCCCAGCCTCAAGCATGACATTAGCGTGCCCGTGAGCCGGATTCCGGAATTCATCGAGCGCACCGACAGCGCTCTGCAACAAGACTTTCCGGGCGTGCGCATTGTTTCTTACGGGCACATGGGTGACGGCAACCTGCACTACAACATCAGCAAACCGCTTGGCGACACGGACGCCTCTTTTAAAGCCCGCGAACAAGCAATCACGCAGGTCATCTACCGGATGACGAGCGCCTTCAACGGCAGCATCAGCGCCGAGCACGGCCTGGGACAAGCCAAGCCTGAAGCGGCGACTCGCTTCAAGGATCCACTTGAGATCGAGTTGATGCGTGCCATAAAGCGCACTCTGGATCCAGCCGGGTTAATGAATCCCGGCAAGGTCTTCGCCCCTGTGCTGGAGTGATCGAGACGGCGTGGAAACGGCCAGGGATCGATCGATCCCTCGGCTTGTTAAACCCAACCGTATCGTGTGTGTGCGGAATCAGGGCGCCTAGTAGACCGATCAACTACAAACGACTACCATCCTTCCATGAACACTCCAAAGACCCGCGAAACATCCGACGTCCGCCAGGGAATCCTTGATGTAGGCCAGCGAATCATGGCCGCCAAAGGGTATACCGCCGTGGGCTTGAACGAGATCCTGGCCACTGCCGGTGTGCCGAAGGGTTCCTTCTATCACTACTTCGGCTCCAAAGACGCGTTTGGCGAAGCCCTGCTCGAAAACTATTTCGAGGCATACCTCGACGACATCGACCAGACGCTCGCCCAGCCCAACCAGACAATGGCGCAGCGGCTGCAGAACTACTTCCAGATCTGGCAGGACACCCAGTCCTTCCAGGATTGCCAGGGCAAATGCCTTGCCGTGAAGTTGGGCGTGGAAGTTGCCGATCTTTCGGAAACCATGCGTGCCGTGCTCAAGCGCGGTACATCCGGGATTATCGATCGCCTTGCGAACGGGATTGAAATCGGTATGGCTGAAGGTTCATTGGCGGTCACCGGTACGCCTCACAATGTTGCGCAAAGCCTTTATCAATTGTGGCTTGGTGCCAGCGTCATGGTGAAAATTACCAAAAGTGTTCAGCCCTTCGAGACGGCGATGGCCACGACCCGCCAGATTCTCAACCTGCCCTGATTCATGGCGTGAGTGGTGTATCGCCTATTTCGGCGCTGCACCGCCCACGTTGCTTTAGCATTCCCGCAATCCTCCTCGAACCTAAATCCGCCGCCTTTTTCGCAGCTTTTCCTCGCTTGGAAAAACCCCTGAGAAGCGCCACGTAAAAAAACTTTAAAAAGTTACTAGACGACTGGTCTAATCGTAGATACTGTAGTCGCACATTCACTCACCCCGGCAAAGGTTACAGCGATGAGTACCCGTACCAAGCTGGCGTTTATCGCCCCATCGCTCTTTTTGCTGCCCGGTTTGTAGACGACCAGTCTAATTACATTGCTTCATTTATTGCGACCCCACGACCCCAAACTGAAGACAGGATGCTTAACATGAAAATTCTTATGGTGCTGACCTCCCACGACACCCTGGGCAACACTGGCCGCAAGACCGGTTTCTGGCTGGAAGAACTGGCGGCCCCTTACTACACCTTTCTCGCGGCCAACGCCGAAATCGTCCTGGCCTCGCCCAAAGGCGGCCAGCCACCGCTGGACCCGAAGAGCAATGAGCCATCGTTCCAGACTGACCTGACCCGCCGCTTCGAGAACGATGCCGCGGCCACCGCCCAGCTCGCCAACACCGTGCGACTGGACAGCGTCTCCCAGGATGATTTCGACGCCGTGTTCTACCCAGGCGGCCACGGCCCACTGTGGGACCTGGCTGAAGATCCAAAGTCGATCCGACTGATCGAGGCATTCCTGGCCGCCGGCAAGCCTGCTGCCCTGGTGTGCCACGCTCCCGGCGTGCTGCGCCACGTGAAAAATCCAGACGGTACGCCACTGGTTGCAGGCAGAAAAGTCGCCGGTTTCACCAATACCGAGGAAGAAGCCGTAGGCCTGACCAACGTCGTGCCCTTCCTGGTTGAAGACATGCTGATCGCCAACGGTGGCGTGTACTCCAAGGGCGCTGACTGGTCCTCCTACGTCGTCAGCGACGGCTTGCTGATCACCGGCCAGAACCCGGGTTCGTCCACCGAAGCCGCCCAACTCCTGATCGCCAAACTGAACCAATCCAACGCTTGAGCTCGCCCCTGACGGGAGACACGAACATCTCCCGTCGCTATCCCCTATTCCCATCCGCAGGCCCCGCCGGGGCTTCGGTGTGCAGGCCGCTCAACCTCTGGAGACACCATGACAACGTTCAACGTAGAGCAAATCAAAGCCGCTGGCTGGCTGAAGGAAGCCAACTACATCGGTGGACAATGGGTGGCGGCGGATGACGCCAACGTCTATAGCGTCATTGACCCGGCCACCGAAGCCCAGATTGGCCAGATCCCATGGGTGGGGGCCCCTGAAACGCGCCGCGCCATCGATGCCGCTCAAGATGCCTTCAGCGCCTGGTCGATGACCACCGCCGCAGAACGTGCAGGCTTTCTCGGCCGCATGGCGCAGATCGTGCGCGACAACATCGACATTCTCGCCAGCATGCTCACCCTCGAACAAGGTAAGCCACTGGCCGAAGCACGCAACGAAATGAAACTCGGCGCCGATTACATCCAGTGGTTTGCCGAAGAAGCACGGCGCATCAATGGTGAGATCATTCCGTCGCCCTGGAAAGACCGCCAAATCCTGGTTACCCGTGAACCCGTCGGTGTAGTAGGCGCGATTTCACCGTGGAATTTCCCGTTTTCCATGCTATCGCGCAAAATTGCCCCGGCGCTCGCCGCCGGTTGCACCATCGTCATCAAGCCATCCGAGTTCACACCATTTTCCGGCCTGCTTTATGGCGTACTGGCCCAGCAAGCCGGGATTCCCGCCGGTGTGGTCAATGTCGTGACCGGTGACGGCGCCGTCGTCGGTGGAGAGTTCTCCTCCAACGCTCTGGTGCGCAAAATAACCTTCACCGGTTCGACCCGTGTGGGCAAGCTGCTCTACAAACAATCCGCCGACACCATGAAAAAACTCTCCATGGAATTGGGCGGCAACGCTCCGACGATTATTTTCGACGATGCCGACATGGACCTGGCCGTGGAAAACGCCGTCGCCGGAAAATTCCGCAACAGCGGCCAGACCTGCGTCTGCACCAACCGCTTCTACGTGCAGGACGGCATCTACGACGAATTCGCCCGCCGCCTGACCGACCGCGTGCGCCAGATGAAAGTCGGTAACGGCTTCGAGGACGGCGTCGAACAAGGCCCGCTGATCAACCAGGCCGCCGTCAGCAAAGTCCAAGCCCACGTTCAAGATGCCCAAGCCAAAGGTGGACGCGTGTTACTCGGCGGCAAACGCCATGCGCTAGGCGCGACCTTCTTCGAGCCGACCGTGATCGCCGACGCCACCGCCGACATGCTCATCGCCCACGAAGAAACCTTCGGTCCCGTTGCCGCGCTGTTGCGCTTCAGTACCGAGCAAGAGGCTATCGACGCCGCCAACGCCTCGGAATTCGGCCTCGCTGCGTACTTCTACACTCGTGACCTGGCGCGCACTTTCCGCGTATCCCGTGCCCTGCAGAGCGGCATGGTCGGCATCAACGCCGGGGTGATCACCACCGTGGAAGCCCCGTTTGGCGGGGTCAAGGACAGCGGCATTGGTCGTGAAGGCTCAAGCCACGGCCTGGATGAATACCTGAACCTCAAGTACCTCAGCCTAGGCGGTCTGTAAGCCCGACTGATGCAAAAAAGGAATCGAATCATGCAAAACCGCTCCCTGTTTGAACCGACTACCCTCGGGCCGCTGACACTGAAAAACCGCATCGTCATGCCGCCCCTGACGCGTCAGCGCAGCGGCCAGCCCGGCGACGTGCCAACGGCCCTGATGGCCACTTATTACCAGCAACGCGCCAGCGCCGGTTTGATCATCAGCGAAGGCACCCAGATCGAACCGCGCGGCAAGGGTTATGCCTGGACGCCAGGGATCTACAGCCAGGCGCAGATCGACGGCTGGCGCACCGTCACCGACGCGGTACATGCAGAAGGCGGCGTGATTTTCGCCCAGCTTTGGCACGTCGGCCGGGTCTCACACACCGGCCTGCAACCGGACAATGCCGCACCCGTCGCGCCTTCGGCGATCCAGGCCCGGAAGGTCAAAGCCTTCATTGAAACGGCCCCGGGTATCGGCACCCTGGTCGAACCGTCCCTGCCACGGGAGCTCACCGTGACGGAAATCAAGGCGCTGGTCGAGCTCTACGCCCAGGCGGCACGCAATGCGCTCAGCGCCGGTTTCGACGGCGTTGAAATTCACTCGGCCAATGGCTATTTGGTCAACCAGTTCATTTCCGCCCACGCCAACCAGCGCACCGATGAATATGGCGGTTCGCTGCACAACCGCCTGCGTTTCCTGCGCGAAGTAGTGCAAGCCGTCAGCGCCGTGGTTGGACCTGACCGCGTAGGGGTACGCTTCACGCCGCTGTTCACCAGCACCGATGAAGACCGGGTGTATATCGGCTTCGTCGAGGATGATCCGCATCAGACCTATATCGAGGCGATCAAAGTGTTGGAACAAGCAGGTATCGCTTACCTGTCGATTGCCGAAGCTGACTGGCCGAATGCCCCAGACCTGCCTGACGCGTTTCGCCGGGAGGTCAGAAGCACCTTCAGCGGCCGCATCCTGTATGCAGGCCTGTACACCGCCGAGCGTGGCGTGCGTCTAGTGGATGCGGGCCTGGCCGACCTGATTGCGTTCGGCCGGCCGTTTATCGCGAACCCCGACCTGCCCCAGCGCATCGAGAAGGGCTGGCCACTCAATGCCCTGGACGCCGCTAACCTGTATGGCGGCGGTGAGCGAGGCTTCACGGACTACCCGCTGTACGCTTGCTCTGAAATTTGACGTAAAGAAAAAGGTGCTGCCATACGCCAAGGTATTGAACCAAAAGTGCTGCTGATCACAGGTGGCAGCATCGGCATTGGCGCCAAAGTGGGCTTGCGCTTGTCTGGGCGTTAATCCAGAAAACAACGATCGAAAAGGTAGACGCTGCCGGGCTTGAGGTTTTCCACCGTGCGTTGTGGACGACCGCCGTCGCCGCTTTTCTTGCGGCCAGTTTCCTGCAAATAGCCTGCTTCGGTCATCTTCAGCAGACGCTGGCGCATGCTGGTCTTGAGCACCGGGCGATCAAGCACCACGGAGAAAATGCTCACGGCTTGCGGCGCGCTGAACTCAGGGCCGAGGAACATCAGCGGCAGGCTGCTGTAGAGGGCTTTGGAGAACAAGCGCTCCTGTACGGCAGCCACCAGGTTGTTGTGATCGAAAGGGAGTTTGATCGAGGCGTCGGCGACGTCCTTGATCGGGAAAAATCCCTGGTGCTCGGCGAGCTGCACCGCATCGCTCACGATCGCCAGGTAGAACGTCGATGACGACCAGCAGCGCGGGTCGCGGAACGCGTCGCCGACGGTGCCGACTTGTTCGATCCAGGCCAGCGGCATGCCCACCTTGCTTGAGCTACGCAGCCGTTCTACGGCGTCGTTCAGCGTCAGGTCTTCAACCCCCCCATTGACCACGATTCCCGGCAGCGCCCAATGGCCGGCGAACGGCTCGGTTTCGCGTCGGTTCAGCAGGATTTCAAGCGCCTGGGCTTCCCGGCAGAAGCGCAGCACACACAGGTCGATGGTGTGCAGGTAGTCGCGCGCGGAGGCTGTGCGGTTCGGCATGTCAATTTCCGTGGGTTGCGTAAAGGTCATAGTTTAACGGGTTCATGCCGGGTGCCATCCAGTGAGTGGGAAGCGGCTCGCCCAAGGCCAGTCGCTCGCGAACCACGGTGCTGCGCACGTGGATCGTTTCTTCCACGCAAACGATGGAAAAGCGCTCCAGCAATGCTTCGCCGCGATAGAAGGTCGGCAGCAGTTGCGCGACATCCTGGCCGACCACCAACGCTATCTGCTTGCCGTCCAGGGCCAGGCTGTCGGCGAGGTGGGCGAGCAGGATGTAGCTGTAGATCGGGCCTTCTACACCCCGCGCCACGACCTGCTCCACCCGGCTTGCGCATACTTGCGCACGGCACAGTGGCTGGACCTCCCGGGCGATCGATTCGAGCCAGTTCAGGCGAACCTCATAGTCGATCATTCGCTTTGCGTAGGGGTGCCTGAAGCTGGGGGCGACCAGCACACGTCTGGCTTGGCACGAGGCTTCGATCATCACTTGGGCGTGACCGGCATGCGGCGGGTTGAAAGCGCCGCCATAAAGGGCTATCTCGAACATGGCTTATCTCCTATAGGTACATCACATGTACTCTATCAGTGAAATCTAGATTTTGGACAGGAACATGTTATGTCCGCTCATATATCGATAAAAATGGAGGCTATAAAATATTTCTGTTTTTCGCTTGTTATGAAAGTACACGTTGTGTACTCTTTCGGTCATCAACAGGAGAAAACCAGCATGAACAGCCTGACCCGAAAAACGGCTTCCTTCGATGTCGATGCGCAAAAGAGTTTCACACCGCTTTGCCCTGATGAGCTTCCCGTACCAGGTGGTGACCAGATCGGCAGTGAGCTGAATTTCATCGCATCCCTGGCCAGTATTCGCATCGGCAGCAAGGACGCCCATTCGCCACTGGCACCGTGGGTGGTCGCCGATCACTCGCAGATGTTCGTGCCGACCGGGCTCCAGCACGCCGATATCACTTGGGTCAGCCACTGTGTTCCCGGTACCGAGGGTTTCACCCTGCTGGACGAACTGCCGACCCCATACGACTACGACTATTTCGTCTGGAAGGGCGTCGAGCCCGATCTGCACCCGTACGGCGCTTGCTACCACGACCTGCACGGCAAGCTGTCCACCGGGGTGATCGAGTATTTGAAAGGCCTGAAGGTGGAACAGGTGATTGTCGGCGGGCTGGCGCTGGATTTCTGCGTCAAGACCACCGCCCTGCAACTGGCCGCTGCCGGCTTCAAGGTGATCGTTCACCTCCCGGCCTGCCGCGCAATCAGCGAGGAGGGGGCCGTTCAAGCCATTGAAGGCTTGCAGCAAGCGGGGGTCTCGGTGGCCACGACTCGCGAAGAAACGATCCGTCTGGCAAACGCATAAGGAAGAGCCATGGACAGTGCATTCGATACAAGCAGCGCCACCATCCAGAGTCTTCTGGATACCGACTACTACACCTTCACCATGATGCAGGCGGTGTTGCACCAGCACCCAAACGTAGAGGTGGAATATCAATTCATCGTGCGTTCCAAGGAGCGGCTCGGCCACCTGATCCCGGACATTCGTGTCGAATTGGAGAAACTCGCCGGCTTGCAGCTGCGTGAAGGCGAGCAACGGTTTCTGTTCAACAAGCGTTTCCGAGAGTACCTGACCCCGGACTTCGAACAGTTTCTCGGCTTGTTCCGCTTCAACCTGCGCTACATACACGTTGCCGAAGTCGACGGCCAGCTGCACATCCGCGTCCGTGGCCCGATGCTGCACTGCATCATGTTCGAGCAACCGGTATTGGCGATGGTCAGCGAACTGCGCAACCGCGAGAAATATCCCGAAGTCGAGTTGGCCGACGTCACCCGCAAGCTCTACCAGAAGTTCGAATGGCTGGAGAAAAATGCCAGCCGTGCAGAACTCGCCGAGTTTCGTGTTTCGGACTTCTCCACCCGTCGGCGCCTGTCGTTCAGGGCCCAGCGTGAAGTGGTCAATGTCATGCGCAGCGATTTCCCTGGGGTGTTTGTCGGCACCAGCAACGCTCACTTGGCTTATGAGTTCGATCTCCCGCTGATTGGCACGATGGCCCACCAGTGGCTGATGGTGCACCAGCAACTCGGGCGGTTGCGCGAGAGCCAGAACGCGGCGTTGGAAAACTGGGTGCACGAATATCGCGGTCGGCTCGGTATCGCGCTGACGGACTGCATCAGCACCGATTTTTTCCTCAAGGACTTCGACCTCTACTTCGCCAAGCTCTATGACGGCCTGCGCCAGGATTCCGGTGACCCTATCGTCTGGGCCGACAAGGTACTGGGGCGCTATGCGCGGCTGGGTATCGACCCGCGCACCAAGGACCTGATGTTCTCCGATGGCCTCAATTTCGAAAAATGCCTGCCGATCCTGCGCCACGTTCGTGGCAAGGCCAGATTCGGTTTTGGCATGGGCACCAGCCTGGCCTGCGATGTCGACGGCGTCGAGCCGCTGAGCATCGTCATGAAACTGGTGCGGGTCCACGGCGAGCCGGTGGTGAAGTTCTCCGACGACCCGATCAAAAACGTCTGCGAGGACGCCTCATTCCTGCGTTATGCCGCGCAAGTGTTCAACGTCACCCTTGCCAATCCACAACTGGGAGCCTGATATGACTTCGCTTCAGCAAGAAAGCATTGCCCGGGAACTGGGCATCGACCGTCAATTCAAACAGGGTAGCGAAGCCACTGAAATTGCCCGCCGCGTCGAGTTTATCAAGCAGATGGTGCGCGAGTCGGGTTGCCAGTCCCTGGTACTCGGTATCAGTGGCGGCGTCGATTCCCTCACCGCCGGGCGCCTGTGCCAGTTGGCGGTGCAGCAGTTGCGGGACGAAGGTCATGAGGCGCGCTTTATCGCAGTCCGACTGCCCTACAAGGCCCAGGCCGATGAGCAAGACGCCCAGGACTCCCTGGACTTCATCCGGCCGGACTCGACCACTACCAGCAACATCGCCGCTTGTGTCGACGGGCTGATGAGCCATATCGCCATCGACGGGTTGCAGCCTTCGGCCGAACTCATCGACTTTGCCAAAGGCAACGTCAAGGCCCGGGCGCGGATGCTGGCGCAATACGCCATCGCCAATCTGAGCAATGGGTTGGTGGTCGGCACCGATCATGGTGCAGAAGCGGTGATGGGTTTCTTCACCAAATTCGGCGACGGCGCTTGCGACCTGGCGCCACTGTCCGGGCTGACAAAGACCCAGGTGCGGTGGCTGGCTGATGCGATGGGTGCTCCCTCGCACCTGGTGCGCAAGGCGCCGACCGCTGATTTGGAAGACTTGGCACCTGGTAAGTTGGATGAGGTGGCGCATGGATGCAGCTACGAGGAAATCGATGCATACCTGATGGGCGAAGAGGTGTCGCCCCGGGTACGACAGATCATCGAACGCGCCTACCTGCGGACGGCTCATAAACGCGCACTGCCACGTGTCCCCTCATCGTTGTGAGCGGGAATGGTTGCGACAGTTTTCAGTCGAACTGGAACAGAAGTTAGGCCATCTTGAACGTTTTGTGAGCATCGGCGATGGCTGAACAGGATTTCAAACGGGACCTCTAGTCCCTGAATGGAGTGGGTGAATGACACAGGCAACCGGCATCAGGGATCGCGTGCGCATCAAACAAGTCGAAGTCCTCTCGGACAATTGGTACGTGCTGCGCAAGACCACCTATGACTATCTGGGCCGCAACGGCCAGTGGCGCGAACTGACGCGTGAAACTTATGACCGTGGCAACGGCGCGACCATCCTGCTGTACAGCAAGGCCAAGCAAACCGTGGTGTTGACCCGGCAATTCCGCTTCCCGGCCTTCGTCAACGGGCATGATGACCTGTTGATCGAAACCTGCGCCGGCCTGCTGGACAACGACGATCCGCACACTTGCATCCGCAAGGAAACCCAGGAAGAAACCGGCTATATCATCCAAGACGTGCGCAAGGTGTTCGAAGCCTTCATGAGCCCGGGCTCCGTGACGGAGCGAGTGCATTTTTTCGTCGGCGAGTACTTCGATGAAGACAAGCAGCACGAAGGCGGCGGGTTGGAAGCGGAGGGTGAAGAAATCGAGGTGCTGGAGATGCCATTGGATCAGGCCCTGGGCATGATCGAAACCGGCGAGATTTGTGATGGCAAGACCATCATGTTGTTGCAGTACGCCAAGCTGCATCGATTGCTGGAGTAGCCCGGCCTTTTTATATGATCAAGTCGGATGAGCCCAAAAAAAGGCGCAGCCTTGCTCCAGGGCTGCGCGTTTTTTGTTCAGCTGGATTAGGCCTCGCTGTCGTCCTGCATGTCGTCCAGGTATTGCGGTTGGTCGGTCTGGTCCGGCAATTCGGTCACGACGCTGAAGTCGCTGATCTCGATGGCGCCGGCCCCATGGCCGAGCAAATGGAAAGAAAATGCCTTGCGCGGAAGCGGGTTGTCGAAACGGATGTCCATCACCAGCGGTTGCTCGTGTGTCACCGCCACGTCTGTGGGTAAATCTATCGGCACATCCCGCTCGAACTCCTTGGCCTTGAGCGAAATGTAGGCCGCGTGGTCTGCCTCCACCGCGCGAATGGTCAGGCTGACGCGGGTCTGTGAGCCTTTGGGCATTTCCAGGTACTGGGCGCCGATGAGGTTATCGGTCCAGTCGTTGCTGACCGTGGCCGGCAATGGGATTTTGTCGGCGCTGCCAAACTGATAATGCTGGTTCAGCGGCGTTCTCAGCAGGGTCTGGTCCAGCGCCGTGGCCCGGGCGCTGATCAGCCGGGCGCGCTGGCCGCTGTATTGCCCGCGATAGAGGGCGCGTTCGGCAATGAAGCCTTCGCTGGTGTAATAACGGCAACGCTGCTGGAAATCACACTCGGTAAACGTGCCCTTACCATCGTGGTGGCGCAGCTTGCCGTTGGTGAACGACATGATTTCCCGGCCGGTTGCGTAGTCCCGGAACAGCGAGCGGCCGGACAGCGACGTGGGCACCGCATAACCGAAGTAATCAAGGATCGAGGCGGTCAAGTCGACATGGCCGTAGGTCCCCGATTTGATCGTGGGCAATGGCTCCGGTGCCAGCGTCAGGTTGAACCCCCAGGACGATGCCAGGCGCACATCGTCGATGCCGTGGGATTCGTCCGAGGTGATGACCACCAGGGTATTTTCCAGGATGCCCTGGCGTTCCAGGCCCGTCAGGAAACTGTCCAGCGCGTCGTCGAGGTAACCCACGGCGGCCTGCTTGGCGGACTCGTAGCGTTGCAGGTAGTCGTCCGGCGCGGAGTAGGGCTGGTGGGTGCCAACGGTCAGCAGGGTGAGCATCCACGGCTTGTCCGCTTGCTGAAGCTGCCCGACGTAATCCAGCGCGCCTTCGAAGAAGGTCTTGTCGTCCTTACCCCAGGGAAATTCCAAGTACGCCGGGCGGGTGAACCAGTCCATGCCCAGGGTCGTGTCGAAGCCGATATGCGGCATGATCCGGTCCTTGGCCATGAAACGTAGCCCCGCGCCCTGCAGGAAATGGGTGGAAAAACCGTTCTGGCGCAATTGGGCGGGCAGGCAGTCCTGGTTGCGCTGGCTCTGGTTCAGCATCTCGACACCTTTGGGCGTGCCGTCGTTGAGTTTGTCGTAGTCGCCACACAGCATTGCGTATAAGCCACGGATGGTCTGGTGGCTGTGCAAGACGTAATCGGGCGTGTTCATGCCGCGTTCGGCCCAGGCGCTGAGGCGCGGCATCAGGTTTTCCTGATAGCGGCTGTTCAGGGCTTGGCGATTGGTGCTCAGGTAGGCCCCGGGAATGCCTTCCAGAGCAATGACCAAGACGTTGCGTGCGCCCCCCGGTTCGGCCAGCAGTTTCGCGCCGTCGAGGTCCAGCCGGGTAAGACCTTCCATGGGCGGGAGCGGATCGACCGTATCGCCTTCGAACCACTGCTCGGCCCGTTCCTGCCCCGCGACAATGCCCGCCGTAACGAGTTGATGGGGCAGGTTGAAGACATTCCATTGGTCTGCTTCGGTCGGACGCCAGGATTGCAACGCACCGTGGGCCAGCAAGAGCATGACCGGCAACGCCCAGGCGTGGCGCGGCAAACGCGGCGTCACGCTGGGTCGGCTGGCCCAGCGGGTCATCAGCCATAACGCCAGCGCGGCCAATTGCAACACAGCCAGCCAAGGATGCGCGAAGCCGCCGCTGGTGGAGTTTTCGACGAATTGCGGGTCGATCAGGTAGTGAATGTCCGAGGGGGTGGGCATCCGTCCGACGGCGCTGACCAGCTCGATGCTGGCCAGGGTCAACACGCTCCAGGCGAGCAATACCGGAAGCGCCAGCCACCAGGGACGGCGATGAAGCAACACGATCAGCAAGCCGCCAATGCCCAGGTCCGAGAGATAGCCCAGCGGGTCGGACCAACCCAGGGCCAGGCGCAGGATCATCGGGACGAGTAATACGCACCCGACCAGCATGATCAGTGAGGCGAGAGGATGAGTTAGACGGTGGTAAAAAACGTTCACAGCAACGGGCCTTTCAGTTGAAGCCAATCCATAAAACAGCAGGCGGACCTTGTGGGAGCGAGCTTGCTCGCGAAGCGTCGGCTCAGTCGGATTCATGTCGACTGACGGACCGCTATCGCGAGTAAGCTCGCTCCCACAGGGTTATTTTCCAGGTCATAAAATTGTCATGAAACGCGATGGTACCAAGGGGCACCTTCCGTGGCCGGATCAATGTCCCGGTGTCCGGCTGCGCTACGCTGTGGTTCACTGGCCCAGGCCTCTACAATGGCGGCCCTGCGCTGCGTTGAGACGCCGCGAAAAACTTGTATCAGGATTTCTCATCGGGGGATGGATGGACAGGTTCCAGGAAATGCAGGTGTTTGTCGCGGTGGCCCAGGACGCCGGATTTTCGGCAGCGGCGCGGCGCCTGGGGCTGTCGGCGGCCAGCGTCACGCGTGCGGTGGCAGGGTTGGAGCAACGCATCGGTACGCCCCTGCTGGTGCGCACCACCCGTAGCGTCTACTTGAGCGAAGCGGGCCAGCGCTTTCTCGAGGATTGTCGGCGGATCCTGGGTGAGCTGCAGGAAGCCGAGGACTCGGCGGCCGGCAGCCATGTCCAACCCCGAGGACAACTGACGGTGACTGCGCCGGTACTGTTCGGCCAGTTGTTCGTCACCCCGCTGCTGGTCGATTACCTGCACCGGTTTCCCGACGTCAGCATCAACGCCTTGCTGCTGGATCGTACGGTCAGCATGGTCGAGGAAGGCATCGATGTGGCCGTGCGCATCGGCGAGTTGCCGGACAGCAATCTGCACGCGGTGCGTGTCGGTGAGGTGCGCAGGGTCGTTTGTGGCTCCCCGGCATTCTTCGACCGCCATGGTCGGCCTCGTCATCCAGAGGATCTGGAGCGAATGCCGGTGGTGGCTTCATCGGCCATTGGCCAGATCAAAAGCTGGACCTTCATCGATGCAGGCCAACCGCTGGCCGTCCGGCCTGTGCCGCGCCTGGTGGTGACGGCCAACCAGGCCGCGATCACCGCTGCCTGCCAAGGGTTGGGAATGACCCGCGTGTTGTCCTATCAAGTGGCGAGCAATGTGGCGGCCGGTGAGCTGGAAATCGTCCTGGCTGACTTCGAATTGCCACCGCTGCCGATCCATGTGGTGTATCAGGGCGGGCGCAATGCACCGGCGCGGGTTCGCAGTTTTGTCGATTTCACCGTTAACGCGTTGCGCGAACATCCGGCCTTGAGCGGCTGAGGTATTGTTTCAAAAGACGAAATAATGGATTGCGTTTGCGGGTGATTCTCTTGTTTCGGCCCGGGGAGGAAGATGACCCCATCGACGCCGTTGTGCTGATGGCGTCACTTCCCGCGGAGTCGACCATGAACCCCATCAAGCACTATCACTTCCCGCTTTCCGGCCATTCCCACCGCGTCCAGCTGATGCTTTCGTTGCTCGAATTGCCCGTCGAGGAAGTCTTCGTCGACTTGGCCAAGGGGGAGCACAAACAGGCGGATTTCCTGGCGCTCAATTCCTTTGGCCAAGTACCGGTCATCGACGATGACGGCGTGGTGCTGGCGGACTCCAACGCCATCCTGGTGTACCTGGCGCAAAAATACGGCAAGGGCCGCTGGTTGCCGACCGATCCGATCGGCGCGGCCAGGGTGCAGCGTTGGTTGTCGGCTGCCGCAGGGCCGATTCATGCAGGGCCGGCCACGGCACGGCTGATCACGGTGTTCGGTGCGCCTTATAACGCTGAAGACGTGATCGCGCGTTCCCATACCGTGCTGAAAGTCATCGACCAAGAGTTGAGCGGCAGCGCCTATCTGGCCGGCGATGCGCCGACGATTGCCGATGTGGCCGGCTACAGCTACATCGCCCACGCACCGGAAGGCAATGTGTCGTTGCAGGACTATGGGAATGTGCGGGCCTGGCTGGCGCGTATCGAAGCCTTGCCTGGGTTTGTGGGCATGCCGCGTACAGTGATCGGTTTGCAAAAACATGCCTGACAATCAAGGCTGAATGCCCGCTGTGGCCAATGAGCAAGCGCCCTGGCCACAGCGGGCATTTCTTTGGATGAGAGGCTGCTAGGCGTAGGAAAGCGCCTTTTCTTCCAGCAACTCTTCATACAGCTGCACCCACTTGCGACCCATCTCCTCGGCGGTGAACAACTGCCGGTAACGGGCTTCGGCCCTGACGCCCATGGCCTGCGCCAGCGTGGGGTTTTCCCATAGGGTGCGCATTGCCTCCCGGAACGCTTCGGGATTACTGGGTGGCACCACCAGGCCGGTTTCATCGTGGATATTGATGTAGCTGGTACCGGTGCCGATTTCGCTGGAGATCATCGGTTTGCCGAACATCGCCCCTTCGAGCAATGAGATACCGAAGGCCTCGGAACGCAGGTGCGACGGAAACACGATGGCGTAGCTCAGTTCCAGCAAGGCGACTTTGTCCTCGTCCCCCAGGCGCCCAAGGAAATGCACATGGCGCAAACCCAACGCTGCTGCCTGGGCATGCAGTTGTTTTTCCAGGGGACCGGCTCCCATGATGACCACGGGATAATCCACGCCTTTGAGGGCGTCGAGCAGAATGTGCAGGCCCTTGTAGTAGCGCATCACTCCGACGAACAGAAAGAAGCGCTCACCGAGCCTGGCCTTCCATCCGGCCATGCGCTCGGCGTCCGGCTGTGGATAACTGCTTTTGTTCAGCCCGTAGGTGATGATCCGCGTTTTGTCGGGGTATTGCTTGAGCACGTCGCTGGTATGCACGTAGTTCGGCGACGCCGCCACGATGCGATCGGCGCCGTCGAGAAAGCGCCGCATCAGGGGCCGATACAGCGTCAGCAGGTGCCGCTGGCGAACGATGTCCGAATGGTAAGTGACTACGTAGGGTTTTTTCACGGCACTGCAAAAATGCACCACATCCATGAACGGCCACGGGAAGTGGTAGTTGATCACGTCTGCTTCAGCGGCGAGCTCGCGGAATTTCTTGAAAACGCTGTAGGAAAAACCGGTGGAGGCGAGCTGGAAGTCCATTCGGGATTGATGAACGACATGCTGTCGAATCTGGAGAGGGGTGGGGGACGGATTCCCGCTCAAAGCAAGCACAGTGTTATCGATACTCATCCGGTCAGTGCTGTCGCACAGCTGGAAAATCACCTGCTCGATGCCGCCCATGGACTCAGGCAGATAGGTTTTGTAAAAGTGCAGGACTCGCATTCAACCTCCCAAAACCTGGCGATACGCTTGGGCAGTGACTTTCCCACAGCGTTCCCAGGAAAAAAGCGCCGCTTGCTGCAATCCTGCTTCCCGGCAGGCTTGCCAATGCGGGTGATCTTCGATCAAGCGGAGCATCGCCTCGCGCAAGCCCTCGGGATCCTGCGGGTCGCAATAATTGCCGGCCGGCCCCGCCACCTCGGGCATGGCCGAGCAACGCGTGGTGATAACCGGCGTGCCGCTGGCCATGGCTTCGAGGACCGGCAGGCCAAAGCCTTCGTAGTGCGAAGGGAAAACCAGTGCCCGTGCCCCCGACAGTAATTGGGCGACCTGTTCGTCAGGCAGGTAACCCGCCAGACAAACATGCCCTCCAGCCAGGGCGCGTTTCAACTCATCATTGAGCTGTGCCTGTTGCCATCCGCTCATTCCTACAATGAACAAAGGAAAGGTCTGACGCACTGATTCTGGGAGTCCGGCATGGGCGCGCAGGGCCAGTGACAGGTTCTTGCGCGGTTCCAGGGTACCCACACAGAGGAAATAACGACCCGCCTCCAGGCCATGGGCCTTGAGTACTCCGTCGATGGCCTCGGGGTCGCGCGGGTGGAAACGTGCCGCCACGCCCAATGGGGCGACGCACATGCGTTCGGCTGGGAGGCCGAAATACTGTTGGGCTTCATCGGCGATGAACTGAGAAACAGTCATGATCAACTGCGCCTGTTCCACCGCCCGGGCCAGCCGTCGCTCGATTTCTTTCAGGCGTGCCGGCGGTTGCGTCTCGGGATACCGCACATGGGTGAGGTCATGCAGGGTCATCACCGTCGGGCCGTCAAAAGCCAGCGGCCACAGGCTGGGTTCGTGGTACAGGTCGATGGCTTTTGAAGGGCCTTGATCGAAGCGCTTCTGTTCCAGCCAGCGACGTGCCTGATAGGCCCCGGGAACCCGCCGCAGCAAGGGGCTGAACCTTGAATAGCCAGGCGCGGGTGCTTGTGGCAGCTGCGAGTTCCAACCCCAGCCGTGAAACAGCGATAACTGCACATCGGGTTCGCGGGCCAGGGCGGTGGCCAATTCCGACACGTATTGGCCAATGCCGGTGCGTGGCGCCTGGAGGATGCGCGCGTTGAGGGCTATCCGCATGCTGTTTCCCTGTCGACAATCACCGCTTCGACGCGTCGCTCGATTCGCTCGACCAGTTGCGCACTGGCTTGGCGCCAGCTCAGCCATTGCCATTGATCCAGGTTGCGACTGGCCGGGAAGACCCCGGTGCGTTCCATCTCGGTGACCAGGTTCGCCAAGCTTTGAGGATCCTCGAGGTCGAAGTAGGCCATGAACTCACCGCCGATTTCCCGAAACACTTCAATGTCGCTGCCCATTGCCGGCAAGCCGCGCTGCATGGCTTCCACCAGCGGCAGGCCGAAGCCTTCCACATAAGACGGGAACACCAGCGCGGTGGAGTGTCGATAGGCGTGTTCCAGGCTGTGGTCCGAGAGGCGATTGAACATGAACAGACGGCTGTTGAGTTGTGGATGACGCTCGATACGTTCGATCAACGCCTCACATTTCCAGCCGATCTTCCCGACGATGCATAGGCGCGCCTGTGAACCGGCGGCCCAGGCCCGCTCGAACGCATCGAGCAGATAAGCATGGTTCTTGCGCGGCTCGATGGTGCTGACCATCAGGAATACCGGCTCGGGGCGCTTGAACAGTCGCAGCAATTTCGTATCGACGGCGTGGGCGGGATTAATCTGGTCCAGCTCGCTGCCCAGATGAAAATAGTCGAACCAGCGTTCCTGCACCTGCTCCTCGCCAATGCGTCGGACCATTTCCTGGCGAAGCTGGTCGCGGATAGTGGCGGAGATGGCGATGTAGCCGTCGGCGGTACGGGCAATCCAGTCGAACCAATGGTTGAACACCTTGACCAGCCCCGCGTCGCAAAATTGCGGATGGGACAGGGGAATCAGGTCGTAGACCACGGAGATGATCCCGACGCCATCACGCTTGAGCTGTTCGGCCAGGGGGAAGATATCCGAATGCCAGGATGAATCGAGCAAGACCAGTTGATCGCCGGCCCGATGTTTCAGCGGTACGCAACGTTTCGGTAGTTCTTTGCCCTTGAGCGCGCGGTCGAGCAAGCGTATCGGAATGCTCAAGCAGCCCAGGGCGAACAGGCGGCAGCCGACATACAGGATTCGGCGGGCCCACGATGATCGGCCGAAGGGCCACTGCCGTGCCAGTGTCCGGTGCCAGAACCAGAACAGGTTGGCCATCTGTTCCCAGCGGATCCGCAGGCTGACCAGGTCCAGTTTATCGGTCGATAGCGGTGCCAGGCTCTTGGCCTCGTATAACTTTCCTTCCAGCATGACCACGGGGATGCATTCTCGCTCACCGTCCTTGGCGGGCAATTCGCGAATCACATTGCGCACGACGCGCTGGATGCCGGAATTGATTTCCGGATGTTCAAATACGTAAGTGCACTCCACCAGCAGACGGGTCATGGCAGCTCCTTTTGCGGCAACGCTTCGACGGCTGTCTGGCTCGAGCGCTGGATACTGGTCCGCGCCTGGAGCCAGGAACAGCCGACGAAATCTTCCTGGCGATTGTTGATGACGTGAAACACCAGCCCGTAGTCGCGCCATTCGAAGTTGCGGTCCAGGTGCGAATCCAGCCGTGACAGGCTCAGGGCCACGGAGTAGTTGCCCTTGCCCAGGCGCATGTCGAAGCTGAAGCGGAAGGTGATCTGCTCGCCGGCCTTGAGGTCGGTCACGGCTTTGTCCTGACGATGAGTATTGATGCCGTACATGGGCTGGCCGAGGCGATCCTTGATCAGGAAGCCCAGCACCAGGCGCTCGATGTCCTGGCGGATTTCCACGCGTACCTGCAACACCATCGGCTGGCCGATCTCGGCCACTTCCACCGGCTGGTCCTGGCTGTTGAGCAATTGCACATCGAGGATGCCGGCCTCACCGGTGCCGGAAATGGTGCGTACCTGGCCGTTGGCGAGCATCTCCTGGCGCACCACCTGTCCCTCGCGCTGGGCCAGCATGGCGTTGTAGTAGTCCATCACTTCTTCCGGCTTGCCGCGCATGGCCATGCGCCCGTGTTCGAGCAGGATGGCGGTGTCGCAGATCGACTGGATCGCCGAGCGGTCGTGGGACACGATCAGCAACGTGGTGCCGGCCTTGCGAAAGCTGCGGATGCGCTCGAAGCTCTTGTGCTGGAAGTAGGCATCACCCACCGACAGCGCCTCGTCGACGATCAGGATATCCGGGCGCCGGGCGGTGGCGACGCTGAATGCCAGGCGCATCTGCATGCCGCTGGAGTAGGTGCGCACCGGTTGGTCGATCGCGTCGCCGATTTCGGCAAACCCCTCGATCTCTGGCATCAGGGCTTCGATTTCCTCCACCTGCATGCCCAGTAGTTGACCGGCCATGAAGGCGTTCTGCCGGCCAGTGAAATCGGGATGGAAGCCCATCCCCAGTTCCAGCAACGCGGCGACGCGCCCCTGCAATTGGATGTGGCCGCAGGTCGGTTGGGTGGTGCCGGTGATCATCTTGAGCAGGGTGCTTTTGCCGGCGCCATTGACCCCGACGATGCCCACCGCTTCGCCGGGCTGGATCTCGAAATCCACGCCTTGCAGGATCCAGTGCAACTGATGGCGCGGCCGGGAAAAGGGAATCAACCATTCGAACAGCCGGCTCCAGCGGTTCGGATACTGCTTATAGGCCTTGCCCAGGCCTGTGACGCGCAAGTGTCCCATCAGAGTTCATCCACCATTTCACCGCCGCGCCGGCGAAACATGCGCAAGCCCAAGGTGCATAACAGCAGGCCGACCACCAGCAACGGTACCAACGAACTCCAGACCGGCCACTGGTTATACAGAAACAGGTTCTGGTAGCTCTGCATCAGCGCGGTCATGGGATTGAAGGCGAGCAGTTGCTGGATCGACGGCGGCAGGATTGTCATTGGATAGACGATCGGCGTGAGCCAGAACCAGAACTGCAGGCAGATACCGAACAGTTGCCCGACATCGCGGAAAAACACGTTGAGAATCCCCAGCAACATGCCCAGCCCGGCGGCGAACAGCACTTGCAAGGCCAGCAACGGCACCAAGGCCAGCAAGGCCATGCCCGGCCAGCGCCCGGTGATGAGGAGGAAACCGAGGAACAGCCCGAGGATGATCGCGAAGTTGATGCCGGCATTGAACAAGACAATGACCGGCAGGCAGATCCGCGGGAAGCTGATCTTCTTCAGCAAGTTGGCGTTTTCCAGGAACATGCCCTGGCTGCGGGTGGTGATCTCCGCGAACAGGCCCCAGGTCAGCAGCCCGGCGCAGAGGTAGACGCTGTAGGCCATGCCGTCTTCGACCCCGGGCAGGCGGGCACGCATGATGTGGGAAAAAATCACCGTGTAGACCAGGATCATCGACAGCGGATTGAGCACCGTCCACAACGCGCCGAACAGCGAGTTGCGATACCGCGCCTGGAACTCACGCTTGACGCTGCCCAGGACGAAACCGCGATAGCTCCACAGTGTGCGTTGCAAGGTCAGCAACATCAGACGGCCCTGCCGTAATGGTCTTCGAACCGAACGATGTCGTCTTCGCCCAGGTATTCGCCGCTCTGCACCTCGATGATCACCAGGTCGATGACGCCGGGGTTTTCCAGGCGGTGCTTGTGGCCGGCGGGAATGAAGGTCGACTCGTTCTTGGCCACCAGGTGCGAACCCGAACCGTTGTTGGTGACCTTGGCCATGCCCTCCACCACCACCCAGTGTTCGTTGCGGTGATGGTGCATTTGCAGGGACAGCGACGCGCCGGGCTTGACCACGATGCGCTTGATCTTGAAGCGCGGGCCTTCCTCGAGCACGGTGTAGCTGCCCCACGGGCGGCTGACCGTGCGGTGCAGGCGATAGGCTTCGTGTTCCTTGTCCTTGAGTTGCCGGGCAACGCGGCGCACATCCTGGGCGCGGTCGGCATGGGCCACCAGTACGGCGTCGGCGGTGTCGATGATGATCAGGTTTTCCACACCCAGTGCGGCCACCAATCGTCCGTCGCTCTGGACGAAGTTGTTCTGGCTATCGATGAACAAGGTCTCGCCCGTGGCGCGGTTGTTCTGCGCATCGGCGGGCACTAGGCCGGCGACGGCGCTCCAGGAGCCGATATCGCTCCAGTCGAATGCGGCTGGAATCACCACCACGTTGGCGGAGCGTTCCATGAGGGCGTAATCGATGGAAATGTCCGGCATTTCGGCGAAATGCGCCGCCGACAATTCCTGTTGCACGCACCCTGAGGTTTCCACCGCCGTGCTGGCCGCGACGCAGGCACGAGCCTGTTCGAGCAAGTCGGGCGCATGGGCTTGCAACTCCGCCAGCAATGTCTTGACCGAAAAGCAGAACATGCCCGAATTCCACAGGAAGCGGCCGCTTTCCAGATACTGGGTTGCGGTCGGCAGGTCGGGTTTTTCGACGAAGCGCACGACCTGGGCCGCGCCCTTGGTGTCCAGGGGCTTGCCCCGTTCGATGTAGCCGAAGCCGGTTTCCGGTGTCGTGGGCAACACACCGAAAGTCACCAGGTGACCGTTTTTGGCCAGCTCCACCGCGTGCCCCACGGAGGCCTTGAAAGCCGCCTCGTCCTGGATCAGGTGGTCGGCGGGCATGACCACCAGGATGGCGTCGTCACCGTGCAGGGCCTGCACCGCCAAGGTAGCGGCGGCAATGGCCGGCGCGGTGTTGCGCCCCGTCGGTTCCAGCACGAAGTGCCCGCGATAACGCTCCAGGTGAGCGCTTTGATAGTGGTCGCGGCTCTGGAAGTAGTACTCGCGATTGGTGACAGTGACGATGTCGCCCCGGCCGTCGAACAACCCGGCGGCGCGTCGATAGGTCTTGCCCAGCAGTGACTGGCCGTCGGGCAGGATCATGAATGGCTTGGGATGGTCCTCGCGGGACACCGGCCACAACCTCGTCCCGGCGCCGCCGGAGAGAATCACGGGAATGAGCATGGCCTACTCCTTGGCGACGCGTTTCATGTCCGCATCCATCATCATGCGGATCAAGGTGTCGAGGTCAGTCCTGGGCTTCCAGCCCAGTACCCGTTGGGCCTTGGCCGGGTTGCCGAGCAGCACCTCGACTTCGGCCGGGCGGAAAAACGCCGGGTCGATCTTCACGAAGTCACGGTAGTCCAGGCCCACGTGCTCGAAGGCGATCTTGCACATGTCCCTGACGGTCGTGGTAACGCCCGTGGCGACGACGAAATCGTCGGGCTTGTCCTGTTGCAACATCAGCCACATGGCCTCGACATAGTCGCCGGCAAAGCCCCAGTCGCGCTTGGCGTCGATATTGCCCAGGCGCAATTCCCGCTGCTTGCCCTGCTTGATACGCGCGGCGGCGTCGGTGACCTTGCGGGTGACGAATTCGATGCCGCGCAAGGGCGACTCGTGATTGAACAGGATGCCGCTGCTGGCATGCAGGCCGAAGCTTTCACGGTAGTTGACGGTGATCCAATGGCCGTACAGTTTCGCCACGCCATACGGGCTGCGCGGGTAGAACGGCGTGTGTTCGTCCTGTTGCTCGGCCTGGATCAAGCCGAACATTTCGCTGGTGGATGCTTGGTAGAAGCGGGTATGCGGGCTGAACTGGCGAATGGCTTCGAGCAGGTGGGTGACCCCCAGCCCGTCGACGATGCCGGTGGTTACCGGCTGGTCCCAGGATGCGGCAACGAAACTTTGCGCGGCAAGGTTATACAGCTCGTCCGGCGCCGACTTGATCACGGCTCGCTGCACCGAACAGGCGTCGGCCATGTCACCGTCCAGGTAAACGATGTCGTGCTCGATCCCCATCTCGCGCAACCGCCAGCGTGAATCGCTGCTTCGTCGCGCCACCAGCCCGTGGACTTTGTAACCCTTGTCGAGCAGCAGCTTGGCCAGATACGCGCCATCCTGGCCGGTGATCCCTGTGATGAGTGCACTTTTCATTCTTCTTGTACCCGTATCTCCCAGTCGGACAGGATCGCCCGCAAGGATTGTTGTGTTGTTGTTTCAGGCGTCCATCCCGTTGCCTGTCGTAGCTTGGCGGGGCTACCACAGACGCGACGCTGTTCTGCACGGCGAAGACGCGCCGGGTCCTGGATCAGTTGCACATCGACCTGGGCGATGTCGCCCAGTTGTTCGATCAGGCTGCGAATGCTCTGCTCGCGACCCGAGCAGATGTTGTAGACCTGCCCCGCAATACCCGTTTCCAACAGCGCCAGGTAGGCCGAGATCACGTCGCTGACATCGAGAAAATCGCGGGTCACGTCGATATCGCCCACTTGCAGACGCGCCGGTTGCAGTCCTTGCTTGATACGGCTGATCTGCCGGGCGGCGCTGGCAACGACGAAGCTGTCTTTCTGGCCGGGACCGATGTGATTGAACGGGCGGGCCACCAGCACCGGCCAGCCTTCGCTCATGCCCCATTGCAGGCTCAGCAGCTCGGCGGAGAGTTTGCTCACGGCATAAGGATTGCGCGGGGCCGGGGCGTGCAGTTCGGTGATCGGCAGTTGGTTGTCAGCGACTTGGCCGTAGACATCGCCGGTGCTGACATACAGGAATGTCCCGGTGAACCCCCGGGCCTTGAGGGCCTGAAGCAGATTCAGGGTGCCGAGCAGATTGATTTGCAGGGTGCGCGCCGGATCGCGAAAGGCTTCGGGGACAAACGTCTGGCCGGCAAGGTGGATGACGGCGTCGGGAATCTCGGGCCAGAGGCCTTCCAGGGTCTTTGCCTCTGTCAGGTCATAGCGGGCGGCGACAGGCATCAACTGCCACGTCGAATCATGACCGTTCAGTCGAGATTTGAGGTGGCGTCCAACGAAACCGCTAAGGCCCGAAACGAACAGACGTTTTTTCAAGCACCAACCCTCTTACGGCTGCTTCGGCTAACGCGCAACTGAGTAGGAAATTTCCGTAAGTTCGGGGAAAAGTCACTCAACGATCGGCTTAGAGAAGCGTTTGTTGTAGTTGTTTGGTTGCCAATTTGTGCCAATTTCAACGCAATTTCAACAGCGAAGACCGTGACCGGTCGGTTCTCATATTTATAGCCGGTTTATTCTCATCGAGCGGTTCACGAACGCTTGGTGGATGTGTTTAGAATGCTCCCGTCACTACGCCGGCCCGATTCTGATTCTCGGATCGAAGCGCACGGCCAGGGCTACTAAAAACAAGAACGAGACGGGTCAGAAGACGATCGATGGATGCGGCCCCAGGCCGGTTCGATTCGAGACTCGACCGTCATGAAGTGGAGTGGCCGGGATGGCGGCTCCATGATGGGATGCCATGAATTTCATTCTTTACTCGGACGTAAACGATCACTCCATCAGCCAGAGCCTTGGCCGCCCTGAATATAGCTATTATTTCGTGCTCAAGGCTTACCGGCCCGTGCTTGAAAGCCTGGGCCCGGTGCATGTGGTGTCGTCGGTCGCGGAAGTCGATCCGCTTTACCAGCGATTGCGGCAGGCCGGCCAGGACTGCTTGTTCCTTTCGTTTTCCCCACCCCACAAGACGCCTGTCGATCTGCTCTGCCCGACGGTCTGCGTGGTGGCCTGGGAGTTCGATTCGATCCCGGCCGAGCACTGGGACGATGACCTGCGCCACGACTGGAGCCGCACCCTGGCCCGTCATGGCCGGGTGATTACCTTGTCCAGCCACACGGCCGAAGCGATCCGCCGTACCCTGGGCGAGGACTTCCCGGTACTGGTCTTGCCGACGCCGCTGTGGGAGCGTTTCGCGACGGTTCGTGAACAATTCCCGAGCAGGCCGGTCAACCCGGGGACAGTCCTGCAGATCAAGGGCTGCATTATCGATAGCCGCCCCCTCGGGCTCTCTGCCGATGGCTTGATCGCACCAATGCTGGAAGACACACCGGTGCCAGGACCGGAGCCAGAGCCGATCATCGAGCCGCCACGCCTGACGTGGCGGCGCCGCGCGTTCATTTCCCGTCATTACTTGCGTGAGGTCATTCGTGCCTTCACCGGCAAGGCCGGGCAGGGCCCGTTGTGGTTGTTCAAGCACAATCTGCTGTGCTGGTACCGCGAAGCGGTCCGCGACTTGGTGCCGGTGCCTGCACGTGTGCTGGTCAGCCGGATCCTGAGGGGACGCCCGGCGCCGTCACTGCCGATTGTCGAGCCGTTGCCGGCGCCAGATCCAGAGCCAGCTCCCGTTGATCATCCCCAAGCCGTGCTGCCGGACACCAGTCAGGTGGTGGAAATCGAAGTCAACGGGGTGGTGTATGTCAGCGTGTTCAACCCCGATGACGGGCGCAAGAACTGGCATCATCTGATCACCGCGTTCTGCTGGGCCTTGCGGGATGTCGAGGACGCCACGCTGGTGCTGAAAATCACCCAGAACGACCTGTCGACCTATTACATCGAGCTACTGACGCTGCTGTCCCAGTTGTCGCCGTTCAGTTGTCGTGTGGTGGTGATGCACGGATATCTGGAGGACGAGCAATTCGCCCGGCTGTATGGCGCGGCGAGTTTTTACGTCAACGCGTCCCGCTGCGAAGGCCTGTGCCTGCCGCTGATGGAGTTCATGTCTTGCGGGCGACCGGTCATTGCGCCGGACCATACGGCGATGCGCGACTACATCGACGCCGAGGTGGCCTTTATCGTCAAGTCCAGCCGCGAGCCGGCCATCTGGCCAGAGGACACGCGCGTTTTGTACCGCACCCTGCGCCATCGGCCCGACTGGGGTTCATTGAAGCTTGCCTACCAGCAGAGTTATGCCATGGTCAAACACCAGCCGCAGGCCTACCAGGCCATGGCCGTGGCCGCGAACGAGCGCATGCGTCGCTACTGCGGTTTCGCTCCGGTGCAGCAGCGCCTGGTAGATTTCCTCGCGCTGCCAGAAGGCGACGAGTTGCCACTGGTGGTCGAGGCGGGGTCCGCATCATGCTGATCATCATTCATTCGGAAACCAACCAGAGCAACATCCTCGAAAACCTTGGCAAGCCCGAGTACAGCTACTACTTCGTGCTCAAGGAGTTCCGCCCGGTACTCGAACGGCTGGGGCGAGTCGTGGAAGTGACCCGGCCGGACGAAGAGGTCGACCTGCTGCATGCCGATTGCCTGCGGCTTGGCGAAGACTGCGTGTTCCTGTCGTTCTCACCACCTCATCGCACCGCAGTGCACTATGCCTGCCCGACCATCCCCGTGTTTGCCTGGGAATTCAGCACCATCCCGACCGAAAGCTGGCAGGGCGAACCCCGCCATGACTGGCGAGTGGTGCTTGGCACAACCGGCATGGCAATCACACATTCCAGTTTCACCGTCGATACCGTCCGGGAAGCGATGGGCGCGGATTTCCCCGTTGTCGCCATCGCGGCGCCAGTTTGGGACCGGTTTGCCGCCCGGGGCGCGCTGCTGGCCCAGCGGCCGACGGTCGATCACATGCGCCTGCAATTGCGTGGCCTGCTGATCGACAGCCGCACCATTGACTTGCGGCCCTACGGCCCGCCGGCGCATCAGGCTGGTACTCCGCTGGTGCTCGATGGCCCGGCGCAGGATTGTGAGTTGCTGCTGGACGGCGTGATCTACACCTCGGTGTTCAACCCCTACGACGGGCGCAAGAACTGGAAGGACATGATCAGCGCGTTTTGCACGACGTTCCGCGACGTTCCTGACGCGACCCTGGTGCTCAAGCTGACCCACCACGACGTCAGCGCCGCGCTGACCGACATGTTGCATCACCTCTACAAGAACCAGTCCTACCGTTGCCGCATTGTGCTGATCCACGGCTACCTGGCGGACGCGGACTACGAGCGACTGGTGGAAGCCACCCGCTACGTGGTCAATTGTTCCTACGGAGAAGGCCAATGCTTGCCGCTGATGGAATTTATGTCCTGCGGCCGTCCGGCCATCGCACCCTTGAACACGGCGATGGCCGACTACATCGACCACGACAATGCCTTCGTGGTGGATTCGACTGAAGAACTGACCGCCTGGCCCCACGACCCACGAGCGGCCTATCGGACCTTGCGCTACGTCACCGACTGGGACTCGCTGTGCTCGGCCTACCGCGCGAGCTACGACGTGGCCATCAATGATCCCGAGCGCTATCGCCGGATGTCGGCCCATGCCGTGACCAGCCTGGAAAAATTCTGCAGCCAGGCCAACGCCGAGCAAGGCTTGCGGGCATTTATTGAACAGGCCTGCGAGCGTCGCCGGAACGCCCCGCAGCCATGATCCGGCGATTACTGTCCTGGCTCAGGCCGCCGGTCGAACCGTCGCCGCCGTCGACGGCGCCATCCGCGGTGGCTGTTTCGCCACGCGACGCCGGCCTGTACGACGCGATGCTCGATGGCTGGTTCCGCAATGAAACCGGCGAGTTGCTCAAGGGCTTTGCCATCACGGCGGGTGACACCTTGCTCGACGTCGGCTGCGGCGAGGGCGTGGCGACGCTGTTCGCGGTGCGCCAAGGCGCTTCAGTGATCTTTACCGACAGCGAACAGGACAAGGTCCGAGAGTTGGCTCGCCAGGTCGAAGCCCAGGGCGCCGCGCCTTTCCTGGGGCTGGTCAGCAACAGCTTGCCGCTGCCCCTGGCTGATGGCTGCGCGAACAAAATCGTCTGCATGGAGGTGCTCGAACACGTCGATGATCCCGAACCGTTCATGGCGGAGTTGGTGCGCATGGGCCGGCCAGGGGCACAGTACCTGCTCAGCGTGCCAGCGCCGGTAGGCGAAGATCTACAGCGTGGCATCGCACCGGCGAGCTACTTCCAGTCGCCCAACCATGTTCAGGTTTTCAGCGCCGAACGATTTGCCGCCCTGGTGGAGGATGCCGGGTTGGTGATCGAGCATCGCCAGGCCAGTGGATTTTTCTGGGTCATGGGCATGATTTTCTTCTGGGCCAGCGAACAGGCGGCGGGGCGCAACCCCGAGGGCGCCGTGCGCGACCGCATCCACGCTCCTTATCCACCCCTGATGGAGCGCTGGGCGGGCGTCTGGCAAGACTTGTTGACGCAACCCGGCGGGTTGGCGGTCAAGCAGGTACTGGACCGGTTCATGCCCAAGAGCCAGGTGATCATCGCGCGCAAGCCCGACCCTCTGTCCGGGAGAACGTCATGAGCAGCAAGCGGATCATGGACATCGAGTTGCTGCGCGCTGTCGCGGTGATCTACCTGATCCAATTCCCGGTGTTTTTCCTGTTGCGCGAGCTGTGGTTTCGTTTCTCGCCCTTGGGCTCGCCGGACCCGGCGAGCCACCCTTGGCTGGCCCTGGCCTGCGCCTTGCTGTTGATCGGGCTGCTGAGCGAACTCAATTACCGTTGGGTGGAAATGCCCATGCGTAACCGAGGCGCCCGCCTCGTTGCACGCCTGTCCGCCGCTCGAACCGTCCTTCCCGTCTCTGGAGCCCCTTCATGCTGAGCCTTTTTAAGAAACTCGCCACGGGCGCGCCCGCACCCGCAACGCCTGCGGCCGAAAAAGTCGATCCGTACATGCTCGGGCTGCACGATGCGATGCTCAGTGGCTGGTTCAACCAGCAGACCGGCGAATTGTTCAGCGGTTTCCCGGTGGCCGCCCAGGACACGCTATTGGATGTGGGCTGTGGCGACGGCGGTAATGTGCATTTCTGCGGCATGCGCGGGGCAAAGATCATCATTGCCGACATCGACGCGGCCAAGGTCGAAGCCACCCGCCAGCGCCTGGGCGATACACCCGCGCGCGACATCGAGTGCCACGTGACGGACTGCAATCCGTTGCCCATCGCCGACGCCACGGCCACCCGCGTGGTCTCCACCGAAGTCATTGAGCACGTCGACGACCCGGCGCAATTTCTTGCTGAACTGGTGCGGGTCGGCCAACCCGGCGCGTTGTACCTGTTGAGCGTGCCGCACCCAAGCTCCGAGGACTTGCAAAAGGACATCGCCGCGCCGGAGTATTTCCAGAAGCCCAACCACATCCGCATCATCAGCGAAGAGCAATTCAAGGCGATGGTCAGCGAGGCCGGGCTGGAAGTGCTGAGCCACAGCCAATATGGCTTCTACTGGTCGATGTGGATGCTGCTGTTCTGGGAGGCCAAGGTCGACTTCAGCAACGCCGATCATCCGTTGCTCAACCATTGGGCCGACACCTGGCAGGCCGTGTTGAATTCGCCCCGCGGTGCGCAGATCAAGCAGGCGCTCGATGGGGTGGTGGCCAAGAGTCAGGTCATTATTGCGCGTAAGCCTGGCGGGGTTTGATAGCCGCTGTTTTCGCGGTGCCCGGGTGACGGTAATCTGCTCGGCTTTTGCGGTGAGGCTTCATGACTGTACTTCCCCGGCTTTCGCTGGCCCTCGCCGCCTTGCTCTTGAGCGGCTGCGAAAAGCCACCTACTGCGGCGCTCGATCAACAACTCTATATCTGGCAGCGCCAGTGGACACCGGCTCACGAGCAGGCGCTGCGCCAGAGTCGGGGCGATTTCTCGAGCCTGCGGGTGCTGGCGTTGCAAGCGTTTCCCGGAGCGGGTTGGAGTCGTGCGCGGATCGATCCGGCCTTGCTCAAGGCTGACGGCCGCCCGCTGATCGCTGTGATTCGCCTGGACGGCCAGCTCAAGTCCTTGGATCAGGACGACGTGATCGGGCAGATTCAGCAGGTATTGGCTGATTGGAGCGCCCAGGGCCTGGCGCCGGTGGGCGTGGAGATTGACCACGACGCCGGCAACGCACGTTTGCCCGCCTATGAATCATTCCTGGGTCGACTGCGGCAAGTCTTGCCGGCCACACTGAAGCTCAGCATCACGGCGCTGCCGGCCTGGCTCGACAGCCCGGCGTTGCCTGGGTTGCTGACAATAGTGGACAGCAGTGTGTTGCAGGTCCACGCGGTGAGCGATCCGCGGCAAGGGCTGTTCGATCCGGAACAGGCCCGGCGCTGGGCCGAACGTTGGAGCGGCGCCACCACGCGGCCGTTTTATCTGGCCCTGCCGGCCTATGGCGTGGCGTTGCTGACCCAGGAAAGCGGCGTGCCGGTGGTGGAAAGTGAAGTGCCGATCGACCGGGGCGGCGAGCGTCGAGAACTGCTGGCCGATCCGCAACAGGTGGCCGGGCTTGCGGCTCAGTTGCGTGCCGAACCGCCCAGGCACCTGGCCGGGCTGATCTGGTTTCGCCTGCCGTTGGCGGGCGACCGGCGCGCCTGGAGCCTGACCACCCTCGGCGCCGTGGCGCGCGGGGACAGCCTGGACAGTCATCTCGGCCTGGATCTGCACGAGCAGGGCGGTCTGTACGATATTCGCCTGGCTAATCGCGGCAATCTCGACAGCCCCTGGCCCCAGCGCCTGACGCTTAGAGTCGGCGGGTGTGACGGCGTCGATGCCTTGGCGGGTTACACGTTGCAACAAACTCCCGGACTGCTTACCTTCACCCGCATTCAGGAAGGCCGCCTGGCCGCTGGCACCCACCGGGCAATCGGCTGGGCGCGCTGTACGAGAATCGACCAAGGAGGTTTCAATGTTTACCCGTAAGTGGCCTCGCCGCCTGCTTTGTTTGAGCCTTAGCCTGCCGCTGGGCCAGGCGCTGGCCTGCGGGCCGGACTTTCCGATGCGCCTGCTGGATAACCGCGCCCAATCATTGGCCGAGTTACCCGAAGGCAACTTTCGCTTCGAAATCAGCCGCCTGGGCCAGGCTATCGCCGGGCTCAAGCCGGTTACCGAGGCGACCCGGAACCCGGACTACAACTACGACGACCTGTCCTCCTATGTTGAGCAACGCAACAAGGCCGAGCAGCTCGGCCTGACCCCGCCGCAGCTCGCGGTAGTGGAACGCTTGCGAGCGCTGGGCGATATCGCGCAGGTGACGGCCGAAGCGGCCAACCTGCCCGCCGAGTTGCGGCTGTATGCCATCGGCGCGGCCGCTTTCAACGCCGGTGAGCATCAGCTCGCCGTGGAATCGTTCCAACAGTTGCTGGCGCTGCCGGCCGACCAGCGCCGGTTGCGCAGCACCTGGGCCGCCTACTCCCTGGGACGGGCCTTGTTTGCCGTGAGCACCGAGGCGGGCAGCGGCGACCCTGTGGTCTTGCAGAACCAGGCGCGCGAAGCGTTCCGCCAAGCCCGCGAGATGAGCATCGCCGGCTTCAGCGACCCGCTGGAGCTGGGCGTCGCCAGCCTTGGCGAAGAAGCCCGGGTGGCCTATACCGCTGACGATTGGGACAGTGCCATCGGCCTGTATGCGAGCCAGTCCTTGCAAGGTTCCCCGGTCGGCTACAGCTCGTTGTTGCAATTGGCGGGCGACCTTAGCGCGCAGCCGGAGGAACGTCTCAATGAATTGCTCAAGGCCAAGGCGGTGCAACGCTTGGTAGCGGCGTATCTGCTCAGTCGCGTCGGCTGGTGGGACGGCGAAGAGCCTTCGGGCGAGAAGAAACTCGTCCAGTTGCTGCAAGCCAACGCCCGGGACAACCTGGAAGATGCCGACCGCCTGGCGGCGGTGAGTTACCAGCACGGCGATTTCGACGGCGCCAAGGCTTTTGTGCAGAAAGCCGCCGACACGGGTCTGGCCTGGTGGGTGCGCGCCAAACTGGCGTTGCGTGACGGTGACAAGGGCGCTGCGGCCGCCGCTTATGCCAAGGCCGCCCAGGCCTTCCCGAACGATGAGTCCTGGGGCAATCGACGTACACCGGACTGGAACTACGAGACGGTACAACCCAAATGCCGGGTCGAAGGTGAAAGCGCGATCCTGGCATTGCAACGGGGTGATTACTTGCAGGCCTTTGATCAGCTCTATCGCGGCCAGGGCAACTATTGGTACGACGCCGCGGCAGTCGCCGAGCGGGTGCTGACGGTCGATGAGCTGAAACAGTACGTCGATGCCAACGTTCCGGCGCCGCCCGAGCTGACTCAACAGGATCGCGATAACTACGTATCACTGTCGGTCGCCGCGAACCTGCGCAACCTGTTGGGCCGCCGCTTGCTGAGGGAAGGGCGTTATGACGAGGCGCCGGCCTATTTCGATAATGCCGATTTGCAGGGCAAGGCTTCGGCCTACGGGCAGTTGCGTCAAGACGCGGAGTCCAAATGGTGGCCGACCCGGCGGGCCGAGGCGTATTTCAATGCGTCCGTGTTGGCGCGTAAATCTGGCATGGAGTTGCTCGGCTACGAGATGGCGCCGGACTACGCCAGTTTAGGCGGCAGTTACAGTTTGGAGCCCGTTGAGCTTGAAGTCGGCCCGCTGGTAGCGCAAGGGGAGCTGAAACGTCAGCAGGCCAGCGCCGCACAACCAGACGTGCGCTATCACTATCGGTTCGTTGCCACAGCGCTGGCGAGCCAGGCGGCGGATTATCTCCCCCACACCAGCCAGGCATTTGCGGCGGTGTTGTGCAAAGCGGTCGGGTACAACTCCAGCCTGGAAGAGCAAAGCGCTTTGTATCAGCGGTACGTGAAGGACGGTCCTTATGTGGATTGGGCGGGGGATTTCGGCCATCAATGCCAGGAGCCGGACTTTCGCAATGCCGACAAACGCTACGTGACCCAGGCCCTGGACCCGATTCGCTCGGCATTGCGACCTTACAAGGCTTGGTTGCAACTGGGCGGTGTGGTGCTGTTGGTGGCAGTGGCGCTGGGATTGGTCAGTCGGCGTCGGCGCAAGGCGCGGATTTCGGCCAGCTAAATGGTCAACCGGCCGAACTCGGATGGGGCGAGGGAGCAAGCTCCCTCATCTCACTTTGCGTTGCCCCTACATCTGCGTCGCCATTCCCTCCACAGCCATGGCCGCCTGGCGCAGGGCCTCCGAACGCGTCGGGTGTGGATGACAGGTCAGGGCGATGTCTTCAGCTGAGGCGCCGAACTCCATCGCCACGCAATATTCACCGATCATTTCACTGACGCTCGGGCCTACCAGGTGCACCCCGAGGATTTCATCGGTACGTTCATCAGCCAGGACTTTGGCGAAGCCTTCGGTTTCATGGTTGATCTTCGCCCGGCTGTTGGCTGTGAACGGAAATTTGCCGACCTTGTAGGCGCGGCCTTCGGCCTTGAGCTGTTCCTCGGTCTTACCGACGCTGGCCAGTTCCGGACGGGTGTAGATGACGCTGGGTATCAGCGCATAGTTGACCTGCGCAGCCTTGCCGGCGATCCGTTCGATACAGACCATGGCTTCATCTTCAGCCTTGTGCGCGAGCATCGGCCCGGACGTCACGTCGCCGATTACCCAGATCCCCGGCGCTTCGGTGCGATGCTGCGAGTTGGCGAGCATGCCACGCTTGTCGGGGCTCAGCCCGACGTTCTCCAGCCCCAGCCCTTGGGTATAAGGGCGACGGCCGATGGCGACGAGCACGTAATCGGCATCCAGGGTCTGTGCTTCGCCGCCCGCCGCCGGTTCGACCTGTAGCTGCACGCCAGTGGCTGAGGACACGGCGCCGGTGACCTTGGAGCCGAGCTTGAACTGAATGCCTTGTTTAGCCATGGCGCGTTGCAGGGTCTTGCCGGCCTCGCCGTCCACCCCGGGACAAATGCGATCCAGATATTCCACCACGGTCACCTGCGCCCCCAAGCGCCGCCAGACAGAACCCAACTCGAGGCCGATGACACCCGCGCCAATCACCACCAGGTGCCGGGGCACTTCGCTCAGGGACAATGCGCCAGTGGAGTCGAGGATGCGCTGGTTATCGATTGTCACGCCTGGCAATGGCATGGGTTGCGAGCCGGTGGCGATGACGATGTCCTTGGCGCTGAGTTCGGTCTTGAGGCCGTCATTGCTGGTTACGGTGACCTTGCCCGGCCCGTCGATGTGGCCCCAACCCTTGATCCACTCGACTTTGTTCTTGCGAAACAGAAACTCGATGCCTTTGGTCAGGCCCGCCACGCTTTCGTCTTTCTGCTTCATCATCTGAGGGAGATTGAGAGCAGGGCTGACGTCGATACCCAGGTTGGCGAATTCCGCGCCGCTGGCCGCTTCGTAAAGTTCCGAGGCGTGGAGCAACGCCTTGGAAGGCATGCAGCCAACGTTCAGGCAGGTGCCGCCCAGAGTGGCGCGACCTTCGACGCAGGCGGCCTTCAACCCCAACTGTCCGGCGCGGATCGCCGCGTTATACCCACCGGGCCCGCCACCCAAAATGACTACGTCGTAGTGACTCATCGCTGTTCTCCCGCTTGGCCTGATAAAAAATTATGTACGTAATATGAGCGTTTCCCGGGTTTTGGGTCAAGGCTTAAGTCAAGGGGCAGGGAGGGGGTTTGTCATGAAGAATTCAAAACGGAAATTTCACAGTAATCGTTATAAGGTAACGCCATATAACGGAGCGGCGGTGGCGTCTGTCCACGGCTCCGGATTCTGATCGCCTCAAAGCGCTGGAGTGGTATGCAAGTCGATCTTGATGTCGAGGGGGCACGAGTGGCCGAATGGCCGCGCTTCCAGCGAGCGTCGTTTCAGGGGCAACGCCTGAAGCGAATCGCCTTCGCGCTGGGTAGCGTGGCCGGACTGGCGCTGATCGCTGGGTTTTTCATTGGGCTGTTTTCGCCCCAATCGGTGTGGCCGGCCTTGTTGGTCAGCCAGAGCGCCGGCTTGTTGGTATTGGTCGCGGGCTTGCAGTCGGCCTGGTGGATCACTCAGTGGCGGAGCAGGGCGCTGCTGCCAGCGGTGGATGATCAGGTTCCGGAACCTGGGATTGTGGATAACCTCGGCTGGTATGAACGCTTGCTTGAGCGAGTCGGCGCGCGTTGGGTTGAGCTGTTCAAGCAAATCGGTGCGCCCACCCTCTGGCTGGCCGGTTGGGCGGTGCTCGTGCTTGTTAGCCTGCAGCAAGCCTGGAACCTGCAGTTGCCCGCGGCTACCCTCGGCGCATCGGCCAGTGTGGGTGCGGTGTTGTCGTTATTGTTGGCCTTCGGGCTGTTGGTGTTCGAGCGACAACTGGCCCAGCAGCCCACCGTGGAGTGGCCCGAAGCGTCACCTTTGGCGCAACTGACCCGGGTGGCGATCATCGTGCTGGTGCTCGGCGCCTTGTGCTTACTGTTCGCCGCGCCCGCGTCTGTTTGGCCGGTGCGCTTGGCCGTGCTGATGGGCGTTCTGCCGGGCATGGTGGCGGTTGAGTTATTGCTGCGGGCGGTACTGTCGTTGTTCATCCCGCGACGCGATACCCTGGAGCCGACGCTGCTGGGCCGTAGTGTCATCGCCGATCTCTTGCGCTGGCCGCCGCAACCGTTGCTGGCCTTGCAACATGAACTGCACAACCGTTTCGGCATCGACTTGCGCCAGATCTGGGCTTTCAGCTACATGCGCCGCGCCTTCTTGCCGGTGTTGGCCCTGGTGGCGCTGGTGGGCTGGTTACTGACGGGTGTGCACGAGGTGCCGTTGCAAGGGCGCGGCATCTATGAACGTTTCGGAAAACCGGTGGAGGTCTTCGGCCCGGGCCTGCATGTCGCCTTGCCTTGGCCTTTGGGCAGGGTGCTCAACGTCGAGTACGGGATCGTGCACGAATTGGCCTCCAATGTTGGCGACAGTGGCGCACCCTCCGATATCAGTCCGGCGGAGGGACCGGCCCCGGCGATAGCCAATCGTCTCTGGGATGCTAGCCATGTGAACGACAAATCCCAGGTTATCGCCAGCCAACGTGCCGACCAACAGAGCTTCCAGATCGTCAACATGGACGTGCGCTTCGTCTATCGCATCGGTCTGAGCGATTCGGCAGCGCTGGCGGCGACCTACAACAGCGCCGATGTGCCGACGTTGATCCGCAGCACCGCCAGTCGGGTCCTGGTCCATGAGTTCGCTTCCCGTACGCTGGACGGTTTGCTGGGCGCGGATCGTGTCAGCCTGGCCGAGGAGATCGGTCGCGCCGTACAGGCTGACTTGCAAACACTGGACAGCGGTGTGGAGATCCTCGCGACGGTCGTCGAAGCGATTCATCCGCCGGCCGGTGCGGCCAATGCGTACCACGGCGTGCAAGCGGCGCAGATCGGCGTCCAGGCATCGATCGCCCGGGAACGCGGTGCGGCGGCGGAACAGACCAACCAGGCGCAATTGCAGGCCAGCATTGTCCATGACCAGGCCCAAGCCACCGCCCGGGAAATCGACGCGACCGCCCGGGCCGCCGATTTGCGATTCAGCGCGGATCGCCAAGCCTATGTCACGGCCGGCCATGCCTTTGTGCTGGAGCAATACCTTAGCCAACTGAGCCAAGGCCTTGTCGATGCCAAACTGCTGATCCTCGATCATCGCCTCGGCGGCAGCGGTAACGCGCCGACCATTGACCTGCGTACCTTCACGCTGCCGGCAGACCCCGCGTCGCCGCGTAACCCTGTCCAGCCAGGAGCTGCCCATTGAGCCAGTCCTCTTCACACGATCATCATGACCACGCCGGACATGATCACGGTCATGCCGGTCATCACCATGGGCATCATCACCACCATCATGGCGCCGGGCAGGACGCCGGCCCGTTCCCCTGGCGGCGGATGGGTTGGGCGGCATTGCTGGTGGCGTTTGCCGTCGCGGCCGCGAGTCTGGTGCAAGTGCGTTCGGGGGAGGCTACCGTTATCACCCGCTTCGGCAATCCCGCGCGGGTGCTGTTGCAACCCGGCCTGGGTTGGCGCTGGCCGGCGCCGTTCGAGGCGGCGATCCCGGTGGACTTGCGCCTGCGCACCACGTCCAGCGGACTGCAAGACGTCGGCACGCGCGACGGGTTGCGGATCATCGTCCAGGCTTACGTGGCGTGGCAGGTACAGGGCGACCCGGACAACGTGCAGCGATTCATGCGTGCGGTACAGAATCAGCCAGATGAAGCCGCACGGCAGATCCGCACGTTCGTCGGTTCGGCGCTGGAAACCACGGCGGCCAGTTTTGACTTGGCCAACCTGGTCAACACCGACGCAAGCCAGGTGCGTATCGCCGATTTCGAAGCGCAATTGCGCCAGCAAATCGATCAACAGTTACTAACCACTTATGGCGTGCGCGTGTTGCAAGTGGGCATTGAGCGCCTGACCTTGCCTTCGGTGACGCTGACCGCGACGGTGGATCGCATGCGCGCCGAACGCGAAACCATTGCCACCGAACGCACCGCCATCGGTAAGCGCGAAGCGGCTCAGATCCGCTCTGCGGCAGAACGGGATGCGCGAGTGTTGCAAGCGGACGCGACGGTGAAGGCCGCTGATATCGAGGCGCAATCCCGAGTGGAGGCGGCCGGGATCTATGGTCGTGCGTATGCGGGCGCGCCCCAGCTCTACAACTTGCTGCGTTCGCTGGACACCTTGGGCACCATCGTGAGCCCGGGCACGAAGCTGATTTTGCGTACCGACGCTGCGCCATTTCGTGTCCTGGTGGACGGTCCTCCTGGCGTGGAACCCAAGGGTGGAACACAACCATGAGTTTGGTTCCACGTGGAACAAACGAGTTATCCAGCCCGTGGATTCAGGCCGGGCGCCTCACGTTTCTAGCGCTTTATGCGGTCACGGTCCTGGCAGCGCTGGCGTGGGTGTTCTCCAATGTGCGGCAAATCGACCCGCAAAACCGTGCGGTGGTACTGCACTTCGGTGCGCTGGATCGAATCCAGAACGCAGGCTTGTTATTGGCTTGGCCGAGTCCTGTGGAACAAATCATTCTGCTGCCGGCGGCGGATCGGGTGCTGGAGCGGCGGGTAGAGAATTTGTTGCGTTCGGATGAAGCCTTGCAGGCCGACCGAGTGGCCAGTTTCGCCACGCCGGTCAGTGATGCACTGGCAGGCTCTGGCTATTTATTGACCGGTGATGCCGGCGTGGTGCAATTGGATGTGCGGGTGTTCTACAAAGTGACCGACCCTTACGCTTTCGTTCTGCAGGGTGAGCATGTGCTGCCCGCATTGGATCGTCTGGCGGCACGTAGCGCTGTGGCCCTGACAGCGGCCCGGGACCTGGACACCATTCTGGTGGCTCGTCCGGAACTGATGGGCAGCGATAGCCAGGCCGCCGAACGCCGCGAGCGATTGCGGGGCGATCTGGTCCAAGGCATCAATCGACGGCTGGGTGATCTTGCGGGAACAGGGCAGGGACTGGGCATCGAAGTGGTGCGGGTCGATGTGCAATCGAGTCTGCCAGGGCCCGCAGTGAGTGCCTTCAATGCGGTGCTGACTGCCAGCCAGCAGGCTGACAAAACCGTGGCCAATGCTCGCACCGAAGCCGAAAAGCTCACCCAGGCCGCGCGCCAGTCGTCTGACCGAGCCCTGCTGGTCGCCCATGCCCAGGCCAGCGAACGGCTCGCCAAAGCGTCGGCCGACACCGCCACGGTGCTGGGCCTGGCGAAGACCCAAGGCAGTGATCCGCAAACGTTATTGCGCCTCTACCGTGAGCGCATGCCCGCAATTCTTCGTCAGGCAGGCGCAGTGACCACGGTCGATCCCAAAGACGATTCTCGCCTGATCATCCAGGGAGCCGAACAATGAGCGCTTCAACTCCTGCCGTACCGATGTTGTCGTCGGCCGAACAACGCGCCGCCGCCCGGCAACTGACGTTGGCGATGCTCGCCCTGGGATTGCTTGCCTTGGGGCTGGTATGGCGCGGCTGGTCGCCGGAGCCATCCGGTGTCAGCCAGTTATTGTTGGGCTTCGCCTCGCTATTGGTGGCGGTGCCGGTGATGCGTTCAGCCTGGTACAGCTTGCGTTTCCCGAGCCTGCACGGCATCACTGACCAATTGATCGCCCTGGCGATGCTTGGCGCCTGGGCCACTGGGGATCTGCTGACGGCGGCATTATTGCCGATCATCATGATCTTCGGGCACGTGCTGGAGGAGCGCAGTGTCATCGGCTCGCAGGAGGCGATTCACGCCCTCGGCCAATTGACTCGCAGCCAGGGGCGCAAAGTCCAGGCAGACGGCTCGATCATCGAGGTGGACAACGGAACGCTTCAGCCTGGCGATATCGTCGAAGTACGCGCTGGTGATCGCGTGCCGGCCGATGGCCGGGTGCTGTCGGGCCAGGCCAGCCTCGACACCGCACCCATCACCGGCGAGTCGGTGCCACTGGAGGCTGTCGTCGGCACCGAAGTTTTCGGTGGTGCAATCAATCTTGATGGGCTGCTGCGCCTGCAAGTGACGCGCACGGGTGATGAATCAACCCTGGGCAAAGTGATTGCCCTGATGCAGAACGCCGAACGCTCAAAACCGCCCATCACCCGTCTGCTGGAGCGTTACGCCAGCAGCTATCTGGTTCTGGTTTTGTTGTTGGCGGCGGTGACCTGGTTCGTGACCAACGATGCCCAGGCGATGCTGGCGGTGCTGGTTGCTGCGTGTCCTTGTGCGTTGGTGCTGTCGGCACCGGCGACGGCCATCGCCGGGATTGCCGTGGCGGCACGGCACGGGATACTCATCCGCAGTTCGGCTTTCCTGGAAGAACTGGCGGACCTCACCTCCCTGGTCGTCGACAAGACTGGCACGCTAACGCATGGCGCCTTGCGCCTGCAAACCATTGAAAGAGCGCAGGCTGATCATTTGCCTGGGTTGCTGCCTCTGGCCGCCAGCCTCGGCTCTGCTAGCAGTCATCCGGTCAGCCGTGCCTTGGCGGGCCTGGTGGCGCAGGAGAATTATCCGTCCCTGACGGATATCCATGAGCGGCAGGGACTGGGCGTGGTGGCGATGACCGGGCTGGGCGAGGCGGCGCTCGGCCGGCCAGAGCTGTTCGCACAGTTAGGCATCAAGACTTCACCGGTGCCCGAGCACGACGGTCCGATTGCCGGTCTGGCCCTGGACGGACAATTCCTCGCCTGGCTGTTGCTGGCGGACAGCATCAGGCCGGAAGCGCAGGTGGCATTGGCGGAGCTGCGGGCGTTAGGCCTGGGGCGCCAATTGCTGCTGACGGGTGATCGTCAAAGCGTGGCCAACACCTTGGCGCGGCAAATCGGCATCAGTGACGTACAGGCCCAGGCCTTGCCGGAAGACAAACTCAAGCGGGTCATGACCGAGATTGGCCAAGGGTTCCGGCCCATGGTGGTGGGCGATGGCATCAATGATTCCCTGGCGCTCAAGGCCGGCGTGGTCGGCGTCGCGATGGGCGCGGGCGGTGCGGATATAGCCCTCGCGTCGGCGGACATCGTACTGATCGGCAGTGATCTGCGGCGGTTGGGCACTTGTGTGCGCCTCAGCCGCCAGTGCAGGCGCACGCTGCAGGTCAACGTGATCATCGGCCTGGGTTGGACACTGGCAATCGTTGCCTTCGCAGCGTTCGGCTGGCTCGGCGCGGCGGGTGCCATGATCGCCGCGCTGCTGCACAATTTGAGCACGCTGCTGGTGTTGGGAAACGCGGGGCGCTTGCTGCGATTCCAGGAGCCTCTGACGAAAGTTCCGGACCTGCAATCCGTGTCGTAAACCTGGACGAACTGTGCGCCGCTCTTGCAGTCTGCTATGTGAGAGGGGTGTACCGGCCGAGGCGTTCCGAACTCAATGGACGGATTTGAACCGCAATAGAAAAAGGCTATAAATTCGATAGCCTGCTATTTTTCTAACATGGTCTACCCTCATTTCAGACGTTCTGGAACAAGGGGGGTCATTTCATGTTCGCGCAACTTCCACCGGCCTTACAGAATCTGCACCTACCGCTTCGGCTGCGGCTCTGGGATGGCCATGAATACACATTGGGTGCCGAACCCAGCGTTACGATCGTGGTAAAGGACCCACAAATGGTCGCGCAATTCACCCATCCCAGCCTGGATGCATTGGGATCGGCGTTTGTCGAAGGCAAACTGGAACTCGAAGGCTCGATCCACGAAGTCATTCGGGTTTGCGATGAGTGGAGCCAGGCGCTGATGGAGGACGATCCGGATGAGCTGCCGGTGCGTACCGTCCACGACAAGGAAACCGACGCCAAGGCGATTTCCTATCACTACGACCTTTCCAACGCGTTTTATCAGCTCTGGCTCGATAGCGACATGGCTTATTCCTGCGCCTATTTCGAGACGGGCAGCGAAACTCTCGAGCAGGCCCAGCAGGCCAAATTCCGGCATTTGTGTCGCAAGCTACGACTGCAGCCGGGTGACTATCTGCTGGATGTCGGTTGCGGATGGGGCGGGTTGGCGCGTTACGCGGCGCGGGAATTCGGCGCCAAGGTGTTTGGCATTACCCTGAGCCAGGCGCAATTGACGCTGGCCCGGGAGCGGGTCAAGGCGCAGGGTCTGGAAGACCAGGTGGAGCTGCAATTGCTCGACTATCGGGACCTGCCTCAGGACGGCCGCTTCGACAAAGTTGTCAGCGTGGGTATGTTCGAGCACGTCGGCCACGCCAACCTGGAGCAGTACTGCAAGACGTTGTTCGGTGCTGTGCGAGAGGGTGGACTGGTGATGAACCATGGCATTACGGCCAAGCACACCGACGGACGTCCGGTCGGACGCGGCGCGGGCGAATTCATTGAGAAGTATGTATTTCCCAATGGCGAACTGCCGCACCTGTCGATGATTTCTGCCCAGATCAGCGAGGCGGGCCTGGAAATCGTCGACGTGGAAAGCCTGCGCCTGCATTACGCGCGCACCCTCGACCATTGGAGCGAGCGCCTGGAAGACAATCTGGAGGCTGCGTCGAAGGAGGTGCCGGAGCAGGCACTGCGGATATGGCGCTTGTATCTGGCCGGCTGCGCTTATGCGTTCGCCAAGGGCTGGATCAATCTGCACCAGATCCTGGCAGTGAAGGCGCACGCGGACGGTAGCCACGACCTGCCGTGGACCCGCGACGACATCTACGTGCCTTAAAGAATGGGGGAAATAAGCCGGGCGATCCGCATGCCGATTTTCTGAAGGCGGTGGGTCTCCCGGCTTTCCTGTTTATCGATTTCCTGGGCCTGGGCGAAGTCTTGCTCAAGCATCTGCTCGACCTCCTTGGCGAAGGGGATGTCGACGGTCAGTAGCATCACTTCGAAATTCAGCCGGAACGAACGGTTGTCCAGGTTCGCGCTGCCGATGGCGCTGATTTCCCGATCAATCAAAACCACTTTCTGATGCAGGAAACCTGGCGAATAACGAAACACCCGTACACCGGCCCGCACTGCTTCGAATGCATACAGGCTGGACGCCGCATAGACGATTTTGTGGTCCGGTCGGGATGGCAGCAGAATCCGAACGTCGACGCCGCGCAGTACCGCCAGGCGTAACGCCGCGAATACCGCCTCGTCTGGAATGAAATACGGTGTGGTAATCCACACTCGTTCGCTGGCCGCGTGAATAGCCTCGACAAAAAACAGCGAGCAGGTTTCGTAGGCGTCCGCCGGGCCGCTGGCCAACAACTGACAGAGCACCCCGCCGTCCGGGTAAGTGTCCGGCAGGATCAGCGGCGGCAATGAGCGAGCGGCCCAGAACCAGTCCTCGGCAAACGACTCCTGCATGCTCCCGACCACCGGCCCGTGTACTTCGACATGAGTGTCACGCCACGGCGCCAGGGGCGGTTTTTCGCCCATGTACTCGTCGCCTACGTTGTGCCCGCCGACGAAGCCCAGCACCCCGTCTACCGCAACGATTTTGCGATGGTTACGAAAGTTGACCTGGAACCGGTTGAGCCAGCCGCTGCGGGTGGCGAAGGCCTTTACATGGACACCGCCGTCGCGCAATGCCTGGACGTAATGGTGGGGCAGGGAATGACTGCCAATGCGGTCGTAAAGTAGATACACCGCGACGCCTTCGGCGGCTTTCTTTAGCAGCAGTGCGTGCAACCGCCGGCCGAGACGATCGTCATGGATGATGAAAAATTGAATCAGCACGGCCTCTCGCGCGCCGTCGATGGCCTGGAAAATCCTCTCGAACGTGGCGTGCCCGTTGATGAGCAATCGCACCTGGTTGTTCGCCAGACAGGGGGTGCGTCCCAGCTTGGGCATGGCTCGTAACGAGGCGTAGGCCTGGGAAGCGCGGGCGGTCAGGGCTTCCTCAACCCAAGGGCGCCAGTTCAGCTCGGAGATGGCCTTGCGCATTTCTTCGTTGGCTTGCCTGCGGGCCTTGATGTAGCCGTCGAACGTGCTGCGACCGAAAACCAGATACGGGATCAACGTCAGGTAGGGAATGAACACCAATGACAGGGCCCACGCGATCGAGCCTTGGGCGGTGCGTACGGTCAGCACCGCGTGGACAGCGGCGATAGAGCCCAGGGTATGGAGCAGCGCGATCAGGTAACCGAAAACATGTGGGCCAAAAAAATCCATGGGCAACCTTGCTCCTGACGTTCAATGCTTAACAGACCATTTTCCACCGCCGATGTCGCTATTTAATTCACTTGCCCCAGGCCTGAACCGAAGCCTGTGGGCGGCGTCTAACGGCCACTTGTCCTCTGGAGTGTATGCAATGAATGTTCGTCTGCTGGGTTTGGCCTTGGCCATTGGCTTGTCGGTTCCGATGGCCGCTCAGGCGCAAATGCTGCAACCGGGCTTGTGGGAGCTGACGACGAGCAACATGAAAGTCGATAACCAGAATCTGCCGGACCTGCAACTGATCCTCGGGCAGGTGCAAAGCCAGATGACGCCGGAGCAGCGGGCGATGCTGGAAAAACAGGGCATCACCATGGGTGGCAAAGGCATTCGCGTGTGCCTGACCCCGGCGCAAGTGCAGACCAACGATATTCCGCTGCAAGACCCTCAATCCGGGTGCAAGCAACAGATCACCGAGCGTACCGGCAATCAATGGAAGTTCCGCTTCAGCTGTCCGAAAGCCCAGGGCAATGGTGTCGCGACGTTCCAGAGTGACCGTGAATTCACGACCAAGGTCAACGGTACCTTCAATGCCACCGGCATCCAGCAGAACGGTAGCCTCGATACCCGCGCCGTATGGCTGGGGCAGGATTGCGGGACGGTCAAGCCGAGGGCCTGACCGTTCCCGGTGGCGAGGGAGCTTGCTCCCGCTGGACTGCGCAGCAGACCCAATTGCTCAGCCCGGATCAAGGTCGGCTCAACGCCTCGTACAGCGTGTTTAGGTTGTACTCGAACAGGCCGGTAAAAGTGCTGGCCGGCCCGCTCGCCGCGAGGGCGTCGGAGTACAACGTACCGCCAATATGCGCGCCGCTCTCGTCGGCAATCTGCTTGAGCAGGCGCGCGTCCTTGATGTTTTCCATGAATACCGCTTTGACTTTCGCCTGTCGGATCTGAGTAATCAGTGCCGCGACTTCGGCTGCCGAAGGTTCGCGTTCAGTGGACAAGCCCTGGGGCGCCATGAACGCGATGCCGTAGGCCTGGCCCAGGTAACCGAACGCATCATGGGATGTCACGATCTTGCGATTGCCCGCCGGCAACGCACCGAACTTGGCCTCGGCTTCAGCGAGCAGGGCGTAGATTTTCTTCAGGTAGGCCTGGCTGTTGTGTTCGTAGTCGGCCTTGTTGGTCGGATCGGCCGCCTCCAGCGCCTTGGTGATATTCGCCACATACAACTCGACATTCGCCAGGTTGTGCCAGGCATGGGGGTCGGGAATGGTCTCGCCATCTTCGTCCAATGAGCGGGGAATGACCCCGCGGCTGGCGCTGATCACCGGCGCAGTTGTTTCGGTGCTGGCGACCAGGCGATCCAACCAAGGCTCGAAGCCGAGCCCGTTCTTGATAATCAGTTTTGCCTTGAGCAACGCCTTTGCATCGTCTGGCGTGGGTTCGTAGGTGTGCGCATCGGTATCGGGGCCGACCATGTTGGTGATTTGAATATGCTCACCGCCGACCTGTCGGGTCATGTCGGCGAGGATGCTGAAGCTGGTCACCACCTGCAGCTTTTCGGCGGCGGACAGGGACATGGACAGCATGAGACTGAACAGCACGAGCAGGGCGCGCATCGGGAAACACCTCATTGGGATGTGAGCAAAGGCGGGCGGCGCAACAAACCGTGCACCGGTCCGAACACCACGGACATCAGATACAACGCGCCCGCCACCAGTACGATGGACGGCCCGCTGGGCAGTGAAAAATAGAAAGACAGCAACAAGCCAAGCCACACCGAGAGGCAACCGAGCAGCGCCGCGACCATCATCAGAATCGGCAGGCGGCGGCTCCAGAAGCGCGAAGCGGCCGCCGGTAGCATCATCAGGCCGACCACCATCAGCGCACCAATGGCTTGGAAACCAATGACCAGGTTAAGTACCACAAGGGTGAGGAATACGCCGTGGGCCAATGGGCCGAGACGACTTACCGTTTGCAGGAACAACGGATCCAGGGTGTCGAGTAGCAGAGGTCGATAGATCAGCGCCATCACTGCCAGGCTGATCCCGCACACCCAAAGCATGCCGGTGAGTGTTGGGGCATCCACCGCCAATGCCGAGCCGAACAACAGGTGAAGAAGGTCCAGGCGTTTGCCGGCCATTCCAAGGATCAAGATGCCGGCAGCCAGGGAAATGGGATAGATCGCCGCGAGGCTGGCGTCTTCGCGCAGGCCGGTGCGACGGGTGATCCAGGCCGCCAGCCCGGCCATACCAAGGCCCGCTCCCAGGCCGCCCAACGTCAGCGCCGGCAGGCTCAAACCGGCGAACCAGAAACCCAGGGCGGCGCCGGGGAGAATACCGTGGGCGACGGCATCACCGATCAGGCTCATGCGGCGCAGGATCAGGAATACGCCCAGCGGGGCTGTGCTGCACGCTAATACCAGGCCGCCCAGCAAGGCCCGGCGCATGAAGACAAACTCCTGGAAGGGTTGCCACAGATGAGAGGCCGCGAGCATCAGGCCTCCAACGTTCGAGGTTGTTGCGCAATCAGGTCGACGCTGCGACCCAGCACGCACCCGGCGCCATTGATCCGCAGCGTATGGGGAATATGTTCGCGTACCGCAGCCAGATCATGACAAACCACCACCACCGTCCGGCCTTCTGCATGCCAGCCATGAATGTATTTCCACAGTAGCGCCTGGCCTTGCTCATCGAGGGCCGCGTGAGGTTCGTCGAGCAATAACAGCGGTGCTTCGGCGAGGCTCAGGCGAGCGAGCAGGGCACGTTGTAACTCGCCCCCGGACAGCGCCATCAGCGGATGATGTTCCAGCCCATTCAGCGCCCAGCCTGCCAGTGCGGCTTGGAGCAACTGTCTGCGCATGGCTGGCGTATGCCGGTTACCCCACGAACCAGCGGCTACCAACTCCTGCAAGCTGATAGGGAATTGTCGGTCCAAATTTTGCTGCTGCGGCAGGAACGAGATACCGCCATGCCGTGGAACCTCCAGCATGACTTTACCTGACAGTGGCTTTTGCAGCCCGGCGAGTACTTTCAACAGGCTGCTCTTGCCCGATCCGTTGGCGCCGATAATGGCCGTTAGGCTGCCTGTTGCCCGCTCCATATTCAGCGGCGGAGCGAGAGGTCGCCCGGGAGCACCCCAGGACAAGTCTTTGCAACGGATCATCATGCCTCCCGCTGCCAACGGCTTAGGGCCACGGCGTCGTGAGCGTGCAGGCTTTCGGCATGAACCACTCGTACTTCGAGTGCAGTGAGGTGAGGGGATTGCCTCAGCGCTGTGGTTAATCGCCGAGCGGCGTCTTCGCAGAACATCAGGTTCTGTCCGTTGGCGAGGGCGAAGGCTTGTTCGTCGGCACGTTTGACTGCGGTTTGCACAGCGGTGCCGAGGGCTGCTTCGGCCTCGTTGATGAATGCCAGCAGCGGCAACCCATCGGTGTCGGTATTCAACCGCAGGGTCAGTGTGGCGGTACTTCGCTGGCTGTGGGGGGTTGCGACAATGCCATTTGCTGAACCCAGCCAGGCCAAAATCTCGGCGTGCTCGAGTTTTTTGTTAGCGAAGTCATCCACGAATCGCTGTTGGATCAACTGGCGGGCCAAGGCTGCTGAGCACGGACACGTAGAAGAATAAGGAACCTCAATCTTTAGTTCCACGTGGAACACTGCGTTTTGCAGATGCGCTTCGATGCTCACGGGGTAGCGCTTCCAGCCGGCCAAAGGACTGACTAACGCCGGACGTTTAAGCAATAGATCCGTGTGAATGCTTAGGGATGCAGTACGGGACAAGCCTTCGTGACTGTCGAGAAATAGCTGCAGGATTTGATGCAGCAGTTTCGGTGAAAGCTCCGTCTCTTCGAGTTTTTCTAGCGCCAGGTATAAGCGTGACATGTGAATGCCCCGAGCTTCCTCGTCGTCGAGGCTGACACCCGCATCGGCAATCGCGCTCAAGCGCTGGCCACCAATTAAGACTGGGGTTGCGATGCCGTGCATACCAACCCAATCAAGGGGGAGCGGTTGACGTGAGGTCTGCGCAGCAACGTCTGGCAGCGTTAACGCATTCATGATCTAGGTCCATCACAGGTTTGTTCAAATGTTATAGTGTTGCACTTGGTGTACGGTATTTTTTTCGATGAAGAGTGTTTCATCATCAGGCTGGTCGAGCGTTAGTGTTATACTATAACATAAAAATCGAAGCGACTTTAAACTCAACCGAAGCCAGAAAACGAGCCGCAGCACACAGCAGCGACGGCCGCCTGATGAGGATTTCCCATGCCCAATCGCCTACCCGTAACTGTGCTCTCCGGATTTCTCGGAGCCGGTAAAAGCACGCTGCTTAACCATGTGCTACGTAATCGCGACAATCTGCGGGTCGCCGTGATCGTCAATGATATGAGCGAGATCAATATCGACGGCAGCGAAGTCCAGCGAGACGTCTCCCTGAGTCGTTCTGAAGAAAAACTGGTGGAGATGAGCAATGGCTGCATCTGCTGCACCTTGCGTGAGGACTTGCTGGAAGAAGTCGGCCAGCTCGCCAGGGAAGGGCGTTTCGATTATTTGCTGATCGAATCCACCGGCATCTCCGAGCCGTTGCCTGTGGCGGAAACCTTCACGTTTCGCGATGACGAAGGGCGAAGCCTGGCCGATGTCGCGCGACTCGATACCATGGTGACGGTGGTCGATGGCGTGAATTTCCTGTTGGATTACCAGGCCGCCGACAGTCTTGCGTCCCGAGGCGAAACTCTGGGCGAGGGCGATGAGCGCTCCATTACGGACCTGCTGATCGAGCAGATCGAGTTTGCGGACGTAATCCTGATCAGCAAAATCGACCTGATCAGCCAGGACGAAAGGGAGGAGTTGGTCGCGATTCTGCAGCGTCTCAATGCCCAGGCGCAGATCATTCCCATGGTCATGGGGCAGGTGCCCCTGGGAAAAATCCTCGACACCGGCCTGTTCGATTTTGAACGTGCCGCCCAGGCGCCCGGCTGGTTAAAGGAGCTGCGTGGCGAGCACCTGCCGGAGACCGAGGAATATGGCATCGCCTCGACGGCCTATCGGGCACGCGGGCCGTTTCACCCGCAGCGATTTTTCGACTTTATCGACCGTCCGTGGACGAACGGGAAAATCCTCCGTTCGAAGGGCTTTTTCTGGCTGGCCAGCAAACCTGAAGAAGCCGGCAGTTGGTCCCAGGCCGGCGGCTTGATGCGTCATGGGTTCGCCGGGCGTTGGTGGCGGTTCGTGCCAAAAGACCAATGGCCGCAGGATGAGGAAAGCATGGCCGCCATCATGAAAAACTGGCTCGCCGGCACCGGCGATTGCCGCCAAGAATTGGTATTCATCGGTCAGGATGTCGATTTCGGCCAACTGACCACCGAGCTGGATGCCTGCTTGCTGACTGACGCCGAGATGGCACTTGGGATTGAAGCGTGGCGCCAGTTGCCCGATCCGTTCGGTCCATGGCATGAGGAGGTCGCTGCGTAGGCGCTCCTAAGGCTTGAGCCAGGTGCCCTGACTCTTTCCCTCGCAAAACGGTTGCAGATAAGCCGCATCAGTCGCCACGCCGTAATAGTGAATATCTTGGCGGTAGGGCATATTGGCGACTTGGGCGTTGCTACAGACACCGAACGCCCCCTCGGGACATTGTTCCACGTATTGCACCTCGACCTTTTGCCCGGCCAGGCTTGGCTGGCAGAAGCCATCAGCGAAGAGTTTCGGCGGGATGTTGCGGTTCTGCTGGCAGACCTTCACGTCGAGTCGTTCCGCCTGGCTGTGTACCACGCACGCCTGGGCCAATGCCTGATTCGAAGCCAGTGTCAGTAATAGCCAGCCGATTATCCGCATTTCCACCTCCATCGAAAGCCGTCGATTATGTTGCAGCACATTCCCACTCATGTCATCGCCGGTCCTTTGGGCGCTGGCAAGACCAGCCTGATCAGGCACCTGTTGGCCCAGCGACCAACCAATGAACGCTGGGCCGTACTGATCAACGAGTTTGGTCAGATCGGCCTGGATGCCGCGTTGCTGGCCGAGTCCGTCGATGGTATCGCACTGGGCGAAGTGGCCGGGGGCTGCTTGTGTTGCGTCAATGGCGCGCCGTTTCAGATTGGCCTTGGGCGCTTGCTGCGCAAGGCTCGACCGGACCGGTTGTTTATCGAGCCCTCGGGCCTGGGCCACCCGGCGCAGTTGATGCGGCAATTGAACGAAGCGCCCTGGCTCGGTGTGTTGACGGTCCAGCCTTGTGTGCTGGTGTTGGATGCCCAAGCGATGGCGCAGGGCAAGCCATTGCCCGATCCTCAACAGCAGGCTTTGGCCCATGCCGGATTGCTGGTGCTGAACAAATCCGAGAGCCTCACGCAAGCCGATCGCGAGCGTGTCACCCAGCAGCTGCCAGGGCTCGTACTGTACTGGACAGAACAAGGCGCGCTGCCCCTCGATGAGTTGCCCGGTGTTGCCGAGCGGGGACATGGGGCTGTGGATAACCTGAGTCTACCCAAAGGGCTGGGCGAAGTGCCGGCGCTTTGGACCGATCCGGCATTGCCAATCTGTCTTTATCAGGCCCAAGAGGGCGGCTGGAGCATCGGTTGGCGCTGGCATCCAAGCCAACGATTCGACACAGCGGCGTTGACCCTATGGCTACATAGCCAACGCTGGAGAAGGGCGAAGATGGTGGTTCACGGCGTTGATGGTTGGATGTCCGCTAACGCGTTGCAAGGCGCGGAATTGGCTTGGCGGGCCAGCGAATGGCGACAGGATTCACGACTGGAATTGATTTTCGATGAGCCGCAAGACGCTGATGTCCTGCAGGCCGGTCTGGGTGCTTGCCGGTGTCCTTGAGTCAGCCTTGTATCAGGGCTTCCACTTGTTATGTTCCTGGCGCCATTGGCTTAGTTCGATGACTTCGGCCCTGGGTCGGGTCTGGACCGAATCGATCGGTACGGGCGGTGTTTCTTCGAATGGCATTGGGTAGGGAGCCAGCTCGATGTGTGCACTGTGGGCGCCAAACTGGGTGATGGTGCCCGAATGGCGACTTTCACCGGTGACGGTGAACTCGAACGTGTAGACACGAGCCAATCGTCGCCGACCACTGGCGTCTTTTACGAAGCCGATTTTTTTCAGCGCCACGTTGCCGTCCAGCAACTCGATCTTGAGGTTGATGCAATGCTGCATCACCCTCGCCAACGCCCGTTCGCGCAAGCCATGGTTGTGCCACAGCCAGGCACCG
>Ga0308169_10000554_pt1 | contig 53526 bp, 50 predicted proteins | sample PhyBR1_2_FD_202139 | JGI IMG/M metagenome (GOLD analysis project Ga0308169, IMG submission 202139) | Phyllosphere microbial communities from UC Gill Tract Community Farm, Albany, California, United States - DLSLSB.R1 | ecosystem: Host-associated > Plants > Phyllosphere > Unclassified | place... | reverse complement strand
ACCCTCCCTGGGCACGCCGACCCGCACCATGGTCACCGTCCTCATCCTCGGCGGCCTCGGACTCGACCCGACCCGCCACTTCATCTCGCACCTCCTCTCGCTCCCCTCGACCTCGCCCCACCACCCCAGCTTCGTCCGCATCGTCGACAAGGCCCTCGCCATCCCGCAAGCAGACGCCTACACCACCTACGTCGACACCGACTGCCGCAAAGCCCTCCGCACCGGCGTCGACCGTGGCACTGTCGAGCTCGTCCAGGGCAACCTCCTCACTCAGGCCACCCGCGACAAGGCCTTCACCCTCCCCGACAACTTCAAGATCGGCACCGCCTCCGACTCGAGCACGATCAACGGTTTCGACTGGGTCTTCGACTTCTCCGGCGAGACCGACTTCAGCGCACCCGACGTCGTGCGTCCCTCTCCTCCTCCTCCTCCTCGAACCACGTCTGCTCGATCCGGCTCGGCAGCTCACACACCCCTGACCTCGCCGTCAACAGGTCCACATCGAGCGCACCCTGCGCCTCGCTCTCCTCCTCGGCCAGAGCGCTGTCGCCCACCACGCACGCGTCTACGTCCGCACCCTCACGCCCTTCTACCGCGGCGACGGCGGCGACAAGCACGCTCGAGTCGGGGGCGCAGGCGCGAGCGAGGTCGGCGCAGAGCCCTGGGGCACGATGGCGAGCTGGCACCACGAGGCGGCGAGGGGCCTGGCAACGATCGACGGGTGCGTCTCGAGTTTCCGCATGTCGGCCGTCTCGCTCAGCCGGGCCTGCAGCTGACTGTCGCCAATTTCCTGCGCACAGGCTCAACCTCGTCCTTATGCGGCCTGCGCTCTTCTACGGCCCGTACACCCTGACGGGCATCACGCCGCGCTGCCTGATCGCCGAGGTGTACCGGTTCGAGGGCGAGAAGCTCGAGTTCCTCTGGTCCGAGCAGCTCGCGCAGCACACGGTCCACGCGCGTGACTTTGCGGCCGCGCTCGCGCACGCCGCCGCCTGGGCGCACAAGCTCGGCCGCGCACGCGCGCTCGAGGCGCACTCGGAGCCGCTCCCGACGACGCTCTCGTCGGACGCCCAGCTCTCGGCGCTCGCCTCGTTCTCGCCCGCGCCCGCCGCCAAGGACGCCAAGGTGCGCGCCGTCGTCTTCTCGGCGTGCGACGACGGCGAGACGACGCAGCGCGACATCGCGAGCGTCATCGAGAAGGGCGTCGGCGGCGTCAAGAGCGGGTTCCACGGCAGCATCATCTCGACGTTCGCCAAGATGAACATGCAGGAGGTCGCCGAGGACGTCAACGACAAGGTGCGTCTCTCTCTCTCTCTCTCGAGAGGCGAGAGGGCGAGCGCGCTCGCGACGAGCGAGCGGTCGGCGGCGGCGGCTCCCTTGCGCTGGCGCCGACTGCTGCGCTGCCGAGCCCAAGGTGTTCATTCGCTGATGCCTTCTCGAGCACGCTCGCAGCACCTCGAAGGCTGGTCGGCGCTCCTGCAGGCGTCGGACCCTCCCCTCTCGTCGACCGTCCCGATCAGCCCGTCCGTCCCCGTCGACCTGCTCGGGCCCAACCCGATCGCGTTCGACAACGGCGCGCTCAAGCGCCTGACCGGGTGGAAGCCCGAGCGGCGGCTGACCTCGGAGGGCGTCAAGGAGACGGTCGAGGGGTTCAAGCGCGAGGGACACTGGCCCAACGCCAAGCCGAGGTGCGTCCCTCCTCCCCTCCTTCTGCGTCGGCTCGGTTACTGACGAGTCGCCGTGCATGTGCGCAGGAGCAAGAAGAAGTGAGGGTCAGTGCGCCGTCGTCGTCTCGTTCCTCCTCTCCCTCTCCCTCGCTCTCGCACGATACCCCCCTTTCCTCGTTCTTTGCAGCAGATCACCCCCTCGTTCTCGTCGTTCTCTCTCTCTCTCTCTTGCATCGCCTGCAACCGCACGTTTCTCGCCGTCACGCACAAGAGCTTTGCGAGCGCGGCTGCGGATCTGCAGAGGGATCGACAGGCAGTGGAGCACCGCCCGCGGTCGAGGCCTTCGATCCTGGGAGCGTCATCGCTCTCCTCGCGCTCCTCCCCCCTCTCCCTCCCCCCACCCACCACCACGCCAGCACCACGCCACCAGCAGCCATGCCTGCACAGCCCAAGCGTGCGCTGGGCATCAGCAGCACGGCCAATCGCGGCTTCGACGACGAGATCGAGTCGCCCCACGGCTCGAGGACCGACCCGACCCCTGAGCAGCGCGCCCTCGTCAACGAGCGCGACGTCGACGGCGCAGGCGAGCGCACCGCCCTCCTCGGGTCGACCACCTCGCGCGACTACCGCACCGAGGCGGCGCGCGACCGCGCCCTTCTCGCCGAGTCGGGCCACCCTGAGCGCCAGCCCCGCCCATGGTCGCTCCGGATCGACGCAGCCCTCACGGGCGCGCTCCTGCTCGCCAACGGCTACTTCTTTACGATGAGCCTCGCGAGCGTCGACGGCACCTTCATCAGCAACACGGCCCTGCCCGTCCACCGCGGCAGCGTCGGCATCCCCGTCTGGGTCTCGTTCCTCTCATGCACCATGAACACGTGCGTCCCTCTCCTCTCTCTCATCCTTTCACAGTGCGTACACAGAGCGAGCCGACGAGCTGACTCTCGCGCCGAGCCGCATCCTCCTCCTCGCAGCGCGACCCTCCTCAGCTTCGTCTACCCGCACGAGTCGCCCATGCTCTCGTTCTACACGGCCATCACGACCGCCATCTTCGCCCTCGTCGCCCTCATCATCTCGGTCTCGGTCACCCAGCTGCGCGTCGTCGAGGGCCCGCTCACGTTCGTCGTCCTCGCCCTCGCCATCGCCACGGCCCTCCAGTCGGCCTTCACGGCGAGCCTCACCGACCGCTACGCCCCGCTCCTCGACCCGCCTGAGGAGCTCGACCCGGACTATGCGCCCGACACCGGGTTCTGGGCGTCGCTCAAGCGCGTCACGAGGGCCACGGTCGGGTTCCTCGGCATCTCGCTCCCGCTCGCCGCCGCGCACGTCGCCGTCCTGTGCGCCTTCATCATGCTCGCCATCGGCCTCGTCATCCGGTCGGTCGATGCGAGCGTTGAGCAGCCCGGCCAGCGCTGGAAGGTCGACAGCTGGCTCTGGCAGCGCAAGTACTTCCCGTACGTCCTCCCTCTCCTCTCTCTCTCTCTCTCTCTCTTTGCCTCTTCCCCTCTCTCTCCTACAGCTCTCGAGCTCGAAGCTGACCCTACGTCTTCGACTTGCTCGCAGTGAGCTCGCACACGGCCTGTTCCAGCCTCGCGGCCGCGAGTACCGCGTCCACCTCGCTTGCCGCGGCCTCGGCCTCGACGACCCTCCCTTCGCCGTCGCCGCCGACGGCACGTCGGCGCCCGTCAACTCGTCCTCGTTTGTCTCGACGACCGGCCGCCCGACCGTTCGCCGCACGCTCCTCGTCGAGAGCGAGCAGGGCGTTCCCGCCGCGCTCGACGCCGAGTGGCTCTTGCGCATGATGAGGGACGGCGAGCTCAACTCGGGCGACATCGAGACGCGCGTCTGCTACTTTGACCGTCCTGGGTGCGTCCTCATTTCGCTCTTCGCGCCCGCGCCGAGTGCGAGAAGCTGACTCGCGCTCGTTCCCCTTCCTGCAGATACGGCTGGTCGGACGCCTCGCCCTCTTCGTCGGCGCCGCACATCGTCTCGGCGCTCAGCCAGGCCCTCTCGGTCTCGGGCGAGATGGCGCGCCTGCAGCCGCCGCCGTCGCTCCTCGAGAACGAGGACGCCGACTCGATGGTCCCCTCGCCGCTCGCCCGCAGCGGCTTCGTCCTCGTCTCGCGCGGCCACGGCACGTCGATCACGGCCCTCTTTGCGTCGCTCCACCCTCGCCTCATCCACTCGGCGCTGTACCTCGCGCCCATCTCGCCGTCGACGCACTGGAACGCGCCGGCGCGCTCGCGCCTGCGCGCCATCCCGCGCTTCTTCACCCAGATCGTGCCCGCCCTGTACACCGACCTGAGCGTGCAGCGCATCTGGTGGACCCTGCGTGGCGTGTCGCGCAAGCGCCGCGTCATGGCGCGCGCCGGCGAGCGCGTCAACGGCCTCATCGAGCGCGCCTACGTCGAGGAGACGTACGAGCGCGAGCGCGGGCGCGAGGGCGACGGCGCCAAGGCGTGGGACCGCCGCAAGGGGCGGTACCCGGTCCGGCCGACGTTCGTGCTCGGCGAGAGCCGCGAGGGCGACGGCGGGCGCAAGTTTGTCGACGAGGTCGTCGGCGAGGGCCTGATCAAGTGGCGCCGCGAGTGGAAGGGCAAGCGGGGCACGTGCGAGGGCGACGAGGAGGAGACGTGCCGCCAGGCCGTCCGGGACCTGCTCGCGCTCGACTGAGCGTGCGCGAGCGAGCGGGCGCTCATACCCCTTCCCCTCTTCCCTTCTCCTTCCTCCTCCCTTCTGTGCCTCTTTAGCCTCTCTCTATCGTAGTCTCATCTCGCTTGTCCCTCTCACAATGCCATCGACTGTACATGCTCTCTCCTTCGCTGCAGCTCCCGAGACGTGAGCGAAGCCCGCTCATTCGAGTCGAACTTGGGAAGGTCGAAAAGCTCGGAGTGGGTCCGTGCGCTTCTCGCGGACGAGGCTCGCCAGCTCGGCAGATCGTGCGCAGGGGTCAAAATGCACGTCTGGGAGAAGCTACAAAGAGATGGGGCCTTCCCACTCGCCCTGCGCGCGCCCGTTCCTGCTCGACCGCCGCCGTCTCGACCTCGCCCGCCTACTAGCTAGCTCCTGCGCCCGAGCCCGTCGTGCCACGCGTCCCGAAAGAAGGTATCCTCCTCCTCGGGCGCGTGCGATCCATCGGCGAGCGGAGAATGCTGCAGGTGCGCGTCGAGCCAGGCGGCGTTGTGGTCCCAGGGCTCGCGCGGCTCCATCGTGTCGTAGCGCTTCGGGACGTACATCGAGTGCCGTGCGACGGGAGCGAGCATCGTGAGCGTGATGTGCTCGTTGTCGCCGACGGGTCCGGACGGCAGTCCGAGAGTCGGCGGCGGGGCGAGCGGTGAGCGACGCTGAAAGACGGAGGGTCGGCGGGTCTGCTGCATGAGGTCGAGGACCGTCAGTATTTCACAGTCACCGTCCTGACCTGCAAGTCTGCTGCTCGACAAGCTGGGAAGTGAGCGCACCGCGACAGCAGAGGAGACCTCGCGCGCCGAAGGCTCGTACGCCGCTTGCGCCCGCCCTGCGGCGTGCCCGTCTGCAAGAGCCTGCGCGACAGCGTGAGCCTCGAGGACACGTGCTGAAGAATGGGTAGAGGAGCAGGTAGAGGACGTACCGAAGCATGGTGCAGCGCTTGCTGCTGATCGAAAGTCGTGGCGGCTAGGTGGAACAGCTCATCGGGCGTCGGCTGCAGGTCGGTCGGTCTGTGAGGCCGAAATATCCGCACCGAGGAGTGGAGGAGAGAAGACACGCACAAGCTCGAGCGGGACCCGTGCGAGCGAGACTCTACCGACGACGGCGAAGAAGTGCTCCTGGCGCTCCCAGCTGCCGAGCTGCGAGTAGACCTGGTACGCCCGGAAACGCTGCAGCGTCGTGAGCCAGGCGGTGATAGCGATCTGCTGCGCGCGAGGAGCGTCCTGCAGTACGGTCCCACCGGGTCTGCGCGAGTTGAGGAGGCGGCGGAGCCGCTCGACGTACTGCGTGCACGGACCTCGGCCTAAGTGCCCGTTCGAGCCGTTGCGGTGAGAATGACATGGAGCGCACCTCATCGTACGTGAGGGCTCCGGGAGGCGACATTGCTGTCGAGAGAGGCGAGAAGCGAAAGGCGAAGAGCTTTGTCTGGGGACGAACGCCCGGGGCGAGCCGTTCGCCACGGAGAAGCCGGTCCGTGCAATGCCGACGAGAGGAGAGTGTTTCAGAAGGTCGGTCGCTGCGGGCGCGCGAGCGTAGGAAGCCGAGGCCGAGCAAGGGGACGAGCAAGCTCGCGCCAAACGGTCCGTGCGCGTCGTCGAGCCACCGCCCTGCTTGGGCTCGAGTCAAGCTCGTGGTGCACGCTGCAAGGCGCGAGCAGTGCATCGAGCTAGACCTCGAGAGCCTCACGAGTGGCCGCTGTCCCAGCGGGAGAAGAGGCCGAGCCGCAGGAACGGAGGTGGAGGGAGCAGAGCGATTGCAGCAGAGAGCGAAAGAAGGCCGTAACGACGGCAGGTCGCCGCCCGAGCCTCATCGATGCACTCGAGAGAGGCTGCCAGACAAGGCTGGGCGGGCTTTGGCCGAGAAGGACGGGCTCTGCTGGGCCAGCGAGGGGCAGCAACACCTCGTCTGCCTCGAAGCAGAGTCGAAGCAGGTCGCAGGCGAGGGCGGGTATGCTGCAGGAGGTTGCAGGAGGTCAGCGAGAGGTCTCTGTAGTTGGGAAGTGCGCTGGCTGTTGAGACGAGAGGCGCTCACCTCGAGTGGGCTGGAGGAGGAGGGTCGAGGCCGTCGAAGCCGCACGAGCAACAGCCACCGCCGGCTGCACGATGTCGCACCGCTGGTTCTAGATGTATTGACGTGTAGCTCTGCCCGATTGGTGCCGGTGCCGTTGTGCTGAGGAGTCGAGGTCGGGTTGCGAGGGAGAGGAGAAGGAGGGAGGGAAGGGCGAGGAGCGAGGGCGACTGGCCGGTGGGTGAGCGGCCGAGTTGGACAGCAGCGAGTGCAGCAAGACCCAGCTCTGGCTAGCCCGTGGAGAGCGAGAGGGCGGCAGTCATCGGTTCTCCTCGTCGCTCGTCGTGCTCCTCCTCATCTCGCCACACTCGCCCTCGCTCGCCACGATGGGAGTCCTGCGCACCCTCGGAGGCACCTCGAGTGCTCTCTTGCGCATCACGGCCTACCTCTTTGCCCGCTGGATCCCCGGCCGCTTCGGGTCAGCCTCCCTCCTCCTCCCTCCCTGCCTCCCTCGAGGATGAGCCGCATGACAGCAGGCAGCTGACACAGCTCTCGGTTGCTGCACGCAGACCCTACGCCTTGCCCCTCTTCTTCGCCCTCAACGCCTACGCGACCTACTTCGTCTCGGCCGCCGTCCCTCGCCGCCCGTCGACCCCTCAAGACGCCGCCCTCGTCCCCGCCGACGAGGCCCCCTCGTTCGCCGACGTCCTCAAGGAGGGCCCACCCACCTCGGACAGCGCCGTCTTTGAGCAGCACCCGCACGTCAAGCTCGACCCGGATGCGCCCGCCTCGTCGTCGCCCTCGTCCCCGGCCGGCTCGCTCTCCAAGCGCCAGAAGAAGGCCCGCAAGCGCCTCGCCAACGACCCGCTCGCCCTCACGTCCCACTCGGACTCGGACCCGGGCAGCCCCGCCCTCACCCGCCGCCAGAAGCTGCCGCGCAACCGGCCCCTCCCCAAGGTCACCCTCTCGCAGCTCGTCAACAACCTCGTCTTCGGAACCCCGACCCCGACCTCGCGCTTCCTCAACTGGGCCAGCTTCGCCGTCAACGGCGTCATCTTCGCCCTCATGATGGACGCCATCTTCAGCCCGATCTACGGCATGGACGAGCACTCGCTCGCCTTCGCGCGCGTCGGCGCCATCACGCACAGCAGCGTCAAGCTCGTCGCCCGCATCCCCTCGACCTCGTCCCTCGTCCCCGCCGCCGACGCCGCCGTGACGCCCATCTTTGCCGGCGTCGTGCCCGCCAACAACTCGGACCCGGCGACCGACGCCTTCCTCCCCGAGGACGAGTTCGTCGGCGCCAAGGTCGTGTACCGCCCGACCAAGCCCCTCGGCAAGTGGATGTACGGTCCCGAGATCCACACGCGCGAGGACCACGACTGGGTCGCCACCGTCAAGCTCGACGGCCTGTGGGCCGCCACCGAGTACGAGTGTGCGTCGAGCTCTCTCCTCCTCCGTCGAGCCGGCCTCTCGAGCGCACGCACTGACTCTACGCCTCCTCTTGCGCCCGCAGACCGCCTCATGCGTCCCTCGATCGAGACGGCGACGCACCCGGCCTTCCCGCGGTCGCAGTTCTTCACGACCTTCTCGGACCCGTCGCTGTCGGCTGTCGGCCCGTCGAGCGAGGGCACGCACTACACGTTTGCGTCGTCGTCGTGCCTCAAGCCGGGCTTCCCCTACGCCGGCCCTCACAAGAAGCGCGAGACGGCCGGCGCCAAGCAGTTCCTCAAGATCGCCGAGCGCCTCGGCGTCAAGTTCATGGTCTTCCTCGGCGGTGCGTCCCCCCCCCCTCTCTCTCTCTGACCCCCTGAAGAGCTGCTCGAAGCGCACGAGTTGACGTCGCCGTCGCTCGTCCGCGCAGACTTCATCTACGCCGACGTGCCCTACTTTGCCGGCATCGGCGTCGACCAGTTCCAGAAGCGGTACCGGCAGACGTTTGCGAGCCCCGAGGTCAAGGCACTCGTCGAGAAGGTGCCCATGGTCGGCATCTTTGACGACCACGAGATCTACAACGACTACTCGGCCAACGCCTCGTCGCCGTCGTACGCGCCGGCCATGCAGGCCTACCAGGAGTACGTCGGCGCCGCCAACTACGATCCGGTCGAGCCCGGCGTGCACTACTACGACTTCCGGTGCGTCCCTCTCTCCCTTCCCTCGCTTTCTCGGACGCCGCCTCGCGTCCGAAAGCTGACCCTGGATCCTGCGCAGCGTCGGCGACTCGGCCTTCTTCGTCTGGGACACGCGCAGCTACCGCTCGGACAATGCCAACGACGACGACGACGTCAAGACGATGCTCGGTGAGCGTCAGCGCGAGGCGTTCTTCGACTGGGCCGCAAAGGTGCGCTCGAACCTCTCCCTCGCCCTCCTCTCTCTCTCTCTCCCTCACGCTCAGCCCGGCTGACTCCCTCTCTCTTGCGCGCTCGCAGGTCAACCAGACCGTCACGTGGAAGTTCGTCGTCTCGAGCGTGCCCGTCATGTCGCTGTGGTCGCACGGCGAGGACACGTGGGCCTCGTTCCTCACCGAGCGCGACGCCATCCTCGACGTCCTCGAGCACGTGCCCAACGTCATCGTCCTGTCGGGCGACCGTCACGAGTTTGCCGCGGCGAGCCTCAGGACGACCGTCACCGAGTTCTCGACGAGCCCGTTCAACATGTTCTACCTGCCCGTGCGCACCTTGAGCCAGAAGCACTCGCGCGGCGCGACGGGCGAGGACACGCTCCTGCAGTGTGCGTCCCTCCTCTCTTCCTCTCGCTCTCTGCACCCTATCGTGGATCGAAGCTGACGAGCCGCTCGTCCCCTCGCCCCTCTTCCTCGTCGTCGCCTCTCGCGCTCGCAGACCTCCCCGACGGCAACACCAAGGTGACGACCTTCGAGGTCGACACGCGCGTCCTCAACAAGCCCGTCGTGCGCGTCAAGGTGTGGATTGACGGCGCCGAGGCGTGGCACGTCGACGTGCTCGGGCAGCCCATCCTGCGCCCGGGCCCGCTCACCGTCGTCGACGGCGCCGTCGGCAGCCTCGGCAAGGGCCTGCGCGAGCTCCTCACGTTCCTCAGGCGCTCGTGGTGGAACTGAGGAGCGAGAGGGACGGGCCGTCGTGCGCTCGGAGCGAGGAGGAGGCGGTAGAGTCGAGTTGAGTCGAGGAGGAGCCAGTCGAGGCGGGCCGAGTCGAGTCGGACGAGTGCCTTTCCCCTTTGTGCATACTGGAGCGTCCCTCCCACGTCGGGCTAATCGATACCCCTGCGTTGCCGTTACCTGCAATCGTACCAAAAGCCGCTTGTACCACCCTTCCCCTCGCTCGTCCTCTTCGCCGGGAGGACCGTCTCTCTCTGCAGCGAGCCCGCTCAGCATTTGACATTGTGACGAGAAGCGGTGTCGCTACGGGCGCTCGCTTTCCTCGGCTGCAAGAGGACAGTCGCGAACGAAAGAATTGAGAGAGGTGGGCGCACAAACAATGATATAGATGCACAAACGCCGCGGATAGTCAAGCAAAGCATTGGTGGTTTAGTGGCAAAATTGGGCATTGCCAGCTCTGCTGAATTGCCTAGCCCCGGGTTCGATTCCCGGCCAATGCATTTTTGCTTCTGCAGCAGGGTCGCTCAGGGACCGCCGCGAGGCGCTCATTGTCTTTTGCAGCCCTCGTGCGAGCTGCGCGAGTCGTTTAAAGAGGTGAACGAAGGCGGCAAGCGGCCGGGTTGTTGGTCGAGAGCACCTCGCTCTCCCGTTTCCCGGCCTCGCCATAGCTCCACGATGGCGCTGCGCCCAGTTGCTGGCAGAGGCACGAATACAGGGAAGCGTCGAGCGAGAGCATGGCGAGTTCGCGCGACCAGATCGCGAGCAGGTGGCCGACGACGGCAGGAGGTCCGAGCGGGCCTTCTCGAGGCTGTTCCCGCTGCGGTCGTAGTTCGCGACTTGCGCTACACACTCTGGCCGCTCGCCTGGCACTGCACAGCGAGCCACGGAGCCAGGAGGAAAGCCGTAGAAGGGCAGCAAAAAGATGTGGAGAAGCAGGGAGTTGAACCCTGGACTTCATGCAAGCACATGCGATGCGAAGCAGGCACTCTGCCACTGAGTTACATCCCCTTTATTGTACTTGCAGTTTGTGTTATAGCTTGATAAAATTTGATTGTACCGTCGCGACTGTCCTTTCGAGCCCAAGGACATCAGCGCGTCCTTTACAGCTCTCGAGCCCTCATGCTCGTGATGCTGACGAGGCTAGTAGTGGGCTCTCGGATGTGCAACACGCAGTACGAGAGCTCGTCTCGTTGGTTCGGGACCTTCTCAAGTACGCTCGCCTCGTCAGGAGCTCCACCCTGACCCTGTGCGTGCTCATCGCAGTCTTCAGAACACGCTACGAGGCCTCTTTGACTGCAAACGTGCGCTATCGCCATTTTGAAGCAAAATCGGCGAGGAGGCACGACGAGTTGGTCTTCTTTTGCGCTGCGCCGCTCGACGCTCAAGTCGCTCGCCTTGGTTCTACGAAAGGCTCGCTCGCTGCGGTCTCTGAGCTTATAGGGCTCGCCTGCATCGAGCGACAGACGACCCACTGGCGCGCGAGGACGGCCAAACGAGGTCGCGCTAGCGGTGCGAGCCGGCGCACGGACCGTCGACTCTGGGGCTGCGTCGAGCCGGCTGGTTTGACGGCCGCGGACATTTCAGGCCTCGAAAGCGGAAGAGCCGTCAATGCCAACCCTTCAAGCCATGCAGACCCTCACCATCCGGACGAGCGAGCTGGGAAGGAGCTCAACAAACGCCGGAATCTCGTCACCGCCGTAGCGCCGCGACGCCGCTCACAGCCTCTCGAGCCACTCTCGTATGCACTCGGAACGAGTTTGAAGCGTCAGGGACGAACTCCTAGCCTGCTCGAGGTCGGCGAAGGCGAAAGCGCTCGGACGGATCGGGCCTCTCTCCCGACGCAAGCGTGCAGCGCGAGCGTCAAGCACGTAACGAATGTACTGCAGCGATATCTAGATAGTCGCGGGGCTTCTACTGAGCCTCTAGAGGGCGGCAAGATGAGGAGAGCGCGCTGACCAGCAGCTGGAGATGACCGAGAAAGGACGGTCGAGTGTCTACGAGAAGAGCCGGAACGGCGGTGGGTCGGCGCGAGGGGGCAAAGGTGTGCGTGTGCGCGAGAGGGAGAGGGTCGGAAGGCTGCGAGCAAGCGGCGAAGACGGTGAGCGACCGGTCATGACGAGACGAGCTGAGGAAAGGAGAGACGCACTGGTCAAGGAGCGCTTCTAGCCGATCCGACAGGAGAGTGCGGTGCCGAGGATGCTGTAGCGGTAGTAGGCTGCGCGAGGGAGTAAGATGAGTCAGCCGAAGCGCGAGAGAGGGACGGCGAGGTCGAGACGACGCACTGCTTGGGCGGCGCTGCTCGCGCCGCCGAGTCGAGCACAGGGACCGTCGAGCGTCGGCAGGCCCGTCGCTGTAGGAGGAGAGTGCGTCAGTACAGGCTCGGCGAAAGTGAAGCAGGGTCGAGTCGCAGAGCGCACCTCGAGGTCGAGAGCAAGGTCGTCCTCGGGCGTTGGCCCCGTCTCGGTCGCACAGGCGGGCTGCAGGGCGGATGCGACAGGTCAGCAACGCCTCGTTGCGCAGCGTGAGCACACCAGGGAAACAAGAAACGCACCTCATTGTCGTCCTCGCCGACCAAGTCGCGGAACTGCACCGCCACCTCGCCCGACTCGCTCACGGCGCTCAGCAGGGCGCGCCACATGGCGCGCTCCTCCTCTGCTGCCGCCGCCTGCTCACCTGGATCGAGCGGATCCACCTGCGCGTCGTCCCACCACGCGCCGCCGTCGTCGCCGAGCGGCGCCTCGTCGAGAGGCACGGGCTCGGCGGCGCGCGACGAAGGCGGCATCCACAGCGCCGCGACGCCCTTGCCGAGCGACGCCGTCCCGGCCCAGTGCGCCCCTGCTGGCCCTACACCGTACTCTACAGCTCCCCACCGCGCGGCATGCGTCTCGACGGCGGGCGCGCGCACTCTCGCGCTCCCTCCGCCAACGCCTGCTGCTCCTGCTCGCCCAGTCGTCGCGCCCGGGTCGGCGAGGAGGATGGCGGCGAGCCACGCCCAGTGTGCGCTGCTGCGCATAGGCGCGCCGGTGCGTGTCGAGGGTACGGGTGGCCGAGGCGGGCGGAGGCCGATCGCTCGACGGCGAGCGAGGCGAGCGAGGAGGAGGGTGCGGTGCTGGCGGGTGGGGAGGGGCAGGGGGAGGGAAGGCTGCAGCGTCCGGCGCGCAGAGAGGGCGAGTCGGAGATAGCGAGGGTGGCGGTCAAGGGCGAGCTGCGAAAGCGAGAGCGAGCAGCTTCGTCCGGCCGACGACGTCGCGACGACGACCAACAAACGTTGGACGACCAAAACGGCTCGGCACCTTGCCTCCGCAGCCTCGCGCTAAGCTGCCTTCTCAGCCGCAGCTCGGCTCGCCAGTCCAAGCCCACAACAAGCCCGCTCTCAGCCGCGACGAGCTCTCCTCGCACGAAGCGGGCACCGCGCTCGAGCCCAGCACACACGCACCGCCCGGCTCCTTTGCGCAGAGAACAGCTCGAGGGGATGTGAGATGAAATGTAAGATGGCATGCCGTACACGACCTGGCGCTCCTGCCCTGCCCGCGCCGTCGCTCCTCGCCGCCGTCGTCGTCGGCGGAGATTCCGCTCCGCTCCTCTCGCCGACTCGCGCTCCCTCACTCGCCCTTGACCCTCCTCTCCTGCCCCTCGCCGAGCTTGCCGTCGACCGGGACGGGCTTGCGCTGCGCCTTGGACGCCGACTTGGACGAGGGCGAGGGGACAAAGCGCTTGCGCAGGGCGAGGATCATCAGGCGGAACCAGTACTGCAACGCGAGACGGAGCCGACGTCAGCGGCGCGTCAAGCCATAGCGAGAGCACGAGGGAGAGTGAGGGACGCACAAAGTTGAGCCCGTTCGCGGCAATGTTGAGGAACAGGTACATCCAGCGGATCGCGCCCGCGTCGTCGAGCGCCTTGGCGGCGAGCGCGCTCGTCGGCGTCGGCACGAGCAGGTTCCACAGCTTGTACGAGTTGTAGGTGCCGAACACGAGGCGGACGACGATGTACGAGAGCCTGCGCGCGGGCGAGACGGCGGCGAAGGGGGACGAGCGTCAGCGGGCTCGAGCGGGGGACGCAGGAAGAGGGACGAGAGCGGGCGACGCACACGAGGAAGGCGCCGTTGACCATCTGCAGGACCGAGCCCGTCATCTGGAGCTTGTCGAGGAGCCAGTGCGCGTTGAGGAACTGCGAGAGGGGACCGACGCCGGTCAGTCGAGGCCGTGCGAGCTGAGTCAGGCACGGCAGCCAGAGGGAAGTACGTACGATCGACGAGAACTCCCACTGTCGCAGAGAAGTGCGAGGCGGGCGTCAGCTTGTTCCTCTCGAGCGGGCAGGCCCGAAGAGACAGGAGGGAGGAGGCGAAGACTTGACGCACGATGAGGAACGCCGGCCCGCACCAGATGACAAAGGGCTTGAGGGTGAAGAGGAAGGCGCACAGGCACACGGCGCCGTGCAGGAAGAAGCCGAAGCCCTGGGTGCGGATGTGGCGCGCCGTGACGAACGAGTCCTGCGGACGGTCGAGCGAGAGAGGGTCAGCGCCGCATGCTCCTTGCGCGCTCGCGTCTCGACGCCGACGATGAGGGACGAGGTGCTCACCCAGATGAAGTAGCCGACGGCGATGGCGCTCAGGCGCTGTTCGGGGAGGGCGACGCCGGTGAGCTGGTCGGCGACGACCTGCTTGGACGGGTGGCGCAAGAGGTGGAAGGCGAGCGGGGCGGCGACAAAGGCGTAGACCCATCCAACCTGCGTGCGTGGCTCGACAGAGTCAGCTCATCTTCGTGGAAGGCGCGCCGGTACAGAGGGAGAGAGCCCGAGGGTGGGGCAAGAGAGAGAGAGAGAGAGAGGGCAAGGCTCACCATGTGCAGGTCCCAGTCCTGCTGCTTGCCGCGCGAGGTCGGGTAGTAGCTCCTGAATAGCCTTGGGCTGGCGGCCGAGCTGACGCGCTGGAGCAGGAACGAGGCGACGCAGGACGCGAGGGCGAGGTGGGCGACGGGCGGGAGAGCTTCGAGGCCGACGGCGGAAGCGAGCGGGCGGACGATGCTCGCGAGCCGCGGGGGTGCGTCGAGTGCGCTCGACTCGATCCAGCTCATGGTCGTGCGCTAGAGAGGAGAGGCGAGGGCGGGAGGAGAGCGAGAGCGGAAGTGGAGCTTCGCCCTTCGGGGTTGCTGGCACGCTCGCAGCCTCGCTCGAGGGAGGTGGTGGTCCCTGAAAGCTGCATGTGATGCACTCGTACAGGCACTGCAGCACTCGATCCGGAGCCAGAGCGAGAGCGGCGAGGTGGATGACGCTGGTCGTCGTCGTTGGCGGCGGTTGCCCTTGTTTCCCGCTCAGCTCTCGCTCTGTCGCTCGAACGAGGCCAGCCGCAAGCAGCACGCATGGCACCAATCCTCAGCTGTCACCCCGGCCCGCTCAACGCCTTCGCCCTCAAGCTCAAGCGTGCGCTCTCCTTCCCCTCGCCCCTCCCCTCCCCCTCCCCGCTCGACGACCAACCCCGCTAACGGTCCTCGTCCCCTCCCTCGCAGCGAGCGACACGGTCCACTCGATCAAGGCCCGCGCTGCCCGCAAGCTCGCCATCCCTCAAGACGGCGCAGACATCCACTGCAAGTACCTGTGGTGCGACGTCTTCTACGCCCTCGACGACGGTCCGTCCTCTCCCCTCGCTCCAGGGACGCACGCGTCGGTAGCGCAGGCCAGCTCACACCTCCTCCTCTCGCACACAGACGACGACTACGAGGTGTTCACGTCGCGCCACCAGCACTCGCCCGAGGTCACCCTCCTCCTCTCGTCGCCGCACATCCCGACCCAGAACCCCTCGATCGCCTCCGTCTCGTCCCTCCCGCCTTCGTCCTCCTTCTCGTCGTCGTCCCTCGGCGCACGCTCGCGCGGCGAGCCCGACGCGTCGAGCGTCTACTCGGGCACGGGCTCGCTCGTGTACGGCCGCGCCGCGCCGCGCGACCTCCAGGGCCAGACGAGCATGCACCTCGTCCCGCCCTCGCCGCTCCAGCCTTCGGGCGCGAGCGGGAGCGTGCGCAGCGGGCGCAGCGCGCGCAGCCGGCGCAGCCAGAGGAGCACGGGCGCCGACACGCTCAAGAGCAAGCGCGGCAAGGTCGACAGCATCGTCCCCGAGCACAAGGTCAAGTTCGAGGAGTTCCACAACCAGGTGTGTGCGCATTCCTCGCCGTCGTCGTCGCTGCTGCTGCGCCCATCCCGTCGCGCGCCGGGCAGCTTGTCGGAGCCGAACGGCGCTCACGCTCTTCTCGTTTCCTCTCGGCAGCTCGGCGTCCGGACCTTTATCGGCTCGATCGGTCCGGTGCAGAACGTGCGGATGATGGTGCGTCTCGGCTTGTCCCTCCTCCCTCGTCCCGTACCCTTCTCCAAGCCGTACTCGCGGGGCGGCAGCGCTGACTCGGCGACACGCCCTCCTCTCGCAGATGAAGTCTGGCCACCGCGCGTGCTACATGTCGCGAGCGTTTGCGCAGGCGCACAACTTCATCCCGCGCGACGCCGCACCGGGCTTCTACGGGTTCTCGGGCATCACCAACCTCGGGACGTGGCCGATCAAGGTGCGCTCTCCTCTGCTCCTCCTTGACGGTCGCTGCGAGCTCGGCGATGAGTAGCTGACGTAGGTCGAGCTTCTCTGTGGGCAGGTCGGCAGCAAGACGGTCGAGCAGCAGGTCATGCTCGTCGAGAACTCGTACTTTCCCGTCATCCTCGGCCGGTGCGTCCCCTCCCTCTTTGCAATCTCGCCAGCTTCGCTCGAACTCGCTGCTGACGAGCCTTACCTGCACATCTCTCCCGCCCGCTCGTCCTCGACCTCCTCGCCATCGCCTCGCCGCGCACGACCTCGACACGCTCACCCTCAGCTCATTCATGGAGCGACGCGGCGTGCGCACCGACCCGCTCGACCAGACGAGCGTCGTCTTCATGGACACGAACGAGGTCATCCCGACCGACCTCGTCGTCGTCAAGGACAAGAACGGCGTCGTCGTGCCCATCAGCTGAGCGGCTCTCGGGCCCTTCCTCCTCACGTTCCTCTCGCCCGGCGGCGACGCTCGCTCTGTGTCCTCCCTAGTACACCATTCCTTACCTTAATCAGCGTCGCTCGATCGCGCTCGGTACCTGTGCCACTACAATCCAAGAGACACTCGATCCACCTTCGCACCGACCGGCTCGAGAGCGAGAGCGAGAGTAGTCGGCGCACGACCTCGCCCGCGCTCTTCTTCTCTCAAGTCGGGTCGCTTGTCCGGACGTGCTCTTGCAGAGGCGGTGCGTGTTGAAGAAAGCCGGCGAGAGAGCAGCTGCCCGCTGCGAGCACACATCGAGAGCGAAAGGAAAGCTCCGTTGTGAGGGAGACGGCGAACAGAGTCTGTTACGACATACTGCACCGTTCTACAGCGCTGCTCGCTGCTTCTGCTCCATGTTGAGTGGTCGCGTCGCTGGACCTTGGCCTCGTCGTCGTCGCCCGGGGGAGCTCCATCCCTCTCACTCCCTACGACGCCGCGCCAGCCTCCAGTCCAGAGGCAGCACGCTCCACGCCTCTAGATGCTCCCGGCGAGCACCACCACGCCCGCCACGGCCGCGTCGCCGTCGCTGTCGAGCGAGACGGCGCACGCTTCGCTCCCGAGCCGGGCAGCAAGCCACTCGCAGCTCAGGGACTCGTTCGCCCAGGCAGTGCAGCAGGAGAAAGGTGCGCTACAAGCTCCTCCCCACCTCGCGCCTCGCTCGGAGAAGAGTGCTCGCACGCGCTCGAGCTGATTCCACTATGCCGTGCGCGCAGCCCTCCAGAACGATGCCAAGTACCGCAAGTACGCTCTCGCCGTCGAGAAGACGCTCCAGGCGTTCGACCACGTCAACGAGTGGGCCGACTTCATCACGTTCCTCGCCAAGCTGCTCAAGGTGCGTCCGCTTTCGCCACTGGCCCTCTCGCTCGACCTCAGCTGACACCTGAACCCGCGCTCGCAGTGCCTCCAAGGGTCGCCCCAGTTCCCCGTCATCCCGCACAAGCTCATCGTCGCCAAGCGTCTCTCCCAGTGCCTCAACCCGGCCCTCCCGACAGGCGTCCACCAGCGCGCGCTCGACGTCTACACCCACATCCTCACCACCATCGGCGTGCGTCCCTCTGCCGCGACCCTACGCCCTGGTCTGTCGACGCCGAGCTGATGAGGAACCGCTTGCGCGCAGCCGGAGAACCTGCGGCGTGACCTCCCGGCGTGGAGCAGCGGCTTGTTCCCCTTCTTCCAGTATGCGGCTACGAGCGTCAAGGTGCGCTCGCCTCTCTCTACCGGTCGCACAAGCACGAGCGCGCGTGCTGACTCGAAGCACCCGCAGCCGATCGTCCTCAACATCTACGAGCGCTTCTACCTCCCGCTGCAGGAGGAGCTGCGCCCTGCGACCAAGGCTTTCATCCTCGCGCTACTTCCAGGACTCGAGGAGGAGACGGGCGAGTGGTTCGAGAAGGTACGTCCCGCTCCTGCGACTCGTGCTCGTCGTGCGAGGCGGAGCTGACCTTTTCTCCCCCTCCTCGCGCACAGGTTGCCGCGCTCCTCGACCGCCTGAGCGGCACGGTTTCTCCGTCGTTCTTCTTTCAGAACCTGTGGCTCGTCCTCATCACGGCGCCCCACTCGCGCATCCCGGCGCTCAACTACCTCGCGCGGCGCCTTCCCCGAGATGAGTCGGGCACGGGCTCCGAGGACGCGCTCGACGCCATCGTCGGCCAAGACGTCGGGCTCATGGTCCGAGGGTTCGCGGCGGCCCTCGAGGACGACAAGATCCTCGTGCAGCGCGGCATTCTCGACCTGCTCATCGGCACCCTCCGTATCGACAGCGCGAGCTTCCGCAGGTGCGTCTCCTCGCCTCTTAGCCTCACCTAGAACTGGACTCCATCGAGCGAGGGCGTTTGCTGACGACCTTGACCCACCGCAACAGCTGCAGGACCGACGACCAGGTCCTCCTCACCCGCGCCGTCCTCGGCGTCGTCCTCCGTCGCGACCTGTCCCTCTCTCGCCGCCTCTACACCTGGCTCCTCGGTCCATCCGATTCGTCCGACACGCAGCTCGCCTTCCTTCGCACGCACGGTCTCGACCTCCTCGCCGCCGCACTGCGCCAAGAGATGCGCGACGGCGGCGCGCGCGGCTTCAAGGTCTTCATCTCGCTCCTCGACAAGTGGGAGATCGGCGCACTGCTCACCGAGAGCTGCGTCGTCGATGCGGCCAAGGCCCTGAGGAGCAAGCTCGGCGATGGCGACAGCGACGAGGTGCGCTCTCTTCTCCCTTTCCTACTCTCCCTCCCTCCGATCCCTGCCTCCTCATCGCCTCCTGTATCTCCTTGCGCGAGAGCATCACTGACTCTCGGCCTCGCCTCGCACGAACAGCTCCTCATGACGGGCAACATGCTCCTCGAGGTCCTCGATCCGTTTCTCCTGTGGAAGCAGCTCTACATCGCCTTGCGCGCCGATCTCGCCGGCGAGCCAGGCGGCGAGGACGCAGTTGAGCTCGCTCGCTTCGTCGTTCAGACGTTTCGCATGCACGACGACGAGGTCCTCCGCCTGCACGCGCCCGTCGTCGCCTTCGCGCTCCTCGACCTCGTGCAGGAGCACCTCGACTCGCCAAGCTCGCCGGCGACTGCGCACGCGACTCTCGTCTCAGCCATCACCCTCGCGACCGAGCTCCTGTCCGAGGTCCCGCCCACCTTCTTCGCCCCTACCCCTTCGCCGTCGTCCGACCCTTTTTCAACCGGCGCCGCCCTCGCCTCGACCCTCTACACCGCTCCCCCTCCTCTCGCCGACTCTCCATTCTCCAATAACGCGCTTGTCGCCCAAGATCCGGCCGACCTCGCGCGCGCGTCGGTCCCGCCGATCGAGGGCCGAGTCCTGCTCGCCGCCGGCCTCGTGCGCGCGCTCTCGCTCGTCGAGGCGTCCGACGCCGCGCCGCAGCTCCTCCACTCGGCGGCAGGCGCCGTCGAGCTCTTGCTCGACCTGAGCGCGGCGAGCGCCGACGTCGCTCGAGACGGCGACCCTGGCGCGGGTGCGCTCGAGCTCGAGTGGGACCCGACTCGGTGGAGCGCGGCGGTGCTCGCCCGCCTCGAGCAGCAGAAGGCGACGGTCGCGGCGTTCGAGGGCGACAAGGCGCTCGTGCGCCTCGTGTTGAGGTTGAGCGCCAGCGAGGGGGACGGCGGTGGGGTCAGACCTCGAGTGCGAGCCGAGGGGCGGATCGGCGAGGCGTTGGCGGCCAAGGTGCGTCCTCCCTCTCCCTCTTTCTGCGTGTACAACGTTGTGCGTGCACCGAGCTGACGCATGCGCAACCCTACAGCTTCTCGCCTACCTCCTCCCGGGCGCGTCGCCGTGCTACCTCGAGGCGGTGCAGCTCCTGTGGGCGGTCGAGGCGCTCGCGCCTGGCCGGAGGACGCTCGAGGGGATCGTCGCGAGGCGGCTCGGGAGTCGGGACGCGCAGGAGAGGGAGCGAGCGTTCGAGGCGTTCGGCAACCTGTGGCGCTTCACCGGTGCGTCCCGCTTCCCTTCTCTCCCCCTTCCGCTTCGGCGCCGCGAGTACCGACTCCTCTCAACGACACAGAGGATGCACAGCTACCCGGAGTGCTACTCCGCAACCCCATGTTCGCCACGCTCGACGCGCTCAAGTCGGACGACCTCGCCACACGACGCGCCGCCGAGGCCTGGATGCGCTGTTCGCTCAAGAGCTACATCCGCGTCCTCGACCCGCTCCTCCTCAGCCTCCTCGACCCGACGATCGCGTCCCGCGCCGAGACGGTCAAGGTCGACGGCGTGCGCGTGCCCGTCCTCGTCTACGGGAGGGCGTTCGACCAAGCGCAAGTGCATCACGTCCTCGACAACCTGCTCGCCCTCGCTCGTTTCGGCGGCCAAGGCTTCGTCCGCATCGCCAAGGGCAGCTGGCTCAAGCACACGCTCGATCCGGCACTGCGAGAGAGGGTCATCGCTGGTGCGTCTTGCTCCCTCCTCTCTCGTCCGGCCGGCCATCGCCGTCGAGCAAGCTGACGCCGCTGAGACCCTTGGCGCAGCCGACCTCGAGACGCACACGTACCTCGACGGCATGATCGTCCTCCTCCTTCGGCAAGTCGCTCTCGTCGACCCTCGTCCCCGCTCGGTCCACCTTTCAATCATGCTGACCCTCCCTCGTCCACAGCTTCCTGCGCGCCGACCCCGGTACTTCCCTCGCCGCCTCGCTCGGTCCCCTCAACGCCCACATCCACGCCGTCGTCGCCGAGCTCCTGCAGGTCCTCATCTCGCGCGGCGAGTCGGAGCTGTCGAGCATGGCCGCCATCGAGTCGTCCCTCACGGTCCGCCTCTTCCTCTCGGTCCACCGCGGCGAGCTCGACCTGCAGAACAAGCTCTTGCACGTCCTGCACTCGGTCATCCACGCCTCGGCATCGGCGCCGCCGCGACGAGGTCATCAGCAGGTGCCGTCGGCGACCTCGACTGCGCTCGCGCAGCCCTCGAACGACGCGCAGCCGCCCGACCTGACGCACGACGACCTCTTCGTCCGCGTCGTGTCGGACGCCGTCAAGCAGCCGAGCAACGCCGTCATCCACCACTGGATCGACTTCCTCCTCATGACGATCCCCCAGTTCCGCCACGCCCTGCACAGCGTCATCCTCCCTCTCGTCGACCAACTCGTCGCCCGCCTAGATGCCCTCGTCGAGGACCTGCGCGCGTGCTACGTCGTCGCACCGGCGAGCGGCGACCTTGCCGGCGCCGCCTCCTCTGCGACCGACGCCGAGTTCACCGTCGTCACGAATGCGCTCGAGCGGCTCCTCCTCATCGCCGTCAGCGAGTCGGTCCCGGCGGCGGGCGAGGACGACGGGCGGTCGGCGGATCGGGCGACGAGCGAGGCCGGGACGTCGAGCGGCGGCGGCGGTGCCGGCGGGTTGCTTGGCTACATGACGGGCGTGCTCAGCCACCAGGAGCTCGAGACGGGCGAGGTACCAGAGCAGATCAAGGTGCGCTCGCTCTCCTCCCTGTCCTGCGCTCTCGCGCTGTGACGACGCTGACTCGGGACGTCGACCTCGTTCGCGCGCTCGCAGACCAAGCACCAGACGCTCCAGCGCGTTCGCGACGCCGTCGACCTTCTCCTCTCGGCGTGGGACGTCACGTCGGCGCTCGATGTAGGCGTCGACGACGACCGCAGCAGCTCGCAGGCCCACTTCGCCGTTCGGGTGCGAGTCCGGGCCCGACGCGCACTCGAGCGCATCCACAAGGCGGTGCCGGGCGACGTCATCGAGGACCTCGTCACGTTCTGGAGCAGGAGGTGTCGTCAGGTGCGTCGTTGCTCGCCCGCTCGCTCGAGGGAGAAAGCAGGATCGCGCCGCTGACTCGCCCGTCCTGTCCCGCAGCACGACCAGCGCGAGCACCGCGTCTTCTCGATGCTGCAGGTCCTTCATTCGAGCCCGCAGGGCGTCGTGTCGTCGCTCCTCGACAAGCTCAACCCGAAGCACGTCACGCCCAAGCACGCCAGCCCGTTCATCTCGTGCGCTCGAGCCTCTCCTCCTCCTCTTGCCTCTGCGAGCGCGCCCGCGCCGAGTCCAAGCTGACGACCTCGCCTACACGTGCGCAGGACTGCGGAGACGTCGTTCGACTTCCTCGAGGCGTACCTCGAGCGCATGGAGGGCGCCATCGCCGTCCAGGTCTGGTCCGCCCTGCTCGGCTTCACGCGCGACGTCCTCAGCAACCAGACGTCGAACCGCGCTCTCGTATTTCCGACTCTGCGGTGCGTCGTCCTGCCTCTCACCGTCTTTGGCCTGCACGGCGAGTACGAGCTGACGGTGACGCCGCGCCCGCAGGCTCTTCACGACCTTGTCCGAGAAGATCTCGCAGACGAGCGCGCTCGAGGACCGCCGCCTGCGTCGTGACCTGCAGGAGACCTTTGTGCGCCTCGCAGATGCCGCCATCCAGGTCGCAGGCCGAGCGAGCGAGTCGGGCAGCTGGCTCAAGAAGGCGGCGCCGGAATCCGGAACGACCGGTCCGTCCTGCACCGCCTCTTCCTGCGCCTTGACACGAGCTGACGAGCTTCCTCGCGCGCGCAGGAGACTCGGACAGCGTCACGTCGGAGAAGACCAAGGACGAGCGGTCGTCGGCGCTCGACGTTGAGAAGAAGCTCGGCGCGCCGATGGGCGACAAGGTCCTCGTCCGCGAGGTGCGTCGCTCTGCCCATGCACTCTCGCCGCTGTCACTCGGTCATTGACTCACTCGAACCGTCTCTGTGTCTGCAGATCACCGACTTCCTCGCTCGCCGCATCGTGCCCGACCTCAAGCGCTTCCTCATCGACGCCGACAAGACCGCCGGCGTCTGCTCCAACATGGTCTACTACATCGTCGCGCCGGCCTTCAAGACCCGCAACAGGTACGTCCAGGTCTCTGTGCACCTCGAGGAGCCGCTCTGACGGTGCCCTCCTCCGACCGCGCAGGACGTTCGAGGCCGACCCGACCATCTTCGCCCTCCTGCACGAGATGACGAGGAACCCGCAGACGCTCAAGGCGTGGCGTTCCCTCGTCGCCGACGCCTTCTCCGACAACCGCTTCTTCAACGCGCCGCCGAGCGCCAACGCCGACTGGAAGCCGCTCGTCCAGGCGCTCATGCAGTCCGACAAGGAGCGCTTCGCCGACCTCTCCTGTGCGTCCTCGCTCCTCTCACTCGACGCCCATCGTCTCGAGCGCCAGCTGACGTTCGCCAACGCCCTTTGCAGCCAAGATCTCGACCGCGTCGTCGGCCAACATCTTCACCAACCGCGAGCTCGAGAGCCTCAGTCGTGCGCTCAGCCTGCGCCGCCTCACCTACGTCCTCCTCACCGGCCCGAAAGATCGCTACCTCAACCAGCTACCCTTCATCCAAGAGAAGGTCGTCGACCTGCTGCGCTCGCCCGTCGGCGACATGGTTCACGCCGAGGTGCGTCCCGCTCGTCTCGCTCTCGTCGGTCGGGCGGTCCCTGACACGCCCCTCGCTCGTGCAGGTCTACTTGTGCCTGCGTGTACTCTTCTGCCGCATCGACAACCAGCACCTCTCGGGCTTCTGGCCCGTCATCCTCGCCGAGCTCGTGCGTCCTCGCCCGCTCCTTCATCGGGCTCGAGCGTCTGTACGAGCGTGCCGCTGACGGTCCTTTGCCCCTGCAGCTGCGCCTGTTCGAGTCGCTCATCGACCAGACCGTGCCCGACGGCTCGGACTTGCTGTTGCTCGTCTTCTCGGCGTGCAAGTTCCTCGACATCACGCTCGTCCTGCAGACCGAGGACTTCCAGATGTGCGTGATCCCTCCTCGCTCTCCGTCCTCCTCGACTCGACGTAGACTGACCTACTCTCTCGCCCTCTCCCTCGCCTCGCTACAGCCACGAGTGGATGTTCGTCACCGACACGGTCGACGCTATGTACCCGCCCGACCCTTGGCTCCCGCAGGCCATCATGGACCGGCTCGGCGACATGCTCAGCAAGGACTCGGCACCTGCATCGACCACCGGGTCGGGCTTCGACAAGGCCGACGCCGCCCGTTTGACTGGGTCCGCCGTCGTCGTCGGCGGGCGCGTCGACTCGCCGCCCGCAGCGCCGCCCGCCCGCCGCCCGCTCCTCGCAGAGCGGCGCATCCGGTCGATGCGCGAGCTCGAGCCCTTCTTCGCGACCGTGAGCGTCGCGGCGTACGAGTCGATCTACCGAGCGGGCACCCGGGTCGACTGGGCCGCGGTCGAGCGGTCCCTCGAGCGCGACGTCTTCGAAGGATCCGGTAGCGGCGGCGGCGGCACAGGTCCGGCCGTGGCACCGTGATCGAGGTGCGCCCTCGAGCTCGCTCAGTGCTCACGGCCGACAGGGTCGTCGTCGATCGCTCCGTCTCCGAAGTCCGGCCTCTGCACCTTCCCTCGTCTGTCGCTCTCCCTCATCTCGCCCTGGCCGGCTCGCTCCTCGCCCATTGTTGTAGATCTCGGAGCGTGAGAGCAATACTGTCATTACACGAGTGCGTCCTGCGATCCTGGAGCCATCGTGAGCTACGTAGAGGGAGGGCCGAGCGAAAGATCAAGGACCGAGGGCCGAGCGAGGTGCCGCTCTCAGCGAGGTGGGTTTCGTGCGCGGCGCGCGGCGCGCGCGAGCGGGCTCGGGCCTTCCGGCCAAGCTCACAGCCAAGGTAAAGCGCGCTCGCTGCAAGCTAGGCGGCTCCCGAGCTCGACGACGGCAGCAGGAGCTCAGGCCGTTTGTAGACGAGGAGCGATGAGCTCGAGAGAGGAAGAGCGCGGCCTTTCTTGTGCTCGGCACGCGCAACCTTCAAAGCACGAAGCACGGAGCGGCGGAAAGCGAGGGCGGAGTGCGGCAAGGGTGGAGGCCGGGCGAAGGCGGAGGCGCGGCTCGCGGCAGCTCCGGGGCGAGGCGAGCTCGTTGGTGCGGCGACACGGACGCACGCTCCGAGGTCGCTCGCTCGGTGCCTGGCTCGCCCGCTTCCGTCAGCGCTTCGTGAGAGAGCAGCGCTCGAAGGCCGAGTGCTTACGATTGCGCTCCCGCCTCTTCCGTCCGACCGTCCTCCGTGAGCCCGAGTCGGCAATTGGGATCGACCTCTCGCTCCGCTGGCGGCGCTCAGCAGCTTTCAGTCAGCGAAAGCCTCACCTCAGCGCGCACCGCTCTCCCCTCTCCCCGCTCCGCGACCGCGCACCGCACCCACCCTCAGCACGCACCTCGACCTCGTCACGACGCTCACCAAGCATGACTGCGCCGTCGTCCAAGCACATCCTGCAGAAGGGCGCAGCGTGTAGCACTTGTACGTCCAGCCCAGCTCGCCCACGCGCGCCGCTCGCTCGTCGGAGGAAGCTGACCCCGTCGCCTCCTCCTCCTCCTCGCAGGCAAAGCGCGCAAGGTGCGCTGCGATGCGGCCAAGCCTGCGTGCACAGCATGCAGGAGGTCGGCACGATTCCGCGGCGACGACCCGAGCCTCGTCCTGTGCAGCTACTCTGCGACGAGACGGTGCGGGCCGGCGCCTGGCTCGTCCCCGCAGGCCGCCGCTCGGGTCAAGGAGGTCAAGGCGCGCGTACCCTCGCCCATACAGCCTGTCGCTGTCGAGACCGTGTCGTCCGAGCGCGCCTCGTCGAGCCCTCGCTACCCTGAGCGTGCGTCCACCTCTGGCCTTCTCAACGAGGAGGAGACCGTCTCTCGTCGTCTCTCGACGCTCGCTGACTCGCCGCTCTTCCTTGCACCGCACCGCAGCATCGTTCCCGATCCTCTCGTCGGCACCAGTCCACCTCCCGCCTTCGCCGTCGACGTCCAGCTCGTTCCCCTCCGCCTCCACTTCGACCTCCACCTCGTCGCTCGAGGTCATGGCGTCGCCCTCGTCGTCACCGGCACCGCGACGCTTCGTCCTCCCCGCGCCCATCGTGTCGCAGCCGGCGTCGCTCCAACCCTCACCCTACGCCGAGCAGCCGTACTACACCGGCCTGCCGGCTCCCCATTTCGCCGCCGCCCCGCTCGCGCCGTCCTTCCACACCGCACCCCTCGGCAGCGCGTCGTACCCTTACTACAGCGTCGACACGATGACGACGAGCAAGCCGCCGAGCCTTGTCGCGACGTCGTCGCCGTCCTGGTCGTCGTCCGAGGACTCGCACGGCTTCGTCTCGTCGCCGTCGTCAATCAACTCGTTTACCTGGGCCGACGACCTGGGCACGCCGACGACCGGCACGCCGCTCACCGGCTCGCCCTTCTCACTGTGCGGCGACCTCGACTATGCGCTCGCCGCCGCCTCGGTCGACCTCGCCGACTTTAGCGCGCCGCCGGCGACGCCGTCGTTCTACTCGCCCTTGGACCTGTACGCGATAGCGTTCGGCGCCGACGTCAAGCACGCATCGGCGGTCACCGACAGCGTCTTTCTGCCCTCGGCGCACGACGGCCAAGCGACGCTCTCCCTTCCGCTGTTCGGACCCTAGCTTTATGTAGCTCGCCCTCGCTCGTCCTCTTGTGCATAGCTCTTCGACCCTTCTCCTTGTTGTCCTTCGTCTCTAGATCATACCCTCGCAAAGCCCTTTCGACTCGGCCCTCGATGCTTCGTGCGAGTGCCTCTCAGCGAGCGGTCCCTGCGAGCGGAAGCAAGAGCTCCGTCGACGGAAGTGCGCTCAGGCCCCGAAGCCCGTCCGGCCTCCCGCTCGCGCTCACACGTCCCTCCGCCGCGCTCGGCGGACGGGCGTCGGCGCGGCATCGCAGATTCGCAGGTGCTGTCCGCCGCAGTCCACGCTAAGCGAGTCTCACCTTTCGATCTGGGGGAGAAGGGAACGCGTCGTCGCAGCTCTCTCTCGCTCTGTTGCCGACGATTCGGGTGAGAGGCCTCGGAGCTGATGCAACCCAGGTTGACGGGCCCTGCGAGATGGGCGCGCCGTTCCCGATCTCGGTTGCGTGACACCGATTCGCCCGAACGGGCGAGAAGAGTGGGTTGCGCCCGCCCACCGCCGGGCATCTTGACAAACCCTGATCGTCCGCTTCTTCGCGCTCGAGCGGCACAAGGCGCAGTGCAGCACGGGACGGTCGCACACCTTGGACTCGCAGGGAGCACGAGGCGAGCAGAGGGCTGGGCAGGAAGCTCTCGCTCTCGCTTTCGAGGTGGGCAGAAGAAAGAGCACGAGCGCTGCGCACGCAAAGGCGGGAAGGACAGCGTACTATTGGCAAGCAAAAGGTAGGTAGGGCACGAGGGAGGGGCATGGACAGAGGGTGGGAGGGGAGAGACTATGTACGGCAAGGAGGGGGTCCGTGCGCGAGGAGGTCGTGGAGGGGAGAAGGGGAGGACGGGCACGTCTAGGGTGCGAAGAGGGACTAGAAAGGCGAAAGAGAGGCGCTCGAGCGACGTGCGCTCAGACCTGGAAGTACTGCGACGCTACCGCGCCGCCGCCGTGCGCGAGCCAGTGCGGCGTGCTCGACGTGAACGTCACGCCCGGGCTCGGCAGGTGGAAGCTCGTGCTCCAGGCCACGGGCGCGTGCGCGTCGTACTCGACACCGGCCGTGCTCGCCTGAGGCGGAGGCGGCGGCGCCTGCGCGTACGACGACGGAGGGTATAGCTCCGAGACCGACAGCGAGCGCAGCGGCGTCGGCGGCAGTGCCGCGCTGGACAGGCCCGCCTGCGCGCCGTACCCGCCGAGGTGCATGGCGCCGCCGTACCCGAGCGCGGGCGTCGGCGCGCCGCCGTACGCCGCGTACGCCTCGCTCGCGAGCGGGAAGTCGTACGACGACGACTGCGCGCCAGGCAGCTTGGACAGCGTCGACGGCGTGAGGACCGACTGCATGGCGCCGGCGAGGTCATCCTGCTGCGCATACTGCGTCGCGTAGGCATGCTGCTGCGGGTGCTGGTGCGAGTGCTGCGGCTGGTGGTGCTGGAGGGGGAGCGGCTGAGGCTGATGGTGGAGGTGGCGGTGCTGCTGCTGCTGCTGCTGCTGCGGCTGCTGATGCTGGTGCGCAGGAGGGCCCCAGTTGTGCGGCACGGCGAGAGGTGCGCTCGCCGGGTTGACGGGCGAGTTGGCGCGCGAGACGGTCGGCGAGGGGATCATCGACGGCTGCGGCGGGAGCGCGATGCTCATGGGCGACGCCTTGGTGCGGCGCGAGAGGAGCGACTTGGCGCACGACGGGTCCGAGGCCGTGCGGAACGTGCCAGGGAAGGGCGCGTGGGGTGGGAACGAGGTCGGCGGGAGGGTCGAGGTCGAAGGCTGCGGCGCGTAGTACGGCTGCGGCTGCGGCGGCTGCTGCTGCTGGTGGTGGGCCATGTTGGGGAGGGCGTAGGGCGGGAGTGCGGGCGGCAGCTGGTAGGTCGCAGGCGGCGCGAGCTGGAGGGTTTCGGGCGACGACGACGCCGAGGGGACGCCGTCGCCCATCGACTTGAGCGAGCCGGTCGACGAGACGGGCGAGATGAGCGACGCCGCGCCGACCGCCGAGTCGAACGAGTAGTCGGTCGCGTTCGAGACGGCCGAAGCTGCCGAGCGGGTCGAGCTGACGGACGTGTTGGTCGACGAGCGCGAGGTGAGCTTGCGGCGAGGAGCTGCGCGCAAGAACCGCTTGGTCAGCCCGAGTCGTCCTGCGCACCGCGCCGGCTCGCCCTCTGTGGGAGACAGGGTGCTCACCGGGTCCCACGTTCGAGTAGATCTCGCCCGTCATAGAGGGTCCGCCCTCCTCGCTGCAGAGCCCTTCACCTTGGAAGGCGCAGCGAGCGTGCGCGAGGTCGTGGCCCTTGAAGCGGGCTGCAGGGAGGGAGAACGAGGGTCGTCGCTCGCGGGTCAGCGGGTGCTCAGACTGGGACTGTGCGCAGCGAGCTGAGAGAGCAGGACGCACCAGTGCGGAGGCAAGAGGTGCAGGCGTTGAGGCCCGTCTCGGGCGCAGGCTGACCCGAGCAGCGCACCTTGCGCGCGAAGCAGCGGTGGCAGGCACTGCGCGCAGGGATAGGCTAGTCAGCTGTGCACGCCCTCCCATCGTCGTCGTCGTCGTCGCACGAGAGGGCGAGCTGCGAGACGCACCTGCCGCGCGAGAGAGGCGGACGCGAGCCCTCTTCCGGCGAGCGCTTGATCGGCATGAACTTGGGCGGGGCAGGGCTGGCGAGGTGAGGCGAGGCGCAGGTGTCGAGGGCGGTGGTGTGGTGAGAGCGGAGCACTGGCGGCGGGCGACACAGGCAGAGGCGGCGGGAGAGCGCGAAAGGGGCGCGCGGGTTTGCTCTTCCTTCTCCCGCCTCGATGCTGCAGTTGATCTGGCGAGTTGGACTGGCTGCAGATCTCACTCACCAACCAATCATACCAGCCGAGCGTGCCTGTGACGCCGACGCTGCACTTTGCCCCGGCACCCGCGACCGCACAAATCGCCGACGGATCGTTTCGACGCGTGGCTTCCCCGCTTGCCTTACGCTCGCGCCCGACCCAAACAGCTGTTCCGAGGCGAGGGTACGCGCAGAGGGGACGTGCACAGGAGGGCGGGCGAGGGAGCGCTTCGGCGAGCGAGCGGAAGCTCCGCCGCGTACGCACGCTCGGCAGCAGCTGGCACGATCAAGGAAGCTCCGTCGCTGTTCGGCCGCATCTGCGCGGGCCGGCGCAGCAACTTAAGGCGCTGAACCGCTGTCGGATCCGCCAGCTCGTCAAGTGGTGGCTGGCTCGACCAGCCTCCCTCCTCTCCCTCCTTCTCACTCCACACCCTCGAGCTCTCGCTCTCGCTCGTCCTCCTCTCTATCTCTCTCTCTCTCGGCACGCACCCGCGGCTATTCGTCTTCCGCTTCTGCTCGCTGGGCACCGGCCTGCTCGCCCTGCAACTCGCCCGCAAAACTCCGCGCGAGACCGCCGCCTCCCCTTTCGTCGGCGCTCGCCCCTTCGCCTCCACATCTCGTGGCTCGTCTCCGAGGTTTGCCTCGCACGGCATCTCGCTCAGCGAACCGCCGCATCCGATCAAGGTCGGTCCACAGTCCTCCCCTTCGCCGCCGACCGACGAATGCGCTCGAGCCTCGCCTTGCTGACAATTGTCCTCGCTCGTCGAAAACAGCTCGCGCCGACCGCCGCCTCTGCAACCCCTCGACGACCCGATCACGTCCAGCCGCACCCCTCCACCGCGTCAGCCATGCCGCAACGACCGCAACCCGGCACGAGGCCCGGGTCGTCGAATGCGCCGGCGCCGCCCTCGCTCGCCGAGTCGCCCCTCTCGCCCTCGCAGCAGCAGTGCCTCACGCCGCCGAGCGTGCGCCGTCGCGAGGCCCGCATCGCGCGCTGCATGGTCGCCGCCGGTGCGCGCGCCGACGCTCGCCGCGACGCAGAGGGAGCGGGAGGAGGAGCGGGAGCTGGACAAGGCGCCGGCTCTCAGCACGAGCCTCGGGTCGGCTATGCTGCGGCCGAGGTCGACGCTCGCAGGGTCGGGCGGCGGCAAGCAGCGTGGCAGGGCTACGAGGCCGACGCGGCGGCGTACGCCGGCCCGCAGGTCGGCGAGGGTCCGAGCGCGCTCGTGCGCCCGGACGGCACGCTCGACTGGGCCCAGCTCGACGCCGTCGCAAGGGCCGACTCGGTCAACTACGCTGCCGAGCTCGTCGACGACGGCATGCTTGCCCTCGGGCAGGCCGCCAACCCGCACGTCCAGGACGCGCTCGCCTCGCTCGACGCGCCGGCCGTCCTCCCGCCTCGCGAGCCAGCCCTCACAATCCCCTCGCTCCCCTCCGCCCTCACGACGTCGACGTACCTCTCGATCGACGCGCTGCCGCTCGTCCTCGGCGCGCTCTACGTCGCAGCTCGCGCTCTCGGCGTCGGCAACCGCCGCCCGGCTGCAAGCTCGTCGAGCGCGCGCGACAAGACGAGGCGGTGGGAGCACGAGCACACTCGGCGCGAGTAGTGCTGCGCGCGCCGCCTTCGCACATTTGAGCCCTCGAGCGCTGCGTTCCTCCCGCTCGAGTCAATCCTCTCGCTCTCGCTGTTCCCCTTTCACCCTTTCGCTGTAGCCATCTTTCCTCTGTAGCTGTTCACGAAATGACATGACGCCCGGCGTTTCCACCTCTGCGCGCGCCGATTGGAGAGAAGCTGCTCGAGAACGACAGCGAGAGTCGGGGTCCGAGCGGCTTCGACCGCTCGCTCCTCTTCGCGCCGGGCGCGCTCTCACAGCGTCCGAGCGCCTCTCTCTCGCTGCACGGCTCGTCGACAGAAACGAAGGAGCACAGACTCGCAGGGTGAAGGAGGATGAACAACATGGAGTGCAAGTGCGTCTACGAGAGAAAGCTACTGCTCGTCGTCCTCGACCTTGGGCGCCTTCCTCGGCGTGCGCGCCTTCTTCGACTTGGGCGCGGCGTCCTCCTCGCTGCCCTCCTCGACCTTGGCCTTGCGCTTGACCGGCGCACGCTTCTTCTTCGGCGTCGCCTCGGCGTCGGCATCGGCCTCGAGGTCGTCGGCGCCCGCCTCGACCTTGACGGGCGTCGCCGCCGTCTTCTTCCTCGGCGCGCGCTTTTTGGGCGTCGCCGCCTTCTTGACGCCGTTCTCGAGCGGCGGGTCGACGACTTGGCCCTCGGCGTTCTTGCCCTCGGGAAGCGGCATGACCCCCTTGTCGAGCGCGCCGACGACCTCGTCGCCCTCCTCGGCCGACAGCTCGACCGTGCCGTCCGTCGCCGTGCCCGTCTCGCCCTCGGCCGACGCCGTCGCGTCCGTCTCGCCCTCCTCCTTCTTGGGCTTCTTGGCCTTGTGCGACTTGCGACCGGCCGTCTGCTTCGTCTCGACCTCGGCAGGAGGGCGCAGGTCATCTGCAGGATGCGCTCGGCATCAGATCGACGTCGAGGGGCGTCAGGGAGGGCGAGGGAGAGGGAACGCACCGTGAATCGTCGGGGCGAGGCCGTAGATGCGGTACAGGTGGAACACGGCCTGCTCCTTGTCCTTGGCCTCGATCATGAGGTCTGCGCACGCGAGCACGAGGATCAGCTTGATCCCGACGAGGCTCGAGCTCGAGAAGGAGAGAGCGACAGAGGCGAGAACGCACCGATGTCGTCGGGGAGCGCGTCGGGCAGGCGCTGGCAGCGATCGGCGTGCGCGCGCTTCTCCTGCAGGCAGAGAGCTCGAGAGAGAGTCAACCTCGGTGCGAGCGCATCAAAATGAGGGTTGCGGCCGGTGGAAGAAGTCACGCACCATGAGCGTCTCGGCACCTCGCCTCGGCTCGGAGAGGTGAAACTTGGGGCGGATGCCCTTGCGCTCCCACGTCGCGAGCATGCGCGGCAGGAGCTCGGCCGGCGTCTGCGACGAAGGAAAGAGCGAGTCGTGGTGGTAGTCTGTGCGTCGAGGAGGCCAAGAGAGGGGCGAGGAGTCAGTTGAGAAGGTCGGGCTGCACCGAGAAGAGGGGAGAGCGGACGCACCGAAGACGATCGGGATGTTCAACTCCTCGCACACGGGCAGGAGGTCGTCGACGTTGTAGCAGATCTCGTCGTTCTCGAGCACGAGGCTGCAGGGAGACGTCAGCAGGAGGTCCAAGCGCTCGTCGGACGAGAGGCACGACGCACCGGTTCTTGACGCCCTGCGAGCACTCCTGGTAGTTCTTCTTGAAGCGCTCGAGAGCCGAAGCCTTGTCGCCGAAGACGCCGCCGCCCTGCACGCAAAGGGAGCTGAGGAAGGTCAGCTCGAACTCCACACCGTCGAGCGAGGAGGTGTGAAGCGTCGACGCACGTGGATGATCATGACGCTGTCCTTGCCGAGGCCCATGCGGTCCATCATCTCATTGTGGTACTCGAGGTCGCGCCAGGCGTTCTCGACGACGACTTGGCGAGGGCTGCCGAGCTGCGTGAACTGGCCTGCGCGAGCGGGTTGCGAGGACGGCGTCAGCTTTCCGCAGGAGGTCATCACCGTCGTCGCCGATGAGAGGGATCGTGCGCACCTGGATGAGTCGTGAGGCGGACGCCGAGGCGGTTGGCGACCTCGCCGACGGCCTTGAGCTCCTTGTCCATGTAGTCGAGGCTGTACTGGTAGTCGGGGTGCGCAGCGAACGGCGCCATCTCGGAGGACACTGCGAGCACATCGAGGATGTCAGCATGGGAAGAGCCAGGGTTGAAGCTCGAGAGCCGAGACCCACTGCGCATGAAGAAGATGTGGCTGCGAGCGAGAGCGAGAGGAGGAGGGAGAGGGGAATGAGCGAGTCAGCGAGGGAGCTCTCGCTCGATGGAAGCGACGGTGCGAGAGCTTGACGTACTGCTCGGCGTTCCACTCGATGAGCTTGACGAGGTCGAGGACGTTCTGGCGCGCGAGCTCCTTGAGGTACGGCATGCCCTTGTCCTCCTTGAGGATCGTGTCGATGCGGCACGTCCTGCTGCAAAAAACCGGCGGTTTGTACTTGCGCAGGATTGTGTTGAGGCAGGCGTAGCCGAGTCGACCTCTGCACAGGAGGCAGCGGGTGAGGTTCGAGGTCAGCGAGGAGTGCGAGGAGGAGGGGAGGGGTGGAGGGGTTCGGGAGCGCGAGGACGCACTTGAAGGTGGTCGTGAGGCGCTCGACGTCGGGGATCGTGTAAACGATGGGCTCCTTGGGCTTGCGCGCGCGCTTCTTCTTGGCCGGCGGCTCGACGACCTCCTCGTCCTCGACCTTGACGGCGTCGCCGGCGACGACCTCGCCCGGGGACCCGACGGCGTCGGCGGCCGGGTCGTACAGGTCGGCCATTGGCGAAGGAGGCAGGGGCGACAGGGACGACGACGGCGAGCGGCTGCGATCGCGAGCAGCGAGGGCGGAGCGGGCGGCGGTCGCGGCGGCGCGAGAGGGGCGAGGCGAGATGACGGCGGCGGCCGCCATGGTCGTGGTCGAGTGCTTGACGGTGTTGGCGAGCGCAGCCATCATGCCCAGGTGGAGCAGGGCGAGCGGTGAGAGAGCGAGGGCCAGCTCTGGCGTCGAGATGTCAAGCTCGTCGTGACGACGTCGCTCTCTCCCCGCGCCGAGTCGATCAAGGTCCGCGGAAGTCCGGTTCATCATCGACAGCGTACGAGTCATTGCAGCTTGCTAGAGCACAGTAGTACACACACGGCGACATCACATCGTAGGCGGCTGCGGCGACGAGTGGAGGAGCGACGCGAGGCTCGAACCTCCTGCCACCGCTTCGCCGCCCGCCGCTCCTCCTCCACCGCCTGCCGCACCCGGTCCCGCACCAGCAGCTCCACCTTGCGCCTCGGGCGTCCCTCCTTGGTCCGAGCCGTTCGACGCGAACGCGTTGTACGAGTAGTTGAACCTGCGCACGGCGGAAGGAGAGGAGGTCAGTGTCCCGCTCTCGACTCGAGGAGCGCGACGGCGAGCGAGGGACGCACCAGTCGTCGCCGAGGTTCGCTCCGAGAGGCATGCCGAAGAAGGCTGACGACGGGTCGAACGCGCTCGCCGTCGTCGAAGGCGCCTGTCCCGGCTGGGGCGGCAGAGCGTTCGCGCTCGACGGCGCCGGCGTCGCGCCGTGCGAGCCCGGCAGGTGGAACGGGCTCGTCCCGCCGGCGCCAAAGATGAACGGGTTGCCGCCTGCGCCGGGAGCGCCGAACGCAGGTGCGCCGGCCGCCTCGGTCGGCGAGAGGAACGAGTTGAGCCTGCGAAGGTCGACTCGGCGTCAGCTTTTGCTCGGGCTCGTCGAGAGCCCGTCGAGAGGAGAGGACGACCGACGTACAGGTCCGAGAAGTTGGTCGCGCCGCTGCTCGAGCCGGGTCGGGACCGGAACTGGCTCAGGTCGAGCTGCGGGTTGAGGATGTCGAAGGTCTGCGGCGTCGAGTCGCCCGGCGCGTGCCCGTGCACCTGGACGCCCTGCATCGGCGCGCCCGAGAACATGGGCGGCAGGTTGTGCGCCCCAGAGGCCGGGCCGAACATGTCGAGCGGCGGCGACTGCAAGGCGGCGGGGCCCGGGAAGAGCGGCGCCTGGCCGGGCGGGAGCGGCGGGCTCGTCGGGCTGCCGCTCGGCCCGGCGCTGGACGCTGCGCCGCGGCGCGACGTACTCGTGCTGCTGCGCTTTCTCGCGCCGGGCTTGCTCGTTGCGCGCGTGGAAGACGAGCTGCCGCCGCCCTGGATCGGCCGGTGGTGAAAGTTGGTCGGCCGCACGCCGTCGAACGCAGCGCTGCCCGGCGCCACCGCCGCCTCGTCCAGGTCCATGGTCGCACGCTTGATGCCGCGCTGGGCGCGCTCGTCGAGCTCGGCTCGCAGGTCGGCGTCGCGCAGGTCGACGAGGCCGTGGAGGAGCTCCCACTGGCGGATGGCCGACCCCCAGATGAGCTGCGCGCACCGAGTAGGGACCGTCAGCGACGTTCGAGGTGCAGGACACGAGGACGAGGACGAGGACGCACCTCCATCTCCTTGAGGGCGTTCATACACTGCAAGAGGTGGACCTTGGCCGGGCGAGCGAGCGCTTCGTCGAACGAGGCGTTGTAGACCTGCAGGCGCAGTGCGCGTCAGGAGCCACTCGATACGTCAGGTGGAACGAGTAGAGGGAGAGCGAGACGCACGCAGATGATGGCGGCGCTGAAGATCGGGTACGTGAGGAAGGGCGGGCACTGCCGGAGCGTGAACGTCTTGCTCCAGGTCGTGATGATGCTGCAGGCGAGGCGCGGCAGCATCAGCGAGATGAGCGAGATGTGCGAGAAGTAGAGGAGGAGAAGGAGAGACGCACTTGGCGATGGCGTTCGCCGAGGTCGTGCAGATCGAGTGCGAGGGGAAGCTGCCGGGCGACGCGCTGCTGTTCTGGCCGGGGATGCTGCGGACGCCAGGCGGTACGTCAGCGCGCTCGTCAAGCTGCACAGTACGAGAGGACGAGTGGAAGGGCCCGAGGCGAGACGCACAATGGGCGGTGGAGGAGGATGAGGGACGAGTAGAACTGGAGGTGGAGCGACAAGATCTGCGGTCACGGCGGCGCCCAGGGTCAGCTCGCCCCTCGCTTGTGCAGAAAAAGAGAGAGAGAGGACGAGGGGACGCACATGTGGTGGAGGGACCTTGGTGCTCGCCGGGTTGTACTGCAAGTGCGGCGGGAGCGCAAGGTACCAGCTCGCGAGGCTCTGGTCGAGGAGGCTCAGGAGCGTCTCGCTGCTCTGGCCGAGGACCCGGATGCGGATCGCGTAGATGTTGGAGATGATCTGCGAGCGAAGAAGGCACGGCGACGAGGTCAGTCGAGCCGACTCGGAGCGCTCGAGGGGGCGAAGGAGGACGGCGAGAAGAGGAAGCTCGACGCACGCGGTTGATGACGACGGCGAGCGCGCCTGCAGCGTTGAAGCAGCTGAGCGTGTGCGCACGGGTCGGCGGGTACGACTTGAGGAACTTGGCGTTGTCGTCGGCGACCGTCTCGCCCGAGCCCGGCGTCGCGCGGTTGGCGTTCGGCGGCGACGTCCACTCGGTGCCGTCGAGCCGGATCGGGCGCCACTGCTCGTGCTCGTCGGGCTCGTCCTCGGAGGGGAACCCGCAGTCGTAGTCGCGCTCGTGGATCGTGCCCGGGCGGCCGATGTAGGACGACGTGTAGCGGTCTGCGACGGGGAGTGAGAGTCAGTGCTCGCTCGCTCGACGCCCTTCGGCCCTCGTAACGATGCGAGCGAGAGAAAGAAGAGACGAACCGAGGATGACGCATGCCCACCAGACGCGCTTGCGAGCCTGCTTCTCCTCGTGCGCGAAGCGCTGGATCGGGAGGTACCACTTCTCGACGTCGCGGAACAGGCCTAGGTCTTGCGCCATGCGGATCGCTGCGCGCGTGCAGAAGGTACGAGGGTGAAGGCGCGAGGCGAGGGAGAGGAGGGAAGGGGAAAAGGGGAAGCGACGAGGCATCAGCGGAACCGCTCGGGAGATGAGGCGAGGAGGCGGAGGGGTTCGAGCGCACCCATGCCGCAGTTCATCCAGGCGCTGCTCATTGCGCCGACGCCGATCTCGCGGTAGCTGATGAGAAGGAGGGCCTGCACCGTGACGAGCTTGCTCGAGCCGTAGTCGTGGTTGAGGATCCGGCGCGCCTGCAGAGGAGGATGCCCGAGTCAGCTCTACGCTGCACAGCGCGCACACAGCAGGGACGAGGGTCGCAGAAGACGAGAGACGCACCTTGTCGAGGTACTCCTGCCCGGCCTCCCAGTACTTGCCGCCCTCAGTCGGCGCCTCGAGGTCCGAGTAGCGAGCGGCGAGCGCGAACATGGCGAGGAGCAGGACGACGGGCACCTTGCCCGTGCCTGCAGGCGTCGACGGCTCGGTGCTGTCCGGGTGCGCGAGCGAGTGGCGGTACTGGCGCATGAACGAGATCTGCGCGAGCGAGGGGGCCAAAGCGCGGTGAGCGTCTGGGCTCGAGATGCTGTCGACGAACACGAGCGAGAGGAGGGACGCACCTTGTACAGGAGCGGAAAGTGCGGGTGAACGTAGCTCCAGTAGAGCGACAAGAGGTGCGCCTGCGTCTTGAGGTCGGGCAGCGGGTCCTCGGCGTCGACGAGGCGCAGGATCTCGTTCTCGGTCTTGACGGCGCCGTGATCTGCGGGCGGCCACACGCCGGCGGAGGGGAAGCGCCAGAAGAACTCCTTGAAGCGCTGCGACTTGGCGATGAGGTACAGGCCGGACGAGCTGCGGGCGAGGTGCGACGTCAGCTCGAGCCTCTCTGTCGTCGGCGCCGCTCGAGCCGGGAAAGAGAGTCGACGCACCGCCCGTGGTACCGCACCTCGGCGTTCTCGTTCAAGCTGAGCTGCCCGACGACGTCTGCGAGCTCGGTCAGTGGCTCGCTCGGGCTCTGCGTCGCCCTCGCCCTCGCCGACCCGCCCTTCCTGTCCTCGCACTCGTCCGCCTCGCCTGCGCCTGCGCCTGCGCCGCCGCTCGCGCCCGGCGAGCCCGACAGCAAGTACGAGCTCGTGCCCGTGTGCCCGATCGCGCCCGGGCTCAGGACGGGCGCGCTCGTCTGCGCCGACGACCGCGGCGGGACGACGCCGACCGGCGGGAGCGTGAACGCGTACGCCATCTGCTTGCGGTCCGGGTTGGCGTACCCTTGCCCGCCGACGCCGCCGCCGCCGGCCGCGCTCGGACTCGTGCCGCTCGTGCCCGACGCGCCGCCGGGCGAGGTGCCGTACGACGAGCCGACGGGGAGGTCGAGGCGGCGGCGCTGCCGAGGGGACGTCGCGACATCGGCCGAGGTCGAGAGGCGAGCGGCAAACGCAGGCGACGCGCCGTCCTCGGACGACTCGCCCATTCCCGGCTGGCGGTACCCGCCCGCGGCGGACGGGTCGAACCCGAGTGCGCCGACGCCGCCAGGGGTCGCCGACGCGCCGAACGCGGCGAGGTCCTCCTCGCTGAGCCAGGTGCCCGGCTCTGCGCTGACGCCGGCCGAGGACGAGCCGAGGCCGCCGGGGAACGCAGGCTCGCCCGGCTGGGTCGGGAAGCCCGTGCTGAGGACGGTGCCGCCCGGCGGCGCAGCTGCGGTCGGCGGCGAGCGCGAGAGGGCCGCCTGCTGCTCGGCAAAGTCGCGCTGCCACGAGCGCTTGGGCTGGGCGACGGCGCCGGCGGATGCCGAGGTCGAGGTCGACGCCGAGGCGGCGTTGCGCAGATCGCGAGCGAGGACGTCGCGCGCTTCATGATCACCTGTGCGAGCGAGAGGAGGTCCGTCAGCATTGCTCCTCGAGCGCACAAAGCACCGAGAGAGCGAGGGAGCAGCGTCGACGCACCGATGAGCTCGCCGAGAAGGGTTGCCGCTCGAGGATCGTCGCTGCCGATGAGGCCGCCGAGGAGCGCCTCCATGCGGTGCAGGCGAGACTCGATGGCCTCGATGTAGCTGCGTGAGGGAGGAACAGGGTTGAGGAACGGCGTCAGCACGGTCGCGCCCGCGCGGCTCGACGGTCGAGGAGGACGAGACTCACCCTTTTGGCGGTCCCCTGCGAGCATGCCGAGATGTGTGCGAGGGTCAGCGTCGTCGAGGTGAGGTGCACGGCGAGCAAAAGGCAGGGACGCACCGCTTGCGGCTCGCGCCGAGGAAGGTGCAGGTCGCGCCGGTGGTGATGCAGTTCTGGCATGGGCCGACCGGGTCGCCCGAGGCGGGATCGAGGATGCGGGTGCACTTGCACTTGCTCTTGCGGCAGCTGTGAGCGGGTCGGGGTCAGCGCTCGTGCGCGAGGGCGACGGTGGCAGCGATGCCGCGGCATCGTCGGGCGAGAGGCGGCCGAGTCGAAGGGGTGGGGCGAGAGGTCGAGGACGCACTTGTCGCCTGCGGGAGGGGGACGAGGAGGTCAGTGGACGAGTCGTCGCACGGCAGGCAGGCGGGTGGAGACCCCGCACGGCGAGGGTGGGCGCGTTGGAGGCGGGGGGAGGGGGGAACGACGACGACGGCGACGACGAGGAGAGGCGGCGACGCACAGGCTTTGGACGAGCGCTTGCGCGGCTCTTTGTCGGTCGAGCTCTTGGTCGAGGCTGTGCGCTGGAGCTGCTGCTGCTTGCCCTTGTGCTTGGCGAGGGCTGCTGAGCCCGAGGCGGTCGAGGTGCCGGGAGCGAGGGCGGGGAGCGAGGTCGAGACGTCGAGGTCGGACTCGGACGAGTAGCCGTCGTCGTCAGAGTCGGCCATGTCGTGGCTGGGGCGGCGGTGCTGGCGGTGCTGCTGCTGCGGCTGAGAGAGGGCGAGAGACGAGCGAGCGAGGTTCGGTCCGAGAAGCGGTCGCCGGGTCTGGACCGCCAGCCGCCGGAGAGGGGCACCACGGCCCGCCCTCTCCTCGCTCTCTCAGGGTTGCACGGGTCAAGCCTGGTTGTGCTGCCCAGTTGCACTGCTGCTGTCCAGCCTGCCTGCGCTGCGCCGAAGCGAGAGCGGGCGGCGGTGAGAAGAGGCGAGGCCTTCCCGTTTGAGCGTCGCGCTGCGTCTCGCCCCTCGTCGCTCCTCCTCCTCCTCCTCCTCCTCCCTCCCTCCCTCTCCTCCTCACCCACACACACCAAGGTGAGCTCGACAGCACTGCGCCCCACCTCGAGCTTCGCTGCACCGACGCTGACAGCCCTTCGCCCTTCGCCCCCTCCCTCTCCTCGTCGCTCGTCTCCCCACTCCCCACCGCCCCCCTCTCGCCTCGTCTCACCCCCTCGCCAACCCGCACCACCCGTCGTGCCAGCCTCTCAGAGCCATGTCCGACTCGACCGCACCCGCACAGACCAAGGCCGTCTCGCCCGCCCCGGCCGACGACAAGCCCGCCGCGCCCGCGACCGAGACCAAGGACACGCCCGCCGCCGCCGCCGATGACGAGCCCGCCGCAGCACCGGCAAAGCGCGCCGCCGAGGACGAGCCCGAGCAGGAGACGGACGCCAAGAAGTGCGCACTTCTCTCTCTCTCTCTCTCTCCTCGAGCACGTTCGCGAGCCCGACAGAGCATGTTGGCTGACTCGGACGCCCCCTCTCGCTCGCAGGGCCAAGCCTACCACCGACGAGACCGACGCGCCCGCGGCCGAGACCAAGGACGATGACGAGGAGGGCGAGGACGTCTCGGGCGAGCTCGCGCACCTCGACCAGTCCAACATCATCGAGGGCGGCCGCCGCACACGCGGCAAGAAGGTCGACTACGCGGCTCTCGACGCCGGCGACGAGGCCGACGAGGAGGAGGACGAGGACGATGCCGAGGTCAACGAGTCGGAGCTCAAGGAGCCCGCCGAGGGAGAGGGTGAGGATGAGGGCGACGAGGAGGAGGGCGACGACGAGTAGACGCTCGAGGTGCGTCCCCTGTAGACGCTCGAGGTGCGTCCCCTGCGTCCTTCCTCGGGGCGCATGCTCGCTCAACGGCGGAGCTGCAGCTCTTCTCTCGCTGTGCGGGATCAATTTGCTGACCCCTCGCTCCCTCCGTCCGCAGCTCGACCTCCTCGGCCTTCGTCGCTTCCGCCAAAAGCTTGCCGTCCCTCTCCTCGTCCTTTGTCCCCTTCGTAGCCGTCTCGACGTGCAAAATCTACGATGTCGTCCGTGCGAGACTTCTTGTCCGAGCTTCGTCCCGATCTCTCTCGAGCTTCGCGAGCCGAGAGCACGAGCGAGAGCACGCACGATAGATAGAGTCTGCGCGCGTTGCACGACAAGAGCGCTCTACTGCTCATCAAAAGCCTGCTCCACCTGCTTTGCCCTTGCCGATGCCGTAGTAGCGTGCCTCGAAGGCGCGCAGGTCCGGGTCGTCGTCCCACGAGACGACCTCCATCCGTGCTCCTGCTACCACATCGTCCTCGCCGACCAGCTCGTCGTGCACCTCGTCGTGCAGCACAGGTGCACCGTCGCCCTCGCCCTCGTCGCTGCACTGCGCTGCTCGCTCGCGCTCCACCCACTGCGCCCACGCCTCTTGCTCCTCTTTCCCCTCCCTGTACCGCGCCTCGACCTCGTCCGGCGCTCCTCGCTCATTGCCGCCCTGCTCCTCCTCGTCGCTCCACGCCGCCCCAGGCGCCAGCTCGTCCTGCCACATGCTCTCGACGGCGAGGACGTACGCGCCGCGCGAAAAGTGCCCCGACCAGAAGCGCATCGACAGGCCGCGCTCGAGGAGGGCGCGCGTGCGCACCGAGCGCGGGACGGGCGACGATGCCGACGAGGTCGAGGACGAGATGCCGAGGCCGGTGAACGGCGAGACGTTGGCGAACGTGTCGGCGGTGAGGAGGAACGGCGGCGAGCGGCGCTCGCTCGAGTTCGAGTTGGACGTCGACGACGGTAGGCGCAGACGTAGCGTGCGGCCCCACGTGTTGCCGTTGTGCAGCTCGCTGTGAGCACGATGAAGTGAGCGAGAGATGTCAGCAAGTCGCTCGCGCCAGTCGCAAAGAGAAGGGGTCCGAGCGAGCGAGAGGTCGACGCACCCGAGGACGCGCTTGACCAAGTTGGCGTGCACGAACAGGACTCGCCCTATCTCGAGCTCGCTCGCCATGCCGTACTGCACCATTGAGTGGCCGGCGAAACGGCCGTGGTTTTGACTGCCGAGCGCGTTCGGGTCGCTCCACGACGCCGACGAGAGGTGCCGAGCGGGTACGGCCCAGCGCTTGCGCAGAGCGAGGAAGGCGTAGCCTGCGAGCGTGCGTTGATTAACGGCGTCAGTGACTTGCGGCTCCGCGTAGGCAGGCCGACAAAGAGGAGGGAGTGAGGGAGAAGAGGCGCACGGAAAAGGTCCTTGTCGCCGTCGCTGAAGCGGAACCAGAAGCGCCAGTCGAGGAGCATATGCTCGACAAGAAGAAGCCTGTCGCACGAGATGTGAGTCAGGACGAGCGCGGCGAGAGCTTGCGTGAGAGGTGGACGCACACGTCGAGATGCTGCGACTTGCGGACGAGGACCTGGCCCGACTCGGTCGACCACTCGTCTCGGCACTGCACGCCGAGAATCGACCAGATAGCCTGCAGGAAAGGCCGACTGAGTCAGCGAAGGCGCGCACGGCGGCAGCAAAGGCGAGAAAGTGAAAGTTGGACGCACGTTCTCAGGCTGGTCCTTGAAGAAGTCGGGCCACAGGACGGCGCCCATCTCGAGGAACTCGGGGCTGTCGAAGAGCGGAGCGACATCTCGAACCGGTACGTTGTCCGAGTCGAGGAGGAGGACCTCGTCGAACGGCGCCTGGACGAGGGCCGCGCCCTTGAGGTGGAACGATTTGGCGCGCCCGCCGTCCTCGTCCTTCGAGATCGAGTTGAGAGGGGCGACGGTCGTGTCGAAGAGGGCGAACTGCGCCGCCTGCTCGGGCGAGGGCGACTCGGTCGGGAAGTGAAACACGTGCGCGGCGAGGGTGCAGTTGTGCGAGAGGCGGAGGAGGCGCAGCGAAGTGAGGACCCGGTCGAACGTGTCCTGCAGGCATAAAGATCTCGTCAGCTGAGTTTGTTGAAGAAGTCTGTGAGGGTCAAAGAGCGGGACGCACGGCGTTGCCCGCCGTCCATACGATGCCTCTCGAGCCTCTCTTGCCGTCGTTCGCCCACTCGTACAGCCGCCCTTCCTCCTCTGCTCGCCGCAGTACGTCCACCAGCTCCTCCCTAATCCTTCTCGCGCGCTCGACGTCCACCTGGGCCCACGTCGCGGCGCTGTCGCGCACGTGAAGCCGGTTTGCGCTGCGCCGCACCGACGGGTTGCCGCACGACTGCTTGCTGAACTGGGACCAGAGCTCGGGCGGGGCGAGCGGGGACGACATCCAGTCGTCGAGCCGGGTCGAGAGGGGTGCGCTCGGCGCGAGGGGAAGGGAGGGCGACAGGAAGCGCTGCGCGGGCGAGTCGGGCGAGAGGGCGACGTGCGAGAGGGCGACGGCGTTGCAGGGGCGGCGGGAACGGAAGGGCGAGTTGCTCGAGGTACTGTTGTAGACGACGACGACCTGCTCTGCTGGATCTGGCGTCGCGGCGAGGCGGTCGGGTCGTCTCGCCGAGTTGGGGAGGGCGCCGTCGTTCGAGTAGGCCGGCTCGCGCTCGAGGTGCGCCGCACGGTGGAGCGACAGCCAGAGAATGGTGCCGGCGACTGCCGCTAGCGCCAAAGCCAGGCGTCGCCGGTGCGGGTGGTGCGGCCTTGCTGATGAAGAGGGGGCGGTGCTGGTCGTCGAGACGGGGATGTAGTCGGGCAGGAGCGGCGCGCGCGTGCGCTGCGCCTTTGTAGAGCTGCTCATGGCGCACAGGTGTGAGCTCGACGCATCGGTAGCGGGAGCGAGGCCGGACGAGGAGATCCAGTTTCGGCGCAGCGCAGCGCCGCTCCTCGCAGCGACGAGCGCACAGTGCGCAAGCTCGCCTCTCTCGGGACCAGACAGACGGTCGCATAGGCAGAGATAGATAGCAGGCTCAGATAAGGCAAACCGCTCGCCGAGGCGCTACATCGCCAGCTCGTCCTCGCTCTCCTCCTCATCCTCCTCGGCACCCGGCCAACCGCACTGCCTGCCGCGCCCGACCCGTCGCCGCTGCTTTTGCGACTGGACCCGACACTGCGCAGCGTCCTCCTCGACGCTCGCGCTCGTACTCGAGCCGCGCTCCTGCCCGCGGGCGGGCGCCGCGAGCCGCCGCCGCTTGACCGACTGCAGGAGGTCAAGGTCGTCGGCCTCGCTTGCCGGTGCGACGATGGCCGTGTCGACGTTGAGAGAGGATGTAGAGGCGCGGGCCGGAGCTCTGGACGATGACGGGCGGGCTCGTGCGAGGGCGCGGCGAGGGGCGGAAGGAGGAGGCGTGGTCGAGGGCGAGGGCGACAAGACGAGGACGTCCGGCTGCGACTCCTCGTCGGCGCCGTCCTCCTCGGCAGCCGACGAGCTCGAGTCGCTCGAGGATGCGGCGGCAGTGCGCGACCCGCCTTGCCCTGGTCGCGCACGCACCGCCGGCTCGATCGTCCCCGACCGAAAGCGCCTGCGCGACGAGCCCGCAAGGCCGCTCGTCGAAACCGAGGCCGAGCGCGACGCACGCAGCGACGGCTTGTTGGACGCAGAAAGGCTCGAGACGAGGTCGTCGTCGTCGTCAGGCTCGGGCGAGCGGACGATCTGACGGCGGCGGCGGGCCTGCTGCGCCCGGTTGCGCATCGGCGACACGACGACGACCGGCTCGTCGTAATCGGTCGCCGAGTCGGCGTCCGCCTCGGAGCCGCTGCCGGCTGCGACGCGCTGCATCGGCTCATCCGGCTCCGACTCCTGCGCCGACTGGTCGTCCGCCTCGCGCCCGTTCGCGAGTCGCAGCTCGGCCTCGGCCCTCGCCGCCGCGCTCGCCGCGTTGCACTTGCTCAGCGCACGGAGGAGCGCCTCGCCGCCGAGCGTAGTCGCGTCGGCGTAGTCGAGGAGGCGCTCGTCGACGGGCTGCGACGAGGGCCCGACGACGGCGAGGACGAGGGGGAGGAACCGCCGCAGCGCATCGTCGAGCGTTCCGACGTCGTCAAAGCCGCAGTCGAGGCTCGTGAGGGCGCTCGGGAGGCTCGAGGACGGGCCCGCTGCCGCAGGATCGCGCAGTGCGAGGGCGAGCGCGCACACGGCGTCGAGCGCACGCAGCTCGTCGGTCGTCGAGCTGTCGCCGTCGCCATCGGGCACCGCAGCGAGCTCGTCGCGCTCGAGCGAGTCGTCGTCGTCCTCGAGCGCCTCGGCCGACGCGCCCAGGACGACGGCGAGCGCGCCGCGCACGTCCTCGAGCGCGTCGGCGACGACGTCGCACGGCGCAGTGGCCGCTCTCGGGCGCGCGCACGCCCTGAGGGCGCACCCGAGTGCGGCGCGCACCTGCGCGGCGACCTTGCGGCGCACCTCGTCCTGCATGTTGCGCGCCGAGTCGGGGTCGACTGGGTCGAGCGCCGCCGCGGCCGTCGACGCCGTCAGGGTGCGGATCGAGCGCAGCATGGCGGCTGCGACGGTAGTGTGCGCGGCGAGGAGGGCGGCGACGAGCGGGGCGTCGTGCGAGGGGGACGAGGTGTTGCTTGTCGAGGGGACGGAGAGCGAGGGGTGGTAGAAGAGGCGCTGCGAGAAGGACGAGCCGAGGAGGATCGGGACGAGGGACGAGTGAAGGAATGCCGAGGGGGAGGGCGCGCGGCGCAGGAGGGGGAGGACGGAGGGCGGCGGCGGGCTGCGAGGTGTCGAGAGGAGGGCGGCGAGGAGTGGACCGTGGAAGCGCGACGCCTGCGTGCAGGAGAGGGCTCGTCAGGTCGTGCACGTCAGATTGCACGAAGCGAAAGGGGACGCACCTCGGCGTGTGCGGCGTGAGCGAGGCACAGGTCGAAGCAGCACTCCCACAGGACGGGCGGCGCGTCGGCCCTGTCGAGCGCGTTGACGACGATGGCGGTCGCGTGGTCGCCGAGCATCCAGCTGCAGAGGGGGCGCACAAGACTCAGCTGGGTCCCATCAGGTCGACGGAGAGCAAGGGGGAGAGGGACGCACCGGACGGCGTGCGGCGTGCTCGACTCGTACCACTCGTCCTGGGCAGTCGCGGCGACGAGGTCGACGTCCTGGGCGCTCGCCGAGCGGTCCATGGCGACGCTCGCGCCGTCCTCGCCGTCGCTGTCGTCGCTCGCAGCGGCGCCGAGGAGGTGGGCGCCGAACGCGCGCAGGTCGTCCTCGATGCCCCACCCGAGGGTCCTCGCGGCGACCTCGGCGAGCGACGGCGGCCCTCGCGCCTCGTCGCGGGCTGCGCAGGGTGACGACACGGCCTCGAGGACGGTGCCGTACGCACGTAAGGCTGCGGCTGCACGCTGCTGGAGGGCGAGGTTGGTGAGGCCGGCGTCGGGTGCGGCGAGGCGGGCGCGGAGGTCGGCCGGGGTGAGGCGGACGTCGCGACGCGGCGAGGGTTGGTCTAGAGGTGCAGGCGGCGGTGCGGGCGTCGCAGTGGGGGGTGGTGGAGGAGGGGCGCGGCGCGAGGTACCGTAGGTGGTTGCCGGTCGAGGTGGGCGCCTCCTCGCGGCGAGCTTGAAGGGGCTGCTGTCCGAGGTCGGGAGGGCGGCAGCGAGGGAGAGGTGGCGGGCGTGGTGCTGTGGCCCGATGGCGATGGACGAGCGCCTGCGAGGCTGGCGCTTGGCCGGGGGCGAGTCCCAGTCCGGGTCGACGGTGCGAGGTCGGGTGCGCGGCGGGAGAGGGGCGGGGCGAGGCTGGGCGTGGTCGAGGGCGTGCTGGTAGGCGATCTCTGTCGAGAGCGAGGCGAGGGCGGAGCGGAGTGGGCGCAGGAGGCGGTGGACGCGTGCGAGCGAGAGCGGGGGAGCGGGAGGAGGAGGGAGCGCAGGGCCGCCGCCGAGGGGAGGGTGCGCCACGGTGGCCGGTGTGCTCTGTGTGCGAGTGGGTCGGGCTCGCTCGCTGGTGGCCTCGGTGCGGTGCGAGGAGCGAGAGGGACCAGGTTGACCGACGACGACGACGGCGACGACGACGCGACCCGGGTCTCTCTCTCCTGTCCGACCCTCGCCCGCCGTGCTTCACAGGGCAGCTTGGTGCACAGCTGCACAGCTTGAGAACACCCTCGTCCAAGACCTGCTTTGCGGCGTGCGACTGGGTGCGTTCCCCTTCACCGCCTCGTCTTCTCTCATCTCGCCGCCCCTCACCTCGCAACCTCGCAGCTGCACACCCATCATGGGCGTCTTTGCCGACCTCTTCCGCCGCGACCAGCTGCACAGCTCCTCGTCGCGCACATCGACAAAGCGCCAACCCCTCTCGACCCTCGACATCCCGCTCCCTCAGCCTCGACCCGCCGGGTGGGGCCCGCGCACGCCCGCCTCGCTCCCTCCAGCCAGGTCTCGCTTCGGCCCGCGCGACCCTTACAACGTCTACGACCCGCCAGCCGCGCACGACTACCCGCCGCACCACGGGCCGCCCTCGACCCCTCACGCTCCGCACGACCGCACCTCGCTCGACGACGACTTTGCCGCCCTGCGCCTCTCGACCGGGCCACCGGCAGGCGCACCTCGACTACCGACGCCCTCGGTCCCGCCGCCGCACGAGCGCCCGGGACTCCCGCACGCGTCGGCCTCGGCACCAACCATCTACCCTCCCGCCGCCCTCGCCGGTCGGCCGCCTGCCCCTCATCCGCCCGTCGCGGCCCATTCCCTCTCGACACCTCCTCCGACATACTCGGCGTACCTCGACTCGCCACCCACCGTGCCCCAACGGCCCTCGCCCGCCAACGCTCGTCCTCCTGCGCCGCCGCCGAGGCCGTCCCCTCGTCCCCCTGCGGCCGGCCCGTCGTCCGGCCGTCAACAAGCACCATCGGCGCAAGCCAAAGCTTGGAAATCTCGCCGTCGACCCGCGCCGGCGCCCCTCCTCCCTCGAAGTGCCTCGGCGCCCTCGTCCGCCACCTCGTCCTCCGACGGCACCTACCGCGACTTCTCGCTCTCCTCCTCGCCGTCGCCGACGAGCGGTGCGGCCAGCGACGACTCGCTCCCGCACCCGAGCAGCCTCGGGAGCACGGCGCGCTCGCCCCAACCGCGCACGCCGGGCTCGGCGCGCCGCTCGTCTGCGGCTCCAGATTCGGCAACGCCTCGCGCACGACGAGCAGGCGCGAGCCCAACGCCGCGCAAGGGCTCGGCCTCGCCGAGCAAGCGTGTCTCGTCCTCGGCGGCGGCGGCGCAGCAGCAGCAGCAGTGCGCGGCGCTCACGGCGCGCTCGACCCGGTGCACGAGGCTCGTGCGCACGGCAGTTCCGGCGCTCGCGCCCGGGCCTGCACTCGGACAAGGCGAGGTCGCCGTCGAGGAGGACGTGCCGGCGTACTGTGCGCAGCACGCCAAGGGCAAGCTCGTCGAGAGCGGGTGCTTCGTGCGCGCGAGGAGAACGAGCGGCGGGGCGGCGGCGGCGGCGGGAGCGGCTGGGGCGGAACAGTGGGCGCGCTTTGCCGGTGCGTCCCTCGTCCATCTCAATGTCCTCGAGGGCGAAGCTCATGCTCTGCGTGCGCTCCTGCAGACTGGATCCCCGAGGACCTGCCGGACGAGACCAAGGCGCTCCTGCGCCACTACATGGCGCTCGCCGTCTCCCGCCGCGACTGTCACGGGTGCGTCTCGATCTCGCCGATCCTTTTGTGCGCATCCTTAACGGCAGGCTGACAACCAGAGGTGCATCGCAGGTTCCTGTACGTGCACGAGCTCGTCCCGAAGGGCTCGCCGCCCTCGCTCAACAACGGCTGTGCGTCTCTCTTCCTTCCTACCCGATCCTCTCGCTCACTCTCGAGGCTGACCCTTCGTTTCATGCGCCCGCAGCCCTAGCCCTCATCAAGCTCGGCCGCTCGCTGCGCCCGCTCGCCCGCCTCTCGCAGTGGCGCGCCTCGTGCCCCTCGTCCGAGCCCATCGTGCGCCTCTTCGCGCCCGCGCTCCCCGCCGTCGGCGCACACGATCGCGCGGGCGAGCCGCCGCCGAGCGGCACCCGCAACCACCACCGCTGGGAGCGCCTGTGCCTCGTCGAGCTCGCCGGGCGGGCTGCAGCAGCGGCGACGAGTACGGCGGCGCGCACGCCGTGCGGCGACTGCGGCAGGACCCACGTCGAGTGTTTCTTGCTCCCGAGGGCGAGTGTCGCCGATGGCGGGTGGGACGAGCTCGGATGGTCGGTCAGGGAGACGGTCGAGCGGTGGGCGAGGTGGTGCGACGACTTGGGCTAGCGCTCTCTTCCTGCAGCGGCAATGCCATCCCTCCTCTTTCCTCTCACTGTCCATCCAGATCCTGAAACGACTGCGGCGAGAGTTTGCAAGGGTACGAAAGGGGAGCAAGCTACGAGAGAAGGGGGAACGACGAGGAGAGAGGGGAAGGAAAGCGCGAGAGGCTGTGTACAGGCGTGCAGTGCGGTGCGAGGGAAAGCGAGAGAGAGAGGAGAGCGACAGAAGACGGAGAGAAGTGCTCAGTCGACCGTGATGGTCGCGGCGGGCTGGTCGTGGTCCATGCGCGAGCTGTTGTTCCCGCCGCCGGCTCCTCCCCCTCCTCCTGCTCCTCCTGCTCCGCCGCCGTGCTTGCTCGGCTTGACGACGAGCTCGTTCTGGAGCAGCTTCATCCTGTTGCGCGGAGGTCAGGCAGAGGGTCAGGGACGTCGTCGCCCGAGAAGGCGAGGCTGCTGGAGTGGGAGAGGCTCGAGCGCACCTGAGCTGGACCGCCGCCGCCTTGCGCTGCATCTTCTCGCCCTGCTCGAGCGCGTTCTTGAACGCCTCGACGCGAGGCTCGGTCCTCCTCGCAACGACGACGCCCTTGGCCTGGTCGATGCGCGCCTTCATGAGGCCGCGCTTGATGAGGTCGACGACGGCCGTCTTGGTCGCCGCCTCGCGCCAGCCGAACGCCGACGCCATGCGAGACAACGAGACGGACGCGAACGGCGTGAAGTAGGCGAGGAGCGCGCGCTGCTTGATCGAGATGAGGAGTGCGTCGACGTGCGGCGCGAGGTGCATGTCGAGGTGGAGGCGGGCCTGCGAGCGTGAGCGAGAGGCGTCAGTGTCTCGCTCGTCGATCGACGCGCTTGCCGTGGACCGAGCCGCAGGGCGCGACGCGCACAGCAACGACGAGTGAGAGGCTACGACGCACCTCGTGCTTGGCGAGCAGGTCGAGCCCGACCTTGAACTGGCTGTCGTAGAAGGCGCGCACGACCTCGCGCAGATACGGCTCGAGGTCGAGGAAAGGACGCAGGCCCGGGTTCTCGAGGACGCGGGTGCGCAGCGCCGAGCGCGAGAAGGTCGCGAGGCCGGTCAGGACGGCGTACAGGGCGACGTCGGCGGCCGGGATGAACTGCAGGAGGTACGACAGCGTGAGTTTTAGAAGCGGAGGATAGAGAGAGAAAGGAACGAGGCGACGCACATGGCCGGGACCGGAGAGGAGCGCCTCGGAGCCGATGTCGGTGAAGGCGTGCGCCGCCTTGTCGTACGCGCCCGAGCCGAGGTGGGCGACGCCGCCGGCAACGGTCAAGCGCTCGCCGACGATCTTGCGCTCGCGCTCCTTGGCCGCCTCGATCGGGTCCTGCGCGGGCGCGACCATGCCGGGCAGGTTGACCGGCGCCGCCTTGGGCTTGCCGCCGTCCCTCGCCGTCTGGGCGCCCTCCATCGACGCCGACGCCTTGACGACGTAGTTGCGCACGAACGCGTAGTTGGCCATGTCGAGCGCGACCTCGATGACGCCGAGGCACACCTCGAGGACGTGGTTCGACGTCGTGCAGTACTCGCGGCTCTTGGTGTACGAGCGGACGGCGCCCGTGAGGTCGCCCGTACGAGCCTGGAAGCGGCCGAGGTCGCGGAAGCCCATCTGTGAAGCGCATAGAGGGGCGATGTCAGCAGCGAGCGAGCGAAGAGGAGCTGGCACGAGAGAGGTGGGGGGAGAGAGAGACGAGGGACGCACCCGGATCGACTCCTTGATGAGGTTGGTCATGTAGCCCTTAAGCTCGATCTCGAGCTTGTCGAGGCCCGTCTGCGCCTCCTTCTTGGCGCTGTCGAGCCACTGGCGGTCGCACTGCTCGTCGCGACCCTGGACGCTCTCGAACCAGCTGCGCGCGAGCGGGTCCTGCTCCTCGCCCGCCTCGACGGCGCGCAGGTGCTTGCGGTAGGCGTAGAACGTGTCCTCGTACAGGCGGGTATCGAGCGTGTCGGCCTTGATGGCGTGGAGGGCGAGGGTGAGGGCCGGGCCGGCGAGCGAGGGCGATGAGCTGGCGACGAAGAGGAGGCGGGTGATCTTGTTGCGGCCGGTGCCTGCGAGCGCAAGAGAGAGTCAGCTTGCTGGCCACACGAGCCTCGCGCAGCACCAGGCAGCGGGGAGAGCTCACCGTCCCAGGTCGCGGCGAGTTGGTCGAGGTCGAGCGGCGAGTCGTCACGGACAACGATGCGGCGGGCGGGGCGAGGGGCCGGGTGGCCAGTCTCGATGTCCATCTTGCTGGTGACCTGGCTGGTGCAGGTGCAGGCACGCTCGAGCGAGAGCGGCGGGCGAGGTGGCGGCGAGAGGGGGAGCGGACGACGACCGAGTGGGGGCGAGCAACGCGACTGGCACAGGGAGAGCTCGAGAGGGCACGAACGGTGCTGTTACAGTCTAGGCTACGGGTATCGAAGCAGCGCGACTATGCACAAAGGGGTCGACCGAGAGGAAGCCGCTTGGTCCTCCTCCTCCTCCGAGTCTCACGCCGCCGGATTCGCGTCCGGGTCGCCGCGCTGCGCCTCGGCGCTCGCGCGCGACTTGACCTTGGCGAGCTCCTCCTCGCCGCCGACCGCCTGCTCGTCCGGCCGCGCCGAGATCCCGCTCCACATGCCGAGCGCCATCGTCGCGCCCGTCTTCTGCCCGACCTCGTCGACGCTCCTCGCCGCCTCCTTGGCGAGCCGCTCGTCGGCCCACCCGGCGACGCTGCCCAACGGCGGCCGCTCGCCCTCGAACTGGCCCGCGAGGTAGCCCGCCGCGCGTGCCTGAGCCCAGTCGGCCTCCTTGAGCGCCCGGAAGTGCGCGAGCTCCTTGCCGAACCGGTCGTCCCACTCGCGCCGCTGCGCGAGCCACTTGCGCACAGGGCCGGCGTGCAGCCGCCCGATGGCCTCGGCGGGCATCGTGCACCCGTCGAGCTCGCTCGCCGGCTCGAGCTGGCGCACAAAGCCCTTGAGGCTGACGCGCTGCCGCACCATGCCGCCGCTCGCGCACGGCTCGGCGCCCTGGCTGCGCGACGAGAACGGCGGCAGCTGTCCGAGCGCCTGGAGCCGCTGCGGGCGCGCCGCCTTGCCCGCTCCTGCGCCGGCGCCGGCGCCGTGGTGCTCGTCGCCCGAGGCCGACGATGCGCTCGACGAGTCCGTGTAGGCGACGGTCGCGTCGTCGGCCTCCGAGTCGCTGTCGCGCGGCTCGTCGAGCGCCTCGGCGTTGGCGCGCTCGGCGTCCTTGCTCGTCATGTGCGGGAGGACCGGCGCGTGCGGGTTGACGGCCGACACGGTCGCGCCGCGCAGCGACGACGAGCTGCTGTTGGCCGTCGACGAGGCCGTCGTCGAGGGCGTCGACGACTTGGCGCCGTGTCGGTGGACGTGGCGAACGGCGTAGACGGCGCGGCGCTCCGACTCGGCCTTGGCGCCGGCGAGGAAGAAGAGGGCGGCGTTGGCGGCGCCGCGGTACATCTGCGCGCTCGAAAGAGGGTCAGCCGCCGAGATTGAGGGCCCGAGACGTGCAAGAGGAGAGAGAAGAGAGCGGGCGACGCACGTATTTTGCGAGGCTCGTGACGCTCAAGGTCGTTGCGACGTGGCAGCCGCCGTCGAAGACCTGGAGCTGCACCTTGGTCGGCGGGTAGTCCTGCTCGTAGTGCGCCTTCTGCGACGGGTACTGCTCGAAAATGCGCTGCGCTGGCGGGTACGACGACGGGTTGGCGGCCTTGTGCGCGATGTGGATGATCTCGTCGTGGAGGAGCTCAGAGCCGCCGCAGCTCTGCGACACAAGGTCGGGCACGTCAGCTCGCGCTCGTACTCGCTCAGGACGACGAAGACAAAGTGGAAGAAGGACGAGGGCGAAGAAGGATGGCGGAAGAAGAGGATGGAGCGGACGAGGGAAGAGAAAGCGCCGACGCACGATGTAGAGCGGCGGGAGCCCGCCAAGCGAGCCCTGGTTGACGGGCGAGACGAACGGGTGGTCGAGCAGGAGGTTGTGACAGTACATCTGGACCTGCTCGTCGATGCGCACGACGACGTCGAGCCCTTGCGCCGAGAGCTCTTCCTCGCCGACGAGGACCTGCTCGAGGCGGGTCGCCGGGTTCGGCGGCGGCGGCCAAACGAGGTCGGGCTTGTAGATGAAGCCGTTGGGCGGGATGTAGTCGCCGGCGCCTGCAGGGAAAACGCACGAGCGAGGTCAGCGAAGGACGCCGAAGGGGAACGAGCGCGGGAGGGAGAGGACGCACCGTCGCCTGCGACCGAGGGGAACGAGTGGGCGAGGTCGACCCAGGGCGAGATGAGCGTCGCGCCGGCAGGCATGGGCAGGCCGAGGTCGCGCAGGAGGACGAGGAGCTGCAGGACGAGACGAGGCGTCAGATGAGGCTGCGTTCGAGAGAGGCGGAACGAGGACGCACCGAGAGCGCCAGTCCACCGCCTGCAGAGTCGCCCGAGATGATGATGTGCTCGGGCAGGACCGGCTCGTGCGCGACGCTGCCGTCGCGCGGCGGGTCGATAAGGAAGAGGTAGGCGGCGAGCGAGTCGTGGAGGGCGCAGGGGAAGGGGTACTGCGGGGCGAGTCCTGCAGGGAGCAAGAGAGGTGGTCAGGAGACGAACTGGCTGGACAGCACGAGCGCACGGCCGCCTGCAGGACGTCGGCGGATGTCGAAAGAGGGGGAGAGCAGCACGCACGCTGAGAAGGAGCAAAGGCGCGCGCGCCGAGCTTGCGAGCGTGACCTGCGGAAGGAGGGCATCAGTGAAAGTTTGATAGAGAGAGAGAGCTTGA
>Ga0308169_10000552_pt1 | contig 53751 bp, 50 predicted proteins | sample PhyBR1_2_FD_202139 | JGI IMG/M metagenome (GOLD analysis project Ga0308169, IMG submission 202139) | Phyllosphere microbial communities from UC Gill Tract Community Farm, Albany, California, United States - DLSLSB.R1 | ecosystem: Host-associated > Plants > Phyllosphere > Unclassified | place... | reverse complement strand
TCGCCTCCCACCTCCACACCGATCCCGTGGTTCCGGCGAAGGCTGCCACCAGGAGCAGGTGGGGAATGGACAGGAGCCACCACTTCACCAGGACCAGGCCCCGTGACAACCGCTCCGGGTAGTCCACGTCGAAGTCGGCGGGGTAGTTGGTCCGCTTGAGGGTGAATGGCGGGTACAGGTCTGTTCCGACTGCCGCATAGGCGTAGAACGCGACCCGCCAGTTCCAGCGCATAACGCCCACGTTGAAGTCGAACAGGGCCCTTGGGTACCGGCCGGTGAAAAGGATGGCGAATCCGGCCACGATGGTGGTCACCACGAACGCGAACCAGAGGAAGAACAGCAGGATGAAGTGCGGTATGGCAAGGAACCACTTGACCAGCCACATCCACCGGGACAGGCCAGGATCGATGTCCCCAAAGAGCCTGGCGGGGTAAGCCCCGGGGCCGCGGGGCGGCCCGGACGAGTGGGGCGGAGGCACGGGGGCCGTGACGACGGGGGCGCTTGCTTGCCCCCATGCCGCAGGCGGGGCGGACGTTCCTTGCGGGGCCTGGCCTGGGGTTCCTCCTCCCGGCGGTGCAGGCAGGGGTGGCCCGGCCATTCCCTGGCCTGGCTGGTACTGGCCTGGCTGGTACTGGCCGGGCTGGTACTGGCCCGGGTAGCCCGCGCCCCCGTACCCCGGTCCTGCCATCACGGGTCCACCAGCTGGTGGCCCTCCCGCACCCGGTCCCGGCCCGCCGGGAAGTCGCGGCCCTGCGTGCCGTCCCAAACCAGCGGCGCCGAAGACGATCAGGGGTATGCCAATGACCAGGGCGATCACGCCGCCCACGAGCAAACCGGTGGCTGCAGGCCGGATCAGGTCGGAGCGGAAGCCCGCCTGTGCCTGGACGTCGATGCCCGGGGAGGCGTCGGCGTTCATCACCACCACTTCCCATGCCCCGGGCGTGATGTTCCAGGTGAGTTCCTGTTCGCCGGTTCCGGAGACGGAGGCCGTCCAGAAGCGCTGGTCAGCGGGCGGCGAGGCAGGGTTGCCGCCGGGTACGTCACGGTAATCGGCCCGGAAAGGCCGCTGGCGGATGTTCAGCAGCTCCGAGTGGTGCACGCCTGAGAGGTATTGTTCGACGTCGTCCTGCCGCCCGATGCCAATGAACACGGGTTTGTCCGGCGTCACTGATCCGATCCGCAACCGGAGGGTGCCGATGTCGAAGGGAAGCCGGCCGGGAACATCCTCGCCGATCGCGTCGGCCCGGGGCGAGGTCAGGGCGAAGGAGTTGACGGAGAAGCGCGACGTGCCGGACGTCAGGTATCCGTCCCCCTGGATGGATCCCACGGCCGATGCCACGGCTCCACCTGCCAGCGCGGCCAGTCCGGGAAGCGCGATCAGGATTCCAAGGATCAGCATGATGATGGCAGCAGGTTTTTTCATGGCGGCCTAACCTTCCGCGGCGGGTGCGCCGGAGTAGGACAAGAGGATCGGCGGGCAGTGCGGCCTAGATGGTGCCTTGGGCTGCCGCGGTGCGGGTGATGATGGTGGTGCAGGGGAGATGCTTCAGGACACCGTGCGCGGTTGAGCCAAGCAGCAGGCGCTTGAAGGCGCCCCTGCCGCGGCTGCCGACAACCAGGAGCCGTGCTCCGGTGGCCGCACCGACGAGCGCGTCCACGGCCCCCTTGTCTGTTTCGAGGCGCTGGTGCACCGTCAGGTCCGGATAGTCTTCCTTGAGTCCGGCAACGGTCTCGGAGAGCACAACCCGTTCCTCGTCCACGATGGCGTCCGCGAGAGCAGCTGGTGTCAGTCCGGCGTCGATAACGGGATCCGGAGCGTTCACGGCGTAGACGACCGTCAGTTCGTCCCCTTCGCGGTCCGCTTCGGCGGCTGCGAAAGCCACCGCCTGCGTCGCTTCGGCGGAGCCGTCGACGCCCACCACAACGCCCGACCTGCCTTCGGGATCATGGGTTCCCACGACGGCGACGGGGACCTTGGCGCCCGTGGCCACCTGGAGTGCCCGGTCAGCCAGGGCGCCGCCCAAGTGGCCGCTGCCTGAGCCGACCACCATCATGGAGGTCTTCTTGGAGTATTTGGCCAGGGACCCGCCCACGCTGCCGGTGAGCAGTTCCGTGGTGGCCGTAATGGGCACCGATCCTTCGAGGCGCCCGGCGGCAGTCTTGAGAAGCTCTTCGCCGGACTGCTGCAGCGTTCCGAACCACGGATAAGGCTCGGCGACCCACCGGTCATCGATTACATGGACGATCACCAGTGGCAGTCCCTGGCGGTGGGCCCGCCGGGCTGCCCAGAGAACGGCTGCCTGGCTTTGGGCTGAGTCGTTGGTGCATACAGCGATGGGTTTCCGGGATGGCATGGCCGCACTTCCTGTTCGTCGTGAACTGGTCTTCCTGCCACTCCAGACTGGCCCCGTCGCCGCAGGCACTCTAGGGCCAAAAGTCACGGAAGCGCTGTTCAGCGCCGGGTCCCCGATGCCGCCGGGGTGATTGGTTCCGGGCCCGGCGCGTCCCTGTCCGCGAGCGTCTTGTAGATGGTCCAGCCGACGGCGGCCAGGGGCACCGCCAGCAGGGCGCCGATGACGCCGGCGAGGGTTGCCCCGGCGGCCAGGGCGAGGATGATCACCAGTCCGTGGATCCGCAGGACGCGTCCCATGAAAAGCGGCTGGAGGATGTGGTGTTCAAACTGGTTGGCGGCCACCAGGATTACCAGGACAACCAGGGCTGTAACCGGTCCGTTTTCCACCAGCGCCACGAGTACGGCGAGGCTGCCGGCGGCGGTAGCTCCGATGATGGGGATGAAGCCGCCCAGGAACACCACCGCTGCCAGCGGTACGGCCAGCGGGACCCGCAGGATCAGGAGCCCGGCCAGGACAATCACGGCGTCAATGGCCGCGATGATGAGGGTACCTCGGACGTACCCGCCCAGCACCACGATGCTCCGTTCCGCCGCCAGGTGCGCCTTGCCCTGCTGGGCCGCCGGCAGAAACCCAATCAGGAACGACCGGATCTTCTCGCCGTCCTTGAGGAAGAAGAAGAGGATGACCGCCGTCAGCACTGTTCCCGCTGCAATTTCCCCGGCCGTCCTCAGTCCGGTCAAAGCGTCGGCGCCCAGGCTGCCCCCGGCAAGGAATTTCTGGAACTCTCCGCGGGCCGCGTCGATCTGGTCGCTGGTCAGGGCGACTGGACCGGTGGTGATGAATTGCTGCAGCTGCCCTATCCCCGCCTCTGCCCGGGCTGCCAGGACCCCCGCCTGATCACGGACCACGGCCGTGATGCCGCCCACCACCCCGGCCACGACCGCCACGATCACCAGGAAGGACGCCAGCACAGCCAGTGCGCGGGGCCACCCCCGTGCGGCGAGCCAACGGACCGCGGGGGCCATCGCGGAGGCGAGGATCGACGCAATCAGGACCGGGACAAGGACCAGCGGAACCCGGGTGACGGCCTGCACCACCACCCAGGCAAGCGCCAGGACGGAGAGTGCCTGGACCGAACGGATGCTTGCCCGGCCCAGGCCGTCCGCCCAAAGCGCGGCGATCCTTGTGGGGAGGGATTGCGGCCGCGACGGTTCTGCCGCCCGCCCCTCCGGGGATGCATTGCTTTCCATAGGTCCTCCTGCCGTACTTGAACCTCAAAGCGTAGTGGCTCCTGGCATGCCCACGGTTCCCAGGCACCACACGTCCTCAGTATGCTTACTATTGTGAGCCTCCGGACAACGAGAAAGGCAGCATCATGACTGAACAGAATGTCCCCGACGACGAACTGGAAGTCGTACAGGATAACGACGTGATTCTCGACGAAACTCCGGGCGGGGCGTCATCCCTGGAACTGGACCCCGTATCCGGGGAACCGGACAGCTACCCCGGCGCCGCCGAAAACAACCCCGACCGCTGGCGGGAAGACCCCCTGCTGCAGGACGAAGGGGTATCCGGCGAAGAGGAAGACTTCCTGAGCGACCAGGTGCTGCGGGATGAAACCGCGCAGGCCCGCTACCGTTCCGGCGACGAGCAGGTACCGCCGGATACCCCCACTCTCGGGGAGGCGGCAGCCGATGTGGACTTTGGTGAGGCCCCGTCCGGCCTCGAAGCGGATGCAAGCGACGACGAGGAGAACTTCGGCGGCTCGCCGTTGAGCGAGTTCGAACCGGACGATCTGGAACGCTAGCAATCGGGCCGGACCGGCAAACCGGGCCGGTCAGGGGCGGGGAGGAGACCCATGCATTCGAAAGAACTGCTGCAGGAGGCCTTCGGCAGGCTGCCGGGCCTGGTCGGACAGATACTCGACGGACTCAATGAAACTGACCTGCAGCGGCGCCCTTCCGGCAACGGCAACTCCATCGCATGGCTGGTCTGGCACCTGGGCCGCGTGGAAGACGCGCAGGTGGCCTCCGCCTCCGGGCTGGAACAGGTCTGGACAGCGCAGGCTTTCGTTTCCCGCTTCGCCCTCCCGCTGGCGGACAGCGATACGGGCTACGGACATGCGAGCGGCCAGGTGGACGCCGTCCGGGCGCCCCGCGATTTGCTGCTGGAGTACTACCAGGCCGTCCACCGCCAGACCGCCAGGATCCTGGACACCATCGACGACTCCGGCCTGGACCGGGTGGTGGACACGCGTTGGGATCCGCCCGTAACCCTGGGCGTGCGCCTGGTCAGTATCCTGGGGGACTGCCTCCAGCATGCCGGGCAGGCCGCCTACGCCAAGGGCCTGAGGGCCGGAACGGCAGCGGCCGGCGGTGCGTGAACTCGTGGTGCTGGGCACTGCGTCCCAGGTTCCCACCCGGACCAGGAACCATAATGGCTACTTCCTGCGGTGGGATGGCGAGGGGTTGTTGTTTGATCCCGGCGAAGGGACCCAGCGCCAGATTATCCACGCCGGGGTCGCTGCCAGCCGCATCACCAGGATCTGCCTGACGCATGTGCATGGCGACCATTGCTTCGGCCTGCCCGGTGTCCTTTCCCGCATGGTCCTGGACGGCGTGGCCCACCCTGTCCACCTCCATTACCCGGCCTCCGGCGGCGACGTAGTCCGGGCCCTCATCTCCGTGAGCACCCCCGGCCTCGACCTCCGGCTGCACCCGCATGCCGCCGCCGGACCCGTGGCGGACGGCCTGGCCGTGCGTCCGCTGAAGCACCGCATCGAAACCTACGGATACCTCCTGGCCGAGCCGGACGGCCGCACCATCCTGCCCGGGCGCCTCCAGGCTGCCGGGATACACGGACCGGATGTCAGCCGGCTTCAGCGCACCGGCCGCTTGGGGGCGGTGACGCTGGAGGAGGTAAGCATTCCGAGGCCCGGCCAGCGCTTTGCCTTCATCATGGACACGGCGCCGTGCCCTGGCGCAGAGGAACTGGCCGACGCCGCCGACCTGCTGGTCACCGAGTCCACGTTCAGTGACGACGACGGCGGGCTGGCGGAGCAATACCTACACCTCACCGCCGGGCAGGCAGGGGAATTGGCGTGGTCCGGGAGGGCCCGGACGCTGGTCCTCACGCATTTCTCATCCCGGTACGGCGACGACGTTTCCCTCCTCGCGCAGCAGGCGCGGGACCGGGCCCCCCGCACCAACGTCATCGCCGCCAGCGACCTGGACCGCGTTGCCGTTCCCCCGCGGCGGCAACCACCCCCGCAAACAGCAGGCCAAACAACGGCGATAGGGTTTAACCATGACGGCAGCAGCTGAATCCACGGCCCTTCTCGACGGCCGCTTCGCCCGTGAACTGGCCGAGCTCGCCGTTCCCTGGCAGGCCGAGGAGGCACCGAATCCCGAACTCCTGGTGCTTAACACCAGGCTTGCGCAGGACCTGGGGCTCGACCCCGGGTACCTCCGCAGCCCCGAAGGCGTCCGGATGCTGGCAGGGAACCATGTTCCCGCCGGCGCCACTCCGGTGGCACAGGCCTATGCCGGCCACCAGTTCGGCAGCTATTCGCCGCTCCTCGGTGACGGACGCGCCCTGCTGCTCGGTGAACTCACGGACAGCAACGGCCGTCTGGTGGACCTGCACCTCAAGGGGTCCGGCCGCACGCCGTTCGCCCGCGCCGGAGACGGCCGGGCCGTCGTCGGACCAATGCTGCGTGAGTACCTTGTCAGTGAAGCCATGCACGCTTTACGCATTCCCACCACCCGCTCACTCGCTGTCGTGGCCACCGGACGGCAGGTCCGGCGCGATGCCATGCTGCCCGGCGCCGTCCTGGCGCGGGTTGCAAGCAGCCATCTACGGGTGGGCAGTTTCCAATACGCCCGGGCCACCGAAAATTTCGACCTCCTCAAGCGCCTGGCGGACCATGCGATCAGCCGGCACTATCCGCACGCCGCCGACGCGGACAATCCCTATCTCGCGCTGTACGCCTCGGTTGTATCAGCCCAGGCCGAACTGGTGGCGCGGTGGATGCTTATTGGCTTCGTGCACGGAGTGATGAACACAGACAACATGACCATCTCCGGGGAGACCATCGACTACGGCCCATGTGCGTTCCTGGACTCCTTCAACCCGGCCGCCGTCTACAGCTCGATCGATGTCAGCGGCCGCTACGCCTACGCCAACCAACCCGTTCTTGCCGAATGGAACCTCGCCCGGCTTGCCGAAGCAATGCTGCCGCTTATCGACGGAGACCAGGAGAAGGCTGTGGCCCCCGCAGTGGAGGTGCTGGGCGGATTCCGGCGTCAGTACAGCGAGGCCTGGTCCAGTGGGATGAAAGCAAAGCTCGGGCTGGCCCCGGCTGGCGGGGAAGAAGCCGAGGACGCTGCCTCCGCGCTGGTGGACGACGTTATCGCACTCCTGAAGGACGGCCCGGTGGACTACACCCTGTTCTTCCGCAACCTCGGCAAGGCGGCCCGGGGCAACCCGCGTCCGGTTCGTGGGATGGTCCTTGATCTTGCGGCTTTCGATGGCTGGGTCCAGCGGTGGCAGGCGATGAACCCCGACGCGGAACTGATGGACAGCGTGAACCCGGCCTACATCCCCCGCAACCACCTTGTGGAGGAGGCGCTGTCCGCCGCGACCGGGGGAGACGTTGCTCCCCTGCAGCGGCTGCTTGAGGCAGTCACCGACCCCTTTACTGAGCGGTCAGGCCTGGAACGGTATGCCGAAGGCGCCCCCGAGGACTTTGGCAACTACATGACCTTCTGCGGCACGTGACGGGTCTGCCGTGGCACGAACGGCAGAGGGCCGGCAGCCGGTATACCGGCTGCCGGCCCTCTGCGTGACGCCGCCTCGGCGGGCGAAGCTGCGTCGAATCTAGGCGACGCGGACCACGGAGTAGCCGCTGAGCCAGCTGATGGAGTGGACCTGGGTGGTGTAGCCGTTGACGCCGCCGCTCACAACCTGGCCGTCGCCGGCGTAAACGCCCACGTGGCCGGAGGTGATGATGAGGTCACCGGGGGCCGGAGCGCCTACCACCGTTCCGTACTGGAAGAACTGGGTGGGCGCGAGGTCGCCGACGGTCTTGCCAACGGAACGCAGCGCCTTCTCAACCATGGCGGTGCAGTCCTGGTTCACGCCGACCTGGCTGTAGGCGGATGCCAGGATGGCTGCGCCGGTTCCGGTGCCCGTCGTGGCCGAAGCGTAGGACATGTTCATGCCGGTGTTCGTCGGTGCCGTGGCGGCGGCAGTCTGGACGGGGGCCGGTGCCGGTGCCTGGGCAGGAGCAGGAGCAGCCGTGTAGCCTGCGCCGGGGATCTGGATCTGGTCGCCCGGGTAGATGATCGAGGACAGACCCAGGCCGTTGGCCGCAAGGAGGTCGTTCAGGCCGACGCCGTAGGCGGACGCAATGGCGCCGAGGGTGTCACCGGAAACAACGGTGTGCACGCTTCCCGTGGCAGCCGCGGGGGCTGCAGCGGGCGCGGAGTATGCCTGGACGCTGCTGTTATCAGTGGTGTCCGCTCCGGTCACACCGGCGTGGGCCGGGGCGCCAACGCCGAATGCAATGCCGGATGCCGCAGCAACGGCGAGCGCAGGGCGGCCCAGCGAGCGGGCCTGGGACTTGGCTGTAACGGCGAGGCCCTCGAGCACAATGGAGCGGGCCGGGGTCGCGCGGTGACGGGCAGTGGTGGAAATTTTTGACACGGTTGATCGCCTCTCCCATGCCTGCGGGGTGAGCTGTCGGGTTCGGGCTGGAGATACCCGGCCGGAAGCACCCCGTGACGTACGGAGGCACTATCGACTTAACCCCAAGGCCACACACGTGGCCGTGGAAACTTGGTTCCCCCGTCCCTGCCAGCTGGAGCGGTTGTGTCCCATGATCAGCGGCAGGGCTCGGCATACTGATGGGAATGTCCCGACTGAGAGGGACACCAGAAGACCATAACCCGCGCTCCCGCTAATTGTCACATTTGGGTAACATACGAGGTGGTCCTCTCGGATTCCGCCACCGAATGGATCCGGACAGCCTTTTCCGGGCTGACCTTGGCTGACGTCCCCGGAAAGGCCGGCGATAACAATCCCGAAACGGACCCATGCCTGCAGGGCCCGGCGAAGGGTAGGCTTCGGGACTATGCCCCTGTTCGTGATCAATCCCCGGCGCCGGTTGACCGGGGTCCTGCTGGCCCTGGCGGTGGCATCCTTCCCGCTGCCGGCCACTGCGGATGATCCCGCCCCGCCCGCCGGCTACCCCTCCTGGGCTGACGTGCACGCGGCGCAGTCATCGGAAGCCGCGAAGGCAGCCGAAATCACCACCATTACAGGCCTCCTGGACGGACTGCAGCAGCAGACGGAAGCCGCCGGGGACGCCGCCGTCCGGTCGGCGGCCGATTACGCCGTCGCCCAGGCCGGACTCGACTCCGCGACGCTGAGGCTGGAAGCCCTGACCGCGCAGGCAGCGAGGGCCAACGATGAACTGGCCAGGCACCGGAAAGACATTGGTGCCCTTGCCGCGCAGTCCTACAAGACCGGGGGCACCAACGCGGGTTTCTTCGTGGCACTGGACGCCCTCGGCACCAACAGCGTGCAGGGACTGAACCTGGTCAAGCTGGTCGGTGACAAGACTGCCGCGCTGGTGGAAAAAGCGGGGGCCGCCGGCAGGGTCGCCGCCGCCCTCACGGAACAGGAAAGGGCTGCCAGGAGCGAGCGGGAGCGGCTGTCGGCGGAGGCCAAAGCAAAACTGGATTCTGCCCGCTCAGCGCGTGACGCGCTCGGCCGGCAGGTCGCCCAGGAACAGCAGCACAGCGAGGAGCTGACGGCGCAGCTGGCTGCACTGAAGGGGACGACGGCGGCCCTTGAGGGGGAGTACCGGCAGGGCCAGGCGGCCCTGGCCGCCTACGGGCAGGCCCAGGAGGCCAGGCGTGCTGCAGCCGGGGAACAGGCCCGCAGGCAGGCGGCTGCCGCGGCCGCTGCTGCGCGGCTGCCCGCACCCGCCGAACCTGCGGGACCTGTCGGAACCCCGGCCCTTCCCAGCGCTCCCATACAGCAAAATCCCATACAGCAAAGTCCCGTTCAGCCAAATCCGGCGCCGCCGAATCCCGTGCAGCCCGCCGGTCCCGCCGACAATCCGGCCGCTCCTGCTCCTGGTACACCAGTGGCACCCGCCCCGCCCGCCGTCGTCGTGCCTTCCGTTCCCGGTGGGGCCGTGAATGACCCGGCCGGGGCGAAAAGCTACGCTTCCGGACGGCTCGCCGCTTTCGGCTGGGGCCAGGACCAGTTCCTTTGCCTCGCCCAGCTCTGGACCAGGGAATCGGGGTGGCTGACCACCGCCACAAACCCTTATTCAGGCGCCTACGGAATACCCCAGGCCCTGCCGCCGGGAAAGTATTCCAGCGCCGGCAGCGATTGGCTGAACAGCTACCGCACCCAGATCGAGTGGGGCCTCGGCTACATCCGCGACCGCTACGGCTCCCCGTGCGCCGCCTGGAACCACTCCGTGTCCCTGAACTGGTACTGACTGACGCGCTAGGCTTTCCCCATGCCAGATTTCGAACGGTTCCGTGCGCTGCTCGAAGATGAGCGGGCACGGCGCATGGCACTGCTGCCCGCGCTGCGGGCCGACATTGACGCGGCAAACTCGGCACGCCGCGACTCCAACGTCGACGATGAGCATGACCCCGAAGGCTCCACCATCGCCTTCGAACTATCGCAGGCCTCGGCGCTCCTGAAGCAAAGCTCCGCCGGACTGGACGAGGTGGAAGCTGCCCTGGCCCGGCTCGCCGGAGGTACCTACGGCATCTGTGCTGCGTGCGGGGAACCCATCGCCGAGGGCCGGCTGGAAGCGCGGCCCTGGACGCCGTTCTGCATCCTCCACGCCTCCATGGGGCGCGGACGATGACGGGCACTGCGGAGACAGTGTCCGCGGCGGCGGAATTCATCGACAGGACCCTCCAGAACGAAGGTGCCTGGTACCGTGCGGACGAAGTGGCGCACCGGCTGGGCGGGCGCCTTGCCTCCTACGGTTCCTCCATCGGGGCAGTCCGTGGCACGGTCCGCGATGCCCTGCGGAAGTTCAAGGACCTTGACCATGACGGCACCGTGATGCTGGCCTCCGCCCTGTGGGGCCAGCCGCGGCCGGGCGGCCGGCCCGTTTTCGAACGCCGCCTGGCCGCCGTGGTGCTGCTGCAGTCGCGCGTTCGGCTGCTCCGGCACTCGGACCTGACCCGGCTGGAGGGTTTCCTTCGGTCCGCGCAGGCGGCGGATCTGACAGCGCCGCTCCTCGCCGATGTGCTGGCGCCCATGCTGGCAGGGCTGGGGGAGCGGGAGCAGCAACGGGCATCCGTTGTCCTGGCGAGGTGGCGGGAAGACCCGGACCCGCAGTTGCAGGCTGCCGCTGCAGCCCTTGAGGAAGACTTGTCCCTTTTGAATGCATCCAGGAGAACCCCATGAATGATCAGTTTGGCCTTGACCGCTTTGTCGCCGCCCAGAACAGCGGCGGAACCTATGAGCAGGCGCTGGGGGAGCTCCAGGTGGGCAGGAAGTCCGGGCACTGGATGTGGTTCATCTTCCCGCAGATTGCCGGGCTCGGGCAGAGTGAGACCTCGCGCAGGTATGCCATTTCCTCGCTTGCCGAGGCCCGTGCGTACCTGGACCACGAGGTTCTTGGTACGCGGCTGCTCGAATGTGCCATGGTCCTGGCGAACCATGCCGACCAGTCGGCAGAGGACGTCTTCGGCGGCATCGACGCCAAAAAGCTCCGCTCGTCCATGACACTGTTTCTCCGGGCTGCACCCGGAGAAACAGTGTTCAAAACGGTACTGGCCCAATTCTTCGGCGGCGAGCCCGACCCCGCTACGGACCGGCTCCTGGCAGACCAGGATGCGTCCGGCCAGGACGCCGACCGCTGAGGGCGTTCGCCGCCGGCGGTTCCCGGGAGCGGAAGCTATGGGGTGGGGCTGCCGCCATTGACGTTCAGTGTTTCGCCCACCACGTAGCTGGACTCGGGTGAGGCCAGGAAGACATAGGCGGGGGCGAGCTCGGCGGGTTGGCCCGCCCGGCCCAGGGGAGTGGACTGGCCGAACTCGGGCAGCTGCTCCTTGGGCTGGCCGCTGCTGACCTGCAGGGGCGTCCAGATAGGGCCGGGAGCCACCGCGTTCACCCGGATGCCTTTGGGCGCCAGCTGCTGGGCCAGGCCCTTGGTGAAGTTGTTGATGCTGGCCTTGGTGGTGGCGTAGTCCACCAGGGTCGGGGAGGGGTTGTAGGCCTGGATGGATGTGGTGTTGATGATGGTGGAGCCCGCCGGCATATGCGGCACGGCAGCCTTCGTCACCCAGAACATGGCGTAGACGTTGGTCTTCAGGGTGTGGTCGAACTGCTCGTCCGTGATGTCCTGCAGGTCTTCCTGGGCCACCTGCTTTCCGGCATTGTTGATCAGGATGTCCACGCCGCCCAGGACGGCCACCGCGGTGTCCACCAGGTCCCGGCAGGCTGCGGAGTCCTTAAGGTCGCCCGGGACCTTGAAGGCCTTCCGGCCGGCCGCTTCGATGATGCCCGCGATACGTGAGGCGTCCTCCTCTTCCTGGGGCAGGTAGGAAAGCACGACGTCGGCACCCTCCCGTGCGAAGGCGATGGCCGTTGCCGCACCAATCCCCGAGTCGGCGCCGGTCACGATGGCCCGGCGGCCGTCCAGCCGCCCGGTGCCCCGGTATGTCTCCTCGCCGAGGTCGGCCTTGGGCTCAAGTTCGGCATCCAGGCCGGGCTCAGGCTGGTGTTGTTTGGGTGGGGAGATCTTTTCGTACGCAGTGACGGGGTTGCGGAAAGTGTACTGGTCAGTCATGGCGGTCCTCCTGTTCGTGCGGAGTCCTGGCCGGTTCACCGCCCGGACTCCGGGAAACTGCGGCTGCCCACCGGCAACAGCAAAAGCTAAGCATGCTTACGTTTCCCAGCCTAGGCATAGATTCCCCGCCCTGCCAAGCCCGGGCGGAGTCAGCCGCGGCTGACCTCCACCAGGGTGACCCGGGACAGCTGCCCGGCGTCGAGCACCACCTCCATGTACGTGCAGGCCGGCTGGCGGCGGCGGTCCGTGGGCGACCCCGGATTCAGCAGCCTCAGTCCCCGGGGTGAGGTGGTGTCCCAGGGGATGTGGCTGTGGCCGAACACCAGCACATCCGCGGACGGGTACAGCGCCTCGCACCGCAGTTCCCGGCCCTTCGCCTGGCCTGTCTCGTGGACCATTGCAAAGCGGACGCCCCCGAGCGTTGCGGTGGCCGTTTCCGGCAGCCGCCGCCGCAGTTCCGGACTGTCATTGTTGCCGTAAACACCCAACAGCCGCCTGCTCCGGCGTTCGAATTCGTCCAGCAGGGCCGCCTCCACCCAGTCCCCGGCGTGGAACACCACGTCAGCCTTTTCGACGGCGGCCCACACCTGCGCAGGCAGGGTTTTGGCGCGCTTGGGCACGTGCGTATCGGCGATGAGGACCAGGTTCAACGGCATACCGGAATCCTGCCACGGCGCCCCTGTTCCATGCCCGCCCGGAGTCGTAATCTGGGGGCTTGGAGGTGATTGCCATGGAGGCAGCCCAAGGAGACCGCATCGTGGTCCATGGGAGGAACGTTGGGTCCTCGGACCGGCATGGAGTGATCCTGGAAGTCCGTGGCGAGGGCGGACACCCGCCCTACGTTGTCCGCTTCGACGACGGACACGAGACGGTCATGTACCCCGGCGGCGATTTCACCGTCGACCACGGACACGACACCTGACGCAGGACGGCATCCTGCCGCCTGACCTGTCAGACTGGATTAATGGATCACCCACTGTCCTCCAGCATGTCCTCCACGCCGCCGCCGCGCACCGGTCCCCGGGACCCCGGCGACGCCTGGGTGGAAGGCGACCGCGGCCGGTACTGGGGCAGGTTCGGCGCGGCCGGAGTCCTGGCCTACGACCCCACCAAGGGGGTGCTCCTGCAGCACCGTGCCGTCTGGAGCCACAACGGCGGCACGTGGGGCCTGCCCGGCGGTGCACTCCACGAGGGCGAGGAAGCGGTTGAGGGCGCCCTCCGGGAGGCCTACGAGGAAGCCGCCGTCCCGCCGGAGAGCGTGGAAGTGCTGTTCACGTCGGTGCTGGACCATGGCTATTGGTCCTACACCACGGTGGTGGTGCGGGTGCAGGAATCCTTCGAGCCCGTCATCAGCGATCCTGAAAGCATCGCGCTGCTCTGGATTCCAGTGGCTGAAGTGGACTCTTTGGAGCTGCATCCCGGCTTCGCTGCATCCTGGCCGGACCTGATGGCAAGGCTGGACGCCGAAGAATCCTGGTAGCCAGGCCTTTCCCGGAAAGGTCTCACGGACGCTGCACTGATGGGCTGACTTCCTTCGGGAAGCAGTTCCGCACGGAAGAACCCCAGCTGGCTGCCCGCAAAACAGGGTAAGTCCGGGCGCGAAATTAGGTACCCACTACTGGTGCCCGCCGCATGACCAGCCCGTATGCTCCAGGCTACGGCGATGTCGTGGCTGCTGGGATGCCGGACAGGTGACAGGACAACCGCCGCAGCAGCCCTGGCGCGCCGCATGTCGGGGCCCTGACCCATTGGCCGAACATGAGTCCGCGCAATACAGCAAGGTTGGTGAGCCAGTTGCCTCTTCCTCTCCTGTCACCTGTTGCAGCATTAGGGCACGACGGCGGACTGCCGGGCAAAGAGCCGTCCACAATCCATGTCCGGGCCACCGAAAGGCGACATCAGGCTTCCGGCGCCTTTCCGAATGCGGCATACGGGCAACGGGTGTGCAGCCTCCTGGTGCCGGCCCTGTGAGCGCCGCGGTCGATGCACCCCGGCGCAACCGGGGGAGGGTGCGGCTGCGCGACCTGGGGTTCGCGCTGGCTGGCCTCGTTTCGTTGCTGCTGGTTGCAGGGGCGGCCTCCACTGTGGCGGTACCGGTCACCAGCGACCTTGGCCTCGTTGCGGTGCTGCCCTACCCCTACTGGATAGGGCTCGTGCTCGTTAATGTCACCTTCGTGGCGGCGCTGCGGGGGAATGCCGGCGGGCCTGCGGGACGGGCAGTGATGATGTGGCTCCTCGCGGTGCTCGTGCTTGAACTGTTTGGGACCGCGGCCTTTGTTACCGATGTACCGCGGGGCGAAGTCGCGTTCCGGCATCTGGGTATTGCCGACGCCCTCTCGAGCACCCAGGTGATAGATCCGGACATTGATGCCTACTTCAACTGGCCGGGCTACTTTGCCCTGCTGGCGACGATCATCAAGGCCACAGGCCTTGCGCCGGCAAGCGTAGCGCTCTGGGCTCCCGTGGTTAACGTGGGATTGTGGCTCGCGGCCCTGGGGGTCCTGACGCGGTTCCTGACGGCTGATCCCCGCCGTCTCTGGCTTGTACTCTGGCTCTTCTGTCTCGGTAACTGGCAGGACCAGGACTATCTGTCGCCCCAGGCCTTTGCCTTCTTCCTGTACCTCGTTGTGATCGCCCTGCTCCTCGGCCCGTTGGCCGCACGGCCCGGCACGTTCCGCGGCTTCCGGCCCGCCAACCTTGCGGTGTGGTGGCGGGGCCGGTCGCCCTCCGAGCACCGGCCACAGCACCGGGTCAGTGCGTTAGTGGCCACCCTCCTGCTGGTCACCGTCATCTGTGCAAGCCACCAGCTGACGCCCTTCATGATGCTCATTGCCGTGATGGCCCTCTGCCTCAGCGGGCGCGTCTGGACCGGCCGGCTGCCCCTGATCACCGCCGTGATCCTTGCGCTCTGGCTGGTCTATCCGGCCAGTGCTTATCTCATCGGGCACCCGCCGCTTGAGGACGCAGGACTGCAGGGGGCCGTTGCGGCGAATGTCGTTGACCGCGTGACGGGAACTCCAGGCCATTCGCTTGTGGTCAAGGTCCGCATGGTCCTGACCCTCGTGCTGTGGGCCCTCGCTGCGGCGGGGGCGCTGCGGGACTGGCGCAGGAAGCGCCTTGACATCCGGGTGGTCCTGCTGGCGGTTACCCCGATCCTGCTCTTCCCGATGCAGTCCTATGGCGGGGAAATGCTCATCCGCGTCTCATTGTTCGCGCTGCCCTTCGTCGCCCTGCAGGCGTCTTCGATCCTGCTGCCCAAGGAGGGCAGCCGCCGCCTTCCGCTCCGCACCATGGCGGCCCTCGTTCCCACCTTCCTGGTGCTTTCCCTGCTGATCGAGACCAGCAGGTTCGGGAATACGAAATTCGACATATTCACGGGCAGCGAAATGGCCGCGGTGGCTGAAGTTGAGCGGATGGCGCCTCACGGCGCGGCCATCATCTCCGCTGCCCACCCCACGCCGTGGCGAAGCGACGCCTACCTGGAACACAGGTACCGGACCATGGATGACCTGTGCCGGCGGAACCTGTCAGCGGCAAGCTGCGGCCCGATCTTCTACAACTACGGCCGGCACAACCCTGCCGGCGCCTTCGTGCTGCTCATGCGGTCCACAGAGGCGAGCCTCGAACTTCAGGGCCAGACCACCGAGCGCAACTCCGCCCAGATGGAGGACTGGTTAAAGTCCCAGCCAGGTGTGCAACTCGTGTTCAGCAACGCCGACGCACGAATCTACCGGCTGCCGACGCCGTGAGGTCCTAGTAGCCCTCGCCGTACTCGGCCGTGACCAGGATGGGCAGGTGGTCCGAGTTGCCGCGCGGGAGTGTTTCGACACTGGCGATGTCCAAGCCCAGTGAGGTGGCAAAGTCGAAGTGGCCCTTGAATACCTTGTAGCGGGTGTAGGTGCGCCTGTTGCTCAGCGACAGGGCATACCCCGAGTTCTTCATGTGCATGTCCAGGTTCTTGGTGAAGAACGGATAGTTGAAGTCGCCCACCATCAGGGTCATCAGGCCCTTGCCCATGCTCAGCAGCTCGGCATGGGCTGCGTGGATCTGCTTGCGCCGCAGCGAGTTCGATGCCGTCAGCGGGGCGGCGTGGAACGAGCCGATCACCAGTTCGTGCTGGGTTTCGTTGTCCATGACCCGCGTGCCAATCAGGCGTTCGTGTGCCGGTGCCAGCACGCGGTCGTGCATCGATTTCTTCAGTGCAAAGGACTGCGTATCCAGCGCTGTGAACCGGCTGGTGCGGTAATAGATGGCAAGCCCCAGCCGGTTGCCTTTCGTGGCATCGGCCAGGTGCAGGGGCCCCAGGGTCTCGGGAAGGTCGCTGGAATCCACCTCCTGCAGGCACAGCGCATCGATGTCGTGGTTCCGTGCCAGGGCGAGGAGCTCGCCGCTGGCCGTGTGCTTGCGGAGGTTGTAGCTGATGACGCGCATAAAACACCTCGTTCGAGGTTGCTGACAGGACCAGTTCCTGAGTCTAGCCCGATCGCCCCCCGCAGCCTCCAACATTTCATCAGCCGCCGCAGCGCGCCGTCCGCGGGCGGCGGGATAGAGTTAGTGGCAATTCACTGACTTTCCGTAAGGGGCCAGCCTTGACTGCAGACCTGCCCGAGCTCGCCGAAGGCAACTTCTATTACCAGGACCTTGGCGGTGGCCGCTTCCGGTCCACCATCCATGCCCAGGGGGCCTGGAACGTTCACGAACAGCACATGGCACCGGCATCGGGACTGATGGCCGACGTCCTGGAGCGGCACGAACCGCGGGAGGACATGCGGATGGCCCGCATCAGCTACGAGATCCTGGGCCTGATCCCCGGCGGTGAATTCCGGATCGACACCACCACGCTGCGGGCCGGCCGCACCATTGAACTGGTGCAGGCCGAGTTGATTGCCGGCGGGCGGACGGCAATCCGGGCCTCGGGGTGGCGCATGCTGACCAGCGACACGGCTGCCGTGGCCGCCGTCGAAGATGCTGCCATCCCCGGCCCGGACGAATGCAAGCCCTACGACGGCTCGGCCGTCTGGCCGGGAGGCTACATCCGCTCGCTCGAAATGAGGGTGGCCGAAGGGCACAGGCCCGGCGCCGGGAAAGTCTGGCTCCGCACCGACCACCCCCTGACCGACCAGGCCGACAGCGGTGACTTCGCCCGGCTCATGGGATTGGTCGATACAGCCAACGGCATCGCCGCCCGCGTCCCTCCGGGCCAGGGGAGCTACGCGTTCCCCAACCTGGACCTCCAGATCCACATGTACCGCAGGCCGGAGGGGGAATGGCTGGGGCTGGACAACGCTGTGTCGTTCGGCCGCGACGGGATCGGCCTGACGTCCACCGTGCTGCACGACAGGCAGGGACCCTTTGGGCGGGCCGAACAGATCCTGACCCTGCGCCGGACCTGAGTTGACACCACATACCGCCGGGGCAGGGGCGGCCTGCACCGACGGCGGACGGTCCACCGCAGGTATGGTGGCCGCATGTATCGCTGAGTATCGTTGTATATCGTTCACGATTTGACGAAGGAGTTCATCATGCGTGCTTCATCCCCCGCCGGCGGGTACGGCGGAAACAGTTTGGACGGCATGTGGCAGGCGGTCGAGGAGCTGCGTTCCCGGATCGACAGGCGGATGGGAACCCGGGCCGGGAAAGGTGAGGTCCGTGCGGCCGTGCTTGCCCTGCTCGCGGAGCGCCCCATGCACGGCTACCAGATCATCCGCGAGATCGAGGAGCGCAGCGGCGGCAGCTGGAAACCGAGCGCCGGATCGGTCTATCCCACGCTGCAGCTCCTGGCCGATGAAGGATCCATCAGCGCCGAGGAATCCAATGGCCGAAAGATCTACTCGTTGACGGAGGCCGGCCGCGAGGAAGCCGCGGCCCGGCAGGGCGCTGCCCCCTGGGATCCGGCAGGTGCCGCGTCCGGCGGGGTCACCTCCCTTCCGCGGGCAGGGATGGAACTGGCCCAGGCAGCAGCACAGGTTGGCCGTACCGGTTCCGCCGGCCAGGTCCAGCAGGCGGTGGCGGTGCTGGACGAGGCCAGGCGCCGGCTGTACGCCATCCTCGCCCAGGACTGACCCGGGTGGCGTCCGCTGTCCAGGAGAGTCCAGCCGGGAAGCTCCCCGTGCGGGAGCACGCCGGACGCTACCGGCGGATCCTGCGCTTTGCTGCGTGGAACCTCGCTTCGACGTGGTGGTTTGAGTTGTTCCTGCCGCGGATTGGACTTGGCCGGGTGGCCGCCCGGACGCGTTCACGGCGGATGCGGCGCTTTGCCCAGCGGTTCCACGACCTCGCCGTGGAGCTCGGCGGACTCATGATCAAGGTGGGGCAGTTCCTGTCCTCCCGGCTCGATGTCCTTCCGCCCGAGATCACCAAGGAGCTGGAAGGACTGCAGGACGAGGTGCCGCCGGTCGCCTTCCCGGCCATCTCCGCCCTTGCAGCCCGGGAACTGGGGACGCCGCTGGACCGGGTCTTTGCCTCCGTGGACCCAACTCCCATCGCGGCTGCCTCCCTGGGCCAGGCCCACCGGGGCCGCTTGAACGCCGTTGATGCCGGGGATACCGGGCTCGACGCGGTTGTGCTGAAGGTGCAGCGTCCGGGTATTGGTGCCATTGTCGACGTCGATCTTGCCGCCCTGCGCAAGGTTGCCGGCTGGCTCAGCCACATCCGCATCGTTTCCCGCCGCGCCGACATGCCGGCGCTGGTGGAGGAATTCGCCCAGACCAGCCTGCTGGAAATCGACTACCTGCACGAGGCCGTCAACGCCGAGCGTTTCGCGGCGGATTTCGCCGGGGACCACCGCGTGGAAGTCCCGGGCGTGGTGTGGGAGAGGACCACCCGCCGCGTGCTCACGCTGGAGGATGTCACGGCCATCAAGATCACGGACGTCCGGACGCTTCGTGCCGCCGGCATCGATCCCGCCGCGGTCGCGCCGGTGTTCGCGTCCATCATGTTCGACCAGCTCTTCACCAACGGCTTCTTCCATGCCGACCCGCATCCGGGAAACATCTTCGTCACCCCGGTCCCTCCAGGCGCAGGGGGGCTTCCCTGGAAACTGACGTTCATCGATTTCGGCATGATGGGCGAGGTAACGGCTTCCACGCGCAGCGGCCTGCGGAAGCTGCTGATCGCAGCTGCCGCCCGGGACGGCAAGGGACTCGTTGCGGCGATCAACGACGTGGGCGTCCTGATGCCGTCAGCCGACAGCGTGGGACTGGAGCGCGCCATGACGCAGCTCTTTGCCCGCTTCGGGGGCATGGGCTTCGCAGAACTGCGCGAGGTGGACCCGCGGGAATTCCGCGACTTTGCGGTGGAGTTCGGCGACGTGGTCCGCTCGCTGCCATTCCAGCTGCCGGAGAACTTCCTGTTGATCATCCGGGCCATGTCCCTGACCTCCGGCGTGTGCAGCGCCCTGGACGAGCGTTTCAACCTCTGGGATTCCGTGGAGCCCTACGCCGCGCAACTGCTGCGGAACGAGCGCGGCAACGTGGTGCAGGACGTGGCCCGGCAGGCCCTCGACGCCGCCGGTATCGCCGTCCGGCTCCCGGGCCGGCTGGACGCCCTCGCGGACAGGCTGGAGCAAGGATCGCTGGAGGTTGTTGTCCCCCGCCTGGAGCGGCAGGCTGCACGGCTGGACCGTGCCGTGCGCCGCACGGCCTCCGCCCTGGTCTTCGGTGCCCTGCTGCTCGCGGGAGCCATTGTCCGCCCCGACGACCTCGTGCTGGGTACTGTACTGATGAGCGCGTCAACGGTTCCGCTGCTGCACGCACTGTGGGTGGGGCGCCGGGGCCGTTAAGGCGGCTGACGCCGTCGGGCGTAACCTAGGGGTGGCCTGCCCGGGCCGCAGCCATCGAACCTGTCGGAACCGCCGACACCTAGCCAGGGAGCTTCGCCACAATGCACCACACCGGTACTGGACTGCGCACGCTCACCGTGGTGCGCCAGGACGTGTCCCTCGGCGCGGGCCGCGACCTTGAGTTCGGCCTCGAGCTGCTCGCCAGGGCGAGGAGCGGCGGCCTCGGCCCCACCCTCCGGCTCTACCGGCCCGCTCCCACCGTGGCCTTCGGGCAACGGGACACTCGGCTGCCGGGCTTCGAGGCAGCTGCCCAGGCCTGCCGGGACAACGGCTTCGAGCCCTTGGTCCGGCGGGCGGGGGGACGCGCCGCCGCCTACCATCAGGGAACGCTCGTGGTGGACCACATCGAACCGGACGCGGATGCTGTCGCCGGATCCAAGGCCCGCTTCGGGTATTTCGGCGAACTCTTTGCCCAGGCGCTGCGAAGCGTTGGAGTGCAGGCGGCGGTAGGGGAAATCCCCGGTGAATACTGTCCCGGCGAATTCAGCGTGCACGGAACGGATCCGGCGGACAGTTCCCGCCGGGTGAAACTGGTGGGAACCGCACAGCGGGTGGTCTCCGGCGGCTGGCTTTTCAGCTCCGTCATCGTGGTGGAGGATTCAGCCCCGATCCGCAAGGTCCTCACCGACACCTACGCCGCGCTCGGACTGGACTGGGATCCTGCCACCGCCGGTGCCGCCAATGACCTGGTGCCCGGCCTTGAAGTGGACGCTGTGGAGCAGGCCCTGCTGCAAACGTATGCGGGCCATGCCACCCTGGAAACTGCTTCCTTCAGAAGCCTGGGGGCATGACCCGCAGATGATCGAACCGGTCCAGGGCCGGGCAGCATATTCGCGGCCCGGCCGGACGTCCGGCTAAGCGGCCAGGCGGCTCTTCACCTCGGCGGCCGACGGGTTGGTGGCGGCGGTTCCGTCCGGGAAGAGGACCGTGGGGACGGTGCGGTTTCCGCCGTTGAGCTGCTCCACGAGTTCCGCGGTGCCGTCCACCTCTTCGATGTTGATTTCCGTGTAGCCGATGCCCTGCGCATCCAGCTGCTTCTTCAGCCGGTTGCAGTAGCCGCACCAGGTGGTGGAAAACATGGTGATAGTGCCGGATTCGGGAGTGAAGTCCACAGGGATCTCCTAAACGTCGCTTGAAAGGTTTCCTTACGGTCAACGGTAGCGCGGCCGGCGGTATTCCCCGGTGCTGAACCTGCCCTGCCGGCCTGGATGACAGTTTGTGGCGCGCACTGGCAAGCTTGGTGCCATGTGTGGACGCTACGTTATGGCACGCGCCGTGGGGGACCTGCTGGCCGAATTCGATGCCGGCCTGGAGGACGAGGTCAGCATTCCGCCGTCCTGGAACGTGGCTCCCACCGACGCCGTCCCTATCGTGCTGGAACGCATCATTGAAGAGCCCGCCGCGCCCCGGCAGGTACGCCAGCTGCACGTGGCGCGCTGGGGCCTGGTCCCGTCCTGGGCCACGGATCCCGGAATCGGTTCGCGCATGATCAACGCCCGCAGCGAATCCGTGCTGGAGAAACCTGCCTTCAGGAAGGCAGTGCGGTCCCGGCGCTGCGCCGTCCCCGCTGACGGCTACTACGAATGGAAACAGGGCCCGGGGAAATCGAAACAGCCCTACTATGTGCACCAGGGCCAGGGCCGGAGCATCGCGTTCGCGGGACTCTATGAATGGTGGAAGGACCCGTCGGTTCCGGACGGGGAGCCCGGCCGCTGGCTGCTCTCCACCTCCATCCTTACGGCAGACACGCCGCCACCGGGAAGTGAACACGGAATTTTCGGCAAGCTCACCGAACTCCATGACCGCGTGCCGCTGCCCATGGACAAGGCAACCATGGAGGCATGGCTGGACCCCCAGGCAGACGACCCTGCGGCGCTGGTGGAGCTGGTGCGGTCAGGAGTGCAGGAAGCCGCGGCGGGCTGGCAGGTGGAAGCCGTTGGCCGGGACGTTGGCAATGTCCGGAACAACGGACCGGAACTGATCCACCCGGTGGAAACACTGTTCTAGCAGCCGCGCACCAAGGTGCCGCCGCGTCACACGGTGACCGTGCCGTCGTCGTCCACGGTCCAGGCGGGGTTGTAGGCCACCTCCCAGCGGAAGCCGTCGGGATCGGCAAAGTACCCCGTGTAGCCTCCCCACGGCTGGGTGACGGGTTCGGCAATAACGGTTGCACCTGCCGCCGCAGCCTCGTCCATCACCCGGTCCACGTCGGCGGCGCTGGGCTGGTTGTGGCTCAGGGTGATGCGCGGGACGCCGTCAGGAGCGCTGACGCCTGCCTCGGCCTGCATCTGGCGGACATCCCACAGGGAGAGCACCAGGCCGTGGTTCACCTGGATGAACAGCACTTCGCCGGGCACTTCGCGGTGGACCGGCCACCCCAGGCCGTCAACATAGAAGGCCCGCGACTCCTGGACATTGTTGACACCGAGGGAGATAAAGTCGACTCTGGGCTCCATGCTTCGATACTGTCAGATGATGGCGACAATTCAAGGAAACGACAGGGATGCCCGGGCCGACAAGGAACAGCTCGCTGCCGTTCGCATTGCCGTTGATGAGGTGGATGAACAAATTGTCACCCTCATCGCCCGCCGCGAACGGCTGATCAGGATCGCCGGAACCCTCAAGGGTGATGACGCCGAGGTACGGGCCCCGGGCCGTGTGGAACGCATTATTGAGCATGTGCGGGCCGCGGCCGAGAAGAAGGACATCGACCCGGACATCGTCGAATCAACCTACCGGGCAATGATCTCGGGGTTCATTGAACTTGAACTGAAGATCCATAAAGAAAACAGCTGACCAGCCGCACCGGCAGGTGGAGGAGCCTTAGAGGGCTTCCTCCACCGGTACCCCGTGCTGGAATTCCCGGCCGTCAGCTTCGCTGAAGGCTGACAGGACGTGCCCCTGTCCAAGCCCGTTCAGGGCAGTGAGGGGGAAGCTTCCGGTGATGCTGTTTTCCGAGTGGGATACTCCGGACAGGTCGTAGTCTTCCTCGATTCCCTGGTCCCGGTTGAACGAGTAGCAGGCAATGGCCTCCCCGTTCATGAACTCGATGCACAGCCGCCGCTGCAGTGAAAAGTCCGGCGAGGCACCCATCAAACCCACCACGTAGGCGCCGGAATCCGGAATCGCCCCGTCTATGTCGAACTGCGCCACAAGGGTGGAGTCCTCCGTCTTGATGCTGGCCTGCTTCAGGAGCGCGTCATCGGTACTCATGCCAACATCCTGCTCCCTGCCGCACGCTCCGTCCACCCCCGCCTATGTTTTGCTGCCCACCCGGCGTAAACTGGTTTTATTCGAACACTTATTCGAATGAGGAGCAAAAATCACCGTAGGGAGGCGCCCATGGGCATGTTCAGCGAGTCCGTTGACGTGGTGTCTTCCGCCGAAGGCCAGCCTGAGTCCCTGACCTGGCAGGGCAGGACCTACATCGTCTGTGCAGAACCCGTCCGCTGGTATGAACGCCGGCAGTGGTGGGCCGAAGACAGCCGGGCTCCGCTCGGAAGCGGCCAGGGAGTGGTGGACCACGAAATCTGGCGCGTCCAGGTGCTTCCTCCCAATGCTCCACGTGTGCCGGCTCCCGGGTCCGCAGCCGAAGAGACCCTCACCCTTGACCTGACCCGCCATATCCGCAGCGGTCGCTGGCGGTTGCTCCGGATCCATGATGCCCTCCTCCCGGTGCGGCTTGACCACAGAACAGCATGAGCTTCACCCACCTCCACGTTTCCACTGCATTCAGCGCCCACTACGGCGTCTCCTGGCCTGAAGAACTTGCCAATGCAGCTGCCGCCGACGGCGCCACTGCCTTGGGCTGCACCGACCGTGACGGTCTCTACGGCACCATCAAGCACCTCAAGGCCTGCATGGCTGCGGGTATAGATCCCATCGTCGGGGTGGACCTCGCAGTATTTGACGACGACGGCGATCACCGCACCCAGCTGGCCGGCAGGGTGGTGGTGCTTGCCCGCGGCCACAACAACGGAGCCGGTTACCGTGCGCTGTGCCGCCTGGTGTCCGACGCCCACGCCAGGACCTCAGGTAAAGCCGGGGGAGCGGTACCCGTGGCGGTGACCAGGGCCGAACTCGCATCCCGGACCATCGACCCCCACACCCTCAAGCCTGTCCTGACCGTCCTGCTCGGCCCTGATTCCGACGTCGGCAGGGCCATGGGCGGCCGGCGCTACCTCCGTCCCCGAACCCTGTTCAAGCAATGGCTCGATGCCATGCCGGCCGGGACACTTGTTGCGGAAATCGTCTCCCAGCTCAGCGCCCCTGGGACACCTTTCAGCACAGCGCATGCAGTCCGGATGTTGAGGCTTGCCGAGGAACACCACGTACCCGCAATCCTTACAAACGCCGTACGGTACTGCGCCGCCGACGGCGCCCCCACCGCCGACGTTTTGGACTCTGCCCGAACCTTGAAATCCCTCCCGGAGCTTGCAGGTGAGCCGCTCCTGCAACCCACCGGCCAGGGATGGCTGAAGACCGGGAACCAAATGCTGGGTCTGGGCAGGGAAATCATTTCCGCCGGCGGTTACGGTGCCGCCGACCACAGGCAACTGATGGCGCAGACGGAAGCGCTCGCCGATCTGTGCCGGATCGATCCCATCACAGACATGGGATGGAAGCAGCCTGTGGTGCCGGAGGCATCCGTCATAGGCATCAGCCAGGATCCGCACATTGAGCTCATCCAGCGCTGCCACGCCGGAATCGGCAGACGGTTCCCGGGGATTGCAGGCAATCAGGAGCAGGAGATGCTGGTGCGGCTGGACCATGAGCTTCGCATCATCCAGAACCTCGGGTTCTCCTCCTACTTCCTGACCGTGGCTGAAGTGTCCAGGATGATCCAGGACATGGGGGTCAGGGCTGCCGCGAGGGGATCCGGAGCATCCAGCCTGGTCAATTACCTGATTGAGGTCAGCCATGTGAACCCCCTCCAGCATGACCTGATCTTTGAACGCTTCCTGTCCAATGACCGGGCCACTCTCCCGGACATCGACATCGACGTCGAAAGCGCGGAACGCCACAACGTCTACCGCAGGATTTTCGAGCGTTTCGGCCGTGAACGGGTCACCCTCATGAGCATGCAGAACGGCTACCGGGCACGGGGAGCTGTGCGTGATGCCGGACTCGCCCTGGGCATGGACGACGCCGAGGTGGGGGAGATCGCCAAGCAGTTGTGGCGGTTCTCAGCACGGAAATTCCGTGAAGCGCTGCAGGAAAAACCCGAGCTCAGGGAGTTTGCCGGCCGGGTGGAACAGCGCGACGCCGACGGAAACCAGCAGCTCGACCTGCTGGTGGACCTGACCGAGCGCCTGGACAGGTTGCCCCGCCACATCTCCATGCATCCGTGCGGCGTGATCCTGGGCGACGCCACCCTCCTGGACCGCACCCCCGTCCAGCCAAGCGGACTCGGGCTGCCCATGAGCCAGTTCGATAAACATGACATGGACCCCATGGGCATGCTCAAACTCGATGTCCTGGGGGTCCGCATGCAAAGTGCCATGGCTTTTGCCGTCCGCGAGATCATCCGTATCCACCCCACAAAAAAGGATGTCGTAGCCGCAGGCCACCACCCGCAAGGGCCAGACGGCTCAGGCCCCGACTACATTGCCGCCGACGGCAGGATTGACCTCAATGCCGTTCCCCTCGATGATGAAGCCACCTATGAACTGATCCGAAGCACCCACACGCTCGGTTGCTTCCAGATCGAATCCCCGGGCCAACGTGAACTCATCGGCAAAATGGCGCCTCGGGAATTCAACGACCTCATCATCGACATCTCCCTCTTCCGCCCGGGACCCATGAAATCGGACATGGTCCGTCCCTTCCTGGAACACCGGCACGGATTCGCCCCTGAGGTCTACCCCCACCCGGACCTTAAACCGGTACTGAAAGAAACCCACGGCGTCACGGTGTTCCACGAACAGATCCTGAAGACCCTGGACATCATGACCGGCTGCGGACTGGCCAAAGCCGACGAATTCCGCAGGACCTTGAGCAGCGAAGCCGGCGAAGCCCAGGTGGAGGAATACTTCCGCCGCAACGCCAAAGCCAAGGGATACACCCCGGATGTGGTGGACAAGGTCTGGGGCACGCTGAAGTCATTTGCCAGTTTCGGCTTCTGCAAAGCACACGGTGCCGCTTTCGCTGTTCCTACCTACCAGTCAGCCTGGCTGAAGACCCACCACCCCGAGGCCTTCCTGGCCGGCCTGTGGGAGCACGACCCCGGAATGTACCCGAAACGCCTGCTGGTGGCCGAAGCCCGCAGGCTTGGCATTCCCATCCTTCCCCTGGACATCAACCGGAGCAAAGCCGAGTACCGGGTGGAGCGGATCGAATCCGGTAAAGATGCCGGCAGGCTGGGGATCAGGCTCAGCCTGAACGGCATCTATGGGTTGTCCGCAGCCGAATTGAAACGGATCTTGGCCGGCCAGCCCTTCGACTCGCTGGCAGACCTCCGGGCGCGCTCGCGGCTCAGCAAGCCAAGCATCCGCCGCCTGGCGCAGCTTGGCGCCTTCGATTCCCTGCACCGCGAAGCCGGGGGTACGGCCAACCGTGCCGACCTGGTGCAGCATCTCCAGCAGCTGCAGTCTTCCACCGGGACGCGCAAAGGAACTGATGTGGTGGACGGGCAACTGTCCCTGCCCCTGGGGGACGTTGAACTGCGCAACCTCAAGCCAGGTCTTCCCGCCCCCACCCTGGTGGAAAATGTCCGTGCCGAACTGGACCTGATGGCAGTGGACATCAGCACCCATCTCATGGACAGCCACCGCCCACTGCTCGAACGGCTGGGCGTAACCACGGCGGACAAGCTCCTCAGCCTCCGGAACGGCACTGAAGTGCTGGTGGCGGGAGTTCGGGTGGCCACCCAGACCCCTCCGATGCGGGGCGGCAGGAGGGTGGTGTTCATCAGTATCGACGACGGTACCGGCTGCGTGGATTCGGTCTTCTTCCATGAAGCCCAGGAAAGTGCCGGGCCGCTCCTGTTTGGCACCCGGCTGCTCCTGATCCGGGGCACCACCCGCAGGACCGGCCCCCGGGGCATCAGCATCAGCGCAAGCATGGCGTGGGACCTTGCCAGGCCGGAGACTCTGCCCTTCCCGGAGGCCGGCACCCCCATCCCGGGGGATGGCCCGCACCCCCTGGACGGCATCAGCAGGACACTGGCCATCACCGGCTTCAACGGGTAGCCCTCCCGTGTGCCGCGTTGGTCGGCCCTTACCCGAACCGATAGCATTGTCGGTGGCTGGCTGTGGTCCCCGTATGCCACAAGCTATGAAGCCTTAACTTTGAATAGGAGACACCCGTGTCAGATGCCCAGCAGATCACCCTTCTCGTCGATGGCGAAGAGACCAAGGTGACTACCGGGACCACCGGTGCGGAACTCTTCTTTGAGCGCCGTGAAGTTGTTGTTGCCCGCGTCAACGGCGAGCTGAAGGACCTGGACCAGGAACTTCCCGAAGGCGCCGAGGTGGAAGGCGTCACCATTGACTCACCCGACGGCCTGAACGTCCTGCGCCACTCCACGGCGCACGTCATGGCCCAGGCCGTGCAGCAGCTGCGCCCCGACGCCAAGCTTGGCATCGGCCCGTACATCACCGACGGCTTCTACTTCGACTTTGACGTCGCCGAGCCGTTCACCCCCGAGGACCTCAAGACCCTCGAAAAGATGATGCAGAAAATCATCAACCAGAACCAGAAATTCGTCCGCCGCGTTGTGACCGAGGACCAGGCGCGCGAAGCCATGAAGGACGAGCCCTACAAGCTCGAGCTGCTCGGCAGGAAAAACGACGCCGCCGAAGCCGGGGAAGGCGTCAACGTCGAGGTCGGCGCCGGTGACATCACCATCTACGACAACGTGGAGCGCAAGGAAGGCACCACCGTCTGGTGCGACCTCTGCCGCGGCCCGCACCTGCCCAACACCAAACTCATCTCCAACGCTTTCGCGCTGACCCGGTCGTCGTCGGCATACTGGCTCGGCAACCAGAAGAACCAGCAGCTGCAGCGCATCTACGGCACCGCCTGGCCCACCAAGGAAGCACTGAAGGAATACCAGGAGCGCATCGCCGAGGCCGAGCGCCGCGACCACCGCAAACTGGGCTCTGAACTCGACCTGTTCTCCTTCCCGGACGAGCTGGGCTCCGGCCTGCCCGTCTTCCACCCCAAGGGCGGCATCATCCGGAAGGAGATGGAAGACTACTCACGGCAGCGCCACGTGGAGGCCGGCTACGAGTTCGTCTACACCCCGCACATCACCAAGGGGCATCTCTACGAGGTATCCGGCCACCTGGACTGGTACAAGGACGGCATGTTCCCCGCCATGCACGTCGACGCCGAACTCAACGAGGACGGCAGCGTGCGCAAGCCCGGCCAGGACTACTACCTGAAGCCGATGAACTGCCCCATGCACAACCTCATCTTCCGCTCCCGCGGCCGGTCCTACCGCGAACTGCCCCTGCGGCTGTTCGAATTCGGTTCCGTCTACCGCTACGAGAAGTCCGGCGTGGTGCACGGCCTGACCCGGGTCCGCGGCATGACACAGGATGACGCCCACATCTACTGCACCCGGGAGCAGATGAAGGATGAGCTCACCAAGACCCTCACCTTCGTCCTGGACCTGCTCAAGGACTACGGGCTGAACGATTTCTACCTGGAGCTCTCCACCAAGGACCCCGAGAAGTACGTCGGCGACGACGCAACCTGGGAGGAAGCCACCCGCACCCTTGCGGAAGTGGCCCAGGAGTCCGGGCTGGAGCTTGTGCCGGACCCGGGCGGAGCGGCCTTCTACGGTCCCAAGATCTCCGTCCAGGCCAAGGACGCGCTGGGCCGCACCTGGCAAATGTCCACCATCCAGCTGGACTTCAACCTGCCCGAGCGCTTCGAACTGGAATTCCAGGCCGCCGACGGCAGCCGGCAGCGGCCGGTCATGATCCACCGTGCACTCTTCGGATCGGTGGAGCGCTTCATGGGCGTCCTCACCGAGCACTACGCCGGTGCCTTCCCCGCCTGGCTGGCTCCGGTCCAGGTGGTGGGCATCCCAGTGGCGGAAACGTTCAACGACTACATGTTCGACGTCGTGGACCAGCTCAAGGCGGAGGGCATCCGCGCCCAGGTGGATACGTCGTCGGACCGGTTCCCCAAGAAGATCCGCACCGCCAGCAAGGACAAGATCCCGTTCGTCCTGATAGCAGGCGGCGACGACGCCGAAGCCGGCGCCGTGTCCTTCCGCTTCCGCGATGGCAGCCAGGACAACGGGGTGCCCGTCGCTGAAGCCGTCAAACGGATCACCGACGCTGTCCGCAACCGGACCAGCTAGCCGAACGGAAGCCGCAAGTGCAGGAGAACACAGGCGCAGGGTATCCAGGCGATGCCGGCGTTACCGACGATTTCGCCCTCGCCGGTGTCCCGGATGCCTTCCAGCGCCTGTGGACTCCGCACCGCATGGCCTACATCAAGGGCGGTCAGCACCAGTTCAAGGACAAGGACGACTGCCCCTTCTGCGTGGGTCCTGCCCGCACCGACGAAGAGGCACTGATCGTCCACCGCGGCCGGACCTGCTACGTGGTGCTGAACCTCTTCCCATACAACCCGGGCCACCTGCTGGTCTGCCCCTACCGGCACATCCCGGACTACACCGACCTCACCGTGGAAGAAACAGCCGAGTTCTCAGAGCTGACCCAGACGGCGATGCGGGTGCTGCGCAAGGTATCCAATCCGGGCGGCTTCAACCTCGGCATGAACCAGGGCGTCGTTGGCGGGGCCGGGATCTCAGCCCACCTGCACCAGCACATCGTTCCGCGGTGGGGCGGCGACGGTAACTTCTTCCCGATCATCGCCCAGACCAAGGCCATTACCCAGACCCTTGACGAGGTCCGGCAGCAGGTGGCCGACGCCTGGCCCGGGGAGTCGCATGCTGAATAGGCATGCGCGCGGCTTCTTCACCGCGCTGTTCACCCCGCTGGCCCGCTGGCTCCTTAAAATCGGTGTATCACCTGACGCTGTCACCATCCTTGGTACTGCCGGCGTCGCGGCCGGCGCCCTGGTGTTCTACCCCCTGGGCCAGCTCTTCTGGGGCACCCTGTTCATCACCGCCTTCATCTTCTCCGACGTCCTGGACGGCATCATGGCCAGGATGCAGGACGTGAAGAGCCGCTGGGGCAACTTCCTGGACTCCACGCTGGACCGGATCGCGGACGGGGCACTTTTTGCCGGCGTAGCCGTCTGGTTCTTCACTGGCGGAAACAACACCGCCATTGCCGTCGCAGCCCTGCTCTGCCTCGTCCTGGGAATGGTCGTCTCCTACGCCCGCGCCAAGGCGGAGTCGCTCGGATTCAGCGCCAACGTAGGAATCGCTGAGCGCGCCGAACGGCTGGTCTCCGTCCTGGTGGTCACCGGCCTGACCGGCCTGGGCCTGCCGCCCGTGGTGCTCCTGGTGACCCTGGTCCTCCTCGCCGGGGCAAGCCTCATCACGGTGGTGCAGCGTGTCATCTCGGTGCGACGGCAGGCGCTGGCGGAACCGACACCGGCTGATTAAGCCTGATTAAGCCGGCCGGCCAGCGGGGGTCTAGTATATAAGTGCCCGGTCAACGGACCCGGCAATCCGTGCGTGCTCACCCGGCAGCTGCCGCCGCATGCCCGGCGAAGATCATCTGTCTACCCATAGGGGTTTTTGTGTCTACACCTGATGTAAGCAACGAGGCCGGTTCGTCCGCGAACAGCGTCACGGGCAGCAGCCGCGTGAAGCGTGGCATGGCCGAGATGCTCAAGGGCGGCGTCATCATGGACGTCGTCAATGTCGAGCAGGCCCGCATCGCCGAAGACGCCGGTGCCGTGGCAGTCATGGCGCTGGAACGCGTTCCGGCCGACATCCGTGCCCAGGGCGGCGTGTCCCGGATGTCCGATCCGGACATGATCGACCAGATCATCGACGCCGTGTCCATCCCGGTCATGGCCAAGGCCCGGATCGGGCACTTCGTCGAAGCCCAGATCCTGCAGTCCCTCGGCGTCGACTACATCGACGAGTCCGAGGTCCTCACCCCGGCCGACTACGTCAACCACATCGACAAGTGGAACTTCACCGTTCCCTTCGTCTGCGGCGCCACGAACCTCGGTGAGGCACTGCGCCGCATCAACGAGGGCGCGGCCATGATCCGCTCCAAGGGCGAGGCCGGCACCGGCGACGTCTCCAACGCCACCGGGCACATGCGCAAGATCCGCTCCGAGATCGCCAAGCTTTCCTCGCTGCCCGAGGACGAGCTCTACGTCGCGGCCAAGGAACTGCAGGCCCCGTACGAACTGGTCAAGGAAGTTGCCGCAGCAGGCAAGCTCCCCGTGGTCCTGTTCACCGCAGGCGGCATCGCCACCCCTGCCGACGCCGCCATGATGATGCAGCTCGGCGCCGACGGCGTGTTCGTCGGCTCCGGCATCTTCAAGTCCGGCAACCCTGCACAGCGCGCCGCCGCCGTCGTGAAGGCCACCACCTTCTTCGACGACCCCGACGTCATCGCCAAGGCCTCCCGCGGCCTGGGCGAAGCCATGGTGGGCATCAACGTCGACGAGATCCCCCAGCCGCACCGCCTTGCCGAGCGCGGCTGGTAACTCGCTCCTCGCGTCCTGTTGGGGCGTCTGGCGGCGCTGATCCTCTGCACGCTATTCCCCGCGCCTGGTTGGCAGCTTAGAAGCTGGCTGGGGCGCGGGGGCCCTTTTACGCGTGCTGCCGGATCACCGCCGCCTGTCACTCGTGGGCGCCTTGCTTTTGGTGTTGACTGACGACGCCGGTTCCTCACCTTCTGCTGTGGGGGACCGGCGTCGTTCTTTTTAAATCGGTTGCTCCGTAGATGCCGTTTTCGGGCCTCAAAACGGCATGTACGGAGCAATCGATGGGGTTACTGCAGGCCGCGGCGCTTGAGCAGCGGCTCGAGGCGGGCTTCGCGGCCCCTCAGGATGCGGAATGACTGCAGCGGGTCGCGGCTGTTGCCGCGGGAAAGGAGCTCTTGGCGGAAGCGTTCCCCGTTGGCCCTCGTGAGGCCGCCGTTTTCCTTGAACCAGTCCACGGTCTCCGCGTCCAGCACTTCGCTCCAGATGTACGAGTAGTAGCCGGCTGCGTAGCCGGCGCCGGCGAAGATGTGCTGGAAATAGCCCGTGCGGTAGCGGGGCGGGATCAGCGGGTGCGCAATCCCTGCCGCGGCCAGGGCCTTTGCCTCAAACTCCAAGGCATCGTCCGGAACGTCGCCGGGCTCCAGTGTGTGCCACGCCAGATCCAGCAGGGCGGCACCCAGGTACTCGGTGGTGGCAAAGCCTTCACCCCAGAGCCGGGACTCCTCCAGCCGGTCCACAACGTCCTGCGGAAGCGGTTCGCCGGTGACGTGGTGGCGCGCGTAGTTGGCCAGCACCTCCGGCCACATGATCCACATCTCGTTGACCTGCGACGGGTATTCGACAAAGTCCCGCGGAACGGCGGTGCCGGAGAAGCGGGGATAGGTGACGTCGGAGAGCAGGCCATGCAGTGCGTGGCCGAACTCGTGGAAGAGCGTCCGAAGTTCATCAAGGGTCAGCAGCGTCGGCTCACCGGCCGGAGGCTTGGATATGTTGAGCGTGTTGATGACCACGGGCCGGGTGCCCAGCAGCGCGGACTGGTCCACCAGCGAGTTCATCCAGGCGCCGCCCCGCTTCGATTCCCGGGCATAGTAGTCGCCCAGGAACAGCCCGAGCTGCGTGCCGTCCCCATTGTGGACTTCCCAGATGCGGACATCCGGGTGGTAGCCGTGGAGGTCGGTTCGCTCCTGGAAAGTGATCCCGTACAGCGCTGTGGCAGCGAAGAACACGCCGTCGGTAATGACCAGTTCCAGTTCGAAGTAAGGGCGGAGCGCCTGCTCATCGACGTCGTACTTCTCCCGCTGCACCTTTGCCGAGTAGTAGGCCCAGTCCCAGGGCTCCAGCGGGTGTCCGGCAACCTGTGCCAAGGCACGGGCCTCGGCGTCTGCGTTGCGGATCGCCGCCGGTGCCATCCGGTTCAGCATGGTCCCCACCGCCTGAAAGTCCGGTGCCGTCTGGCGGTCCGCCACAAGTTCCGCGTAGTTGCCGAAACCCAGCAGCTGGGCCTTCTCCGCCCGGAGCCTGGCCATCTCGATCGCGAGGTCGAGGACATCCAGGGTGCTGCCGCCGGAGCCGCGGGCTACTGACGCCTCGAAGAGACGGCGGCGGACATCCCGCTTCTCGAGCGCGGCAAGGGCCGGCTGGTTGCCGGGCTGGACCAGGGTGAGCAGGTATCCGCTGGCATGCCCGGCGGCGCGGGCTGCTTCCGCGGCCTTGGCCACGTCGCCGCCCGGCAGGCCGGCCAGGTCAGCGGCGTCCTCGAGCAGGAGGGCGGCGGACTTCATCCCCTCCTTGACCCGCTGCCCGAACTCGGTGCCTAACCGGGCCAGTTCGGCGTTGATGGCGCGGAGCCGCTCCTGGCCCGCTTCGTCGAGCTGGATGCCGGATTGCCGGAACTCTTTGAGGTAATCCTCCACGAGGCGAGCGGATTCAGGATCGCAACCGTCGGTGCTGAGCGCGGCAAAACGCCCGTACAGCGCCCGGTTGAGGAATACCTCATCCTGGTGCGCCGAGAGGCGGGGCGAGAGCTCGGTTTCGAGTTCCCGGATTTGCGGGGACGCATCCGCCGAGACGAGGGTGAAGAATGCTGCGGCGGCCCGGTTCAGCAGCTGCCCCGAGCTTTCCATGGCGAGGGCCGTGTTGTGGAGCGTTGCCGGCTCCGGGTTGTCGGTGATGGCCCGGATCTCGTCCAGATGTGCCGACAGTCCAGCGTCGAAGGCTTCACGGTACTGCTCCACGGTGAGGTCTTCGAAGGGAGGAAGGCCGTAGGGCAGGGGACTGGCGGCCAGAAGAGGGTTCGTCATGGGCTAAACCTTTCACAGCCGGACAGCCTACTCAACGAGGGGAAACTGGCCGTGTTCCCAGCAAGCATCCCTACAATTGCCGCTATGCGGCCCGTCCCGGACCGCGCGGGGCTTTCCAGCAGGGAAGGCGCACCGATCGGCACGATGGAAGGACGCTGGCATGGCCAAAGAGGGCACGACGCCGGGAACCAGCTTCCTGGGAATGCCGTACCGCTGGGTGGGCCCGGGCGCCATCGTGGTGCTGGTGGGAGCGTACGGCATTTTCTGGTTCCTGGTGCGTCCGCCGGGCGAACCGGTCCTGGGTCACGCGGGGCAGCTCCTCGGCGGTGAGTCCGTGCTGCTCTACTCGATCGCGATGGTTCTGATCAGCACCCTTCCCCACGTCGAACCAATCTTTGGCGGCATCGACCATGCGGCCATCTGGCACCGCCGGGCAGCGGTAACGGCAACCATCCTGCTTTTGCCGCATATTGAACTTGCCTCCAACCCGGAAGCAACAAGCCTGGGAAAGACACTTGCCGTGGTGGCCATCTGCGGACTCGCGGCGCTGGTGGTGTGGGCCATCCTTCCACGCTGGCGGACCATGCTTCCCGCCCCCGTCCGGCGCCTTGTCCTGACGTCGCTTGCCACCCGGCCGGTGCAGCTGGCCGCACGCCTGCTGGGCGGCTACGAACGGTGGCGGGGCTTCCACCGGCTGACAGGGCTCTTCCTGGCTGCCGGGTTCCTGCATGGCCTGCTCGATGCCAGCGCGTTCGAGGCTGCACCTGCCCTTCGGTGGAGCTACGTGGCGATCGGCGGGATTGGATTGGGCTTCTATGCCTACCGGGAGCTGCTGGCTCGGCATTTCCTGCCGCACCACGACTACCAGGTGTCGGCGGTCCGGCCGGTTGCGGCGGACTTGGTGGAGGTGGCACTGCGCCCCCTGGGCCGGCCGCTTAAGTTCAAGCCCGGCCAGTTCGCCATGGTGTACCTGGAAACCGCGGACGGCTGGCAACGGCACCCGTTTTCCATTTCGGGGCCCGCACCGGAAGGCGGGATCAGCATCACGGTCAAGGCCCTGGGTGACCACACCACCAGGCTCCCGGATGTGGTTCAGCCCGGGATGCCGGCTGTGGTGGGCGGCCCGTACGGCCGGTTTGACCGTCACCACGGTACGGCCCACCAGGTCTGGATCGCCGGCGGGGTGGGCATTACGCCCTTCCTGAGCTGGCTCAGGGCGCTGGACCGGGAACTGCAGGAGGATGTCCACTTCTTCGTGACGTCTGCGGGTCCGTCGCCCTTTGCCGGCGAGATCGTCGCCGCCGCCAGGAACCAGCCCAGGCTCACGGTGCATTGGGTGGACACTGCGGCGGGCGGACGGCTGACACCGGAGGCGGTGCTTGCTGCAGCCGGTACCGAGCCCCGGCTGCTGTCCGTGTTCATGGGCGGCCCTGATGCGATGCTGCGGCAGTTCCGTAAAGCCTTCCGGGCAGCGGGTGTCCGCAGGGCCAACATTCACCGGGAGTATTTCCAGTGGCGGTGACCCGGGCGTGTCAGCGGGGGCGGCGCACCGCGTGCTCCCGGGCCAGGACGGCATAGGTGTCGTCCGGGGTGCCGGGGGAGAAGCTGCCGAACTTGCGTTCCGCGGCTGTACGGATGAGGAAGTCCGCGATGGCGGGGTTCTTGGGCAGCAGGGAGCCGTGCAGGTAGCTGGCAACGATGTTGCGGTACCGGGCACCTTCATGGCCGTCGCTGCTGTTGTTGCCCGTACCCTTGGCCACCGTGCCAAGCGGCCGCACACCGCTGCCCAGCGTCGTCTGGCCGCTGTGGTTTTCGTATCCAAGGACCTCGCCGAATTCCTCGGTGGCCACCTTGACGTTGCCGATCAGCCGCTCATCGGTGCCCTGGGTTTCCACGTCCAGGACGCCGATGCCGGGAATCACGGAGCCGGTACGGGTCTTGAAGAACCGGCCGAAAAGCTGGTACAAGCCGCAGATCAGCAGCATGGGCGCACCGTCCTCGGCCAGTTCCTTGAGTTCGCCGGACCGGGCCTGCAGGTCGTCCTGGATGACCAGCTGCCCGCTGTCCTGCCCGCCGCCGCCGAGGATGATGTCCACGTCCGCGGGGAAGGGATCGCCCACGTTGTATTCGAGCAGCTCGGGGGTGTACCCGTGCCATTGGATGCGGCGCTGCAGGACCAGGGCATTGCCCCAGTCGCCGTAGATGTTCATATCCCGCGGGTACAGCTGTACCACGCGGATGGTGCCTTTCGACTGCCCGCCCGCGGTCGCCGCTTCTGCCGGATTCACGAGACAACCTCCACGGTGGTGATTTTGGATAATTCGCGCCGGATGGCCAGCATTGCTGTGTAGGTGCAGAAGATCCGCTTGGGCTTGCCCCGGCCTTCCCGGATGAAGGCAGCCAGGGCGTCCGGGATGTCGGTATCCACGGCGCCCACGGGGACTTCGTCGTATTGCAGCCGCAGCGCCATGTCATAGGCCCGGGAGCCGGTGAGCGAATCCACCCCGCCCTCGCGGAGCGAATCGAATTCGACGTCCCATAGCCAGGACATGTCCCGGCCGTCGGCGTAGTTGTCGTTGATGGCAATCATGGTGGCGTATCCGCCGGCCGGAAAGGACTTCAGCCCCAGGCGGAAACCGCTGGGGTTCTTGACCAGCACCAGGTCCAGGGGCTGGCCGTCCACCGTCAGGCTTTCGCCGCGGCCGAAAGCGGGAGCCACCTGGGAGAGCGCATGCAACAGGGTCTCATGGTTGGTGTCTGCGGCGCCTCCGCCGCAGATGCTGCGGGCCAGCGTCAGCGCGGCAGCTGCGTTGAAGATGTTGTACACGCCGCGCAGCTTCATCCCCGTGGTCACCGTACCGCCGTCGTATTCAAATTCAGCGCTGTCCGCGCCGACTTTGCGAAGTACGACGTCGGCAGCCGGCTTTGCGGGCAGGCCCGCCGGCGCGGGGCTGCCCGGAGCGGCCCGCATCTCGTCGTCGTTAGGAAAGGTCGCCAGCAGGGAATCGTCCAGGCCGAAGTACCTGACGTCCTGTCCCGTCAGCGTGTCCGCGATCCGCGCAACCCGCGGGTCCTCCCGGTTCAGCACCACCGTTCCCGTGGTCTTGGCGGCAATGTGCTGCAGCAGCTGTGCGGTCTTATCGATCTCACCGAAGCGGTCCAGTTGGTCGCGAAGCACGTTGAGGAGCAGGCAGTACCGGGGCGGGACGCTGTTCACGAAATGGACGGCGTGGGCTTCGTCGAGTTCCAGGACGGCAACATCCGCATCCAGCCTGCCGCGCCAGTCCACCTCGCCCAGGAGGGCTGCCGCCACGCCACGCGTGAAATTGCTGCCGGTGCGGTTGGTGAAGACCTTCAGGCCCTGGCTTTCCAGGAGCTCAACCACCATTTTGGTGGTGGTGGTTTTGCCGTTGGTGCCGCTGACCACGGCAACCCCGTGCGGCAGCGTGGTCAGCGTACGCCGCATGAAGCCGGGATCGATTTTTTCGACCACCAGGCCGGGAAGTGCGGACCCGCCGCCCCGCAGCCGGGACACCCCGCGGACCAGCTTGCCGAGCGGAACACTGAAGAAGACCATGTTTTGAATATATCCCAGCAGCGGCATGCAACCTTTGCCGGGGACCGCTCCGGCGCATGAGCCGGCGGAGCAGGACCCGTATGCTGGAGGGATGACAAATCCCCCTTCTGCCGCTGCTGCGAGCGTGGGCTCAGGCCTGCGGGTCGGTGTCCTGGCCCTCCAGGGAGACTTCCGCGAGCACCTGCGTGCCGCGGAAGCCACCGGCGCGCACGGCGTGGCTGTCCGCCGCCCGGAAGAGCTGGACGGCCTGGACGGCCTCATCATCCCCGGCGGCGAGTCCACCACCATCGACAAGCTGGCCCGTGCATTCGAACTCGCGGACCCCCTCCGCAAGTACATCGCCGAGGGCCTGCCCGTCTACGGCTCCTGCGCCGGCATGATCCTGCTGGCCGCGGACATCGCCGATCCGGCGACAGATCTGTCCGGGGCGCCGCAGCAGACGTTCGGCGGGCTGGACATCACGGTCCGCCGCAATGCCTTTGGCCGGCAGCGCGAATCCTTCGAAACCGACCTCGACTTCAAGGGCTTGGACTTCAGCGCCACCGAATCCGGCGTGGAACCCGTGCACGCCGTCTTTATCCGGGGCCCCTGGGTGGAACGGGTGGGTCCGGACGTGGAGGTCCTGGCCCAGGTGGAACCGGCAGACCCCGGCCACGCATCGCACGCCGCCCCGCTGCCCGGGACGGCTAGAATTGTGGCAGTGCGTTCAGGCCAGCTGCTGGCCACCTCCTTCCATCCGGAAGTGACCGGCGAGAAACGCGTACACGAACTTTTTATCCGAATGATCAGAGGAGAAGCGTAAAGCATGTCAGGCCACTCCAAATGGGCGACGACCAAGCACAAAAAGGCGATCATTGACAGCCGCCGCGCAAAGTCGTTCGCCAAGCTGATCAAGAACATCGAAGTTGCCGCCCGGATGGGCGGACCGGACCTCGCCGGCAACCCCGGCCTGGAACTTGCCGTGACCAAGGCCAAGAAGACCTCGGTTCCCAACGACAACATCGACCGCGCCATCAAGCGCGGCGCCGGCCTCACCGGCGAAGTGGTGGACTACACCGAAATCATGTACGAGGCCCGCGGGCCCCAGGGCTCTGCCCTCCTGATCGAGTGCCTCACCGACAACAAGAACCGTGCGGCCTCCGAAGTCCGCCTGGCCATCTCCCGGAACGGCGGCACCATCGCCGACCCCGGCTCCGTGAGCTACCTCTTCACCCGCAAGGGCGTCGTCAACCTGCCCAAGAACGGCCTGAGCGAGGACGACGTCCTGATGGCCGTCCTTGATGCGGGCGCGGAGGAAGTCAAGGACAACGGCGACAGCTTCGAGATCCACTCGGAGCCGGGCGACCTGCCGGCCATCCGCGAGGCGCTCAAGGAAGCCGGCATAGAGTACGACACCGACGAGGTGGAGTTCGTGCCCTCCATGCAGGTAGAGCTGGACGTCGACGGCGCCCGGAAGTTCCTGAAGCTGGCCGACGCACTGGAAGACCTTGACGACGTCCAGAACGTCTACAGCAACGCCGACCTCAGCGACGAAGTCCAGGCTGCCCTGGAATCCGAGTGATCTCCCGCCTTGCCAGCTAGTCCGCCGGAGTTGAAGCAGCGTCGCGTGGCTGCAGCGGGGCAGAAGTGACCCTGCGGGTTCTCGGCGTTGATCCCGGCCTGACCCGTTGCGGCATTGGCGTGGTGGACGTCGAGCGGAACCGGCGGGCCAGCATGGTGGCTGTGGGCGTGGTGGGCACGTCCCCGGACGAGACCCTTGACCGGCGCCTGCTGGTGATCGCCACCGCCATCGACGAGTGGCTGGACCGCTACGAACCGGACGTCCTCGCCGTCGAACGTGTCTTCTCCCAACTCAATGTCAGCACGGTGATGGGCGTGGCCCAGGCGTCCGGTGTGGTCATTGCGGCGGCGGCACGGCGGGGTATCCCGGTAGCGCTGCACACGCCGTCGGAAGTCAAGGCCGCGGTCACCGGCAGCGGGTCCTCCAACAAGGACGCCGTCACCAAGCTGGTCACCAAGATCCTCCGGCTGGATGCTCCGCCCCGCCCAGCCGACGCAGCAGATGCCCTGGCGTTGGCCATCACGCACGCGTGGCGGGCCGGAAGCGGGGCGGCCGTGGCCACGACCGGCCCCGGCAGTTCATCCCTCACACCCGCCCAGCGGGCATGGGCCGAAGCCGAGGCCAAGGCGCGCCGCGCGCGCTGATTATCCTTGCCGCTTGCTAGGGTATTCGTAGATATGTTCGGATAGCCGGGCTCTCACTTTTGAGGCCCGCAGTACAACGGGAGCCCGGCCTTGATCAGTTTCCTCCGCGGAACCGTAGCGCACGTTGGCCTGTCAACGGCCGTGATTGACCTCAATGGTGCCGGGATGAGCGTCAACGCCACCCCGCAGACGTTGAGCCGGCTGCGCGTGGGTGACGAGGGGAAGCTGTTCACGTCCCTGATTGTCCGGGAGGATTCGCTCACCCTTTTTGGTTTTGCGTCCGACGACGAACGCGAGGTGTTCGACGTCCTGCTGAGTGTCAGCGGTGTCGGCCCACGTCTTGCCCTTGCGGTCCTGGCGGTCCACGATCCCGAGGCGATCAGGGTTGCGGCCCATACAGAGGACAGCAAGACCTTCACCAAGGTTCCCGGCATCGGGCCCAAGGTGGCCGGCAGGATCGTGTTGGAGCTTGCCGGAAAGCTGGTCCCGCACGGAACCGCCGCACCTGCCGGTGCCGCCACCCCTGCCGAGGCCGCTTGGAAGCCCCAGGTGGTGGCCGCCATGACCAGTCTGGGCTGGTCCGAGAAGGACGCCTCCGCCAGCATCGACAAAGCCCTGGCCGACGAGCCGGAAGTTTCCTTCCGGGGCAACGTGGCCGAAATCCTGCGCACCACCCTGCGGTGGCTGGGCCAGGACGGCGCGCGTGCCGGCAACCGCGTAGGCAGCCGTGGCTGAACCTTCAGTGGTTGCCGCTGGGGAGGAACCGGAGGAGCGGGCCATCGAGGCGGCGCTCCGGCCGAAGAACCTCGACGATTTCGTGGGCCAGCACCGGGTGCGCAAGCAGTTGTCGCTCGTGCTCCAGGCCTCCAGGATGCGCGGGCGCACGGCGGACCACGTGCTGTTCTCCGGTCCTCCCGGCCTCGGGAAGACCACCCTGGCAATGATCGTTGCGGCAGAGATGAACGCTCCGCTGCGCCTTAGCAGCGGACCGGCCATCCAGCACGCAGGGGACCTCGCCGCCATCCTGTCCTCCCTGTCCGAGGGTGAGGTCCTGTTCCTCGATGAAATCCACCGGATGTCCCGGCCGGCCGAAGAGATGCTGTACATGGCCATGGAGGACTTCCGCGTCGACATCGTGGTGGGCAAGGGCGCCGGGGCCACCGCCATCCCGCTGGAGCTGCCCCCGTTTACCCTCGTGGGCGCCACCACCCGCGCCGGGCTGCTGCCGGGCCCGCTGCGTGACCGGTTCGGATTCACGGGGCACCTTGAGTTCTACTCCGTCCCCGAGCTGGAGCTGGTCCTGCGGCGCTCAGCGGGACTGCTGGACCTGAAGGTCAACTCCGCCGGGTTCGCCGAAATCGCGGGGCGTTCCCGCGGTACTCCCCGCATCGCCAACCGGCTGCTGCGCCGCGTCCGGGACTGGGCCCTGGTGCACGGGGTGGAACAGATTGATGCCAGGGCCGCGTCCGCCGCCCTGGACATGTACGAAGTGGACAAGAAGGGGCTGGACCGGCTGGACCGGGCCGTCCTGGACGCCCTCATCACGAAATTCGGCGGCGGCCCGGTGGGTCTTTCCACCCTTGCCATCGCTGTCGGAGAAGAGACCGAAACGGTGGAAACAGTTGCCGAGCCCTTCCTGGTCCGGGAGGGCCTGCTGGGCCGCACCCCCCGCGGCAGGATTGCCCTGGCGCCGGCGTGGACACATCTGGGTTATGCCATCCCCGCGGGTAGCTTCGCGCAGGAGCCGCTGGACCTTTTCGAACCTGTCGGGGATGACTCCCTTGCGGGGGACTGGGCCCCGGAAGGCCAATAGCAGGCTCCCTTCAGCTTTTCCCTTTAGACTGGTATGACGCCCGGCACGTTCGGGTCTTTGTTTCGCGGGTGGCCCCGATGCCCCCGTCGCTTGGGGAACGGCATGCAGGGCTTTGTGCCTGCGCCACCAGCCCACCCCGGCCGAAGCGAAGCCGACGTCGCTGGTAAACCAGCTTCACCATGCTAAAGAACGGAATTCCCCCTTGGATCCAATGTCAATTCTCCTGTTCGTCATGCTCGGCGTGTTCATCTTCATGATGTTCCGCCGCAACAAGAAGACGCAGCAGCAGCAGGCAGAGCTCCAGTCGAAGTTTGGCCCGGGCGTGGAGGTCATGACCAGCTTTGGCCTCTTCGGCCGCATCGTGGACATCGACGAAGCCGAGAACAAGGTCACCCTTGAGCTTTCCCCCGGCACCCTCGCCAGCGTGCACCGCCAGGCCGTCACCAAGGTCATCGAGCCTGCAGCGGTGACCGCAGCCGAACCGGCCGCCGCTTCGCCCGTGGTGCCGGACGACGCGTCCTCGCTCACCACTCCGGAGGCCGGGAGCAACGCCGCCGGCGTCGAGACTCCTGAAGAAACCCTGAAGCGCCTCAACGACGAGGGCAAGAAGGACAGCTAGGCCCGCTGGCCCCTTTCCTCCCTCTACCGCTGCGGACCACCGCCGGCGCAGGCAGAAGCCCGTGCCGGCGGTTCCTCCGCGAATAAGAGAAAGATCGACAATGGCACGAACTGGCCGCAAAAAACCAGGGCTCCGCGTCCTGGTATGGCTCGGTGTACTCCTGGCAGCGCTCACCGCCGTCCTGGCTGGCGGAACCATCGCCGGGCAGGCCAGCTGGGCACCTAAACTGGCCCTCGACCTCGAGGGTGGAACCCAGATGATCCTGGCTCCAAAGGTTGAGGGCGGTTCGGACATCAACGAACAGCAGCTTAACCAGGCTGTGGCGATCATCCGCCAGCGCGTTGACGGCTCCGGCGTCTCGGAAGCGGAAATCAGCACCCAGTCAGGGCGCAACGTGGTGGTCAGCCTCCCGGGCACCCCCTCCGCCGAAACCCGGAACCTGATCCAGGCGTCTGCGGACATGAACTTCCGGCCCGTCCTCCTCAACGGTGACGGCGCGGCCGTTCCGCCGGAATCCCAGACCCCCGAAGACCAACTGCCCAAGCCGACCGCCGCGCCGGCCAACAGCAGCGACACCAACTGGATCACCCCGGAGATCTACAAGCAGTTCGAGGCTCTGGACTGCAACAGCGCCGCGGCGGAAAAGTCCGAACGCTCGGATCCGGCGAAGCCGCTGGTGACCTGCGAACCTGCCACCGACAAGTCCCCGGCCATCAAGTACATCCTTGGTCCGGTGGAGGTGAAGGGCAGCAACATCGTGACCTCGTCCTTCCAACTGCAGCAGGGTGCACAGGGTGCGGTCACCAATGACTGGGCCGTCAACATCCAGTTCGACGCCGACGGCACGGCCAAGTTCAAAGAGGTCACCGAGCGCCTGAACCAGTTCTACGTGGCGGCGGGCGGCGAGTCGGGCACCGACCCCAAGGCCCAGTTCGCCATCGTGCTGGACGACCGGGTCATTTCCGCGCCGCGTGCGCTGGCCGTGATTACCGACGGCCGTCCGCAGATCACCGGCGGCTTCACCGAGAAGACCGCCAAGGCCCTCTCGGACCAGCTGAAGTTCGGCGCCCTGCCCATCAGCTTCGACATCCAGAGCGAACAGCAGATCTCCGCAACACTCGGTGGCGAACAGCTGCGCATGGGCCTGCTGGCGGGCCTGATCGGACTCCTGCTCGTGGTGGTCTACTCGCTCTTCCAATACCGCGCCCTCGGGTTTGTCACCATTGCCTCGCTGGTGGTGGCCGGTGCCCTGACCTACCTCGCCATCGCGATTCTGGGCTGGACCGAAAACTACCGCCTGTCCCTGGCGGGCGTGGCCGGCATCATCGTGGCCATCGGCCAGACTGCAGACTCGTTCATCGTCTACTTCGAACGCATCCGTGATGAGCTCCGTGAAGGCCGCGGCCTGGTGTCCGCCGTCGAAAACGGCTGGAAACGCGCCAAACGCACCGTCCTCGCCTCCAAGGCCGTCAACCTCCTGGCTGCACTCGTCCTCTACTTCGTGGCGGTGGGCAACGTCCGTGGCTTCGCATTCACGCTGGGCCTGACAGCCATTGCCGACCTGATCGTGGTGTTCATGTTCACGCACCCCACGCTGCAGATGCTGGCCCGCACCCGGTTCTTCGGTGAAGGCCACAAATTCTCCGGACTGGATCCCGAACGGCTGGGTGCCGTGCCGCTGTACCGCGGTGCCGGACGCGTCCGCACTCCGGAGGACCGGCCCGTGGCCGTCCGCACCAAGAACGCAGGCGCCGCGGCCGAGGCCGAACGCCGCATGACGATCGCGGAACGGCGCATGGCGGAAAAGCAGGAACAGCTGGCCGGCTCGTCCAAGACATCCGGTAAGGAGAACAAGTAATGTCAGGCTTCGCCACATTCGGCAACGAGCTCTACACCGGAAAGCGCTCCTACGACTTCGTCGGCGCCAAGAAGATCTGGTTCATCATCGCCGCGGTGGGGGTGGCGCTCGCCATCATCATCCCGCTGGCAAAGGGCGGCTTCAACCTCGGCATCGAGTTCCGCGGCGGTTCCGAATTCACGGTGTCCAACGTCAAGACCACGGATGCCGGAATCGGCGAGAAGGCTGTCACGGACGTTGTCTCCGGGAGCGTGCCTCGCGTGGCGAACGTCGCGGGCAACACCATGCGCATCCAGACGGACAAGCTGACCGACGACGAGACGCTCCGCATCAAGCAGGGCCTCACCGGCGCCTACGGCGTCACGGACAACGAGGTCACCTCCACGTTCGTCGGTCCCACGTGGGGCGCCGACGTGACCAAGCAGGCCCTGATCGGTCTGGCGGTCTTCGTGCTGCTGGCGGCCCTGCTGATGGCCCTGTACTTCCGCACCTGGAAGATGTCCCTTTCAGCGCTGGCCGGCATGGCCGTGACGATGTTCATCACCGCCGGGGTGTACGCCCTCAGCGACTTCGAGGTCACGCCGTCGGCGATCATCGGCTTCCTCACTGTCCTCAGCTATTCGCTGTATGACACCGTGGTGGTCTTCGACAAGATCCGGGAAAACACCTCCGGGATCGACGCGTCCACGCGCCGCACATTCGCGGAGGAAGTCAACCTCGCCGTCAACCAGACGCTGGTGCGTTCAATCAACACCATGATGGTGGCCATTCTCCCGGTGGGGGCCATCCTCTTCATCGGTGCCGGCCTCCTTGGCGCCGGAACCCTGCGCGACCTGTCCCTGGCCCTGTTTGTCGGGATCCTGATCGGTACTGCCGCCACCATCTTCGTGGCAGCCCCCATGTATGCCTGGCTGCGCCAGGGCGAACCTGACCTGGTCAAGCAGGCGAGGCGCGTCCAGCAGCGCCGCGCCGGGTCCGCGGACAAGGCAGTTCCCGCCTCGCCGGCCAAGGCCTGACGGACGGGCTGCCGGGCAGCCAAAAACGAACAACGGCCGGGTGACGCATCTTTCGCGTCGCCCGGCCGTTGGCCGTTCCGGCCCGGTTATAAATGTGGCTGCCCGGAGGAATAGACTGAGGTAATTAAGACGGTGTGAGGGGTGCTTCATTGGAAGAACGTTCGGCGTCGGCGCCAACGGCACAGGAAGATAAGAGTCCTGCCGGCGTACAGGCCGGTGCGGCTACGCCTGCGCGCCCTGGATCCCTGGTCCCTGTCGACAATTCAGGATCGCGGGCCACGTTTCCGGGCCGCCGGGAGCGCACCCGGTCCCGGCTGGCGCGCCTGACCGGACGCGGAACCACCACCTACTCACCCATCCTGGAGCCGCTCCTGCGGACCGTCCGCGCCAACAACCCCAAAGAGGACTTCGACCTCATCCAGCGCGCCTTCGATGTCGCCGAGCGCAGCCACCGCGGGCAAAAGCGCAAGAGCGGTGACCCCTACATCACGCACCCTGTTGCCGTGGCGACCATCCTGGCCGAACTGGGCCTCAGCGGCACCACCCTCGCGGCAGCCCTGCTGCACGACACCGTTGAGGACACCCCCTACACCCTCGCAGACCTGAAGCGGGACTTCGGACCTGAAGTGGCCATGCTGGTCGACGGCGTGACCAAGCTCGACAAAGTCAGCTTCGGCGAGGCCGCCCAGTCCGAAACAGTCCGCAAAATGGTCGTGGCCATGGCCAAGGACATCCGCGTCCTGATGATCAAGCTGGCCGACCGGTTGCACAACGCCCGGACATGGCGCTTCGTGTCGGCGGAATCGTCTGCCCGCAAGGCCCGCGAAACCCTGGAGATTTTCGCTCCGCTCGCCCACCGTCTGGGCATGAACACCATCAAATGGGAACTTGAAGATCTCTCGTTCGCGGCACTGTACCCCAAGGTCTACGAAGAGATCGTCCGGATGGTGGGGGACCGGACCCCTGAGCGGGAGAAGAGCCTGGGCGTAATCCGCGACCAGATCACCGAAGACCTGCGCGGTGCGCGGATCAAGGCCACCATTACCGGCAGGCCCAAGCACTACTACTCCATCTACCAAAAGATGATCGTCCGCGACAAGGACTTCGACGACATCAACGACCTCATGGGTGTCCGCGTCCTCGTGGACTCGGTCCGGGACTGCTACGCCGCCCTGGGCATCATGCATTCACGCTGGAATCCGCTGCCCGGCAGGTTCAAGGATTACATCGCGATGCCCAAGTTCAACATGTACCAATCGCTGCACACCACCGTGATTGGTCCCGGCGGCAAACCGGTGGAAATCCAGATCCGCACCCACGAGATGCACCGCCGGGCCGAATACGGTGTGGCTGCGCACTGGAAATACAAGGATCAGCCCAACCGCACTGCCGTGGGTCCGGGAAGCCCTCGCGACGGCGACATGGGCTGGCTGCGTTCCCTGGTGGACTGGCAGCAGGAAACCTCCGATCCCGGCGAGTTCCTGGACTCGCTCCGGTTTGAAATCAACGCCCGCGAGGTGTTCGTCTTCACGCCCAAGGGTGAAGTCATGGCGCTGCCGGCCGGGTCAACGCCCGTCGACTTCGCCTACGCAGTGCATACAGAGGTTGGCCACCGCACCATCGGCGCCAGGGTCAACGGCAAGCTGGTCCCGCTCAACAGCGAACTGAACCATGGCGACTGGGTGGAAATCTTCACCTCAAAGGCAGAGGGCGCCGGGCCCAGCCAGGACTGGCAGCACTTCGTCAAGAGCGCCCGGGCACGCAACAAGATCCGCCAGTGGTTCAGCAAGGAGCGCCGCGAAGAGGCGATTGACCGCGGCAAGGAGCTGCTGACCCGCGCCATGCGGAAGCAGAACCTCCCGCTGCAGCGGCTCATGACGCACGAGGCCCTGGCCGCCGTCGCCGAGGAATTCAAGTACGTGGACATCTCCGGCCTCTACGCCGGCGTTGGCGACGGGCACACGTCGGCCCAGTCGGTCATGGAGAAGCTCATCGAAAGCCTCGGCGGCAACGAGAGCGCAGATGACGACGTCGAGGAAGTCAGCATCCCCACGCAGGTCACCAAAGCGCGCTTCTCGGATTCAGGCGTGGTGGTCCGCGGCGTCGGCGACGTCTGGGTGAAACTGGCCCGCTGCTGCACGCCGGTTCCGCCGGATCCGATCCTTGGCTTTGTGACCAGGGGCTCCGGGGTCTCCGTGCACCGCACCGACTGCACTAACATCTCGGACCTGAAGGACCAGCCGGACCGGATCGTCGACGTGGACTGGGCGCCCACCCAGTCGAGCGTGTTCCTGGTGGAAATCCAGGTGGAGGCCCTGGACCGTAAATCCCTGCTTTCGGACGTGACACGGGTCCTGTCGGACAACCATGTCAACATCCTCGCGGCAAGCGTCCACACCTCCACGGACCGCGTGGCAATTTCAAAGTTCGCGTTCGAGATGGGCGACCCCAAGTACCTCAGCCACGTCCTGAGCGCCGTCCGCAGGATCGACGGTGTCTTCGACGTCTACCGCACCACCGGAAACAAGCGCCGGAGCTAGCAGGGCAAGCTTCGCCAGGGCGGCACGCTTGTGCGGCACGCGGGGGCTGGCTTCAACTGCGCGTACCAGCAGCCGCAACCGTACATCCTGCTGCGGCCGGGCCAACAGTCCGGCCAGAGCGGGAACCGCACGCTCCGGTTCGACATGCAGGGCAAGATCGAGGGCGGTCCGCAGCGGACTGGTTACCATCAGGCCCCCGAGGCTGACGACGTCGAACGGACCAAGCCTTACTTCGTGCAGGGTGCAGCCGCGGGTGCTCCGGAGGCTGGACACCCTCCGTTTGGCGTCTACCAGCAGGGCCAGCCTGTCCTGCTCCGCGGCGCAGCCGTAGATCCATGCCGCAGTCATCCGTCCAGCGACCACCCGTTGCCGGATTGCCGCGGGCACCGCCCCGGCGGCTGCCCTCGCCCGCATCTGCGGGGATGCATGCGTCCCGGGAAGGGTGTACCCGTTCTGATGGAACCTGGCCAGCAATCCGTCCGCTGCCAGGGACTGCAGTTCGGGTCCGGCAAAGGGCATGCCAGGCGCGTACAGTTCCGGAAACCGGGGCGGCGTGGCCGCCTCCGCCGGCCCTGCCTGGCACCCCGCCCCGGATGCAGCCAGTAAGGCGTCCCTGCCGGGTCCGGCGGCGGAAGGAACTGAAGGTGAGGCCATGCCTCCATCCTGCCCGGACCATGCTTAACAGGGACAGGCCCGGTCCTGGTTATGTGGATAACCGGGACCGGGCCTGTGCCGTCACATCAGGACGGGAGCATCAGGACAGCTCGCTGGCCGAACGCTGGATCTGGTCGAGCCATGACTGGCGTGCCTCCAGGGCTTCCCTTGCAGCCTTGATCTTGCGCTGGTCGCCGGTCTTCTCGGCGTCGGCCAGGTCCTCCTGCAGCCCGGCGATGGCCGACTCCAGCTGGGACAGTGCACTGTTGGTCCGGGCCTTGCGCTCCGGGTTGGACCGCTGCCACTGCTCTTCCTCGGCGTGGCGGACGGCGTCCTCGACCTTCCGCAGGCCAGCTTCGATCCGGCCCATGTCGGCACGCGGCACCTTGCCGGCTTCTTCCCAGCGGTCGCGGATGGACTGGAGCGCCTTCTTGGCAGCCGCCAGGTCCTTGACCGGGAGGATTGTGTTGGCTTCGGCCAGCAACGCCTCCTTGACGGTGAGATTGGCGGCGTACTCCTGGTCGATCTCGTCGTTGGCGGCCTGGCGCGACGTGAAGAAGACGTCCTGCGCGGCGCGGAACCGTGCCCACAGTGCGTCATCGTCCTTGCGGCTGGCCCGCGGCGACGCCTTCCACTGGTCCATGAGCCTGCGGTACTCGCCCGCGGCGAAGCCCCAGTCCGTAGACGAGGACAAGGCCTCGGCCTCGGCGATGAGCTTCTCCTTGGCAGCCTTCGCTGCCGAGTTGTTGCTGTCCAGCTGGGAGAAGTATGCCCGGCGGTGGCGGTCGAACACGGTCCGGGCTGCCCGGAACCTCTTCCACAACGCGTCCTCGTTGCTGCGGCCCAGGCGAACACCGCTCTTCTGGGCTGCCTTCCAGCTTTCGAAGAGCTCGTTCATCCGGGCGCTGGAGGTCTTCCACTGCGTCTGGGTAGGGTCCTGGCCGGAGATCTGTTCTGCTTCGGCAACGATCGCTTCACGTGCTGCCAGTTCGGCGGCCCGGACGGCGTCGTGCTCGGCCTTTTCGGCCTTTTCAAGCTCAGCAATCTGGTCGGACAGCGTGTCCAGCCGTGCCTCAGCTGCGCGCAGGTCGCCCACCATGTTGCGCTCGGCGAGCTGCTCGCGCAGGTGCGTTACGGTCTTCTGCATATCCGTGCTCGGCGCCTTGGAGCTGACGCGCTGCTCGAGGAGCACAATCTGGGCGAGGACGTCGTCGTACTTCCGCGCGAAGTAGATCAGCGCCTCTTCGTCGCTGACGCCCGGGTATTGGCCCACGGGGTGCTCGCCACCGTCGATGGTGAGGTAGACGTGGCCATCGCCCTCCACCCGGCCCCACTTGGACGCCTCGGCGACGGAAGTGCCCGGCGCAGCGGGAGCCGGGGTGGCCGCGGGCGCGGCGGCAGCGGGCTTGGGGCGCGATGCGAAGGCGGCCGGCGACGGGGCAGACGGCCGCGGGGCCGGAGCAGCCGGGGTTGCCGGTGCAGATGCAGGGGCAGCAGCGGGCGTTTCCGCGGACTCCCGGGGGGCTGCAGACTCCTGCGCGCCGGTTCCGTCGTTTCCTGCAGCGTCGGGTACTGCTTCCGTAGCTTCCGGTACTGCCGTTTCGGTCACGCCTGTAGCTGTTTCGTCGGATTTCTGACTGTCTGTCACCGCTAAAAGTCTTTCGCTTGGAGGGAAATACTCACGTACTGCACCGTGGCCTGTGCGGCCCGGCTTCCTACTTCAGAGAAAACGAGTCTATCGTGACTGGTTGTTTTGGCGCGCCGTCCGTGTCGCTGCTGCCAGGAGTGATGCCCGCGGCAGCAACGCCGGTCACGACATCAAGCCCTGACGTCACCTTTCCCACCACGGTGTAGCCACCGGCCGCGTCCGCAGGGATGACGGTGTCCTTGTACACGATGAAGAACTGGGTCCCGTTGCCATACGCGTTGTTCCCGGTACGGGCTACGGCGATGGTCCCCGCCGGATAGGTGTTGTCAGCCGGCGTGTTTTCCAGCGGACCCCAGGTGTAGGCGGGGTCGCCCTGCCCGTCTCCATTGGGCGAGCCGCACTGCAGGACGCCGAACTGGTCGGCAGTGGTAAGCCGGTGGCATGTCTTGCCCTTGAAGTAGCCTTCATCGCTGAGGGACTTGAAGACCGCGGCAGCCTGCGGCGCCTTGGTGCCGTCCACTTCAACGCCCAGCGGGCTGCCATTCAACACCAGCTCACCCGTGAACGTCTTGCCGGCAGCGGTGTCGGCCGAGGGAATGTTGGGCCCGTTGGTCGGCGGCGCAGAGGGCGTGGCGGAGGCACTTGCGCTGGCCGAAGGTTCGGTCAGGCCCGCCTGCGCGGCTGCATATTCGGCTTCAGTGGGATTCCCGGCGAACGCAGTGAGCTGGAGGACGACGGCGAGGACCACGGCGGCGCTTCCGGCGCCCGCGGCGATCAGGTTGTCCCGCTTCCGCCGCTTCTCCTGGGCGCGCCGGAACTCACGCTTGGCTTCCATCTGCTGGATGCGCCGCTTTGCTTCGCGTGCACTGCGTGAACTGGCCGCCAAGGGTCCTCCTCATCGTCGGGCTGCTGGTGCCCGGCGGTCGGCCGCAGGGCGCAGGTCTTCAGGGCCAGGCTGTGCGTGTCCGCCGCATTAGAGATGCACACGGATGACGCATAAACTGGCTGCCGCACATAGTTTATGCATGGCTGGCTGTGCTGCCGCCGTACGTTGCCTCTGAAGGGGTTGCGGCAGCAGCTTCGGCGCGCCGTCCATCCCCTTAAGGAGAACCTTTCCCATGGCACGCACCGCCTCCCTGTCCGGATTCCCCGAGTGGCTTCCCGAGGAGCGGATGGTGGAGCTGCACGTGCTCGATACGTTGCGCCGAGTGTTCGAACTGCACGGGTTTGCCTCGATCGAAACCCGGGCGGTGGAAACCGTTGGCCAGTTGCTGCGCAAGGGGGAGATTGACAAGGAAGTCTACGGACTCAGCCGGCTCCAGGAGGATGAAAGCGACAACCCGGTTAAGGGCGGCAAAGCGGATCCCAACGCACTGGCCCTGCATTTTGACCTGACGGTACCGTTTGCCCGCTACGTGGTGGAGAACGCCGGATACCTGGCGTTCCCGTTCCGCCGCTACCAGATCCAGAAGGTGTGGCGCGGCGAGCGGCCGCAGGAGGGCCGGGCACGAGAGTTCACGCAGGCGGATATCGACGTGGTGGGCGACGGCGAGCTTCCGTTCCGTTACGACGTTGAGATTGCGCTGGTCATCGCCGAGGCCCTCAGCGCCCTGCCCATCCCCGACTTCCGCCTCCGGATCAACAACCGCAAGCTTGCCGAAGGCTTCTACCGCGGCGTCGGCCTCGATGACACCGCAGGCGTGCTGCGCAGCATCGACAAGCTTGAAAAAATCGGTCCCGCAAAGGTGGCCGAACTGCTGAAGACCGAACTGGGCGCTACTGATGACCAGGCCGCGAAGGCGCTGCAGCTTGCAGCCATCCGCACCGAAGACACGTCCTTCGTGGCGCAGGTCCGCGCCCTGGGCGTCAGCAACGAACTCCTGGATGAAGGCCTGGACGAACTGGAGCAGGTCATCGACGCGGCCGTGCAGCGGGCTCCCGGCAAAGTCCTGGCAGACCTCAGCATCGCCCGCGGCCTGGACTACTACACGGGCACCGTGGTGGAAACCGTGCTGGTGGGCCACGAACAGCTCGGGTCAATCTGCTCCGGTGGCCGGTACGACGCCCTGGCGTCCAAGGGCAACCGGAAATTCCCGGGCGTTGGGCTGTCGATCGGCGTCACCCGTCTGGTGTCCCGGATCCTGAGCCAGGAGCTGGCCAAAGCCTCCCGTTCGGTTCCCACCACCGTACTGGTGGCCCTGAACCACGACGACAGCTGGGGCGGTGCCCAGGACGTAGCCGCCCTGCTGCGCAGCCGGGGCATTCCCACCGAAGTGGCGGCCAAGGCCGAGAAGTTCGGCAAGCAGATCAAATTCGCGGACCGGCGGGGGATCCCGTTCGTCTGGTTCACCGACGAGGACGGAATCCACCAGGTGAAGGACATCCGCACCGGAGAACAGGTGCTGGCGGCCCCCGAAACCTGGATGCCGCCGCTGGAGGACCTGACGGTGCAGGTGGAAACAACCGCTTCCGCAGCAGCCTCCCTATAGCGCGGGAACTTAAAGCTTGGGCTGGTGCCGCCGGACGCGCAGCACCAGCCAGCGCCCTGCCACCCCGGCAGCGAGAACCGCAGCCATGGTCAGGACCGGCGCCGGCGGCAAGGTGAAGGCAAGGACGACGCACCCAAGGAAACCCGCGGCGTTGAGCCAGCGGGGAGCATAGCCTGGATGGGTCGTGAGGGTGAAGGCGGACGCGTTGGCCACTGCGTAGTACATCAGGACGCCGAAGCTTGAGAAGCCCACCACCGTCATCACGTTGGTGGTCAGCAGGAGCAGGATTACGACGGCGGCCACGGCAAGTTCCGCCACGAACGGGACAGTCCGGGCGCCGCCCACCCTTGCCAGCGGACCCGGAAGATCGCGTTCCCGTGCCATGGCCAGCGTGGTGCGCCCCACGCCCGTGATAAGGGCGAGGAGGGCGCCCAGGCACGCGGCGGCAGCGCCCGCCTGCACCAGCGGCGCGGCAGCGGCAAAGCGGGAATCCAATACGGTGTCCAGCAGGGGAGTCCCGGAAGCGGCCAGCCGCTCTCCGAGGTGGGCCAGCAGGAGCACTGCCAGCAGCAGGTAGATCGAGAAAGCCGCCGCCAAGGCCGCCAAAATGGCCCGCGGGATGGTCCGCGCGGGATTCCGGACCTCTTCGCCAAGCGTGGCGATGCGGGCATAACCGGCAAAGGCGAAGAACATCAGGCCGGCGGCAGGGAGGACCCCTGCCGCTCCGCCCGACTGCGTGCCGGTTGTCTCCGCGGCAGGGTGCGGGCCCAGGACTGCGGCGATGGCAACGAACACCAGCGTTGCAAGGACCATGCACAGCAGGATCCGTGTCAGCAGGGCGGTCCGGGTGATGCCGAGCAGGTTGACGCCGGTGAGCGCCACGACGGCGGCCACAGCAACCGGGACCGCATAGTCCCGGGCCACGTAGCTGCCGAATGTCAACGCCATGGCCGCGCAGGACGCCGTCTTGCCGGTGACGAAACCCCAGCCGGCCAGGAAGCCCGGCCACTCGCCGAGCTGGTTTCGGCCATAGACATAGGTGCCGCCGCTGGTGGGGTACTTGGCGGCGAGGACGGCGGAGGCCACAGCGTTGCAGTACGCCACCACTCCCGCGATGAGAACTGACAGGACCAGGAGATTACCCGCCAGCGCGGCGGCCGGAGCGAAGACCACAAACACGCCCGCGCCCAGCATGGAACCGAGCCCGATCGCCGTGGCATCAAAGGTCCCGAGCCTGCGCTGCAGCTGCTGCGGTTCGCTCATGGGGCGGCATTCCCCTTCCAACGGGTAAACTCGGACGGGATCGTTCCCGCAACGATCATATTGAACTTCCCACTGTTTTCCCGCAGAAAGGCGTGCTGTGCTGCGCACACATGACCTCGGATCCCTTCGTTCCGAGCACATT
>Ga0308169_10000549_pt1 | contig 53891 bp, 48 predicted proteins | sample PhyBR1_2_FD_202139 | JGI IMG/M metagenome (GOLD analysis project Ga0308169, IMG submission 202139) | Phyllosphere microbial communities from UC Gill Tract Community Farm, Albany, California, United States - DLSLSB.R1 | ecosystem: Host-associated > Plants > Phyllosphere > Unclassified | place... | reverse complement strand
TCGCCCAGGACCTCAAGGAACCAGCCCAGGAAGCCATGGAAAACGTCAAGGCCACCGCCACCGACGCCGCCCAAAACGTCAAAACCGAAGGCCAATACGCAGCCGCCGACGTCAAAGACCACGCCACCGACGCCAAAGACCACATCCAAAACACCTAGAACTGCAGTTGTAACCACGCAGGCCGGCACCGCCAACCGCGGAGCCGGCCTGCGTGCTGTTCCTAGCGCTTGCCCTTTTTCCGTGATCCCTTGCCCCGGCCCTTGTCCGGATTCGGGGCGTATCGCTGCGCTACCTTCGGTGCCTTCTTGGCGCCGGTGCCCCGGCGGTCGGGTTTGGGTTCCTTCTTCACCTTGACCGGCTGGGCGGAGGGCTGCCGTGAGCTCTGGGCGGTGCGTCCGCGCACGATGCCGATGAATTCCTCCAGCACCTCATCCGTGGAGTCGGCAGGCCATGCCAGGGCGATTTCGGTTCCGTCGGTGCCGCTTAGCCGGCGGGCCACGGTGTCCTTGACGTTGAGGTGGCGTGCCACCGGCATGGGGAGGATCACCAGGCCGGCCCCCACAGCAACCACCTGGAGCGCGGCCTCCGGTCCGCCCAGCGCGGCCACGTCGAGGAACGATTCCTGCGCCAGGTCGGCCAGAGCCACTTCCTCGAAGACCGAAATTTCGTGGCCCTTCGGCGCCACCACCACCGGCTGTTCCTCGTACAGCGGTATGACGCTGAGCCCTTCGCGCTCGACAGGCAGGCGGACGAAGGCCATCGCCGCCGCGCCGTCACGCAGGGCGCCAAGCTGCGCGTCATCGTCCACCATGAATGCCTCGAGGGGAATATCCGGCATCCGTTCCTCCCAGCGGCGGATCCACTTCCCGGGAGTGACTCCAGCGACGTACGCGATGCGCAGGACCCGCGGCGCTGCTGGATCGGCAGTGTACTGGTCCTCAATGGACCGGGCATCGGGAGCGGGGGTATTGTCGGCGGGCACGTCTTCACAGTACCCGCCGCCCGGATACCCTTGAAGCATGACCTCTGCAAACTCCCAGTCCATGAAGCCGGCCACCGTTGCCAAGAAACTCGGCATCTACCTCCCGGCCACGCCGCAGGAGTTCCAGGATTCAACCATCACCCGCGAGCAGTTCGCCGAGCTCCAGGCCAACCCGCCGGAATGGCTCGCCGAGCTCCGCCGCAACGGCCCGCACCCCCGCCCGGTCGTGGCGCAGAAGCTCAACGTCTCGATCAGCGGCCTGACCCGGGGCGGAGTGGAGGAAGCCCTCACGACGGCGGAGATCACCGCGCTGCTGCAGGCTCCGCCGCAGTGGCTGGTCACCGAGCGCGCCACGCACGCCGCGGTGCGCGCCGAAGCCCAGCGGGTCAAGGAAGAGGCAGCGAAGAAGCAGGCCAAGAAGGACCGCGCGCAGGCGAAGTAGCCCTCAGTCCTGGTGGATCTGGATGTAGTTGCCGCAGCCGTCGTCGAACACTGCGCTGGTCCCGAATGGATCCGTGGTGGGGGGAATCTTGAAACTGACCCCCGCTGCCACCAGCCGGTCGTATTCGGCCTGCACGTCGGGAACCCCGAAAACGATCGCGGGAAGCCCTGCCTCGCGCACCGCGTTCATGTAGCTGGCACCGATCGGGTTGTCGCTCGGCTCGAGGAGAAGGCCAACGGAACTGTCATCGGAACCGGGGTCCTTGATGATGTAGAGGTTGTGCTCGGGCATGGCCATCAAAGTGTCGAAGCCAAGCGTCCCGGTGTAGAAGGCGTGCGCCGCTGCGGGGTCCTGGACATGGATACTGCACATTTTCAGTCGCATGACCTCACGCTACTCACTTCCTGAGGGTTTGCAGCGCAGTTGACCAGGAAATGAGCTGCCCGAACAGCGGTTGCAGTGCCTGCTCGGCGCCATCGGAGGGCGTGAAGGTGGTGTAGTCGCGGAAGTCGGTGGCGAACGGGAGCGCCACCTGAGCCCGCACGTCCGCCATTTGGAGCTCACCGGCGATCAGCCGCAGGTTTTCCACCGCGCGGACACCACCGGCGCTGCCGTAGCTGACGAAGGCCACTGCCTTGTTGTTCCATTCAGCGTAGATGTAATCCAGTGCGTTCTTCAGGGCGCCGGGAACGGAATGGTTGTATTCGGCGGTAACAAAGATGAACCCGTCAAAGCCCTTGACCGCCGCGGCCCACCTTTTCGTGTGGTCCTGCTGGTAGTTTCCCAGCGACGGGGGCATCGGCTCATCCAGCAGCGGCAGGTCAAAATCGGCCACGTCCAATATCTCAAACTCGGCGCCGCCATGTTCCCTCGCACGTTTCAGAACCCACTCGGCAACCTGCATGCTGCGCCGTCCCGGCCGGGTGCTGCCGGCCACCACTGCAATCCTGGTCATTGCCTTCCTCCTTGCCCTGTGGGTGGGGCCCGTTAATAGGGAAATGCAGCGCCAACATCCTTTTATTCCACCCGCCAAGGCGGTTCGGGGCGGTCCAGGCGGCATTGACGGGCCAGCGCGAAGGCGATGCAATGGAAGGACCAGTCCGGGCTTTCCGGCCGGGGCTGCAGCCCTGGAGGTGTGCGATGGCAATGGCGGAATCCCTGTTCCACGGCGCGTGGGTGGTGCTTCTGTTCGGTCCGCTGCTGGTGGCAAGCGTGGCCGGCACGGTGTTCCTTGTCCGACGCCGGGTACTGGCTCCCAAAGGCGGCTCACAGGAGGCTCCGGACCAGGTGTTCTGGGACCTCTTCCTGGGTGCCTGTGTGGCCATCCCGGCCTTATTGATCCCTGCGCTGGTATCGCCGTGGGCCGGCTTGATCCTGGCCGGGGCCGGGGCTGCTGCCGGAATTGCCGCCTACCGCGCAACCCCCAGGCTCCTGGCCCGGCGTGCCGCACGGCGCGAAGAGCGCGAGCAGCACTTCGCCCACCAGGCAGCCCGCGCACGGCATGACGAACTCCTGCTCCGGTGGCGGAGCTATGAGCTGGATCCGGCGTGCAGCATCGACTTCCCGGACCGGACCGATGTCCGACGGCCGGAAACGTCAGCGCTGATCAAAGCCCTGCGGGCCGCGGAGCAGCAGCGGGAGGCCGCGCACCAGGGCTACCCGGACGCCGTCGGAAGCCTGGCCGCGTCCCTGGCGGCCGCCGAACGGGCGGCCGGGATCCCGTCGGCACTGCCTTCGGAGCAGGGTGCCTGACGTTAACTGCTGTGTCGCTGGCGTTGGATGGACCCTGCCGCCGGGCGGTAGCATCCCAGGATGAAGCCTGAGGAAGTACCTGTCCATGACCAGTACGGCCGCCTGCTGGAGGACCGCGGAGTCTGGCGGCAGGCCACCACCCTGGAAGCCGCCGGGGAGCTGACGGCACGCTGGCTTGAAGGCGGCAGTTCGTACCAGCCGGGGCACTTTGCCGCCGCCTACGACGACGAAACGCGGCCTATCGCCAAGGGGCTGGCAGAGCTGAACCGGAAGGGACTCTTCACGAAGGAATCGCAGCCGGGGATCCTTGCCGAAGGGGCAGCGCAGCGGCAGTACGTCACGGGTTTCTGCGGTGCGGCCACGGCGCAGGCACTGCTGGGGCTCTCCACCCGCACCGAACTGGTTGCCGTGGTTCACGCCCCTGGGGAGTCGAGCAGCGCCGCCATTCCGGTGACCCTGGCCGCGACGGAAATCACCACGGTGCTGGGTTCCAGCGAGAACCCGGTGGACGAGGAACAGATCCGTGACTGGGCGGAGGAAACCAATGACGCCCTTGCGCTCCTGCTCGCTGACTCCTGGTATATCGAGGTGTTCGATCCCGTGTGGGGACGCAACCATGTCCTCCTGCCGGCGGTTCTGCAGGCACTGGAAGGGGCGGAGCAGCCTTAGCCGCCCCGCCCCGCCCTCTAAAGTCGTGGACTACAGCTCCACGGTGCCGCTTTCGCCAACGCTCATCCGGCTGTTGGTGACCTTTGACTTCACCCACTGCAACACTGTGGCTGCGGTGCCGCCGGGGCTGGTCCAGTACTCGGCGGTGTCCGAGTCGATGTGCAGCAGGCACACCTCGGGGGTGTCCGGGCCGTCCGGGAACCATGCCTCCACGGCCTGGTTCCACAGCTCGTGGATCTTGGCCCGGTCGGTGACCACCTGGGCAGTTCCGGCAACGGAAACCCACTCCGTGTTCTTGCCAAAGGCGACGTTGACCCGCGGATCAGCCCGGACGTGCGCAACCTGTGACGTGCCGAGCCCGGTGAAGAACCACATGTCGCCGTCGTCCTTTACGTCCTGGACGGCCAGCGGCCGGCTGACGAGGGCGCCTTCTTCATTGATGGTGGTGACCATTCCGATCCTGGAATCGTTGATGATCTCCGTAACCTTGCTGATGCTCTGCGCGTCAGTCATGCCTCACCTCGTTCGTCTGAAGTCGGGGACGCTCCCCGCGGCCAGCCTAATAGTAAGCATGCTTATTTACCAGCCGGCGGCCACCGGGACCTTCGCTACCTCAGCGATGCGTGCGGCGGTGATGCGGCCCATCCGGATGGCACCATCCACGTGCTGGTAGCCCTCCGCCGCGAGGTCGGACGAGGACCAGTAAATCGGGCCCACCGGTGCGTGCTGGTCCTTGCCGTAGCGGTGGAGCCCGCCCAGGTCGTAGCTGGCAGCGTATGCGCCGCGGGTCCATTCCTCCGAGCCCCAGTCGGACTCGTAGTAGACCTCAGGCGTGAGCGCCTCGTCGCCGAGGTAGGCGGCGATGGATTCCAGGATGGCTTTTTTGCGGTCGTCGGCGGACAGCTCGAAGACGGCGTCGGCCTTTTCATCTGAGACGAACCCCACCAGGGTGCCGCGGGCGTCGCCATGGTTGGTGTTGTCGTACACCTCCTGGACCAGGGCGTTCGCGCCGAAGCCGGTACCGGACAGCCCCTTGTCCCGCCAGAAGGGCCGGTCGTAGACAGCGTGGACCTTGATGACCAGGCCCAGCGACTGGTGCTGGTGCATCTGGTGCTGCCGGCGCGGCAACGGCGGGTTGAACGAGACGCGGGAGTAGAGGTTGGGCGGCACCGCCATGATCACGAAGCGCGCGTTGACGGTGGCCCGGTCCGACACAACGGCGACGCGGTGGCCGCCGTCGCCGTCCGCCTCCCAGTTGATGGTGCGTACCGGGCTGTTGAGGACGACGTCCCCGCCCAGCTCCTGCGCCTGCAGCAGCGAAACCTGCTGCATGCCGCCCACCACGCGCCGGTCCAGGATGAAGTCTTCATCCGTCAGGTGGGTGAACGAGCCGGCGGACGCCGCCATCAGGACGGCCTGGAGGGCGGAGAAAGAGTGCGCGGGCTTGGTGAGCATGCCTCCTGCGATGAACAGGCCGATATTCTTGCATGCTTCCTCATTGGCGGAGTTCTGCCGCAGCCAATGGTGGAAGGAAATGGTGTCCAGTTCGCGGGCCTTTGGGTGGGCCCAGGGTTCGGTCGGGCCAACCTCTGCGGCAAGCCCGTCCAGCAGGGCCACCAGGCGGTCCATTTCGACGGCGGTGTCCGCGTCCACGGGGAAGGTGTCGCCGGTGTAGCGCACGGGCGTACCGTCCACGCCGATGTAGATGGACTCGCCATCGCGGTAGCGGGGGTAGGTCTCCAGGTTCAGTTCCTCCAGCAGCTCCAGGAGGGCCGTCTGGTCCGGCGAAACCCACTGGCCGCCGATTTCAAGCATGGCTCCGTCCACCGTGTCCGTCCAGGTGCGGCCGCCCACGCGGTCGCGCGCCTCGAGCACGGCGACGGTAAGGCCGGCCTTCTTCAGTTCGCGGGCGGCGGTCAGTCCGGACGGGCCGGCTCCAACGACAACGACGTCGCGGTTCAGGTTCTGCATGATGTCCTCTCTGCGTCCCTTGGTGACGGGGACCACTAAATGAATGCCATTCATTTAGTAGAACTATAGCTGCTGGCTTCGGGGAGCGGAAGTACCGGATGGAATAATGCTGGAGACCATCAACGAAAGGGCAGCAATGCCGGCAGTATCAGCCGCACAGGGACGCACCACCAGCAACGGCGGAGCGCAAAGGAGGCGGGCGGGCCGGCCGTCGGCAGCAGTGCTGGATAAATCCGGGATCACGGCAGCGGCGCTGGACCTGATTAACCGCAAGGGATACGACGGGCTCACCATGGCCGCCCTGGCCAAGCTGCTCGAGGTGGCACCGTCCGCCCTGTACAACCACGTGGCCTCGAAACAGGACGTGCTGCTCCTGGTGGAGGACCACCTGATGTCCCTGGTGGACGTCTCCGGATTCGGTTCCGGAACCTGGGAGGACGCAGTCCGCGGCTGGGCATGGAGCTACCGTGACGTCTTCGCCGCCCACACCCCGCTGATTCCCGTGATCGCCGTCCTGCCGGTCACGGATGCGCCGCAGACCCTCGCCATGTACGAAACGGTCAGCAAGGGATTTGCCGACGCCGGCTTCCCACAGGAGCGCATTGTTCCCGCCATCGTGGCGCTGGAGTCCTTTATCTTTGGCTCCGCGTACGACGTCACGGCACCGGAGGACATCTTCGACTCCGGGTCCATGGCGGACTCAACTCCCTACTTCACCGCAGCGGTCCGGAGCTCGGCCGCTTCCGCGAACGGCGGCCAGGAGGCCGGCGTGGAGCACGGCCGCCCGGCCGACACTGCCTTTAGCCTGGGACTGGAGGCACTCGTCTCCGGGCTCGGAGCGCTGCGGCCTTAGGTTCTCCGGGCAACGTCGCCGATTGTGGCCACGCCCGGGGGGGGCGCTCCGCCCTCAGCCGATGCGTGAATGTTCGCCGACCAGGTCAGTGATGATTCGCAGGTTCGCGCTGCCGTGCGGGCCTGCGCCCTCGGACCCCGCGAGACCGAGCAGCGCCTTCCACAGCGCCCAGCCGCGGGCCCTGGCCCACATCCGGTCATCCTGGCCAACTGCCCGCCGGAAAGCTTCCCTGCTCCCGCCCGCAAGCATCGTCCAGGCGATGACAAGGTCACACGCCGGGTCGCCAATGCCGGATGTGCCAAAGTCGATGACCGCCGACAGGTGGCCGCCGGCGGCCAGCAGGTTCCCCGCCGCAACGTCGCCGTGGAACCATACCGGCTCCCCGGTCCAGTCCGACCCGAGCGCCGCGTCCCAGACGGATCCCGCCGCCACCGGATCGACCCGTCCTTCAAGCGCGCGCAGGCAGTGCTGCGTCTCGTCGTCGTAATGGGCCGGCGCGGCGCCGCGGAACCAACTGTGCTCCCCAGCGGCCGGCCCGCCCGCCGTATCGCAGGCCTGCAGTGCGAGGAGGAATTCGGCAACCTCAATCGCGAACGCCCGCAGGTCAGCGATCGGTGCCCGGTCCGCGGCACCACCCTCGATCCAGCGGCGGACGGACCACGCGAACGGATACCCCTCGCCGGGACTCCCGACTCCTAGAATCGTGGGAATAGCTACTGGCAGGTGCGGGGCGAGCTGCGGCAGCCATTTACATTCCTTCGCCACCGCTGGAACATAGCCGGACGCTGTGGGCAATCGCACCGCCATGGTCTCCCCCAGGCGGTAGGTCCGGTTGTCCCACCCGTCAAACTCCACTGGCCGAACGGGAAGGCCCGCCCACTGTGGAAACTGGGCAGCGATCAGCCTTTTTACCAATCCGGCGTCTATCCCTGCGCGTCCGTCCTGCACTCTTGCAGCCACCCAACCATAGTCGCCCATCCGCGGCCTGCTTGGAATCGCCGCCGGTCACCGAGGATCAAGGCGCGGCAGTGGACAAAGCTAACTTGTAATACAAGTTGGCTACTTATATCCTAAGGGGGTGGGTGAAGGAGCCCAGTCCCGCCTCTAGGAGAATTTATGAGCACCGTCGACCTGATCCGGCACGTCAAGCTGTCCACCGCCCGCCTTCCCCTCGCCGTCCCCATCAGCGATGCCAAGGTCTTTACCGGCCGGCAGAAGCCCATGACGGAGGTAGTCTTCCTCTTCGCGGAGATCACCACAGAACTCGGCCACTCCGGCATCGGCTTCAGCTACTCCAAGCGGGCCGGCGGACCCGCGCAGTACGCCCACGCCAAAGAGGTGGCCGAAGGCCTGATCGGCGAAGACCCCAACGACATCGCCAGGATCTACACCAAGCTGCTGTGGGCCGGCGCTTCCGTGGGCCGCTCCGGCGTCGCTACCCAGGCCCTCGCCGCCGTCGACATCGCCTTGTATGACCTCAAGGCCAAGCGCGCCGGACTGCCGCTGGCAAAGTTCCTGGGCTCCTACCGCGACTCCGTGCGGACCTACAACACCTCCGGTGGCTTCCTGAATGCTTCCCTGGACGAGGTAAAGGCCCGCGCCACCCAGTCCCTTGAGGAGGGCATCGGCGGCATCAAGATCAAAGTGGGCCTGCCGGACAGCAAAGAGGACCTGCGCCGCGTGGCGGGGATCCGCGACCACATTGGCCCGGACGTTCCACTGATGGTGGACGCCAACCAGCAGTGGGACCGCGCCACGGCCCTGCGCATGGGCCGCCGGTTGGAGGAGTTCGACCTCGTCTGGATCGAAGAGCCCCTCGACGCCTACGACTTCGAAGGCCACGCGCACCTGGCCCAGGTCCTGGACACCCCCATCGCCACCGGCGAGATGCTCGCCTCGGTGGCCGAGCACAAGGGGCTGATCGCCGTCAACGGCTGCGACATCATCCAGCCGGACGCCCCGCGCGTGGGCGGCATCACCCAGTTCCTGCGCCTCGCCGCACTGGCGGACGAGCGCGGACTGGGCCTGGCCCCGCACTTCGCCATGGAAATCCACCTGCACCTCGCGGCCGCCTACCCCCGGGAGCCCTGGGTGGAGCATTTCGACTGGCTGGACCCGCTGTTCAACGAACGCCTCGAAACCAAGGACGGCCGCATGATTGTCCCGGACCGTCCCGGCCTTGGCGTCACGCTGAGCGACCAGGCGCGCGCGTGGACCACCGAGAGCGTGGAGTTCGGCGCCCGACCCTGACGCCGTAACCTTGGAACCATGAGCCGGAACCTCACCGCGGACCTCGCCGCCGACCTTCGCAACCGCATTGTCGACGGCGTGATCCAGCCGGGCGAGAAACTGCCCAGCGAGAATACGCTCATCACCGATTTCGGCGTCAGCAGGACTGTGGTCCGTGCCGCGCTTACCCGGCTGCAGGCCGAGGGGCTGGTGGAAACCGAACGCGGACGCGGCAGCTTCGCCCTCACTCCCCCTGCCGATGGTCCCCCGCCAGTGCCGGGAGGACGTCCGGTGGCCACCACCGAGGACAGGCTGCACCTGCTGGCCTTCCGGATGGGGGTTGAGACTGAAGCCGCGGCGCTGGCCGCGCGGAACCATACGGAGCGGCAGTTGCGCGCGGTCACGGCGGCGCTCGATGACTTCAGCGAAAGTGCGGACCATCCCGCCCACGCCATGAAGTCGGACTTCGAGTTCCACCGGGCCGTGGCCGCGGCGTCAGGCAATCCCTTCTACTCCGACTGCCTGGCCTCGCTGGGGCAGACCATGATCGCCATGCCCCGCACCCGCCTGATGACCGGCGTTGAGCACTACGCCCGGGATCATTTCGACCAGGTGGTGCTGGAGCACCGGGCCATCCGGGACGCGATCGCGGACGGCGACGGGGCCACGGCAGCCGCGGCCATGCGCACCCACCTGGCCAATTCACGACGCCGGTTCAAGGCTTCGGCACGCCCGTCCGGCCTGTAGGAGCCGCCTCCGCAGCAGCGTTCATGGGCTTGTTCGCGTATCCGGAGCTTGTAGCAAAGGTTTTGCGGGCAAGCTCCGTATACACCGGAAACGCAAAAGAGCCCCGGTCCTAAGACCGGGGCTCTTTCCATTGCGTGCGCGAGGGGGGATTTGAACCCCCACGCCCTTTCGGACACTGGCACCTGAAGCCAGCGCGTCTGCCGTTCCGCCACTCGCGCGCAACTTCCTCCACTCGACCGGTTCGGTTTCCCGTTCCGCGCCTCGTAAAAGCAGCGAGATCAAGCATAACGGACACATGCCGCAAATTACCAATTGGCTGCCGGGCGGTCCCCCGCAGCGCGTCCAATGCCGTTCATGACCGGCATAAATACGCGCCCGGGAGGCCCGCTCGGAGCCGCGGAAAACCCTTGCCGGGCATGGCCCGGCGACCCCCGCGCGCGAACTTTCGACGGCGCCCGGCCGTTGTGGATTAAGGTCATTGGCAGGGGTGGCAAGTAGTATCGGATGTAGGAGTGGCCGCTGCCAGCTGTCAGCCCGCACAGCGGTGAACTGTCCTGCAGGTGCTGGTCAGCAACAACTACTGCCCCGGAACCGGGGGGAAAGGAGAAGAACCATGGGTCTGCTTGACAAGGTTGAACGTGGCATTGAAAAGGCCGTCCGCGGTGTCTTCTCCACCGGTTCCAAGGCCCAGGTCGAACCCGTGGAAATCGCCAGCCGGCTTCGCCGCGAAGTGGACCACAAGGCGCTTACCGTCGCAGCCGGGCGCACGCTGGTCCCCAACGTCTTCGACGTCCAGCTCAGCGACGGCGACTTCGCCCGGGCCCAGGAATGGGGCACCCCGCTGGCGGAGGAACTCTGCGACGTGGTCATTAACCACGTCCGCAGCCAGGGCTACACCCTCCAGGGGCCGGTCCGGATTTCCTTCCGCCGGGATTCCGCACTGCGTGCCGGCGACTTCGAGATTGCCTCGTCCACGGAAAAGTCCCAGGCCGGAGCTCCCCAGCCCAGGCCCAACGTCCCGGCAGCCCCCAGCCGGCAGCCAGTCAGGTTGCAGCCTGTCCTGGACATCGACGGGCAGCGCTACTCGCTGAACGCCCCGTCCATCGTCCTGGGCCGGTCATCGGAAGCAGACATCCACATCGATGACACCGGAGTGTCCCGGCGGCACCTGGAAATCAGGACGGCCAATGGGGTCACCAGCGCAGTGGACCTGGGTTCCACCAACGGCAGCTACGTCAACGGCCAGAAGGTTTCCGGAAGCACCGAACTTACCGACGGCTCCACCATCACGATGGGACGGACAAAGATTATCTTCCGCCTGCTTCCTGCCAACCCGGGTGGCCACGCATGAGCGACCTCACCATCACCGCGCTGCGGTTTGGCTTCCTGCTGCTCCTCTGGGTCCTTATCTTCAGCATCGTCTCCGCCATGCGCCGCGATCTCATGGTGGGCCGCAAGGCTGCTGCCGGCGCCCCAACGGCCCGGCAGGTGCGGCGCAATCCCGAGCTGGCCGAGGCCCCGCCACAACCCGTAAAGCAGCAGGCGCGGCAGCTGGTGGTGGTCGAAGGACCGCTCAAGGGCAGGACCCTGCCGCTGGCCGCCAGCCCCATCCTGCTGGGCCGCGCCCAGGAAGCCACGCTGGTGTTGGAGGACGATTACGCCTCCGGCCGCCACGCCAGGCTCTTCCCACAGGGCAGCCGCTGGTTCATCGAGGATCTGGGCTCCACCAACGGAACCTACCTGGGCGACCAGCAACTTACCCGTGCCCTGCCCGTCGAGCCAGGGGTACCTGTAAGAATCGGCAAGACGGTCATTGAATTGAGGCCGTAACCGTGGCCGAGGCTGAAACCCCCGCAACCGGCTCCAGTCCGGCGCAGCGGCCCCTCATCATGCGCTTCGCCGCCCGGTCCGACGTCGGCCGGATCCGTTCCAAGAATGATGATTCGGCTTATGCCGGGCGCCACCTCGCCGTCGTCGCCGACGGCATGGGCGGCCATGCCGGAGGTGACGTTGCCTCCGCTGCAACCGTCCTGGACATGATCCATCTGGACAGCCCTGACTACGGCGACGAAGCCGGGACCATCCTCGCCGACGAGATCCAGACAGCCAACTCCCTGCTCTCCGAGCTGGTGCACATCAATCCGAAACTGGCAGGCATGGGCACCACGGTTACCGCCCTCCTGCTGGCTGACGGCAAGCTGCATTTCGCGCACATCGGCGACTCGCGCGCCTATCGGCTTCGGGACGGCGAATTCAAGCAGGTCAGCGTGGACCACACCTTCGTCCAGCGGCTCATCGATGAAGGCCGGCTCCGGCCCGAAGAAGCGGAAACGCACCCGCACAAGAACGTCCTGATGCGCGTCCTCGGAGACGTGGACGCCAGCCCGGAGCTTGACCTGGATACCCTCGACGCCCGGCCGGGCGACCGCTGGCTGTTGTGCTCCGACGGCCTGAACTACGTCGCCGCGCACGCCGTGGAGCGGACGGTCCGCGAAACCCACAACCTGCACGAATGCGCTGACACCCTGGTCCAGCTGACCCTCGAGGCCGGCTCGCCGGACAACGTCACCGTGGTCATGGTGGACATCGTGGAGGAAACGCCCGACGACGTCAGTACGGCCGCCGTCGAAATCGTTCCTCCCGGGACGGGCACCAAGCCCGCTGCCGCGGCTGATGCCCCGCCGGCCGCCACCGCATCCCCTGCTGTTTCACGTGAAGCCACTGCAGCAAGTGAGGGCAGCCGGACCGGCGATGCCCCGGGTGATGAAGACGATGGTCCGGGCAAGGGCGGGCAGGAAGCCGCCACCGGCGCCACCGGCGACGCGGATCCGGCCAAGGATGCCGGCTCCGCGGAAAGCGGCAGCACTGACCCGCACCTGGGTGAACACCTTTCCGCTGAAGTACTGCGCGAGGAGCTGGCTTCCCGCCCGCATGAACTGGTGGGCGCTGCTGCGGCAGCCGCGGAATCAGGTTCCATCCCCACCGTGGCCGGACGCACCGTGGCACGGCGCGCAGCGACGCTCCTGACCCACAAGGCAGAACCGGCCAGCGACACCGATGATGCCCTGCCGCCGCTGCGCCCGCGCCGCTGGCTGGCCTGGTCAGTGGCTGCCGCTGCGCTGGTTGTGGTGGCTGTTGGCCTGTGGCTTGGCTACGCCTGGACACAAACCCGCTACTACGTGGGGGAATACGATTCCCGCGTGGCCATCTACAACGGGGTCTCCCAGCGGCTGGGGCCCATCCAGCTGTCCTCCCTTGAAGCGGTCACAGATATCCGGATGGACTCGCTGCCGCAGTTCTCGCAGCAGCGGGTGCGCCAAACGGTTCCTGCCAATGACCTTTACGACGCGCAGCGGATCGTCAAAAACCTGGAGCTCACGGGAACCACCTCCCCGGAAGAGGAGTGCCCCAAGCCTTCGGCCTCCCCCACTACGCCCGCCCCGTCTCCCAGCCAGCCCCCCGCCAGTGCCGCGGCACCGCCGCCTGCCCCGGACGCCGCCGCCCCTGCGCCCCAGCCGTCCGCGGCATCCCCCACACCCACCCCCACGATCACCTGCGAGGCGGCCAAATGAGCCAGGCAAGCAACACGCCCAAGCCGCGCCGCAACGTTGAACTGGTGTTGCTGGTGCTGGCCCTTGCCGTCGGCATCGGCGCCAACATGCTGGTGGGTGTGGACCAGGAGAAGGCATTCGACTCGGACTTCTGGTTCCAGTCCAGCCTCCTCGCCGTCGCGGCCCTGGTGTTCCACGGGGTCCTCCGCTTCCGCGCGAAATATGCGGATCCGGTAATACTTCCCATTGTGGTGGCTCTTAACGGCCTGGGCCTGGCCATGATCCACCGCCTCGACGCCCCCGGCGAGGACACCGGAAACAACCAGCTCCGGTGGACGCTGATCGCCATGGCGGTGGCCATGGCCGTGGTGTTCTTCCTGAAGGACCACCGCATCCTGCGCCGCTTCACGTTCATCTCCCTTGCGGCCAGCGCGCTGCTGCTGATCCTGCCGCTCGTCCCGGGCATCAGCGCAGGCGAGATCCTCGGCGCACGCGTGTGGATCCGGCTGGGCCCCATGACCTTCCAGCCGGGTGAAGTCGCCAAAATAACGCTGGCAATATTCTTCGCCGGGTACCTTTCCTCCAACCGGGACCTCATCCTGCTCGCGGGGCGGAAAATCGGCCCCCTGCAGTTCCCACGGTTCAAGGACATGGGCCCGATGATCACCGCATGGCTGGTGAGCATCGGCGTGCTGATCTTCCAGCGTGACCTCGGCTCGTCCGTCCTGTTCTTTGGCCTGTTCATCGTCATGATCTACGTGGCCACCAGCAGGATCAGCTGGGTGGTGATCGGCCTTGCCCTGCTTCTTGGCGGCGGGTTCGTGGCCGCACAGGTGTTCTCCCACGTCCAACAGCGGGTCTACGGCTGGCTCAACGCCTTCTCCCCGGACGTCTACGAGAACGGCAGCCGCCAGGTCATCGAAGGACTGTTCGGCATGGCAAACGGCGGACTTGTAGGCACCGGTCTCGGGCAGGGCAGGCCTGATCTTGTCCCCTTTGCCAACAGTGACATGATCATCGCCTCCCTGGGCGAGGAACTGGGCCTGATCGGACTGTTCGCCGTCGTCCTGTTTTACCTGTTGCTGTTCACCCGCGGATTCCGCGCCGCCCTCGGCACCCGTGACGCCTTCGGAAAGATGCTGGCCTGCGGTCTCTCCTTCGCCATTGCCCTGCAGTGCTTTGTGGTGATCGGCGGCGTCACCCGGCTCATTCCGCTGACGGGCCTGACCACGCCGTTCCTTGCCGCCGGCGGATCATCCCTTTTGGCCAACTGGATCATCGTGGGTTTGCTCCTGTTGATCTCCCATGCAGCCCGCGGCCCGGTGGACACCACACCGCTGCCACCGGCCGGGGCAGCAGCGGCAAACGGCATTGACACTCCAACCGAGGCGGTGAAGCAGGCATGAACCAGGCAATCAGGCACTCCTGGGTGGCGGCGGTGGCCATGTTCGCGCTGCTGTTCGGCGCCATCAGCTTCGTCCAGGTTGTGGGCGCGGATGATCTGAAGACCAACCCCCTGAACCAGCGCGCCATCCTGCAGAACTACTGCAACGACCGCGGCGCGATCATTGTCGGCGGAACCCCGGTGGCGGAGTCGGCGGAAACCAATTCGGAGACCTGCAAGTTCCAGCGCACCTACCCCCAGCCCGAGCTCTATGCCGGGATCACCGGGTACTTTTCCAAGAACTACGGTGCCACCGGCCTGGAACAGGCAATGGGCGCGGAACTGGCCGGAAACTCCGACCAGCTCTTCCTTGACCGGGTGGGCCAGCTCTTCCTTGGCAACCAGCCCAAGGGAGCGTCGGTGGAACTGACCATCGACCCCCAGATCCAGCAGCTCGCGTACAGCCTCATCCCGGACGGCCAGCGCGGCTCGATCGTGGTCACCAACCCCAAGACCGGCGCAATTTTGGCCATGGCATCCAAGCCGTCCTACAACCCGAACCTCGCTGCCACGCAGGACGCCGCCGCCGAAAGCGCCAACATGAACGAACTGGTGAAGGTCCCGGGCATCAACCTGAACCAGAACGTCAGCGGCCCCACCGGCGAGCTCCTCGCCCCGGGGTCGGTCTTCAAGCTCGTGGACACGGCCGCGGCCCTGGCTTCGGGGAAGTACAACAAGGACAGCGTCCTGCCCAACCCCGCAGAGATGCCTTTTGACGGCATCCAGTACAAACTTCCCAACTACGCCGGCGGGAACTGCTACACCAAGGACACGGCAGGGTTCGCCTTCGCCCTGCAGCAGTCCTGCAACACCCCGTTCGCCAGCATCGCCTTGGACCTTGGCCGGGACGCCATCGCCGCCCAGTACAAGAAGTTCGGGTTCGGTGAGGACGTCGGGGGCCAGCTGAAGCTCGGCCACGCCCAGGGAAACGGCTTTCCGGACAACCTGGATGCACCCGGCCTGGCCCAGTCCGCCATCGGCCAAAAGGATGTCCGCGTGACACCGCTTCAGGTGAACATGATGACGAATGCCATCGCCAACGGTGGCGTCCAGATGGCGCCCAGCCTCGTCAAGACACTGCGGGCCCCGGACCTGCGGGTCATTGATGAACCACAGCCGGCTCAGCTCAGGACATCCACCAGCCCGGAGATCGCCAAGCAGATCACCGAGTGGATGACCAGCGTGGTCACTGACGGCATTGCCAAGGGTGCGGCGGTTCCCGGCGTGCAGGTCGCGGGCAAGACCGGCACCGCCGAACTCGGCAACGGAACCAACAACTCATGGTTCACCGGGTTCGCGCCCGCTGACAACCCCAAGGTCAGCGTCACGATCGTGGTGGAAGGCGTAGACATCTACGCGGGAGCAAAGCTGACCAGTCCTAATGCGAAGAAGATTTTTGAGGCGGTGTTGAATAAGTGAGGCCTACAACGGGAATCACCCTCGGCGGCAGATTCCAGCTGACCACGCGGATCGCGATTGGTGGCATGGGGGAAGTCTGGAAAGCCAAAGACCTCGTCCTGGGCCGCATCGTCGCCATCAAGGTGCTGAAGGAGGAGTACACCGGGGACCCCGGGTTCCTCCAGCGCTTCCGTGCGGAGGCCCGCCACACCGCCCTGCTGAACCACGTGGGCATCGCCAACGTCTTCGACTATGGCGAAGAGGAAGGTTCCGCCTACCTGGTCATGGAACTGGTCCCGGGCCAGCCGCTGAGCAGCATCATCGAGCACGAACAGGTGCTGTCGCCGGACCGTACACTCTCGATCATCGCGCAGACCGCCCGCGCGCTTGCTGTCGCGCACGCCCAGGGCCTGGTCCACCGTGACGTCAAGCCAGGCAACCTCCTCATCACTCCCGATGGCAGGGTCAAGGTAACGGACTTCGGCATCGCCCGCCTGGCCGACCAGGTTCCGCTCACCCAGACCGGCCAGGTCATGGGAACGGCCCAGTACCTTTCACCGGAACAGGCCACCGGGCAGACCGCCACCGGCTCCTCGGATATCTACTCACTGGGCGTGATCGGCTACGAGTGCCTCAGCGGGCACCGGCCCTTCTCGGGTGAGTCCCAGATCGCCATTGCCCTGGCACAGGTCAATGACGCCCCGCCGCCCCTTCCGGACACGCTGCCCTCCCCGGTGCGGGCGCTCCTGATGTCCATGCTCGCCAAGGACCCCAAAGAACGGCCTGCCAACGCCATCAAGCTTGCCGAAGCCGCGGAGGCCATCCGCAACGGCGATATCAGCGCCGCGCGTGCCGCGGTGCCCGGGATGCTCCTGTTCGACGCCGCCACCGGCCCCATCACTGCCCCCGTTGACACAGCCACCGCGCCAACCGGTGTCATCGGCGCGCAGCACGATTCCGCCCCGACTGCCACCTCTGCCTTGCCGGTGCTGGGAGCCGGCGCCGTGGGTGCGGCGGCAGGCATGGCTGCCGGTGGCGCAGGCGCGGCTGATGCAAATGTCCCGCAGGGGCCCCTTGCCCGCGCGAATGCCCTTGCGGCCGAGCGGAACTGGGACCAGCAGGAGGAGGAAACCTACGACGACGCACCCTCCGACGAGCCCCGGCGGAAGGGCCGCAGCCCCTGGACCTGGCCCCTGGTGGCGCTGATCCTGTTGCTTCTGTTCGCGCTGGCAGGTTTCCTGCTGAACCAGATGGGCCTCTTCTCGCCGTCCGGCAATCCCACGTCCGGAACCACTACGAGCAGCGTGCCCTCCGCGTCGCCCTCGCCCACCCGGACAACACCGTCCGCAACGCCAACGCAGACGCAGAGTACGCCCGCGCCTACACAGGAAACCGCACCGCAAACGGTGAATATTATCCCCGAAGCGTATCTGGGCAAGCCCTACCGAACTGCCCAGTCAGAGCTCTCTGCCCTCAACCTCGATGTCAGCGTCCAGCCACAGGTTGATCCCACGGCCACGCCTGGCACCGTCATTGGGTTGTCCCGGACCGGACGTGTCGAAGTTGGAACCCCTGTGGTGATTACCTATGCGGTGGCGCCGCAGACTTCTGCTCCACCTGCCCCCACCACCACCACGGCCCCCAAGCCGACGCCCACCACATCGTCTCCGGTGGCCGGCCCTACGCCAATTTCACCCCTGCCAACCTGTGCGGCCGGGCAGACGCCCGGAACGCCCCCAACCTGCACCCCATAACCGCCGGGACCACCAGTGAATGAGTCACCACGCACACCGCTGCACCGGGAGAACAGCCTCCCGGTGGACAACCGGCGCGTCCTGAGCGGCCGGTACGAGCTGGGCAGCCTCATCGGGCGCGGCGGCATGGCGGATGTGTACAGGGGAACGGACACGCGCCTGGGCAGGACGGTCGCCATCAAACTGCTCCGGCCGGACATGGCCAGGGACCCGCAGTTCCAGGCCAGGTTCAAGCGTGAAGCGCAGGCGGTGGCCGCCCTTAACCATCCCTCCATCGTGGCCATCTTCGATACGGGGGAACACCTGGTCCACGACGGCTCCGCGGAGGACGTGCGGGTGCCCTACATCGTGATGGAATACGTCGAGGGCAAGACGCTGCGCGACCTCATCCGCGCCAAGGACATCACCATCGACCAGGCCATCGACTATTGCCTGGGCGTTCTGGGGGCCCTCGAGTACAGCCACAAGGCCGGAATCGTGCACCGGGACATCAAACCCGCCAACGTCATGTACTGCCAGGGCAGCAATTCCGTGAAGGTGATGGACTTCGGGATTGCCCGCGCCATCGCCGACTCCTCCGCCACCATGACCCAGACCCAGGCAGTGGTGGGAACAGCACAGTACCTGTCCCCGGAACAGGCCCGCGGTGAAACCGTCGATGCCCGCAGCGACCTCTACTCAGCCGCCTGCCTGCTCTACGAAATGCTGACGGCGCGGCCACCCTTCGTCGGGGACAGCCCGGTGTCAGTGGCCTACCAGCATGTCAGGGAAATCCCGGAGCCCGCCAGCAGCCTTAATTCTCAGGTGTCGCCGGCGCTGGACAGCGTACTGGCCAAGGCGCTGCAAAAGAACCGGGATGACAGGTTCCAGGATGCCGCAGCGTTCCGCCGTGCCCTCAGGGCGGCGAAGGCCGGTGTCCCCGTACCCGCGGTGGCGGCCTCCGAGGCGCCCACCGATCCGAACGACCACGTCCCCCCGGTATCACCGCCCACCGAGGCGTTCGCCGCGACCGGCGCGGGCTTCCTGGATGACGCACCCACCGGGCGCCTGGCGTCCACCAGTCTCTTCCACGACGACGGCGGCCCGGCCGTTCCGCTGGAACCTGCGGATGAACACGTCAAGGGTGGCTATGGGACAGACGCGTACGGGACGGCCGGCCCGCTCCCGCTCGGCTTCCCCCCGGAACGTGAGCGGACAAGCGGCCAGAAGTCCCGGCGTCGTGCATGGATCGCCACCCTGGTGATCTTTACCCTGCTGGTGCTGGCTGGCGGCGGCCTGTGGCTGTACCAGACTGTGAACCGTCCCGCACCGGCCCCGCCCAAGGTGCAGATCCCGGCGGTGGCCTCCATGACGGAGACGGCGGCGCTGCAGGAACTGTACAACGCCGGGCTTCGGCCCAGGATCGCCCGCTCGGCGAATGACACGGTGCCCAAGGGAACGGCCATCGGGACCGATCCGGCAGCAGGTGGTTCATTGGACCCCGGCGCCGAGGTGATCCTCAAGGTCTCCGACGGCCCCAGTTCCGTGAAGATCCCGGACAGCCTGCCCGGCAAGACAGAGGCCGCTGCCAGGGATATCCTGCGCCAGGCCGGTCTGGTCGGCGCGCCCTCGACCACCACCGCCAACAGCGCCACCGTGCCGGCGGGGATCGTCATCACCTCCACTCCGGCGCCGGGGCAGAGCGTTGCGGTTGGCACCAGCGTGGAACTCATTGTTTCCACCGGCAAGGTGGCGGTCCCGGAACTGCGCGGGCTGACGCGGGAGGAGGCCGAAGCTGCGCTGAAGGAGCTCAGCCTGGTCCCGGCGGTCACAGAAGTGGAAAACTCCCAGGTGGAGCCCGGCAGGGTGACGGATCAGAGCGACCCGGTCAACGCCGCGGTGGAGCAGGGCAAAACGGTGGCCATCGTTGTGGCCAAGGCTCCGCCGCCCCCGCCGTCCCCCACAGCAACGCCGACGCCGACAACCACCCCGACGCCGAAGCCCACCAAGAAGGAGTGATGGCGCTGGGCCGCCGGGCCCTTGGGCTCCGCCCGGCTGCCTCAGAAACTAGTGCTGGATCAGGGGGCTCAGTTTCGCCGCCCTTGCGGCGGCGCCCTTCATGCCCAACGACTCAAGCCAGTTGCCCAGCATCTGGTACCCGCCCTCGGTGAGGACGGATTCCGGGTGGAACTGTACGCCGCACAGCGGGGCAGTGCGGTGCTGCAGTCCCATGACCACGCCGGAAGCAGTCTGCGCCGTGACCTCAAGTTCCTCGGGAATGGACTCCCGGACAGCCGCCAGCGAGTGGTATCGGGTGGCCGTGATGGGGGAGGGGAGGCCGGTGAAGACGCTGGTGCCGATGTGCTCCACCTGGGAGGTCTTGCCGTGCATCAGCTCGGGGGCGTGCGTGACCTTGCCTCCGAACGCCTCCGCCAGCGCTTGGTGGCCCAGGCACACCCCGAACATGGGAACGCTGTTTTCACCGCACCACTTAATCAGTTCGATGCAGATGCCGGCTTCAGCAGGGTTCCCGGGGCCGGGAGAAATCAGGACACCGTCGCGGGTGCTGGCAAGTTCTATCGCCTCGGCCAGCGTGACGTCGTCATTGCGGACGACGGTGGTTTCGGCGCCGAGTTCCTGGAGGTAGCCCACCAGGGTGTAGACGAAGCTGTCGTAGTTATCCACTACGAGGATCTTGGTTGTGGTCATGGCTGGTCTGTGGAACCAATCGTCGAGTCGGTGAATTGGGTGAAGTGGGACATCCATGGGAACAGGAACTGGACCATCAATACCAGGGCAATGAAGATCAGTGCCAACGAGATGATGATCCTGAGCCAGAGCGGTCCAGGAAGGTGGCGGAAGATCCAGGCGTACACGGTCAGCTCCTTCCGGTCGCTGCTGCAACCTGCGCCGCGATCTCGGCCGGCGGGCCTGCTGAGGCAGGACGCCAGCTGTCCAGCAGGGCGTAGGCGATGATGCGTTCTTCCGCCCCAAAGCGGGGGTTGCAGCTGGTCATGGTCAGGTAGCTTTCGGTGGGCGTGGCGCCCGGCTGTGTCGGGACCGGTTCCAGGACATCGGTGCGGGAAGGCATCACGATCTGGTTGTTCCGGAACACGTAGACATAGAAGCCGTCCTTGGTCTGGACGTAGATCTTGTCGCCCGGCACCAACGTATGGATGTTGTCCAGCACAGCGCCGTGCGTCTGGCGGTGGCCGGCGACGGCAAAGTTGCCCACGGCCCCCGGCATCGCCGTGTTGGTGTAGTGCCCCAGGCCCAGGGTGTCCAGAACGTCCTGGCTGGTGCCCTGGACGATCGGCCGTGTGTAGGTGGGTCCGAACCGGGGGATGTACATGATCCCGATTGTTCCGGCATGGCCGGGGGCGGTTCCGACGACGGGCTTGCCGAAATCCTCGCCGGCGGCAGGGGGCGCTGCGGGAGCTGTCGCAGCGGGTGCAGGAGCGGCCTTGCCGAGGTCCTGGGCGAATTCCTTGATGACCTGGCTCTGCTTGGCGTCGGATTCCACATTGGTCCACCAGAGTTGCCAGGCCACAAACAGCAGCAGGATCACGCCGGCGGTAATGAGGAGCTCGCCCAGCACCTGGATAGTGCCGCGCAGCAGGGCACGACGGGGGGCAGGCGCAGTGGCGGGCCCCGCCTTCTCCTGCAATACCACGCGTCCCCCTCCGGGCGTTCGCCCTGGGCACCGGGTGCCCATCAACTGCGGCTAGAATTGGCTGCTAGTAAGAATCCAGATTTGACCAAGATCGCGCAGACCGCTGGAAATTTCCTTCTTGCAGGATACCAAGCCCGGGACGCCGAGCTTGCCCAGTCCGCCAAGGAGAGCCAGTGCCCGAGTCAAAGCCTCGCAAGAAGACTGCCAGCACCGACAAGCCGGCTGCGGCGCAGACCTATAAGCCCAATCCCGTCTGGTTCAAGCCGGTCATGTTTGGCCTCATGATTATTGGGCTCCTCTGGATCATCACTTTTTATATCAGTGAAGGACGGTTCCCGGTTCAGGCCTGGCAGTCCTGGAACATCGTGGCCGGCTTCGGGATCGCCATTATCGGGTTCCTGATGACCACACGCTGGCGCTCCTAGCACCGCGGAAACGCTGTTCTGAGGAGAACCCACTGACTCCCGAAACCGCCGGAGTGATCATCGGCGAGGACGGCCTGGCCCGGCCCGCCTGGGCTGCCGCGGATCCGCTGATGCGGAGCTATTACGACCACGAATGGGGCCTGCCGGTTACTGATGAGCAGGGACTGTACGAGCGGATCTGCCTGGAAGGTTTCCAGGCGGGTCTTTCCTGGGCCACTATCCTGCGGAAACGGCCGGCATTCCGGGCGGCCTTCGCCGGTTTCGATCCCGACGCCGTTGTGCGGTTCACCGATGATGACGTGGAGCGCCTGATGCTCGATCCCGGCATCATCCGCAACCGCCTGAAAATAGTTGCCACCATACGGAACGCCAGGGCCACGCTGGAACTACGGAACGACGGCGGCCTGGTGGACTTCGTCTGGGGCTTCCGTCCGGCCAGTACGCCACGGCCACAGGTGGTCACGGAGATCCCGACGCAGTCGGCGGAGTCCATCGCTCTGTCCAAGGCGCTGCGCAAACGCGGTTTCTCCTTCGTGGGTCCCACCACCATGTTCGCCCTGATGGAGGCGGTGGGCATCGTGGATACCCACCTGGTGGGAAGCCATCGCCGCGGATCCTCGGGAATTTGGCGGGACTAAGCGCCGGCCCGCCGGTTATCCCCAACTGTTGGGAAGGTTATCCACAGTGTGGATAAGGATTCGGGGATAACAGCGGCCAGCACCCTGCATTGCCGGGTCAAGGCTAGTTCGCTTAAACCGGCCGTACAGATGCGGTTATTAACAGTGTGGAATACCTGTGGATAACAGAGGCCGCTGCCGTGGATACCGGCCTTGGCTGTGGAAGAGGAGCTACGGGCGGTCCCGCCTGACCGGGTGGTGGCTGGTAATGGACACCCTGTTGAAGGCATTCATCGTCACGGCGAGCCAGCTCACCGCGGAGAACTCTTCTGCCGTCAGGCACTCCCGTGCCAGCGCTTCTGCATGGTCCCGGGCCTGCTGCTCCGGGAGTTCGGTGATGCTTTCCACCAGTGCCAGGGCCGCCCTCTCCTTTTCGGTGAACAAGGCTGTTTCCCGCCATGCGGGGAGGACCGCCAGCCGCTGCGGACTTTCCCCGGCCTCGCCGGCCCGGCGCACGTGGAGGTCCAGGCAGAAGGCGCAGCCATTGATTTGGGAGATGCGGACGTTCAGCAGTTCCAGCAGGTTGCGCCCGATACCGGCGTTTTCCGCAGCTTCCTGCACTTTAAGTCCCAGACCGCTGATGGCCTTCCACAGATCAGGGTGCTGTTTGTCCAGGTAAAGGTGCTCGGTGACGCTCACGGGTGTCCCTGTCGGTAGGAGGCTTGGCAGAAAACCATCATAGGCAGGAGTAAGCCCGGGGCACGGGTCGTTATCCACTTACCAACATCGCGATACCCACAAGTTATCCACAACTGTGGGTAACCCCGTGGAAATCCCCCGGCCTGCGGGCCTTTCGGCTTACTCCTGTGGCGATTTCGCGCGGATGAACTACAGGTGTGTCACTTATTAACAGTGTTCATAAGGCTGTCGATAACCGTGCCAGTACTGCGGAAAGTAGCGCCCTGAAGCGGTCTGAGGTCGTACTTTTCCACATGGTGGGCTGGGGCGCGGTGCTTATCCACTTACACACACCAATATCCCCACAGGTTATCCACAGCTGTGGAGAAAACGAGCGGCAATCCACCTCCAGGTCCGTCTGGGGCCGGAACGGCGGCAATCGGCTGCTGAACTACAGCTGTGTAAGTTACGCACAATGTGGATAACCACTGTGGAAAACAAAGCTGCCCCCGGCACCAGGGGCGCCGGGGGCAGTTTCGGAGAGGGAGTCAGCCGCTACAAGGTCACCCTCAGCCAGCTCAGGGCGATCAGCAGCACAACCACGCCGGCCAGGCCCAGGCCCTGAACAAGGCCCCGACGACGTCCGCGAGGTGCGTAGGCCAGGACGGCAGCGCAGAGTCCGCCGGTGACGAGGCCGCCAAGGTGTGCCTGCCACGCGATATGGGGGATCAGGAAGCCGATGACGCCGTTGATGGCGATCAGGATCCATAGTTGCCGGGTATCACCGCCGCGCTGCCGTTGAACCAGCAGCATGGCACCGAAGAGGCCGAAGATTGCGCCCGATGCTCCTACCAGCCCGACGAGGCCCTGTCCGGGCACGAGCAGCGGGTTGAGCAGCAGGTATCCCACCGACCCGCCGACGGCGGAGATGAGATACACCGCGAGGAACCGGGCGCGGCCCAGCACAGGCTCCAGGGCCTGGCCGAAAATCCACAGCGTGTACATGTTCAGCAGGATGTGCAGCACCGAGTCCGGGGAATGCAGAAAGGCCGAGGTGAGCATGCGCCACGGCTCAAAGGCACCGTACTGGGGTGCAGTGAAGATGTTGTTGTAGGCGAACTGCTTGTAAACCCACTGATCGGGGATCAGCATTTGCAGCGCGTAGACAACCACGCAGGCCGCGATGATCCCGTACGTCACCAATGGTCTGCCGGTGGCAACGGCGCCGCCATAGACGGTCCGTACCCCCGGCGTCGTACCTTTTGTTTCGTTGACACAGTCAACGCATTGGAATCCGACGGCGGCCGCCCGCTGGCAGTCCGGGCACGCCGGGCGTCCGCAGCGCTGGCAGCGCACGTAGGACGGCCGGTCCGGATGCCGTGGGCAGACCGGGACCTGGGCGGACGGCTCGGCCGACGGAATTCCGTAGCTCATGGAGGAGCGTTACAGCTGTTCGATGTCGATGCTGTTGATGGTGACGTCCTCGACCGGGCGGTCGCCCATGCCGGTGCGGACACCCTCGATCGCGTCAACGACCTTCCGGGACTCTTCATCAGCAACTTCACCGAAGATGGTGTGCTTGCCCTGGAGCCAGTCCGTGGGGACGGTGGTGATGAAGAACTGTGAACCGTTGGTGCCCTTGCCCATCTGGATGCCGGCGTTGGCCATGGCGAGCTTGTAAGGCTGGTTGAAGTTCAGTTCGGGGTGGATCTCATCGTCGAAGCGGTAGCCGGGGCCGCCGGTTCCGCGGCCCAGCGGGTCGCCCGCCTGGATCATGAAGTCCTTGATAATGCGGTGGAAGATGGTTCCGTCGTAAAGCGGCGTGCCGGTCTTGTCCTCGCCGGTTTCCGGGTGCGTCCACGCCTGCTCGCCGGTGGCAAGCCCCGTGAAGTTCTTGACCGTCTTGGGCGCGTGGTTGCCGAAGAGGTTAACCACGATGTCGCCGAGGCTCGTGTGGATGGTTGCTTTTGCAGTTGCGATGGCAGTCATAGGCTCCATTCTCCCATGCCTGTTATGGCTGGCCACGGCTGCGGGCGCAGTTCCGCGCTGGGTGAAATCCCCCTAAAATCCGCAGAGTGAATAGCCCGTGATGATCTGGGCACGTAGGCTAACGACAGAACCGTCACATTAATCGGGAGGTAGTTGTGAAGAAATCGGATCGTATTGCCCGTGACCTTGAGCAGTCGGTCACCAGTGCGGTGGAAAACGCCAAGGATTGGGCGGCCCCCCGGGTGGAAGCTGCCGTCGACTGGGCGGTTCCCCGCCTCCAGCACAGCCTGGACACTGCATCTCCGAAGATCCAGGAGGGCTTGAAGACTGCCGCCCACAGCCTGGCTGACGGTGTTGCCACCGTAACCCCCCGGATCCAGGACGGCCTGGCCCAGCTGGCTCCCCGGATCAACGACGTGGTGGACAACGCCTCGCCGAGGCTTCACGACGCCCTGGACAAAGCCACGCCCGTTGTCCTGAACGCCCGTGACCGCGTTGTCGTGGAGTACCTGCCCAAGTTGTCGGACCAAATCGGCGTGGCCTCGGGCGCAGTACACCGCACGCTGGAAAACACCCCGGCACGGGTGGATGCCGTCGCGCAGAAGCTGGGCGACGTTGGACTCATCCATGCCCTCCAGGAACAGGCACAGGCAACCGGCACGCAGCTGAAGGCAGCCGCAGCAGGGGCCAGCCGTGCCGTGGACGCGCAGCTGGCACAGCCGGAGAAGCCGAAAAAGCGTGGGTGGCTGGTCTTCGGTGTGATTGCCGCTGCGGTGGCCGCCGGCGTAGCCGCCTGGAAGGCCTCCAAGCCGGTTGAGGATCCCTGGAAGACCCCATCACCGGTCACCCCGACTCCTGCCCCCGTTCCGGCAACCACCGTCAGCGACGTCAAGGACAGCACTGCTGACGCCGCCGATCAAAGTGCCGCCGCTGCCGGTCCTGCCGCAGGTGCAGCCGCCCCGACGGCCGCGGATAAAGCGGAAGCCGTGAAGGATTCTTCCGCCGAGGCCGCGGAGAAGGCCAAGCACGTGGCGGACGACTCCGCGGAAGGTGCAGACACTGCCGCCAAGGATGACAAGGGCACCAGCCAGGCCTAGGTTTGCATCGGCACAGCCACAGGAAGGGCCCCGCTTTACCGCGGGGCCCTTTTTTGTGCCCTGTGCTGCCGCGGGCAGCACCCGGCCCTGATGCTAGATTTGAAGTGATGCCAGCCAACCAATCCTCCGGGGATACCGTGAATGACGCCGCCGCCGCACAGCTCCGCGTGTCCATTGTGATCCCCGCGTATAACGAGGAGAGCGTAATCCGGCAGTGCCTGATAGCTGCCATCTACCAGTCCGTTCCGGCACACGAAATCATTGTGGTGGACAACCTCTCCAAGGACCGGACCGCTGACATCGTCCGCCAGATGCAGTTGGAGTACCCCGAAAGCCCCATCATTCTCCTGAGCCAGGACCGGGAGCAGGGATTGATCCCCACCCGCAACTTCGGCCTGGACAGCGCCACCGGGGACGTCCTGGGCCGCATCGACGCGGACTCGATCGTGGAACCGGACTGGGTGGAACAGGTGCAGAAGGCATTCGCGGATCCGGCCGTCCAGGCTGCCACCGGTCCGGTCGTTTACTACGACATGCCGATGCGCCGTTTTGGCCTCAAGGCGGACGACAAGATGCGCCAGCTCATGCTGAAGCTGGCCAAGCACCAGTACCATTTTCTTTTTGGTTCCAACATGGCCCTGCGTGCCTCCGCCTGGGAAATCATCCGCTCAGAGACCTGCCGGGACGAAAAGGACGAGATGCACGAGGACATCGATCTGTCCCTGCACCTGGCCGAACACGAACTTCCCGTGCGCTACTGGCCCCAGATGGTGTCCGGTATGTCGGCACGGCGGCTGGAGGATTCCCCCCGGGACTACCGCTACTACGTGACCCGCTTTGACCGGACCTATAAGGCCCACAACGTCCGGAAGATGGCGCTCAAGGCGCCCATGGTGGTGTTCTTCTCGGTGTACTTCCCTGCCAAGCTCCTTCGGGCCATTCATACCGTCAATACGGCGCAGCCCGTCCGCCGCGGTGGCCAGTAGGCCCGTCCACCCCAGGCAGTCCGGACGAGCTAGTCCGTCCCCAGCTCCGCGAGCCTTTCCGACGGCGGTTCCTCCCCGGGCGGGAGCCTCCGGCTTCCGGTCCGCCCGCGCCTGTTTCTCTGGCCCAGGACCACGACGGCGAGCCCAGCCAGGATGAGGCCGAGTCCCGCGTAGATCCCGGCCGGCAGGGTCTCGTGCAGGAACACGGCAGCCAGCAGTGCCGCCCCGGGGATTTCCAGCAGGATGATCATGGACACGATCAGGGGGCTCATGGTGGCCAGCAGGTGGTTGAACGCGGTGTGTCCCACCAGTTGTGCGCACACAGTGATCGCCGCGATGCCCAGCCACCCGGCGGGCTCGAACCCGGCCAGAGGCTGGCCGGCAACAAGGGCCAGCAGGGCCACCAGGGCGGCGCACATCCCGTAACACAGGGTGGTGTAGGTTCCCGTGGTCATGCTTTGCCGCGCCTTTCCACCGGCGAGCGTGTACAGCCCCGCCAGTGCACCGCCGGCCACGGCCAGCAGGTCCCCCGTAAGGGCCTGCGGCGAGGTTCCCATGTCGAAACCGGTGATCGCCACTACGCCGCCGAAAGCGATCCCCAGCCCGGCAAGGACCTGCCAACGGTGGCGGGTCCCCCGGATGAGCTGGAAAACGGCGATCCAGGCCGACTGCAGGCAGACCAACGCCGTGGCTGCTGCCACGGAGGTAAGTTGCAGGGACGTGATGAAACAGGCGAAGTGCAGGGCAAGCGCGACGGCGGCCAGCAGCGACCAACGGAATTCCCGGCTCGTGATCCTGCGGAATTGGGCCGGCTCCCGGACCACGGTGGGAGAGGCCATGACCGCGGCGCCGATGGCGTTTCGCCAGAAGGCGATGGCCAGGGCGCTGACACTGGTGGCACCAAGAGTGGCCGCGATCAGGGGCCCGGATGATGCGACGCCCAGGACCCCCAGGGCCGCGAAGAAGAAGTTCAATCCACACCCCTGGTACTGATCGCCGGCGGAAGAGGCAAACGAAAAGTCCCGGCCAGCACTGGTGCTGACCGGGACTTTCTCATGGTGGAGGCACGGGGACTCGAACCCCGAACCCCCTGCTTGCAAAGCAGGTGCGCTACCAATTGCGCCATGCCCCCATAAGAAGCAACCCGTCCATCATACCCTGAAACCAAGGAGCCTTTGACCGGCTCCCGGCGCGGGCCTCCGGGCTAGTCCACCTTGTCGGTTGACTTGCTCCAGACTGTCTTCCGGGCTTCGGATTCCTGTGCTTTGCGGTAGACCAGGACGCTTGCGATTGCCGCTGCCAATACAAGCAACTTCTTCACATGCTCCCCGTTCCGATCCGGTGCCGGTGGAAACCGGACCAAACCTCCGTTTGAAACCTGCACAGGTTCCGTGGGCGTACCAGGACTTGAACCTGGGACCTCTTCGTTATCAGCGAAGCGCTCTAACCGCCTGAGCTATACGCCCCGATCCCTCATCGGGCCGAGACATGACTTTACAGCACACCCCGGCCCGATCTCAAATCGGGCATTTCCACCGGCCAGCTGCCGGCGGAAACGGCGTCCTAATCGTCAGTGAGGGTAACCCCTATACCGCCCACAAGGGTGGCAGAGATGTTGTAGAGGACAGCGGACAGCATGGACAGGGCAGTCAGCAGGACCACGTTGACCACGGCAATGATGGTGGCGAAGGAGGCCACCTGTCCCAGCGAGGCCACCTTCTTCAGTTCGAAGCCGCCGCTTTCAGAACCGGCAAGCGTTCCGAGCAGGCTGTCCACCTGGTCGAAGATGCCGGTCAGGTCGAGGACGGTCCACAGAACGATGGCAGCCACCACAGTGACGATGCCCAGGGCGACCGAGAGCAGGAATGCCATCTTCAGGACGGACCACGGGTCCACCTTGCTGATCAGCAGCCGGGCACGGCGGACTTTGGCTTTGGGTGCGGGCTTCACCAGCCCGGGACCCCCCTGGCTGGAGCCCTGCACAGGACGCTGGCCCGCCGGAGCGGGGCGCCCCGGCTGGCCGGGCTGGCCCTGGAGAGGCCGCTGGCCGGGCTGCGCCGGCCGGTCGCCCTGCTGCGGACGCTGGCCCGGAACAGCAGGACGCTGGCCCGGCGCGCCGGCAGGAGCTGCCGGGCGCTGCTGCGGACGTACGGGGGCGTTCACGCGGGGTGCCGCTGAAGGCCGGCTCCCGTCGGGAACAGTACTGTTCGGCTTGGGAAATGAGTCGGAATTACTCACTCGTTACCTCCGTGTTGTCTTCGTTCGGCTCAGCGTCGCCCGAGGCGTCCTCTGACTCAACGGCCGGTGATTCTTCTGCCAATGCTGGCACGGCGGATTCCCCAGCGGTCCCGCCATCTTCAGCCAACGTTACGTCATCGCCGTCGGATTCCTCGTCCTCGAGACCGCGTTCGCTGTTGCGCGCCACCTCGATGATCCGGTCATTCCTGTCCGGCTTGGCGAAGATGACGCCCATGGTGTCACGGCCCTTCGCCGGTACTCCGGCGACAGAGGAGCGGACAACCTTGCCGCCCTCCATGACCACCAGGACTTCGTCCTCTTCCTGGACGATGAGGGCACCCACAAGATGGCCGCGCTCCTCCTGGTACTTGCCCACCTTGATGCCAAGCCCGCCACGGCCCTGCAGGCGGTACTCCTCCACCGCGGTGCGCTTGGCGTACCCGCCCCCGGTCACGATGAACACGAACGATCCGTCCGTAACCACGTCAGCGGCCAGCAGTTCGTCGTCCTCGCGGAACTTCATGCCGGTGACACCGGATGTGGCCCGGCCCATGGGGCGCAGGGCGTCATCGGTGGCCGTGAAGCGGATCGACTGGCCCTTGCGGGACACCAGGAAGAGGTCGTCGGTTTCGGAGACGAGCTGGGCGGAGACCAGTTCATCGCCGTCGCGCAGGTTGATGGCAATCACGCCGGCGGAGCGGTTGGTGTCGTAGTCCTCCAGCCGGGTCTTCTTCACCAGTCCCCTCTTGGTGGCCAGCACCAGGTACGGGGCCTGCTGGTAGTCCCTCAGGTCCAGGACCTGGGCGATGTGCTCATCGGGCTGGAATGCCAGCAGGTTGGCCACGTGCTGTCCCTTGGCGTCGCGGCCTGCCTCCATCAGCTCGTAGGCCTTGGCACGGTAGACGCGCCCCAGGTTGGTGAAGAACAACAGCCAGTGGTGGGTGGTGGTCACGAAGAAGTGCTCCACCACGTCGTCGCCGCGCAGCTGGGCACCCTTGATGCCCTTGCCGCCGCGCTGCTGTGACCGGTAGTTGTCGCTCCGGGTCCGCTTGACGTAGCCGCCGCGGGTGATGGTGACCACCATCTCCTCTTCGGGGATGAGGTCCTCCATGGACATGTCGCCGTCGTAGCCCATGAGGATCCGGGTGCGCCGGTCGTCGCCGTGCTTCTCCACGATCTCGCCCAGCTCCGAGCTGATGATTCCGCGCTGGCGTTCCTCGGAGGCAAGGATTTCCTTGTACTCGGTGATCAGGGCTTCGAGTTCTGCATGCTTTTCCTGGATCCGCTGGCGTTCCAGCGCGGCCAGGCGGCGCAGCTGCATGTCGAGGATGGCCCGTGCCTGGATCTCGTCGATGTCCAGGAGTTCCATGAGCCCGTCGCGCGCGGCTTCGGTGGTGCTGGAAGCCCGGATGAGGGCGATGACCTCGTCCAGCATGTCCAGTGCCTTCAGGAGGGCCCGCAGGATGTGGGCTTCTTCCTCGGCCTTGCGCAGGCGGTACCGGGTGCGGCGCGCGATGACGTCCATCTGGTGCGTCACCCAGTGACGGATGAACGCGTCCAGGCTCAGCGTCCGGGGCACGCCGTCCACGATGGCGAGCATGTTCGCCGAGAAATTGCTCTGCAGTTCCGTGTGCTTGTAAAGGTTGTTCAGCACCACCTTCGGCACGGCGTCCCGCTTGAGAACGATGACCAGGCGCTGGCCGGTGCGTCCGGACGTTTCGTCGCGGAGGTCGGCGATGCCCTGGATCTTGCCGTCCTTGACCAACTCGGCGATTTTGATGGCCAGGTTGTCCGGGTTGGCCTGGTACGGAAGCTCGGTGACCACCAGGCAGGTGCGGCCCTGCAGTTCCTCCACGGCAACCACCGCGCGCATGGTGACGGAACCGCGGCCTGTCCGGTAGGCATCCTCGATGCCCTTGTGGCCCAGGATGGTGGCACCGGTGGGGAAATCGGGTCCTTTGATCCGTACCAGCAGTTCCTCGAGCAGTTCCTCGCGGCTGGCTCCCGGGTTGGCCAGGTACCACTGGACGCCGTCGGCCACTTCCCGCAGGTTGTGCGGCGGGATGTTGGTGGCCATGCCAACGGCGATGCCGGAGGAGCCGTTGACCAGCAGGTTGGGGAACCGGGACGGCAGGATGGTGGGTTCCTGGTTCTTGCCGTCGTAGTTGTCCTGGAAGTCGACTGTTTCCTCGTCGATGTCCCGGACCATTTCCATGGCCAGGGGGGCCATCTTGGTTTCGGTGTAACGGGGCGCCGCTGCGCCGTCGTTGCCCGGCGAACCGAAGTTACCCTGGCCGAGCGCCAGGGGGTAGCGCATGGTCCAGTCCTGGATCAGGCGCACCAGGGCGTCGTAGATCGCGGTGTCGCCGTGCGGGTGGTACTGGCCCATGACCTCGCCCACCACGCGGGCGCACTTGTTGAAGGAACGGTCCGGGCGGTAGCCGCCGTCGAACATCGCGTACAGCACCCGGCGGTGGACGGGCTTGAGGCCGTCGCGGACGTCGGGGAGGGCACGGCCGACGATGACGGCCATGGCGTAATCCAGGTAGGAGCGCTGCATTTCCGTCTGCAGGTCCACCTGTTCAACGCGGTCGACCAGCACGTCGCCCTCAAGAACGGTGTCCGGAGTTCCTTCCTCAGGAGCGGAATTCTCGGGTGTTTCGTCGCTCATTCTTTATTTTCCGTTTCAGGTATATGTCTGGTTCCGAATACTTTGGAGCGGGTCCTTAGATGTCCAGGAACCTGACGTCCTTGGCGTTCTGCTGGATGAAGTTGCGGCGTGACTCAACGTCCTCGCCCATCAGGACGGAGAAGATCTGGTCGGCGGCAAGGGCGTCGTCCATGGTGACCTGCAGCAGGGTGCGGCGGTCCGGATCCATGGTGGTGTCCCACAGTTCCGTGTAGTCCATTTCGCCCAGGCCCTTGTAGCGCTGGATGCCGTTGTCCTTCGGGATGCGGCGGCCGGCAGCCTGCCCTGCAACCAGCTTGGCATCGCGTTCGCGGTCGCTGTACACGTAGTCGTGCGGCGCATTCGACCACTTGATGCGGTACAGCGGCGGCTGCGCGAGGTACACGTAGCCGTTTTCGATGAGCGGCCGCATGTAGCGGAACAGCAGGGTCATCAGCAGCGTGGTGATGTGCTGGCCGTCGACGTCGGCGTCTGCCATGAGGACGATCTTGTGGTACCGCAGCTTGGCCAGGTCAAAGTCCTCGCCGATGCCGGTACCGAAGGCCGTGATCATGGACTGGACTTCCGCGTTCCCCAAGGCCTTGTCCAGGCGGGCGCGCTCCACGTTCAGGATCTTTCCGCGCAGGGGCAGGATGGCCTGTGTCTCCGGGTTGCGGCCGCGCTTGGCGGAACCACCGGCGGAGTCACCCTCCACGATGTAGACCTCGCACTTTTCCGGGTTCTTGGAGGAGCAGTCGGAAAGTTTGCCGGGCATGCCGAAGGACTCAAGGGGGCTCTTGCGCCGGGCGTTGTCGCGGGCCTTGCGCGCCGCCATCCTGGCCTGCGCGGCGGAGATTGCCTTACGGATCACGTCACGGGCGGGCCCCGGGTTGCGCTCCAGCCAGTCGCCCAGACCGTCAGTGACCACCCGCTGGACAAAGCCCTTCACTTCGGAGTTGCCCAGTTTGGTCTTGGTCTGGCCCTCGAACTGGGGCTCGGCGAGCTTGACGGAGATGACGGCTGTAAGGCCCTCGCGGATGTCGTCGCCCGTAAGGTTGTCGTCCTTCTCCTTGATGATGCCTTTTTCCCGGGCGTACCTGTTGATGAGGGACGTCAGGGCGGCCCGGAAACCCTCTTCGTGGGTGCCGCCTTCATGGGTGTTGATGGTGTTGGCGTAGGTGTGCACGCTTTCGGAGTAGGCGCTGGTCCACTGCATGGCCATTTCCAGCGCGATGCTGCGCTCCGTGTCCTCGGTTTCGAAGGCGATGACGTCCTCGTGGACCACTTCCACCTTCTTGCCCGAGTTGAGGTGCTTGACGTAGTCCAGCAGGCCTTCGTCGTACTGGTAGACCACGGTGCGGTGCTCGGCGCTGACTTCGCCCTCAGTGCTAAGGTCGTCGAGGTCCAGGTCGCCGTCGTTGTTGCCCGTGTCTGCCTCACGCTCGTCCGTCAGCGTGATGCGCAGGCCCTTGTTCAGGAATGCCATCTGCTGGAAACGGGCGCGCAGCGTTTCGAAGTCGAATTCGGTGCTTTCGAAGATCGCCGGATCCGGGTAGAAGGTCTGGCTGGTGCCGGTGGCATCCGTCTCTTCGCCCTTGACCAGGCTTCCCTGTGGCTTGCCGCCGTCGGCGAATGACATCCGCCAGACGTGGCCCTGCCGGCGCACTTCCGTGTCCACGCGGCTGGACAAGGCGTTGACCACCGAAATACCCACACCGTGGAGACCGCCGGAAACGGCGTAACCGCCGCCGCCGAACTTGCCTCCGGCGTGCAGGATGGTCATGACCACTTCGACCGTGGGCTTGTGCTCGGTGGGGTGCATGTCCACCGGAATGCCGCGGCCGTCGTCCACCACTTTGACGCCGCCGTCGGCCTGCAGGACTACTTCGATGTGGCTGCAGTAGCCCGCCAGTGCCTCGTCAACAGAGTTGTCCACCACTTCGTAGACCAGGTGGTGGAGACCGCGCGGGCCAGTGGAACCGATGTACATGCCGGGGCGCTTGCGGACGGCTTCGAGGCCTTCAAGGACAGTGATGTCGCTGGCGCCGTATTCACGGGGGGTGACAGCCTCAGTGGGGGTATCAGGGGTGGGGCCATCCTCGACTGCGTTTTCTGCTGCCAGAATATCTGTATTGTCGTTAGCCACAGGCGCTGTCGACTCCTCTGTTCTCGATGGTGGCCGGCCGGTTCCTCTTCCCAGGGAAAAGCCACCCGCCAACAGGCACAAACTTATGGCGCCGGTGACTTGCTGACGGTCGGTGGTCCACACTCCGTGCGGGAAACGCGCGGAGAACGGACCCAGTCAACGTCTCACCCGCGCCCAGTTATCTGTGTCAATTCTACCGCGAACAGCTCCAGAACCCCGCATTCCAGGCCCGTGCGGAGCAGCGAACATGGCTGTGCGAGGCTCTTGGCCCGGCCTAGGGCGGCTTCGCGGTGGGCCCTCCGGGTGCCTATACACGCTCCGGGGCTTTCAGCGCTCTACACGCCGCTCGGCCGATTTTCAAGAGCCGGCGTCCCGGCTATCCGTACGTGTCACGTGGACCGCGGCCGTTGACGCTGCGTCCGCCCTTGCGCCAGCTTGGTGCTGACGGACCCAAAACCTGGATGCTGGTTACCACTCCGTCACCCAGTTCACGCCGGAATTTCTCCAGCAGGCTGGTGCTCAAAAGCCGCAGTTGGGTGGCCCAGGCCGTGGAATCGCACCGGACGTGCAGGGTGGTGTCGGTGAAACTTTCGGGCGTGCAGTGGGCGGAGATTTCCGGCCCCACCAGCGTTGCCCACTCGGCCATGACGGAGCCCACCGCCACCGGCGACGTCCAGCCCCGTTCCGCCACGAGCCGGCCGACGACTTTTCCCAGGCCCAGCGGATCGCGGCCGGTGGCATGGAACTGGCTAAAGCCGCGGGTGTCACGGATGCTGCCCCTGGTCTTTTGCGAACCGGGCCGCGCCACTTTCCGGCGCACTTCGCCGCGCGCGGCGGCCGCCTCGCGCATGCGGTTAAGCGCGGCCTGCGGGGCATCGATGTGGTCGGGCTCGCGGCCGGGCTGAAGCCCGCCGCCCTGCTCACTGCTCATCGATACCTCCCGGGATGACCTTCACCCGCCGCCCGGACAGTTCCTCCGGAATATCGGCGTCGACGGCGGCGGTCACCAGGACCTGTTCCGCGCCGGAGACTATTGCCGCCAGTTTACGCCTGCGCTGGACGTCCAGTTCGGCAAAGACATCATCCAGGATGAGGATGGGTGCCGACCCCCCGGTCCGGGCGTCGTCGAGCATGACGTAGTAGGAGGCCAGCCGGAGGGAGAGGCACATAGACCAGGTTTCCCCGTGGGACGCATAACCTTTCGCGGGCGCCTGGCCCAGCGCCAGTTCCAGCTCATCACGGTGCGGGCCTACGAGGGATATGCCCCGTTCCAGCTCCTTTTTCCGGGATTCGGCGAACGCCTTGACGTAGCGGTCCGTGAGTTGGTCCACCGACAACAGGCGCAGGTCATCCTCAACGGCTGAAGCACCGCCATCCGCGGTGAGCTGCCCTGGTCCGGCGGGGAGGCCGTCGTCGTCCATCTGGTTCTGGAGGGTTGACCGGTAGGTGGCGTCAGCCGGCTTGGACGCGTCGGTGAGCTGCGCGTACGCCCGGGCAAGGTGCGGACGGAGCCGTTCCACCAGTTCCAGCCGGGCATGCAGCAGCTCAGCCCCGGCGCGCGCCATGTGCTGGTCCCATACGTCCAGGGTCGACTCGTGCGCTGCGGTGAAACGTCCCGAGCGTGCCGATTTCAGCAAGGCGTTGCGCTGCTTGAGTACGCGGTCGTAGTCGCTGCGGGTGGCGGCATGGTGCGGGATGAGGCTCGCCAGCAGCTCGTCCAGGAACCGGCGGCGGTTGGAGGGGTCACCCTTGACCAGGGCCAGGTCCTCGGGGGCGAAGAGGACAGTCTGGCAGATGCCCAGGAGGTCCCGTGCGCGCACGGGGTTGCTGCGGTTGATGCGGCCACGGTTGGCCCTGCCCGCGTTGATTTCCAGCTCCAGGACCGTTGTTTGGCTGCCGCGGACCACCCGGGCCCGGACCAGTGCCCGTTCCGTGCCGAACCGCAGCAACGGGGCGTCGGAACTGACCCGGTGCGAACTGAGGGTGGCCAGGTAGCCGATCGCTTCCATCAGGTTGGTCTTGCCGATGCCGTTGGATCCCACCAAGACGGTCACTCCAGGGCCCAGCGGGAGGTCCACCTGGGCGTAGCTGCGGAAGTCGGTCAGTGAGAGGTGTTCCAGATACACGTGGTTGTCGGCAATTCTGGGGACGCTACAGGTCCCCGCTGGTACTACTTGGCGGGACGGGTTGCATGGCCACCGAACTGGTGGCGCAGCGCGGACACCATCTTCATGGCCGGCGAGGTGTCTTCGCGCGAGGCGAAACGCGCGAAGAGCGCCGCCGTGATCGCCGGCGCCGGAACGGCGTTGGCGATTGCTTCCTCCACGGTCCACCGGCCCTCGCCGGAATCCTCCACATAGTCATCGATCGATGCGAGCCCCGGGTCCTCGTCGAGCGCCTTGACCATCAGGTCCAGCAGCCATGAGCGCACGACGGTGCCTTTTTGCCAGGCCCGGAACGTGCCCGGAAGATCGGTGACGATCTCTTTGGCGGCGAGCAGTTCGTACCCTTCGGCGTATGCCTGCATCAGCCCGTATTCGATGCCGTTGTGCACCATCTTGGCGTAGTGGCCGGCACCAATGCCGCCCACATGGACGAAGCTGTCGGCCCTATCGCCTTCGGGACGGAGCGCGTCAAAGACCGGCAGGGCACGTTCGATGTCCGCGGCGTCACCGCCAGCCATCAGGCCATAGCCATTCTCCAAGCCCCACACACCGCCGGATACGCCACAATCGGCGAAACGGATGCCCTTGGCAGCCAGGAGTTCACCGTGCTTCTGGTCTTCCGTGAACCGTGAGTTGCCGCCGTCGATCACCAGGTCACCCGGCTCCAGCTTGTCGCTGAGCTCAGTGATGACGGCATCGGTGATGTCACCGGAGGGAACCATCACCCAGACGATCCTGGGTGTCGGAACAGCGGCGATCAATTCCTCAACGGTGGCGGCATCCGTGACGTCGGGATTGCGGTCGTAGCCGGTAACCTCCACGCCGCCCTTGCGCAGGCGCTCACGCATGTTGAATCCCATTTTGCCGAGGCCGATCAATCCAATGTGCATGGTGGAACTCTTTTCTGCGCTAGTGGGGACTAGTTGGGAAGTCGGACCGGCATGACGAGGTAACGGTAGTCATCCTGGTCCTCGCCGTCAGCGTCCGCCTGGGCGGTGATCATGGCGGGTTTCGGGGCCGTGGTGAACGAGAAGCGGACGAATTTGGTCTCGATGACGCTCAGGCCCTCGATCAGGTAATGCGGGTTGAATGCCACCGTGATGTCATCACCTGACAGCTGGGCTTCAAGCTCCTCCGACGCCTGGGCGTCCTCTCCGGTGCCGGCGTCCAGGTTCAGCAGGCCGTTGGTGAAGGCGAGCCGGACAGGGGTGTTGCGTTCGGCCACGAGGGACACGCGGCGCACCGCCTCCACCAGTTCCTGGGTCTGGACGGTGGCGTGGATGGGGGTGGACTCGGGGAAGAGTGAGCGGATCTTCGGGTAGTCGCCGTCCACCAAGAGTGACGTGGTGGTGCGGCCGCCGCTTTCGAAGCCGATGAGGCGGCTGTCGTCGTCCGCAAGGGCCAGGTTGATGTCCCCGCTGTTGCCCAGGGTCTTGGCTACTTCGTTGAGGGTCTTTGCCTTAACCAGGGCGCTGGTGGAGACGCCCGGGGTAACCGGCTTCCACGGCACTTCGCGCATGGCGAGCCGGTAGCGGTCCGTGGCCAGCAGGGTGATCAGGTCGTCCTCGATCTCCATCCGGACACCGGTGAGGATGGGGAGCGTGTCATCCTTGCTTGCCGCGATGATGACCTGGGAAACAGCCTGGGCGAAGGCGTCGCCGGGAACGGTTCCGCTGATGGCGGGCAGTGCAGGAAGCGGAGGATATTCGGCCTCCGGCATGGTGGCCAGGTGGAAGCTGCTTCGGCGGCACGTGAGGGTGACTTTGTTGCCGTCGGTTTCGACGTCCACGGGTGCAGAAGGCAGGCTGCGGCAAATGTCTGCCAGGAGGCGCCCGGAAACCAGGATGGTTCCCTCGTCCCTGATGTCCGCTGCGATGTTCAGCCGCGCCGATGTTTCGTAGTCGAAGCTCGAGAGGCTGACGGTACCGGCTTCAGCTTTCAACAGGAGGCCGGAGAGTACTGGTACTGGCGGCCGCGGAGACAACGAGCGGGCTGTCCAGGTGACGGCTTCTGCCAGGACGTCCCGATCGACTCTGAACTTCACGGAAGGGTGCCGCCTTTCATTACTGCTGCCTTGTAGACTCGGGAATTTCGTGCGGAAACTCCGGAAGAAGTTGGACCCACCCGGGTTGGTGCATGGTCCGTTGAGTTCGAAACCACACGAAAACCCAGGGATGGGAGCGCTGCTGACAGCTTAGCCGGAAGATCCGGGATTAACCCATCCCCGGACCCGGCCCCATCCCTCCGGGGGCCGGCAGGCCCCGTCGCCAGCGAGTGCGGATCGATCTTGTTGTTTGAGGGATTTCAATTTTTTGGGATTCGTAGTGTTAATAACTGCTGTGGAAACTGTGGATAACCCTCTCCTGTCCCACGGATCCGCGGTTAAGCCCTGTTCATGGAGTGTGCGTTACCTGGGTTTTAAACAGGGTGTGGATGGGGACAACGCAAAAGCGGGTTTTGGACGATCCACAGACGGCTTAAGGGTTTTAAGCCCATTAACCGCGCTTGTCCCCTTAACTATCCACAGGCTTATCCACATGCCCCTGTTAATAAGGTATAGAGTGCGCGGCGCAATGTGGATTCAGGAGTCCCGCTGCTGCTGCTTGATCCGGTTTGTCAGTTCGGTCACCTGGTTGTAGATCACACGGCGCTCGGCCATCAGCTCACGGATCTTCCGGTCCGCGTGGATGACGGTGGTGTGGTCCCGGCCGCCGAGTTCCTGCCCGATCTTGGGCAAGGACATGTCGGTCAGTTCCCGGCAGAGGTACATGGCGATCTGGCGGGCGGTCACCAGGGTCCGGGTACGGGACTTGCTGCAGAGCTCCTCCATGCTGAGCTTGAAGTAGTCAGCCGTCTGCTGGAGGATCTGGGCGGACGTGATTTCCTGGGCGCCGTCGTCGGTGATGAGGTCCTTGAGGACCATCTCGGCCAAGGCAACGTCCACGGGCTGCCGGTTGAGGCTGGCGAATGCCGTGACGCGGATCAGCGCGCCTTCAAGTTCGCGGATGTTGCTGGAGATTTTCGACGCGATGTACTCCAGGGCGTCATCCGGTGCCGAGAGTCCCTCGCTGAGCGCCTTCTTACGGAGGATCGCGATGCGGGTTTCGAGTTCCGGCGGCTGGATGTCCGTGAGCAGGCCCCACTCGAAGCGCGACTTCATCCGGTCTTCAAATCCTGCCAGCAGCTTTGGCGGCTGGTCCGAGGTGATGACCACCTGCTTGTTGTTGTTGTGCAGCGAATTGAATGTGTGGAAGAACTCCTCCAGCGTCCGGTCTTTGCCGGCCAGGAACTGGATGTCATCGATCAGCAGGACGTCAACGTTGCGGTAAGTGGTCTTGAAGCTGGCGCCTTCATCGTCGCGGATCGAGTTGATGAAGTCGTTGGTGAATTCCTCGGAATTGACGTAGCGGACGCGGATCCCGCTGTACAGCCGTCGTGCGTAGTGGCCGATCGCGTGCAGGAGGTGGGTCTTGCCCAGTCCCGAGTCGCCGTAGATGAACAGCGGGTTGTAGGCCTTTGCCGGAGCCTCGGCCACAGCGACGGCGGCGGCGTGGGCAAAACGGTTTGATGAGCCGATGACGAAGGTGTCGAAAACGTATTTGGGGTTCAACCGGCCAAATTCGTGCGATGTGCTGGGCAGCATGGGCTGCGGCTTCTGCTCGATCAGTTGGTCCGGCGCGTAGGCCGGCTCGACAACGGGCTCGGGCTCTTCGTGGATGGGAACCAGATCGGTGTCGACGTCGATCGCACACCTGATGTCCTCGGAAAAGACGTTGTGCAGGGCATCGTCCAAGGCATCCTTCACCTGGGTCTGCAGCACTTCCCGGGTGAGCTCATTGGGGACAGCCACAAGGAGCGTGGATCCGATGAGGCCCTGGGCCTGGGCGAGGATGACAAAGCCCCGCTGACGGGGCGATACGCGGTGATCTTGTTCCAGCAGGCTGACAACCCGGCGCCAGGAACTTCCGACAGTATTGGCGTGGTTGGCTTCGTCTACTGTCATCAATCGGTTCCCTCAAAACTTGCTATGCCTGCATTGCCTGGCAGCCCAAGTCCGGGACCAGGGTGCTGGCCCAACTTAATCCACAGGGTTATGCACAGTCCGTGGATAATCGGCTACTGGGACACTCTAGGGGATCAAAAGCCTAGAAGATAGCTGGCCTGTTGGCTGTGGATAATTACACCGTTGTGGTTCTGAAACCGCCCCTGTGAGCCACTTCATCCACAGCCTGTTGGGGATACTTAGGCACAGGTGGGGACAGCCGCGGAAGGGCCATCCGGTTTGACTCGGGGCAGCAAATTGCCCTAACGTTGTGAAGTCCTTTGTGTCCGCTTTTTGGCCCCATCTGAACTCTCCAGGCGCAGTGTGCCTGGGCAGCCGGGGGAAGCGTGCATATACAAAACTTAGCGTCGGCCAGTTCTTCCCCATTACTGATCGGGTGGGCGCACCTTTGATCCACTGGAGTAACTAACGTGAGCAAGCGGACTTTTCAGCCGAATAACCGCCGTCGAGCCAAGAAGCACGGCTTCCGCCTTCGTATGCGTACCCGTGCCGGCCGTGCCATCCTGGCAGCCCGTCGTGGCAAGGGCCGCACCGAACTGTCGGCCTAAATAACTGGCTTGTCGGTAGACATCCCTTTGCGAGTTTAAGGTGCTGGCCGCCCGCAACCGCCTGAGGACCTCAACCGATTTTTCAACAACTGTACGTTCCGGTGTCCGCAATGGGCGCCGGAACGTAGTGTTATATGCGGCAGTCATTGCTGCCGACGAACCCAGCCGGATCGGGTTCATTGTTTCCAAGAGTGTCGGGAACGCCGTGGTCAGGAACCTCGTTAAGAGGAGACTGAGAGAAGCAGGTGCTGCCTCGCTGCGCGAGCACGGCACGGGACTGGCCATCGTGGTGCGGGCGCTTCCTGCGTCAGCGTCCGCCAGCTGGGATCAACTGCTGTCGGACTATAACGCTGCACTGGAATCTACGCTGAGCCGGCTGGCCAGCCGCACCTCACGGGTGGCGGCCAATGGTTCGGCCGGTACAACACAGGAGGGGACAACGCGTGCCTAACGCCACCGCCGTCGTCGCCCGTTTCCGTTATGTACCTGCCGCCGTCGGAAGGTTCCTCTGGAACCTGCCCCGCAACATCCTCATTCTCCTGCTGATGGCCTACCGCAAGGTGGTTTCGCCCTTGTACGGCCAGGTCTGCAGGTTTTTCCCTTCATGCTCGGCCTATGCCCTTGAAGCAGTGACCGTCCATGGGGCCGTCAAGGGAAGCTGGCTCGCGCTCCGGCGCCTTGCCCGCTGCCACCCATGGAATGCCGGCGGAGTGGACCATGTCCCCGCCGGCCGCCGGGAATGGCCCGCGGGCCAAACCCCCACAATTGTTGTGCTGAACAATCCGGACCGGTACCTGGTTGCTCGGACTGATGAAGAAGGCCGCAGTGCGGCCTGACGAATAGGGATAAGTATGGACATCTTTGGGACAATAATCGCCCCGTTCAAGTGGCTGGTGTCGTTCATCATGGTGGCGTTCCACGATGGGCTTAGCAGCATTGGCATGCCTGCCGCGAACGGCTGGACTTGGACGCTGGCCATCATCGGGCTGGTGCTGGTGATCCGTGCCGCCCTGATCCCGGTGTTCGTCAAGCAGATCAAGGCCCAGCGCGGCATGCAGCTGCTGCAGCCGGACCTGAAAAAGCTGCAGGAAAAATACAAGGGCAAGACAGACCAGCTGTCCCGCCAGGCCATGGCCCAGGAACAGATGGCCATGTACAAGAAGCACGGCACCAACCCGTTCTCGGCCTGCCTGCCCATGCTGATCCAGATGCCGTTCTTCTTCGCCCTGTTCCAGGTGCTGTCCGGTATTTCCCAAGCCAAGGACCAAGGCGCCGGCATTGGTGCCATGAGCCATGAGCAGGTTGTGGAATTCGACGCGTCCAGCATCTTCGGCGCCCCGCTGTCCGCGGCCCTGCTGCACGGCGGCGCCGGCAACGTCGCCGTCGTCGTGCTGTCCATCGTGATGATCCTGGCTATGACGGCCTCGCAGTTCATCACCCAGAAGCAGATCATGGCTAAGAACATGTCCGAAGAGGCCATGGCCAGCCCATTCATGCGCCAGCAGAAGATGATGCTGTACATCCTTCCCCTCGTCTTCGGTGTGGGCGGCATCAACTTCCCCATCGGCGTCCTGATCTACTGGACCACCACCAACCTCTGGACCATGGGCCAGCAGTTCTTCGTCATCCGCCGCATGCCGACGCCGGGATCCCCCGCAGCAAAGGCCCTTGCCGAACGCCGTGCTGCCAAGGGACTGCCGGCACTGTCCGTGCTCAGCGGCAAACGGGATGACGCAGCCGACGCCGCCGCGGCTGCCGCAGTTGAGATCAAGGCACAGCGCGTCCAGCCCCAGCGCAAGAACAGGAAGAAGAAGTAATGTCAGCCGAGAGCACCGAACACGCCTTTTCTGAAGAGCTCGAAGACCAGGACGCGCCCGTGAACCAGGATGCTTCCCCCGCCGCCAAGGCTTCCGCCGCCAGCCGCCTCGAGGAAGAGGGCGATGTGGCCGCTGATTACCTGGAGGAGCTGCTGGACATTGCCGACATCGACGGCGATATCGACATCGAGGTCCGCAACGGCCGGACCTACATCTCCATCGTTGCCGAGGAAGAAGCCGAAGGGCTGGACGGCCTGGTGGGCGAAGACGGCGAGGTCCTTGAGGCCCTTCAGGAACTCACCCGGCTGGCGGTCCTGTCAGCCACGGAAAACCGCTCCCGGCTGGTGCTGGACATCAACGGCTACCGCCAGGAGCGCACCGGGCATCTGCAGAAGATCGCCGAAGACGCCGCGGCGTCCGTGAAGGAGACCGGCAAGTCCGTGGCCCTGGAGCCTATGAGCGCATACGAACGGAAGATCGTGCATGACGCCGTAGCTGACCTCGGCATGGTCAGCGAGTCCGAGGGCGAAGGCGCCGGACGCCACATTGTTGTTTCCGCAGACTAGAGATTGCTGACCCTATAACCATGGTTGACATCACGGCAGCAGAGCTTCGCGCTGCTGAGAAGATCTTCGGCGACCGCCTGGAACTGGCCAAGCGCTACGTGGAGCACCTTGCCACGTCGGGGACGGAGCGCGGCCTGATTGGCCCGCGTGAGGTTCCCCGGCTCTGGAGCCGGCACGTGCTCAATTGTGCCGTCATCGAAAGCGAGATTCCCCAGGGAAGCCACGTCGCCGACGTCGGAAGCGGCGCGGGGCTGCCGGGCCTGTGCCTCGCCATCGCCCGCCCCGACCTTGAACTGACACTCATTGAACCGCTCGAACGCCGGGTCATCTGGCTCCAGGAAGTAGTGGACGACCTTGGCCTGGACAACGTCACCGTGATGCGTACCCGGGCCGAGCTTGCTGTGGGACAGATTGAAGCCGACGTCGTCACCGCCCGGGCAGTCTCTGCCCTGTCCAACCTCGCAGGCCTCACCATCCCGCTTCTGGGCGGCCACGGTGAAGTTGTGGCCATCAAGGGCCGCAGTGCCGGCGAGGAGATCGAGAAGGCGGCCAAGACCATCCGAAAGCTGGGAGGCGTCGAGACCACCGTGCTGACGGTTGGCGACAGCCTCCTTGAGGAGCCCACCACGGTGGTCCGCATCGTGGTGAACAAGTCCCAAAAGAAGTCTTGACCCGGGCCCGCTGACGGCTGTCAGCAGGCCGGAGCGGTTAGGCTAGTCAAGGCAGCAAAATTGGCTGAACGAGAGTGAGTGTGCCCCAGTGACCAGTAGTGAAGCCTCCGCACAACGGATCCCGCCGTTTGTGTCTTTGGGGTCGGCACGTTCTGTCGCTGGATCCGGGCTGGCCGGTCCCGGCGTGGTCCCCGGACGGGGCGGCAATCACCCTAAAACGGTTACCGGAGCCACCATCGGCAACGCAGTTTCACGTGAAACAACCTCTTCAGGTCGGTCAAACGTGATTGATGCAATCGACGACTCCAGCCCCATCGCCCGGGAACTGGCCCATGAGACAAAGCGCCGTGAGCGCCTCATGGGACGCCAACTGCCCCGGCCTGAAAAGACCCGCATCTTCACGGTCTCCAACCAGAAGGGCGGGGTGGGCAAAACCACCACCACTGTGAATATTGCCGCGGCCCTGGCGGCTGCCGGCCTGAACGTCATGGTCATCGATATCGATCCCCAGGGGAACGCTTCCACCGCACTGGGCATTGAACACCATGCTGATGTGGACAGCATCTATGATGTGCTGATAAATGACGTCCCGCTGGCCGACGTCGTAGCTCCCTGCCCTGACATCGGAAAGCTCATTTGCGCTCCGGCCACCATCCATCTTGCCGGTGCCGAGATTGAACTGGTTTCGCTCGTGGCCCGTGAGCAGAGGCTTCGCCGCGCAATCGACGTTTACGCGAAGACACGCGAGAAGATCGGCGAAGAACGCCTGGACTACGTCTTCATCGACTGCCCGCCCAGCCTCGGCCTGCTGACCGTGAACGCCTTCTGTGCCGCCAGCGAGGTACTGATTCCCATCCAGTGTGAGTACTACGCACTGGAAGGCCTGAGCCAGCTGCTGAAAAACATCGAGATGATCCAGAAGCACCTGAATGCTGATCTCGTTGTTTCCACCATCCTTTTGACGATGTACGACGGCCGGACCAACCTGGCGGCCCAGGTTGCCGCGGAGGTGCGCCAGCACTTCCCGGACCAGGTGCTCTCTGCCGTGGTTCCGCGTTCGGTGCGGATTTCCGAGGCTCCCAGCTACCAGCAGACCGTCATGACGTATGACCCGTCGTCCAGTGGTGCGCTGTCCTACCTGGAAGCCGCCGCTGAAATAGCGGAACGCTAGAATCTTCAATACCGCAACGCATGGAGCCAGGCTGGTCCTGGCTCTACCACTGGAGGGATTTACCCATGAGCGAGAAGCGACGGGGCCTAGGCCGCGGTCTTGGCGCGTTGATTCCAAGTTCTGCCGCAGCCAATGGGTCTCCCAACGGTGGGACCGTCTCCCGGCCTGTGGATCTGTTCTTCCCTGAGGGCCGGCGAAAGACCGACGCGGTGGAAGAACCAGCAGCTGAGCCTACTGCTCCTGCACGGGATAAGGACAGCGGCGCTGCCGAAGCGCTGGACACGGCCGCCAAGGCAACAACTTCGAAGCCCGCTTCAGGCAAGGGAAGTGAGGACAAGAAGTCCACTCCGGCGGCCCCTGCAAAGAAGACTCCTGCCAGGAAGACTCCTACGGTCAGCTCTAAGCCTGTATCTGAGCCCTCCCCCGATGCTGTGGACTCTCCGGAGGTCGCTGAGGCCGTAGGACCAGCGGTCGATGCATCAGCGACTGACGTTGCAACAGCCATCCCGGCAGAGACTCTGCCCGACGCGTCCGGGGTGGAGCTGGTGGAAGTCCCCGGTGCGCGCTTTGCGGAAATTCCTGTGGCCGACATCCATCCGAACCGGAAGCAGCCGCGGAATGTCTTCGATGAAGACGATATGGCCGAACTGGTGCACTCGGTACGGGAAATCGGCGTCCTCCAGCCAATCGTGGTTCGTACATCAACCGAACCCGGTAGTGAACCGTATGAGCTCGTCATGGGTGAGCGCAGGTGGCGTGCTGTGCAGGCAGCCGGACTGGACACCATCCCCGCTATCATCCGCGACACCACGGATGACGACCTGCTCCGGGATGCACTGCTTGAGAACCTCCACCGCAGCCAACTGAACCCCCTGGAAGAGGCGGCAGCGTACCAGCAGCTCCTGGAGGACTTCGGGACCACCCACGAGCAGTTGGCGGACCGGATCGGCCGCTCCCGGCCGCAGGTGTCCAACACTCTCCGCCTGTTGAAGCTGCCGCCGCTGGTCCAGCGCCGCGTAGCTGCAGGGGTACTGTCCGCGGGCCATGCCAGGGCCCTTCTTGCGCTTCCTGACGCTGCCGCGATGGAACGTCTGGCACAGAGGATCGTGGCCGAGGGAATGTCAGTTCGTGCCACGGAGGAAGCTGTAACCCTTTACCAGGACCCCGCCAAGCCGGTAAAGAACAACATTCCGCGTCCCGGGGCCCGGCACGAACGCCTTGATTACCTGGCTTCTTCCCTTTCTGACCGCTTGGACACCAACGTGAAGATCTCCCTTGGTGTTCGAAAGGGCAAGGTGAGCATCGAGTTCGCGAGCGTTGAGGACCTGAACCGGATCATGGATGTCCTGGCTCCAGGTTCAACCAACTGATCCTCCTCTAACACCTAAAGGCCCCCTTCATCGTGAAGGGGGCCTTTTATGTGCAGCGATGGTCAGTGTTCCGGGTTTTCCCCTGCATCCTGACGTGTTTTCTTCCGATCTCGCCTTCGTGGTCCGTGATTGCCCGCGGGAAAGCAGCAAGTTTGATACTTGCGACTGCCTTTTGGGTTGGTCATTAGCACCGCAATTGGGCCTTTTGCCACAGCGGTTCAGCCACTGCTGCGCTTCGTCCGAATGTGATCGCGCCGTCTTCGGTTGAAGCGCCAATGGTTCGATGAAAAGGTGGGCGTACTTTCGCGTTTCGCTAGAAGGACGGGCATGTTTCACGTGAAACGTGGGCAGCTCGTGCTTTTCCTTTGTCCGCGTGCGGGTTGCTCATTCACTGTTTGGCTGACCTAGTTCGCAATCCGTGGCTGCAGTAGCGTCATCCTCTGCGTGATGCGGATGGTGGTGCAGCTTTGGTCGAGCGAGAGGGCCACGAAGTTTGGGAAGGTGCGCGGAGCCTGAGGCGGTATCAGGTGGTAATCGGCGCAGTCTTGGGGTTGTGAAGATCGCGGTGCAGCACAGAGAACTGTGCTCAAGCGCGTTTTGGTGGTCTATCAATATGTGCCTTTTGCGGATTAGGGTGTCCGCTGGGCTTGGGACTCAAGCAGGAGGGAGAAAGTGTCGTTACTACGCGTATGAGCTCCGGCCACTTGGGGCCGAGGATTGGGGATATGAACTCCGGACGTGTTCCAGAGATGTATTTGGAGAGGGGGAACCATCTTCCGGTGGTGCCAGCCTTTGGAGAAGCAGCTGAACCTACAGCGCACATCCGCGCTGAGTACGGCCGGCTATCGACTCCTCCGGTCACTGTTGCACCACGAACATGCACCTCTCCTTCTCTTTCACGCGTGGCCTGTAGGAGTAACTGGTCTCTTCCTGTTCCTGATTCCCGTCCGCGCTTAGGAAGGCTCGGAACATTCTCGTCCTGGTGAATGACTGGAACCCCTTCGAGGATTCGAAGAGTCTAAACGCGTGCTCCTGTTTCACGTGAAACAGCTGCTGCACGTGGGTAGTAACGCTGCTGATGATGTCGATCTTCGTTCCCTACACCACGTCCTTACTTCCAGTTGCCTGAGTGGTAGCTCGCAACGTTCACCCCTCCACGTGCCTAAGGGGTAGCTCGCGCAGCAAGTCCGCCTTTGTGTTTCACGTGAAACCAAGCATGGAAGGCAGATGCCGGCAGCGGATGCATGAGGATACCTGTCCCTTGTCCCAAGGACGTCCCGGTATATGACAGGTGATCGCCGCCAGCCGGGGACGGAAGGGTAGTGGCTAAATCACGCGGAAGGCTCGCAAAGACCCAGGCTTCTGCGAAACCTGGCATCGCGCCGGGGTGCATCCCGGCAAGCAGGCTGTAGGAGGCGGCAGACAGGCAAAGGAAGTGCTGCTGCGTTCAGTCACGGTGTCGCCGTTGACCCGCGCGTACATTCTAGCCATCGGACCTGGTCATAGGCGCCAATCCCCCGCGGCCAGCTACAGAGGAGCAGTAGGTGGTTCAGTAGCGGTGGGCTCCCCCACCCTCAACTTACGAACGGCATTGCCGAATGTCGGTCCGGTCCGGTGTGCCGCCGATGACGGCATATCGCGCTCAGCATGGTGCGTCAGGCCTCTACGGCGGATACGGGGGGCTCTGGGTCGAGAGTCAGGCTATTCGCCCTAGTCCGAACACAGCCTGCACCTACGGCGACCTACGAGCTGGTCGTATTTCGCCAGTACCGGCTCTCCATTCCCTGGGATGCGGGTACTCGAAGCCCAGGTCGACAGCCATCCAAGGGAGGAAGATGAGTTTGCTGGCTTCGTCGATTCACATCGGTTCAGGAGCCGGGTGTTGTCGATCGAGCCGTCGCTGGTCGGTGCCCATATCCTCTGCCTCTGACCAGTACTGCGGGCGAGACTGCCGTAGATGCTGTGGACGAGAGCCCAGAGACCGCATTGAGCACCGGTGGATAATGCTGTGGATAACTTTGGGGATAATGCCGCTGACCAGGCTTCAGGCCCATCCAAAACTGGGGCGGCACCCTCCCCAAAGTGCCCGTCCCAGCGCCTGCTAGTTCGCTGGCCAGCCTCGTGCATTCCTCTTCGTTTCACGTGAAACAAGTCACCACGTACTTGGTGCTCCCAGAGGAGTCGGGAAGCAGCCTAAAAAGTTCGTTTTCGTAAGCTTGGTAGGGGTAAAGCGCCTCATTTCTTGTCGCTCTTCGGCCAAGTAGTACGCGGCCGGCTTATGGTTTCACCGTCATGGGCGCATGGGGTCCTTCCACTCGACATTCTAGGAGCAGATCCGCCTCCTTCCCCGCCGCGGATGTCGCTGTGGATATCACTGTGGATAACGGGATATGTCCCTGTGGATAACGGTGTGGAGAACTATGGATCGGCTGGTCGCCAACTTCAGGGTGAATGGCGCGAAGCTACACCTCTCAATCCCTCAACAGCGCCGTCCAGAGACTCGGATTGTCGATAGCCACACTCTCTGCGCCTGGCCTGCAGCAGACCGTCCGGCAATGCTAGATCCCACTTGCTTATCCCGTACACCAGGTTCGGACGACCGGGCCGCTTGTCTTCGTACGGAGCTGCTGACCTCGGCTTGGGAGGACTATCCCGGAAACTTCACGGGTAGTTGGACCAGCCCTGAGCAGAGGGGATGCTTGCGGCCTGGCTGTGGATGAGGATGGCGATGCAGGCTAGGGCCATTGTCCCTTCGACGCCCCCCACCGGTAGCAGGTCCCATAAGTCTCGGGACAGGCCGGTCTTGCGTCACGCTGGCCAAGTTTGGTTTCACGTGGAACTGTGCTGGCCCTTGGAAGTGAGAACCGGAGGTGTTTCACGTGAAACATGACCGGTTCAGCGGGTGGTCGTGAAGATGCGGGAGGTGCTGTCCACTCCAAAGACGCGAACCTGATTACCTTGGCTGCGGCAGAGCGAAGATGACTTCCGACGTGAAATGCAGGACGTTCAGGCTTGAACCTCTCCGCCTGCAACAGCTGTAATTCCGGGCCCTTCTAGATCCACGGGGCGATTGGCCTCCGTAGTGTGTCCGCCGGTCCCGCGACACCTCTGCATTGTGACTCGAGTCGTTGGGGAACTACTGGGTAACGGCAGTCGCTGCTCCAGACGAGGTGGTGACAGTTCAGCACCTGTTGGCCAGTGGAGGCACCGAGTGGTTTACCGCAGACGCACTGCTGCTGGTTTCGGTGGGACAGGAAGCCCTGCTCAACTGAACCAGCGTGTCCACGCGTCTTTGCGCAGTGGGCGGCGGCAAGACAGCGTATTCGAAGACACCACATGTGCAAAGCATGGCCCGCGAAACGGAGAGCGGAGGAGGCGGGCAGCAATGATCTCGGTAGGAGCAGACTTTGTATGCCGTTAGGCTGGCTGATTGATGGCGTGAAGGACAGGACTCAAGCGTGCCGTGGAGCGCCGTTGCAGCCGGAGTCGGCGCTGTTGTATATCTGATGGACGCTCCGCACGACAATATGAGCCCACCCGTTAGCTAGGGAGATCAGGTATGGAACCATGAGTTATGTGCATGGGGCCGTACCAGAAGATATCGATGTGGCGTTTCACGTGAAACAGCGCTTGCCGCGCCCATAAGCGCCCGCTTGGTAGATCTCATCACTCATATGTTGTACTTGCCCGGCGAAGCGCAGGACTGCGCTGACCCCCTTTACTCTCGATCGCAGCCCTACCAACCAGCGTGAACTCGCGATGCTGGAGGCGCGGATTGCCCCGCTGAGGCCATATTCACAAAGCCTGCGTCCCCAAGGCTCCACAACCGTGATTATACGATCCCTGGACATACCCTCCGGCTGGTATTTCCCATGTGGAATCGGCGACGCCACAGGTCTTTTTGTGGAATGCGACGATTGGATGCCCATGCACGCCAACAGGCGCACTCCTCCACTGAGACAACGTTGAGTAGTGCACACCTAGCTCCAAACTCTCATGGGGCGCACTCGTGCCCCGAACTCGTCGGAGCTATGTTTCACGTGAAACACATGCGCAGTCCCCGCAATCTCGGTCTGGCTGCATGGTGAGTCACGGACCAATCAATACAGCGGCAATTCGACCGAAACCGTTCAACAGTCTCCCTAAACACAGAAGTGGCCACCGCCCGGAGGCGATGGCCACTTCTATAAGCTCTGCGAATTTTTAGAAAAAACGCGTATCAGGACAGGACGTCGGAGAATTCCTTCTCGAAGAACTGCTTAGGCTTTGCGCCGATGACGGTACTCTTCACCTCTCCGCCCTGGAAGAGGTACACGGCAGGAATGGAAGTGATTCCGTATTCAGCAGCGATTGCCGGGTTATCATCAACATTTACCTTGACCACATCAACCTTTTCGCCGTACTCGACTGAGATCTCATCCAGGATGGGTCCGAGCTTGCGGCAGGGGCCGCACCATTCAGCCCAGAAATCAACGATAACCGGCTTCTCAGCCGAGAGTACATCGGTACCGAAACTAGCATCGGTTACATCTTTGGCGTTGCTCATAGCCTTATCTCTTTCTCTTCGGATACAGGGGGCAGACTATTCCGGCAGGTCCGCCAGATAGTGTTCAACATCGATAGCGGCGACGCAGCCGGAGCCGGAGGCAGTGATGGCCTGCCGGTAGGTGGGATCCACAACATCGCCAGCAGCGAAGACGCCGGGAATGCTTGTCCGCGAGCTTCTCCCCTCCACGGCTATGGTTCCTTCGGGTGTGAGCTCCAGGACGTCCTTGACCAGGTCGGTGCGGGGATCGTTGCCGATGGCGACAAAGACGCCCGTCACGGCCAGGTCAGATACCGAACCGTCCAGCAGGTTCTTGATGCGGAGACCAGTGACCTTATCCTCGCCCAGTACATCGTCCACCGCGCTGTTCCACACAAAGTTGATCTTGTCGTGGGCGAGTGCCCGGTCGGCCATGATCTTCGAAGCCTTAAGCGAATCGCGTCGGTGGACCACTGTCACTGACTTGGCGAACTTTGTCAGGAACAGCGCCTCTTCCATGGCAGAGTCTCCACCACCAATGACGGCGATGTCCTGGTCCTTGAAGAAGAAACCGTCACAGGTTGCACACCAGCTGACGCCATGGCCTGACAGCCGCTTCTCATTGGGCAATCCGAGTTCCCGGTAAGCGGAACCGGTGGAAAGGATGATGGCCTTGGCCCTGAAGCTCTCCCCCGTGCCGATGGTGACGGTTTTGACCGGGCCCTGAAGATCCAGGGCGGTGACATCCTCGAACTGGATTTCCGTCCCGAAGCGCGCGGCCTGCTTCTCGAAATTTTCCATCAGGTCCGGCCCCATGATTCCGTCCGGGAAGCCGGGGTAGTTCTCCACGTCGGTGGTGTTCATGAGTTCACCGCCGGCGGTGACGGATCCTGCCAAGAGCAAAGGATTGAGATTAGCCCTGGCGGTGTAGACGGCCGCCGCATAACCCGCGGGGCCTGAGCCCACAATGATCACGTCGCGTACTTCGGACGCCGTCTTCTCTTCGATGGTCACTGGACCGTGAACCTCTTCCTTGTTTGACTCGCCTCCCTGTGGAGGCCGGCCACATGGCACAACTGTGTCCGCGTGCTGAATATTCCAGCGCCCGGACAGGGTGGACCTGCAGGCAGGACAGAGGTCCAGCCGCCGCGAACGCCATTCCCAGAGTACATTCCGGCCACGGCGGCATTGACCGCGGAGGTAACACAGGCGGCTGGAAAGGCGGCTTACTGGACCTTGATCTCGGCGAGCCGGAGCCCGTAACCGTACCGGGTCTTCGGTGCCGCCAGCTTGGGCAGCGAATTGATGGAGACAATCACGTACTGGGCCTGAACCGGTTCAGCGAGGGGCACGTTCAGGTCCGTGGACGTGAAGCTGTTGGTTCCCACCGTCTTGGCGCCGTCCAGCGACGGACGGTCATTGGTGTAGACAGTGATGTTGCCGCCAGATCCTCCAAGCTGGGAGAGCGTGACGGAGGAAATGGTTGCCTTGCCTTTCAGCTTCACGACGAGGGGAACACCCTGCGGTGCCAAACCGCCCCAGTTCTCCGAGGCGAATTCCATGTCAGACCAGTAGCTGGCAGCGTTGCCGTCGTACGCCTTCACCAGGTCACCGTCGAAGGTGGCTGCGAAGTCGAAGTTCCCCTGCCGGCTGACACTCTCGATGGCCGGCGGAACAGCGGGCGGAGCCGAAGGTGCCGGCTGGCTTGCTGACGCTGACGGCTGGGGCGCAGCGGTGCTGGCCTGGCCAGAGGACTTTGCCTGCGGTTCTGACGTGAAGAGGCTCCCCAGGTTGGTCACGGCGAAGATGAGGCCCGCGATCAGCACGACGGCGAGGAGTCCGCCTACGAGCCATCGCATGGAGCGGGGCTGGTTCCGGGACTGGTCGTCATTATCGTCGTAGTCGTCGCGGTCGGCGAAGGAGACACCGGCAGCGGCGGGAGCAGCCGTCCGGGCAAAGAGGGCGGACTTGCCCTTCAGCGGGGTGGAGTCCGCTGGGGCGCCATCCGTGTCGTCGTACTGGTCGTGCTGTTCGGACTCTGCGTAGTCGTCGTCGGACCACAAGGAAACCTTTGGTGTTCCCTGGTCAACGGAGGGCTGTGCCTGGGTGGCTGCGGCAGCAGCTGCGGCGTCGTTCGGGCCGGTGTCGGCCTCCGCCGAATTTGTCCGTCCGGTGCCCGAGGGACGGCCATCGGCGAGAGGCTGGGCGGCGGTGGCGTCGGGATCGATCCGGGAGGCGCCGGCCGTACTGCCGGTACCATTACCAGCGGCAGAAGCCCCGGCCCGGGAAGCTCCGGCTCCGGGGGCTGCAGCAGCACCGGCAGCCCCCGCTGCGGCTGCGCCGTTGAGGCCGGTGGAGGCGGGTCGCTGGGTGGCTGGCCGCACGGGAGGCCTGGGCGGCACAGCCGGCGCTGACCGGTAGGGATCAACCTGGGTGGGGTGCGAATCGGCGTAGTTGATGTAGCCAGCCTCGACGTGGTCTTCCTCGTCGTATGGCTCGGGCTCGTGGGAGCGGGGCTGGCCGAAGATCTCGCTGCCCAGGGTATCGGTGAAGAACGGTTCCACATAGGGCGGGTTGGGTGCCACGACCAGATCCAGCAGGTCGGCGGCGGCCGTGTGGTTGGTGATGAGGTAGGTGGCGTCCTCGGTGACACCGAGGTCCAGGACCTGCATGGTGCCCGGACGCTCACCGGTGGCCACTTCGCGGG
>Ga0308169_10000548_pt1 | contig 53901 bp, 44 predicted proteins | sample PhyBR1_2_FD_202139 | JGI IMG/M metagenome (GOLD analysis project Ga0308169, IMG submission 202139) | Phyllosphere microbial communities from UC Gill Tract Community Farm, Albany, California, United States - DLSLSB.R1 | ecosystem: Host-associated > Plants > Phyllosphere > Unclassified | place... | reverse complement strand
TGGTTGGGGGGGGGGCGGGGGGGGGGGGGGGCGGCCCCCCCCCCCCCCCGCCTCCAGTCCGTGGTCGCGTCAGCGACCTACTTCGACCACTTCCACTGGGCCGGGTGGAAGTTGGCGAGCGAGTCCTGGTCGAACCCGGTCAGCCCCTTCTTGACGACCGAGATCTGGTAGTCCGGGCTCGGCAGCCAGATCACGGGGAGGTCCTTCGCGACCGCGGCGCTGTAGTCCTGCACGGCGGTGGCGTCGGGCGAGGTGGTGGTCGCGTCGATGAGGGCGTCCACCTGCTTGTTGGAGTAGCTGCCGAAGTTCGCCGAACCGCCGGTCGAGAAGAGCGACTCACCGGTCGGGTAGGCCGGGAAGTACCAGCTGCCCGCGGTGCCGAAGAAGGACAGGTCCCACTTGCAGCTCGCCTCGTCGGACGTGCAGGTCGGGGTCTGCGACAGGACGCTCGACACCGGCGCGGTCTTGATGGTGAAGCCGATGCCGGTCTTCGCGAGCGAGGACTGGATGGCGCTCATCATGTTGTCGGTCACGGTCGAGCCGGACTGCGACAGCACCTGCATGGTGAACTTCGTGCCCTTCGCGACGCCGTCGCCGCACTGGCTGTCGGACGTGCCGGGGTCGGTGCAGACCATCGTGCCGCCCTGCTCCGACCAGCCGTGGCTGGTCAGCAGGTCCTTGGCCTTCGACGTGCTGAAGGGGTAAGGGTTGTCCTTCTGGACGCTCGACACGTAGTCGGACTCCTGCGCCTGCGGGATCGGCCCGTAGGTCGAGGTCGCGGTGCCGTTGAAGACGACCTTCGACAGCGACTTCTGGTCGATCGACATCTGGACGGCCTGGCGGGCGTACAGCTGCTTGAAGACGGCGCCCATCGTCGGGTTGTTGAAGTTGTACGGCATGTACGTGATCGCCCAACCGGTCCACGGTTCGACGGAGTAGCCCTTCGCCGTGAAGGACGACTTCTGGTCCATGTCGGTGGCGTTGATGTAGCCGTAGTCGACCTCGCCGGAGCGGACCGCGTTCACCTCGGCGTCGCTCGTGGTGAACGGCAGGAGGTTGACCGTCCCGATGGAGGGCTTCTCGCCGCCGTCGTACTTCGTGTTGGCGGTCAGGGTGACCTTGCCGGCCGTGGTGAAGGCCTTGACGCCGTACGGACCGGAGATCGTCTTCCACAGGTCGTCGCTGGCGTAGTCGGAGATCTTGCCGGCCGCGGTGTTGAGGTACTTCCACACCTGCTTCGCGCCGGCGGTCGTCTCATCGGCGTCGGAGACCTTCGCGCTGGCGCTCGTCTTGTCCCAGGCGTGCTGGGGCAGCGGGATGATGTGGCTCAGCTGGTTGGCGAGCATCCAGTCGGAGTTGTACGCCTTGTCGAACGTGATCGTGAAGTGCGTGTCGTCGACCGTCGTGAAGGACGTCCAGTTGTCGGGGGCCTTGCCCTCCGAGTAGGACCCCCACTGGTCCTTGTTCGCCTTGATCAGGTTGAACCAGAAGGCGACGTCGCGGCTCGTGATCGGCTTCCCGTCGGACCAGTGCCGGTCGCCGAGGGTCACCGTGGCGCTCTTCGAGTCGGACGCGAACGAGACGTCGGTGGCGACGGAGCCGGCCTTGTTCCACGCGATCTTGCCCGTGGATCCGTCGTACGCGATGAGCGGCTCGTAGAGCGACTGTGCGATCGAGCCGTTGTTCGTGTTGAGGTGCGCCGCCGTGCCGATCGGGAGGATCCAGTTCGGGGTGAAGTTGGCGGGCAGCGCGTAGTTGATCGCGTCGGAGTCCGTACCGGAGGAGGCGTTGCCGCCCCCGGAACATCCGGCGAGCAGGGCGCTCACAGCGATCGCAGCTCCGGTGAGGAGCGCCCAGCGACGGGGCTTGGACATGCGGTGTCTCCTTGTGCGAGGGACTTCGGGGAGGTTGGTGCACGGGTGCCGACCGGCACGCGGACAGTCAATGGCCAAACCCGTTGGAAAAACAAACATCTCGATGTAAAAACTGCGTTACTGCGGAACGGACGAAAGGGTCGACCGCGCATTCCGCCCCCTAGGCTCGGCTTCGATCGGGGTTCCGATCGCGTTCCGCCCGGATTGGAGAAAGTCGTGCCGGACCTCAGCGCCCGCGTCCTCGAGCTCATCGCCTCCGGACAGGCCTCCAGTCGCACCGAGATCGCGGACCTGCTCGGTGCCGCTCCCTCGACCGTCTCGCACGTGGTGTCGCAGCTGCTGTCGCACGGGCTGCTCGCGGAGGAGGGCACCGACACCTCGACCGGCGGACGCCCCCGGAAGGTGCTCCGCATCGGCGGCGTCGACGAGTACGCGGTCGCCGCGGACGTCGGCGGCGGGCACGCACGCATCGGCGTGGTGCTGCCGGGAGGCGCGCTCGAGTCGGTCGCGAACGTCCCGTTCGCGCTCTCCGAGGGCCCGGCATCGGGGCTGCAGCGTCTGGCCGGGTTGCTCGAGCGACTCGCCGACGAGCGTGGCCGGGAGGGCCTCCGCGGCGTCGGGCTGAGCCTGCCCGGGCCCGTCGACGTCGAGGCCGGCGTGGTGGACCTGCCGAGCCGGATGCCGGGGTGGAACGGGTTCCCGGTGGCGTCCTGGCTCTCCGAGCGCTTCGGCCTGCCCGCGATCGTGGACAACGACGCGAACTGCATGGCCGCGGGCGAGCAGACCGTGCAGGACCCCGCTCGTCGCCAGACGATCACCATCAAGGCCGGGTCGGCGATCGGCGCCGGGATCGTCATCGACGGGCGGCTCTACCGCGGGTCGACGGGTGCGGCGGGGGACATCACGCACGTGCGGATCGACGCCGCGGGCGACACCCCGTGCTCGTGCGGCAACACCGGGTGCCTGGAGACCGTGGCCTCCGGGGCCGCCCTCGTCCGGATCCTGTCGTCCGCCGGGGTCGACGTCACCTCGACCGCCGACGTGGTCCGGCTCGCCTCCGACGCGCACCCCGAGGCCACCCGTGCCGTGCGCCTGGCCGGCCGCTACCTGGGCGAGGTCCTCGCCGCCAACGTGAACTTCTTCAACCCGGACGCCGTCTACCTCGGCGGCATCCTGTCCACCCTCGATCCGTTCATCGCCGCCGTGCGGAGCCAGCTCTACGAGAGCTGCCACCCGCTGATGACGCAGCACCTCGCCATCGAGCCGGTGTCGCTCGGCGCCGACGCGGGTCTCGTCGGCGCCGGACAGTTCGCCCTGCAGCGCGGCCTCGCCGCCTCGCTCGAGCAGCTGTCCGCCCCGATCCCGCAGTCCACCACCAGGAACAGGAGCGTCCGTGTCTGACCACGTCCCCGCAGCCCCCGCCACCCGCCGCCCGGTCATCGCCATCGCGGGCCTCGCCATCGAGACCTCGACGTTCACCCCGACGCGGACCCTCGCCCCGGCGTTCCACCCGGACCGCGGGGACGAGGTCGTGGCGCGGTACCCGTTCCTGTCCTCGATGGCCGCCGACTTCCGCGGGGCGCTCATCGGCCACTCCCTGCCCGGCGGGATCGTGGCGCGGGAGGCGTACGAGGAGCTCGCCGACGAGATCGTGACCCGGCTGCAGGCCATCGTCGACGCCGAGCACGTGGACGGCCTCTGGTACGACATCCACGGTGCGATGGTCGTCGAGGGGCTGGACGACGCCGAGACCGACCTGCTCGGGCGCATCCGCGCCGTGATCGGCCCTGACGTCATCGTGTCGGCGTCGATGGACCTGCACGGCAACGTCACGCGCGAGCTGGCCCACCAGGTCGACCTCGTCACCTGCTACCGGATGGCTCCGCACGAAGACGCCCTCGAGACGAAGGAGCGCGCCGTCCGGAACCTGGTCGACGTGCTCACCACCCGTCCGGTCGGGGCGCAGCGTCCCGTGAAGGCGTGGATCCCGATCCCGGTCCTGCTGCCCGGCGAGCAGACCTCCACCCGCATCGAGCCCGCGGCGTCGCTGTACGCGCAGGTGCCCGAGGTCGAGGCGACCGAGGGCGTGCTCGACGCCGCGATCTGGGTCGGGTACGCCTGGGCCGACCAGCCGCGCGACCGGGCCGTCACGGTCGTCACCGGCTGGTCCTCAGATGTCGTGGCGGCCGGTGCCGAGCGTCTGGCCCGCGCGTTCTGGGACGTCCGCGAGGACTTCGTGTTCGTGGCGCCGACGGGCTCCTTCGACGAGTGCCTCGCCGCCGCGCTCGCACCGGGCGCAGCGCGGCCGTTCTTCGTCTCCGACTCGGGCGACAACCCGACGGCCGGCGGTTCCGGCGACATGACCTGGGGGCTCACGCAGGTGCTCGCCCACCCGTCCTTCGCCGCAGCGGACGGCCCGACCGTGATCTACGCCAGTGTGCCCGGTGCCGAAGCCGTCGCCGCAGCCGTCGAGGCCGGTGTCGGCGCGACGGTCACCGTGACCGCCGGGGCGACGGTCGACGCCGTGCACGCCGGACCGATCACGATGACCGGCCGGGTGCACGCGATCAAGCACGGCGACCGCGACGCCGAGACCGAGGTCGTCCTGCAGGTCGGCAGCGTGTTCGCCATCCTGACGAAGCTCCGGAAGCCGTACCACCACGAGCACGACTTCACCGACCTCGACCTCGCGCCACGCGACGCGGACGTCGTCATCGTGAAGATCGGGTACCTCGAGCCGGAGCTGTTCGACATGGCCGCCGACTGGATGCTCGCGCTGACCCCGGGTGGCGTTGACCAGGACCTCGAGCGGCTCGGGCACCACAGGATCGAACGCCCCCTGTTCCCCTACGATCGAGTGTTCCCCGAGGCACCGGACCTGACCGCCAGGATCATCCCGGCCTCGGACCAGCCCCTCGGAGACCCTGCATGAGCACGACCGTCGCACTCGAGATCGCCGTCACCTCCCCCGCGGGCGCGATCGTCGCACGTGACGGCGGCGCCGACCGGGTCGAGCTCTGCGTCGGCCTCGAGCTCGGCGGGCTCACACCCTCCCAGGCGCTCGTCGAGACGACGCACGAGACCGGGATCCCGGCACACGCGCTCGTCCGCTGCCGTCCCGGCGGCTTCGTCTACGACGCCGACGAAATCGACCTCATGGTGCGCGAGGCCCGCACGGTCCTCCGCTCCGGCGCGGCCGGTGTCGTCGTCGGTGCCCTGCGACCGGACGGTTCGCTCGACCTCGACGTGCTCGCCCGGTTCGTGGACGCGGCACGGTCCGTCAGCGCTGCCGCCGAGGTCACGCTGCACCGCGCGATCGACCACGCGGCGGACCCCGTCGCCGCCGTCGCGACGCTCGAGGCGCTCGGGTTCACCCGGGTCCTGACCTCCGGCGCCGCCCCCACCGCGGTCGCCGGTGCCGACACCATCACACGCATGGTCGCCGCGGCCGGCTCGGTGCAGGTCATGGCCGGCGCGGGCGTCACCCCGGCCGACGTCCCCGCACTCGTCGCCACCGGTGCTGCCGCCGTGCACCTCTCGGCCAAGCGGCCGGCGCCCGACAGCGCACACGCCGGCGTCCCGATGGGCGGTGCCGACGACGGTTCCGCGCACTTCCTGACCGACCTCGACGTCGTGCGCGCAGCGCGCGCGGCGCTCGACGCCTGACCTGCTCGGCTGCTGACACCGCGCGCTCACCGAGACACCCGATCCCCATCGAGACGCCGTCGGATCCGGCGGTGTCTCGCCGACGTGACTGTGTCTCGAGCCCACAGCGGCGTCTCGCCGACGCGACCACGCGGACGGACTGGAGGCGCGGTGCCCGCCGGCCCCGCGCCTCCAGTCCGCCACACGGTCGCGTCACGCGACCGCAGCCGACTCAGTCAGCCGCGTCCAGGACCGCCTGCGCCTTCTTCTCGGCGGTGGCGAGCGCGTCCTCCGGGCTCTCCTTCAGGAGCATCGCCTTCTCGAGCTCCTTCGACAGTGCCTCGCTGACCTCGCCGTACGCGACGATCGACGGCCGCGACTTCGCGTAGGCGAGCTCGTCCGCGAACGCCGTGATCCGCGGGTTGTCGGCGAGGTGCTTCTTCCAGGTGGCGTCGTCGTTCGTCGCCGTGTTCGCGGGGAGCAGGCCGGTCGCGATGTCCCACTTGGCCTCGACCTTCGGGCTCAGCCACCACTGCATGAAGTCCCACGAGGCGTCCTTCTCGGCCTTCGAGCCGTCGAGCAGGTACGAGTTGTTCGTGCCGAGGTTCGCCGCGTTCTGCTCGATGCCGGGCAGGGCGAAGACGCCGACGTTCTCCTTGCCGAGCGCCTCGTCGAGCGTGCCGAGGTCGTACGCGCCGGTGATGGCCATCGCCGCCTTCTTCGCGGTGAGCGCGGGCGTGCCACCGTTCGACGTCGACGTCATGAGCGACTGCGGGTAGGCGCTGCCGTCCTCGAGCATGTCGGTCCACGCCTTCAGGGCCTTCACGCCGGCGTCGCTGTTGAACTCGACCTTCGTGTTGTCCTCGTTCATGAACTCCCCGCCGGCGCTCCAGAGCATCGACTGGTAGGTGAACACCGGCCACTCACCGGTGCCGATCGGCAGGTACATGCCGTACTGCGTGGTGCCCTTGGTGAGCTTCTTCGCGTCCGCCTGCAGCTCGGCCCAGGTGGTCGGGGTGTCGGTGATCCCTGCCTCCTTGAACATCTGCTTGTTGTAGACGACGGCGTAGTCGCCGATGTCCGTGGGGAGCGTGTAGGTCTTGCCCTCGAACTTGCCGGTGGCGAGCATGCCCTCGGTGAAGCTCTTCGTGGTGATCGACGAGTCGGAGTCGGACAGGTAGTCGTCCAGCGGGACGACCTTCCCGGTCTCGACGACCTGGCCGATCTTCTGCGGCGTGCTGTCGCCGAGCACCATGTTCGGGCCGGTGTCGTTCTTCAGCGCGTTGATGAGCTTCGCGTCGAACTGGTCGCTCTGGGCCGCGTACTGGGCGGTGACCTCGACCTTGTCCTGGGAGTCGTTGTACTCCTGGATGAGCTTCTTGGCCTCGGTGGCCTGGTCGCCCGTGTAGTTGTGCCAGACGGTGATCTGGGTCTTGCCGCCGGAGTCACCGCTGTTGCCGGTGACCGACCCGCCGGAGCAGGCCGACAGGGTGACGGCGACGCCGATGGCGAGTGCTGCCACGCCGAGCATTCGTGATCGCATGGAAGGTGTCCTTTCCGGACCGCTGGGGAGGGTGCAGGGAGGTGGAGCGCTGGGTTCTCAGCGCAGACCGCCGGCCATGGCCGACACGATCTGCTTCTGGAAGATCAGGAACACGACGAACACCGGCAGGATCGCCAGCGTCGAGCCGGCCATGAGCAGGTTGAAGCTCTCGGCGGCGTTCGCGGACTGCAGCTGGGTGAGGCCGACCGAGACCGTGAAGAACTCGGTCTTCGTGGCGACCAGGAACTGGAAGAAGAAGTTGTTCCAGTTGTAGACGAACGACAGGACCGCGAACGATCCGATCATCGGCGTTGCCATCGGTGCCACGACGGACCACATCCGCCGCCAGACGCCGGCACCGTCGACCCGGCTCGCGTCCTCGATCTCGGCCGGGAACGAGGTGAAGAACTGCCGGAACAGGAACACCCCGAGGATGGACGGGATGTTCGGGACGATGAGGCCCTGGTAGCTGTCGAGCCAGCCGAGCGACGAGAGCAGGCTGACGAGGGGCGTGAAGACGACCTCGAACGGCACGAGCAGCGCGGCGAGCAGGATGACGAACACGACGTTCTTGCCCGGGAAGTGCAGGCGGGAGAACGCGAAGCCCGCGGCGAGGCTCGTGACGATCTGCCCGGCCGTGGTGAGCACCGCGACGATCGTCGAGTTGAGGTAGTAGATGCCGAACGGGGCGACGTCGAACACCTTCGTGTAGTTGTCGAACCGCCACTCGCGCGGCAGGAAGCTCGGCGGGAACGCGAGCGCCTCGGCGGAGGACTTGAAGCTCGTCAGCACCATCCAGAGGAACGGGCCGAAGAACAGCACCACCGCGACGATGAGGATCACGTGGCGGAGGACCGCCGGGCTGGTCTTCCGCCAGCGCGCGCGGAACGGTCGCTTCCGACGGAGGACGGCCATCGTTCCGGTGGCGAGCTGCCTGGAGGCCCGTGGTGCGCCCGCGAAGGGCGCGTCGGCTTCGAAGTGGGTCACGTCGGTCTCCTAGGTGAGCTCGATCGGGTCGCGACGGTTGATGAACCGCAGCTGGATGACGGCGACGATGATGCCGACGAGGAGGAGGACGACGGCCGCTGCGCTCGCGGAGCCGCCGTGGAAGAAGACGAAGCCCTGCTGGTAGATGTAGTAGAGGATCGTCTCGGTCGACCCGAGCGGGCCGCCCTGGGTGAGGACGTAGACCTGGGTGAACACCTGCAGCGCACTGATCACGCCGGTCACCGCGAGGAACCCCGTGGTGGGGGCGACCAGCGGCAGCGAGATCGTGAAGAAGCGGCGGACCGGCCCGGCACCGTCGAGCGTCGCGGCCTCGTGGTAGCTGGCCGGGATGTTCGTCAGGGCGGCGGAGTAGATGATCATCGCGTAGCCGACGCCCTGCCAGATCGAGAACACCATGACGCTCACGAGCGCCCAGGGTTCCGAGTTGAGGAAGCCGATCGGCGGCCCGCCGAGCGAGGTGATCACGCCGTTCACCAGGCCACCGAGGGGCGACAGGATGAAGCTGAAGATGAGCGCGCTGCCGACGATCGGGGCGATGTACGGCACGAAGAGCAGGGCGCGGTAGACCCCGCGGCCGCGGAACGGCTGGGCGAGGAGCGCGGCGAAGAAGAGCCCGAGGACCATCGTCACGGGAACGACGATCACCACGTACAGCGCGGTGTTGCCGGCGGCCTGCAGGAACTCGTCGTCCTGCAGGAGGCCGGCGAAGTTGGCGAGGCCGACGAAGTCCCCGGCCGCGCCGGTCGCGGGGTTCCAGTTCGTGAACGAGTACCCGACGGTCTGGACCAGTGGGTACAGGTAGAACAACGCCAACAGGATGCTCGTCGGGGCGATCAGGGCGTAGCCCGCTCGTCCCTCCTTGCGCTCGAGTGACGAGCGGGGTGGTGCTGCCACAGCACTCGGCATTGGTGCCTCCTTCGTTCTTCGTTGAACGCTAGGAATCGTGTGTTTCCGAGACATTACTCGTCGATGACGAAAAGTAAATAGTCATTCTTCGGCGCACTTCATTCGAACATCGACGCAACTCCGGGCTAGCATGACGCCATGAACCACCGCCTCTACCAGGACGTCGAGCCCGTGCCCGGGTCCGTCGGGGACGTCCTGCGCCTGATCCGTGGCGGCGAGTCGTCCTCGCGGTCGGTCCTCGCCCGCACCACCGGGTTGGCACCGTCCACCGTCGGACTGCGCGTCGATGCGCTCGTCGACCTCGGCCTGGTGCACGAGGTCGGCGCCGAGGGGTCGCGCGGAGGACGCCGGGCCCGACGACTCGAGCTCGACGGCACCGCGGGGTTCGTCGCCGCGGCCGACCTCGGGGCGAACCACACGCGCATCGTGCTGAGCGACCTGGCCGGCCGGACGCTCGCCGACTCCGACGACACCCGGTCCTCCGCACCGCTCCCCCGTGACGACGGACCCGCCGGTGCCGTCGCCGAACTGTGGCGGCGCTTCGAGACCCTCGCCGCGGAGTGCGGGCTGGCCGTGGACAACTTCCAGGGGGCCGCGATCGGGGTCCCGGCACCGATCGCGTACCCGAGCGGGCGCATCGTCACCCCGAGCTTCGAACCGACCTGGCACGACGTCGCGCTCGGCTCGCTGTTCGCCTCGCACACCGACGCCCCCGTGCTCGTCGAGAACGACGCCAACCTCATCGCGCTCGCCGAGCGCTCCGACACCGAACCGCCGGAGCGGTCGAACCTCGTCGCGGTGAAGCTCGGCACCCGCATCGGCGGCGGGGTCATCGCCGGCGGACGGCTCCACCGTGGTGTCGGCGGTGCCGCCGGCGAGGTCTCGCACACCTCGGTGGACGGCACGTCGGTGATCGGGTGCACCTGCGGGGTGCCGAACTGCCTGGAGTCCGTTGCCTCGGCCGGTGCGATCATCGCCCGGCTCCGCGCCGCCGGGCACGACGTCGCCACCACCGCGGACCTGCTCCGGCTCGGGGCCCAGGGCGACGCCGCCGTCGTCGAGGAGCTCCGCACCGCCGGGGCCCTGATCGGTCGGGTCCTCGCCGGGATCGCGAACTTCTTCAACCCGCGCGAGGTCGTGCTCGCCGGCGCCATGTCGGCGTCACCACCGCTCGTCGCCGCGATCCGGAGCGAGCTGTACCGGATGTGCCTGCCCCTCGTGGCCGACGACCTCGACGTCCGGGCCAGCCGGGCACCCCGTGACGCCGGCGTGCACGGCGGCGTGGTGCTCGCGCTCGACGAGGTCCTCGCCCCGACCCGGATCGACGAACTCGTCCGCCGGGCCACGGTGTCCGACGACCGCACGGTGCGGAGCGCCTGATGGCCGTCGTCGCGGTGGACATCGGCGGCACGACCGTCAAGGGCGCCCTGTTCGACGCGGACGGCACGGTCCTCGACCGGGCCACCGTCCCGACATTCCCCGTGGGCGCGACCGATCCGGGACTGCCCGGCGGAGTCGCCCTCGCCGCCGTCACCGCGCTCGTCGACCAGCTCGCGGCGAGCGCCACCGCCTCGGGCCGGTCCCTCGCCGGCATCGGGCTCTGCTCCCCCGGACTCGTCGACGCCGAGCGCGGTCGCGTGGCCCTGGCCGTGAACCTCGGGTGGGCGGACCTGCCCGTCGCGGACCTCCTGGCCGACCGGTTCGGCGTCCCCGTCGCACTCGACCACGACGCGCGAGCTGCTGCGCGCGCCGAACGAGCGGCCCGTGGTGCCGCGGGACGGTCGGTCGACGAGTTCGTCTTCATCCCGATCGGCACCGGCATCGCGGCGACGATCGTCACCGGCGGCGCGATCGTGCACGGTGCCACGGGCGGCGCGGGTGAGTTCGGGCACGTGCCCGTCGTCCCCGGCGGTGAGCTCTGCACGTGCGGCCAGCGCGGCTGCGTCGAGGTGTACGCCTCCGCCGGCAACGTCCTGCGTCGCTACCGGGAAGCCGGCGGCTCCCTCGCCGCGAACACCCGCGAGGTCACCGAACTCGTCGGCACCGACCCCGTCGCGGACCGCGTGTGGCACGACGCCGTCGACGCCCTCGCCACCGGGGTCGTCATGCTCACCGCCGTCCTCGACCCGGACGCGATCGTCATCGGCGGCGGGCTCGGCGAGGCCGGTGAGCGGCTCCTCGCCCCGCTGCGCGCGGCCGTCGCCGAACGCCTGCAGTGGCGGTCCGTCCCGGCGATCGAGCAGTCGCTCGTCGGCGCCGGAGCAGGACTCGCCGGTGCCGCCCTCCTCGTCAACTCCCCCGTCCACCACCCACCCGTGAAGGAACCCTGATGTCCGACACCTCCCCCCGGATCGGCCTCGTCGGCGCCGGCGGCATCGCCTACGCCCACATGCCCGGCCTGCTGCGGCTCGGCTCCGTCGTCGTGTACGCGCAGGACGGCGCCCCGGAACTCGCGGCGGCGTTCGCCCCCGCCGCCTCGGCCGCGGGGACCTCGATCACCGTCGTCGACTCGCTCGACGAGCTGCTCGCCACCGCCGACCTGGTGGACGTCGTCACCCCGACGTTCGCGCACGCCGAGGTCGTCCGTGCCGCGCTCGCGGCCGGCAAGGACGTCGTGTCGGAGAAGCCGCTCGCCCGCACCGACGCCGACGCGGCGGAGCTGGTGGACCTCGCTCGGGACGCGGGCCGACAGCTGTACCCGGCCCACGTCGTGCGCTTCTTCCCCGCGTACGTGCGCCTCAAGGAGGCCGTCACCACGGGCCTCCTGGGCGATCTGGCCGTCCTGCGGTTCGTGCGGTCCGGGGCGTTCCCGACGCGCACGCCGTGGTTCGCCGACCGTGCACTGTCCGGCGGCATCGTGATGGACCAGATGATCCACGACATCGACATCGCCCGCTGGGTCGCCGGCGAGGTCGTCCGGGTCTCCGCGGTCAGCGTCCGAGGCGGCACCGACGCCGAGCCGGTCGAGGCGGCGCACGTGCTGCTCACCCACGCGTCCGGTGCGATCAGCCACGTCGCGGGCATCTGGGGGCCGCAGCACCTCGGGTTCTCCACCGAGTACTCGGTCACCGGGACGCTCGGCAGCCTGTCGCACTCGTCGCGTGCGGAGCAGGACTACGTCGCCGACCTCGCGGCACCGGAGGCGCTGGACGGCTTCCTGCCGCAGGTCGACCCCGCCGACGACCCGTACGGCGCGGAGCTGCAGGAGTTCGTCGCGGCCTTCGCCGGCGGCGCAGCACCGCGGGTGACCGCCCAGGACGGTGTCGCAGCCGTCCGGATCGCGAACGCGGCGCTCGAGTCGCTCGAGACCGGGCAGCCCGTCGACCTCGCCCCGACCACCACGGAGGTGCTCGCATGACCGGCCTCAGGATCGCCGTGATGTCCTTCGCCCACACCCACGCCATCGGGTACCTCGCAGCCCTGGCCGCGATGCCGGGCGTCGAGGTCCGCGGCTCCGACCCGGACGGCGTCAGCACCGGGTCCTCGATCGTGGAGCTCCGCGGCGCCGACCTCGCCGCGGCGCTCGGGGTCGACTACGTCGAGTCGTACGAGGAGCTCCTCGCCTGGGGTCCGGACGCCGTCGTCGTGACGAGCGAGAACGCCCGGCACCGCGAACTCGTCGAGGCCGCTGCCGCCGCCGGCGCGCACGTCCTCTGTGAGAAGCCCCTCGCCACCACGTGGGAGGACGGCATCGCGATGCGCGACGCCGTCGAGGCCGCTGGTGTCATGCTCATGGTCGCGTTCCCCGTCCGCTTCGCCTCGGCGTTCGGGAAGCTCAGGGCCGCGCACGAGTCCGGCGCCCTCGGGCAGCTGTTCTCGGTCCGCGGGGCGAACAACGGCATGCTCCCGCTCACGCGCTCCTGGTTCACCGAGCCGGAGCTCTCCGGCGGCGGCGCGCTCGTCGACCACGTCGTGCACATCGCGGACCTGCTCGAGGGGCTGATGGGCTCGGCTCCCGTGTCGGTCACGGCGGTCGCGAACCGGACCCTGCACGCCGGCCGGGCCAGCGCCGAGACCGCGGGGCTCGTCACCATCACCTACGAGAACGGCGTCGTCGCGGGCATCGACTGCTCGTGGAGCAAGCCCGACACGTCGCCGGTGTGGGGTGGCCTGACGCTCGACGTCGCCGGGACGGGCGGCACCGTGTCGCTGGACTTCTTCGGGCCGGCCGCGCACGGGCTCGCGGCCGAGACCGGTCTGCCGATCGAGTCCCGCTACGGTGCCGACCTCGACGAGGCGATGCTCCGCACCTTCCTCGACGCGGTCCGCACGGGCGAGCAGCCGCAGCCGGACGTGCACGTGGGGCTCCGGACGCTGTCGATCGTGCTCGCGGCGCAGGAGTCCGTCGGCACCGGGAAGACCGTCGCCGTCGTCGCGGAGCACGCACCGGTCGACGCCTGACGGGAATGGACCGCCCCGGCGGCTGCTTGACGTCCGCATGACCTCGTCAGCAGCGCGCCGTGGGTGGCTCAGCGTCGTGTCCGTCGCACTCGGATCGTTCGTCCTCGTCCTCTCCGAGTTCCTCCCGATCGGGCTCCTCCCCGCGATCGCCCGCGACCTCGACGTCGGCATCGGCACCGCCGGGCTGATGGTCGTCGCGACCGGGCTCGTCGGTGCCGTCGCGGCCCCGGTCGTGACGGTCCTGACCTCACGTCTCGACCGCCGTGTGGTGCTCGTCTCCCTGACGATCCTGCTCGTGGTCGCCGACGGGCTGGCCGCGATCGCGCCGAACTTCACGGTGCTGCTCGTCGCGCGCATGCTGCTCGGCGTCGGCATCGGCGGCTTCTGGGCGATCGGGGCCGGGATCGCCGGTCGACTCGTCCGCCCCGAGGCCACCATCCGTGCCACGTCGCTCATCACCGCCGGCGTCTCCGTCGCGACCGTGGTGAGCCTGCCCCTCGGCGCCCTGGTGTCGTCGCTCGCGACCTGGCGGCTCGCGTTCGTGATCGGCGGCGTCCTCGGTCTCGTCGCCCTGGTGCTCCAGCTCGCGATGCTGCCGCGGATCCCGGCGCTGCAGCGGGTCCGGTTCGGCACCCTCGGATCGCTGCTCCGCGTTCCCCGCGCACGGGTCGGCCTCATCGCCGCCGCGTTCCTCTTCACCGCGCAGTTCGCCGCGTACACCTACGTCGCCCCGTACCTGCAGGACCTCGTCGGGGTCGGCCCGGACACGATCACGCTCGCCCTCCTGGTGTTCGGCATCGCGGGCATCGTCGGGAACTTCACCGCCGGCTTCACGCTCGGCCGCACCGTGCTCGGCACCATCGGTGTCGCGAAGGTCGTCCTCGCCGTGTCGGTCGTGCTCCTGCCGTTGCTGGCGAACTCGGTCGTCGGCGTGTTCATCCTGCTCGTGGTCTGGGGACTCGTCTGGGGTGCGCTGCCGCTCGGGATGCAGACCTGGATGTCCACGGCGTCGCCGGCCGGGTCCGAGACGGGCCTCGCGCTGTTCGTCACGACGATCCAGCTCGCGATCGCGGCCGGCTCGGTGCTCGGTGGCGTCGCGGTGTCGTCGTTCGGGCTCGCCGCGGACTTCTGGCTCGCGGGCGCCGTCGCGGTGATCGGCGCGGTGGTGCTCGTCTCGATGGGGTTGCGGCGCTCGAACGCCGTGCCGACGCCGGCAGCTGCCGCTGCCGTGCCCGAGACCACACCGACGGGTTCGGTCGCGGTCGTCTGCCCGTAGGTCGCGACCGAGCGCTCAGCCCAGGCTGACGACGCGGTCGGCCGCCGCGATCGCGGTCCGGTCGTGCGCGGCGTGGACGACGACCGCACCGGCCGTCGCCTCCTCGGCGAGCGCCGCCACGACGAGTGCGGCCGAGGCGGTGTCGACACCGGCGGTCGGCTCGTCGACCAGCAGCACCCGGGCCCGTTGCGCGAGGCCGAGCGCCACGAAGGTGCGCTGCCGCTGGCCGCCGGAGAGCTCGTCGAGCTGACGGTCCGCGAGGTCCGTGATGCCCATCCGTTCGAGTTGCCGGTCGACGACGAGCCGGTCCGCGCGTCCGAGCGGCCGCCACCACGCTCGGTGACGCCACCGTCCCATGGACACGGTGGCCCGGACGGTGAGCGGGAGCGTGGTCGGGGGCACGGACTGGGTCACGTGGGCGACGCCGTCGGACGGGAGGCCCGTCACGCGTCCGACGGTCGGCCGCACGACGTCCGCGAGCACGTCCAGGAGCGACGACTTGCCCGATCCGTTGGGTCCGGTCAGCGCCGTGACGACACCCGCCGGGAAGGTCGCGTCGAGTCCGTCGAGGACGGTCCGTCCGCCGCGGTGCACGACGAGCCCGGACACGTCGAGGGTGGCGGTCGTCGCGGTGGTGGGCACCTGAGGACACTATCAGTATCGATAGTCGTTTTCATGTAGCGTCTCCGACCGTGACCTGGCTGACCGATCCGTTCTCCGTCGACTTCATGCTCCGCGCCCTCGTCGGCGGCGGGCTCGCGGCGGTCCTCTGCGCGGTCGTCGGCACGTGGGTGGTCGTGCGCGGGATGGCGTTCCTCGGCGAGGCGCTCTCCCACGGCATGCTCCCCGGCGTCGCGGTCGCCACACTGACCGGCATCCCAGCGGTGCTGGGCGCCGCGGTCAGCGCAGCCGTGATGGTGTTCGGCGTCGGCGCACTCCGCCGTCGCGCCCGGCTGTCGTACGACACCTCGATCGGCCTGCTGTTCGTCGGCATGCTCGCCCTCGGCGTCATCATCGTGTCCTCGTCGCGTTCCTTCGCCACCGACGTGACGGCGATCCTGTTCGGGGACGTGCTCGCCGTGACCCGCGCGGACCTCGTCGGCCTGACCGTGGCCGTGGTCGTCGCCCTCGCACTCGCCTCGACCTTCCACCGGTCGTTCACGGCCACGGCGTTCGACCCGCGGAAGGCGGCCACGCTCGGCCTGCGCCCGCGCCTCGCCGAGGTCGTCCTGATCGCGCTCGTGACGCTCGCGGTCGTGGCGTCCTACCGAGCGGTCGGCACGCTCCTGGTGGTCGGTCTCCTGCTCGCCCCCGCGGCGGCGGCCCGGGTCTGGACGCGGCACGTCGTCTCCACCATGGCGCTCGGCGCCGGCTTCGGCTGCGCCGCCGTCCTCGCCGGGCTCCTCGTCTCCTGGCACGCGGGCACCGCAGCCGGCGCGAGCATCGCCGTGGTCGCGGTCGTCTCGGTCGCACTGTCGCGTGCCGTCGCCGCTGCCGTCCGGCGGCCCGTCGCGCCGACGACGACACCCGTTCCCGCCCCCACGTCCGCGGCCGCCCGACGGCCGACCACACCACGATCCGCAGCACCACCTCGAGAGGGAGCATGAACCCGACCACCAGCCGCGCACCAGCGCGCACCCTGACCACCATCGGCCTGGTCGCAGGCCTCGCACTCGCGGCCGCGGCGTGCTCGTCCGACCCGCGCACCACAGCCGCAGACCCGACCGACACCGCGCGCCCGCACGGCTACGTGGCGGGCGCGACCGAGTCCCAGGAGCCGCAGCTGCGCCTCCTGGCGGTCTCCGCGACCGGCGACGCCGCCCTGCACGACCTCCTCACGGCGGACACCACCGACCTCGACGCGGTCGACGCACCGGAGCACAGCGCGACCGACGGTCGCTTCCTGCTGACGAGCGACGACGACCGGACGACCGTCGTCGACGGCGGCGCCTGGACCGTCGACCACGGCGACCACACGCACTACTACGCTGCAGAGCCGCGCGTCGTCGGGACCCTCGACGGCGGCGGGCGCGTCGAGGTGCACTCCTCCGAGACCATGACCGCCGTGACGTGGCCGGACCGCGGGAAGGCGGTCCTCCTCGACCGGTCGGCACTCGGGCAGGGCGACCTCGACGTCACCGCCCGACTGGACGCGACCGTCCTCCTCCCCACCGCGGGGCACCTCGTCGCGGCATCCGGCGACACGGTCCGCGTGCTGTCCGCGGACGGGGAGGACGTGCGCGCCGAGCAGCCGTGCCGAAACCCCGCGGGCGGCATCGTCACCCGGGCCGGCGCGGTCGTGGGCTGCGCGGACGGGGCGGTGATCGTCGACGACGACGGCGAGACGCGAGCCGTCCCGCTGCCCGAGACCACGGCGAGCGCCGTCCCGGGGCCCACCGCGTTCGCGGCGCGCGCCGGACGGCCGACCGTCGCCGGGTTGGCCGGGAACACCGGCTTCTGGCTGCTGGACAGCCGCGAGGGAGCCTGGCGTCACGTCCCGACCGACCGGCCGCTCCGCGCGGTCGTCGCGGTGGACGACGCCGACGAGCACGTGGTCGGCGTCGACGACCAGGGCCGGGTCGTCGTGCACACCATGTCGACCGGCGCCGTGGCGACGACGGACGCGCTCGTCGGCGGTGCGGCCGGACAGCTCCTGCAGCTCGACGCCCAACGCGCGTACCTGGCCGACCCGGAGGACGGTGTCGTGCACGAGATCGACTTCGCGGACGACGCCAGGGTGTCGCGCACGATCGAGCTGCCGGTGGCGCCGGTCGCGTTCGCCGAGGTCGGACTGTGACCCGGAGGTCGCCGGCCACCCGCGTCCGCCGGCCCGCCCGCCCGCTCCGCACCGCGCGGCTCCTCGGCGTCGCGCTCGTCGCCGCGGTGTCCGCCGCGGGACTGTCCGCCTGCGCACCGAGCACGACCGACCGCCCCCTCGTCGCCGTGACGACGAACATCCTGGGCGACGCGGTCGCCGAGGTGGTCGGGGACGAGGCAGAGGTGGTGGTCCTGATGCCCGCCGGCGCCGATCCGCACTCGTTCGAGGTGTCCGCGAAGGAGGCCGCCCGGCTGCGGGACGCCGACCTCGTCGTCGAGAACGGCCTCGGGCTCGAGGAGGGCGTCGCCCGTCACGTCGCCGCGGCCGCCGCCGACGGCGTCCCGGTGTTCACCGCAGGCGACGCCATCGACGCGCTGGAGTGGAGCACCGAGGACGACAGCGGCCCGGACCCGCACTTCTGGACCGACCCGGCCCGCATGCTCGACGTGGTGGACGCGCTCGGCGACGAACTCGACGAGGCAGGCATCGGGACGCCCGGGGCCACCGCCTACCGCGAGCGGCTCGAGGAGCTCGACGCCGCGATGACGACCGCGTTCGCGACGCTGCCCGAGGACCGCCGTGCCCTCGTCACGAACCACCACGTCTTCGGGTACCTCGCCGACCGGTTCGACTTCCGGGTCGTGGGCGCTGTCATCCCGAGCGGAACGACCCTGGCGTCCCCCAGTGCGGCCGACCTGCGGGACCTCGCCTCGGCGATCGAGGAAGCCGGTGTGCCGACGATCTTCGCGGATGCCTCGCAACCCGCCCGGCTCGCCGAGGTGCTCGCCGAAGAGGTCGACGTGCACGTGGCGATCCGCCCCCTCGCGACCGAGTCGTTGACCGCGGAGGGCCCCGCATCCACCTACCTCGGGATGATGCGGGCGAACACCGACGCGATCGTCGACGGCCTGTCGATTTCCAATCGAGAATGAGAATCAATACAGTTTCGTCCATGACGAAGAAGACACTGCCCCTGGCGCTCCTCGGCGCCGCTGCACTCACCCTCGCCGGCTGTTCCGCCGACCCGTCCGACACCGCCTCGACACCGACGGCCGAGGCCGCCGCCGACGGCACTCGCATCACCCTCACCTACGACGGCGGCCTCCTCGTCCTCGACGAGGACCTGCAGGTCGTCGCCGACGACGCGATCGACGGCTTCACCCGCGTCAACCCGGCCGGCGACGGACGCCACGTGCTCGTGACCGTCCCGGAGGGCTTCCGGGTCCTCGACACCGCGGCCGACCCGGCCCTGACCGACGCCGTGTTCCCGGCCGACACCGGTGGACACGCCGTCGTGCACGGTGACCGCACCGCCCTCTTCGCCGACGGCACCGGCGACGTCACCACGTTCGACAACACCGCCCTCGACGGTGACGAGCTCCCCGAGACCACCACGACGAAGTCCGACGCGGCGCACCACGGCGTCGCCATCGAGCTCGAGGACGGCACGCTCCTCACCACGATCGGCACCGAGGAGTCGCGGAGCGGCGTCCGCGCGCTCGACGCCGACGGGGCGGAACTCGCCCGCTCCGAGGAGTGCCCGAACGTGCACGGCGAAGGCGCCGTCGAGGGCGAGGTCGCCGTGTTCGGCTGCACCGACGGCGCCCTCGTCTACCAGGACGGCGCGTTCGAGAAGATCGACGCCCCGACCGAGTACGGCCGCACCGGCAACCTGTTCACCACCGAGACGTCGCCCGTCGCGGTCGGCGACTACAACGACGACGAGGACAGCGAGGGCTACCTCCTCCGCCAGATCGCCCTCATCGACGCCGACGCCGGCGAGTACCGCGTCGCCGACATGCCCGAGGGCGTCGGCTTCACCTTCCGCGACCTCGCCCGCGGCCCCTCCGACGAGGCGGTCGTCCTCGGCTCCGACGGCGCGCTCCACACCTTCGACGAGACGACCGGCGAGCAGCTCGACTCCTTCCCGGTGATCGACGCGTGGGAGGGTCCGACCGAGTGGCAGGACGCCCACCCGGCACTGAAGGTCGCCGGTGACATCGCCTACGTCACCGACACCGCCGAGCAGAAGATCCACGCGGTCGACCTCGCCACCGGGAAGGTCGTCGCCTCGAGCGACGCACTGCCCGGCGTCCCGAACGAGATCGCGGTCGCGTAGCACCGGGACATCCGGACAGTGCGCCGCAGCCGTGCGGCGTACTGTCCGGACCATGCCCGCACGCATCGACACGTTCACCCTGTCCAACGGCCTGCACATCCCCAAGATCGGCTTCGGCACCTGGCAGATCCCGTCCGGCGACGACGCCTACGACGCCACGAAGACCGCCCTCGACCTCGGCTACCGCCACATCGACACCGCGCTCGCGTACGGCAACGAGGCGAGCGTCGGCCAGGCCGTCCGCGACAGCGGCGTCCCGCGCGACGAGGTCTTCATCACCACGAAGCTCCCCGCCGAGATCAAGACCGCGGCCGGCGCACGCGAGGCGTTCGACACGTCGAGCCGCAACCTCGACCTCGGCGTGGTCGACCTGTACCTCATCCACGCGCCGTGGCCCTGGGGCGACATCGGGTCCGACCACCGTGACGGCAACGTGGAGGTCTGGAAGGTCTTCGAGGAGCTCTACGACGCCGGACGGACGCGCTCCATCGGTGTCTCGAACTTCGAGGTCGCGGACCTCGAGGACCTGCTCGGCCGCACCGACGTCGTCCCGCACGCCAACCAGATCCGCTGGTTCATCGGCAACACCCAGGACGCCACGACGGCGTTCGACCGGGAGCACGACATCCTCACCGAGGGGTACTCACCGCTCGCCACGGGTGGACTGCTCGACAACGAGCAGATCGCCGAGATCGCGGCGAAGTACGACAAGTCCGTCGCCCAGGTCGCGATCCGCTACCTGCTCGAGAAGGACGTCCTGCCGCTGCCGAAGTCCACGACGCCGGAGCGGATCGCCGCGAACGCCGACGTCGACTTCGTGCTGTCCGCCGAGGACGTCGCCGCCCTCGACGCGCTGCAGGACACGACCGCCTGACGCGCACGGGAACACGACACCCCCGTCGCCGGTTGCACCCCGTGGTGCCACAGCCAGCGGCACGACCCCAAGGAGGCCAGCATGACCACCACCGAAACCGCCATCCTCGCCGGCGGGTGCTTCTGGGGAGCGCAGCAGCTCCTCCGTCGACGCCCCGGCGTCATCAGCACCCGCGTCGGCTACTCGGGTGGCGACACCCCGAACGCCACGTACCGCAACCACGGCGACCACGCCGAGGCCGTCGAGATCGTCTTCGACCCGTCCGTGATCTCGTACCGGGACCTGCTGGAGTTCTTCTTCCAGATCCACGACCCGTCGACGAAGGACCGGCAGGGCAACGACGTCGGCCGCAGCTACCGCTCGGCGATCTTCTTCACCTCCGACGAGCAGCGCCAGGTCGCCCTGGACACCATCGCGGACGTCGACGCCTCGGGCATCTGGCCCGGCAAGGTCGTCACCGAGGTCGAGCCCGCCGGTGACTTCTGGGAGGCCGAGGAGGAGCACCAGGACTACCTCGAGAAGTACCCCGCCGGGTACACCTGCCACTTCGTGCGCCCGGGGTGGAAGCTCCCCCACCGCGACGAGGCGACAGCGGCCGTCTGACGGCCGCGGCGGATCAGCGCGATCCGCCGAGCAGTTCCAACCAGTCCCCGGGAAGGCGGTCCGCCGGCCCGGGGACTGCCTGCGTCACGGGGTGGCTGGTCGGTGCCGCGAGCTCCAGCCCCTCGGACCGGGTGTCGTCCCGGTAGTCCCAGGACCAGGTCTCCCCGGGTTCGAAGCTCTGGATGACCGCGTGCCCGGTGTCCTCCCAGTGCCGGGTCGCGTGGGTGTTCAGCGAGTCGTCGCAGCACCCGACGTGGCCGCAGGCGGCGCACCGCCGCAGGTGGACCCACCACGAGCCGGTCGCGTCGCACTCGACGCATCCGTCTCCGCTCGGCGGGATCTCCGGGTGGACCATCGCGTCGTCGTCCGTCATGGCACCATCCTGGCCCACGCGACCAGGATCCGGACTGGAGGCGCGGGGGCAGCGGGCACCGCGCCTCCAGTCCGTCACCTGGTCACGTCGAGGGCGCCCCGCGGCTCAGCCGCGCGGCACCAGCGCGTCGATTGCCGCGAGCTCCTCGTCGGTGAGCGGAGCACCGTCGAGCGAGTCGAGCGTGCCGTCCAGCTGCCGGACGCTCGAGGCCCCGACCAGCGCGGAGGTGACCGCCTGCTGCCGGAGCACCCACGTGATCGCGAGCTGCGCGAGCGTCTGCCCACGCGCCGCGGCGATGTCGTTGAGGGCCCGCGCCGTCGTCAGGTACTCGTCGTCGATCCGGTCCGCGCCGAACCAGCGGCCCTCGGCCGCACGCGACCCGACCGGCACCGAGCCGTCGAGGTACCGGTCCGTCAGGAGCCCGCCGGCCAGCGGTGAGAACACGATCGCGCCGGTGCCGAGACGGAGCAGCTCGTCGAAGAGCCCGTCCTCGGGGACCCGGTCGAACATGTTGTAGCGCGGCTGGTGGATGAGCAGGTGGATGTTCTCGGCGGCGAGCGCCTCGGCCGCGGCAGCCGTCTGCGCCGGGTCGTAGTTCGAGATGCCGGCGTAGAGCGCCTTGCCCGAGCGGACCGCGGTCACGAGGGCGCCGACCGTCTCCTCGATGGGGGTCTCGGGGTCGGGGCGGTGCGAGTAGAAGACGTCGACGTAGTCGAGCCCGAGGCGTCCGAGGGACTGGTCGAGCGAGGCGAGCATGTACTTGCGCGAGCCCCAGTTGCCGTACGGTCCCGGCCACATGTCGTAGCCGGCCTTCGTCGACACCACGATCTCGTCGCGGAACGGGCGGAGGTCAGACTCGAGGACGCGACCGAACTGCTCCTCGGCGGCGCCGGGCGGCGGACCGTAGTTGTTCGCCAGGTCGAAGTGGGTGACCCCGCGGTCGAACGCGTGCAGCAGGATGTCGCGCTGCGTGGTGAGGGCTCGGTCGGTGCCGAAGTTGTTCCACAGCCCGAGCGAGATGCGCGGCAGCAGCAGGCCGCTCCTCCCCACACGCTGGTACGGGAGTCGCTCGTAGCGGTCGTCGGCGGGGCGGTGGACGTCAGGCATCGTTGCTCGATCCGGGTCGGGGACAGGCCGTCGTCGACGCTACCGTGTGTCAGCGCCAGACACGGTCGGCGACGTCGACGACGCTGCGGACCTTCGCCCACTGCTCGTCCTCGGTGAGCACGTTGCCCTCTTCCGTCGAGGCGAACCCGCACTGCGGGCTGAGCGCGAGCTGCCCGAGCGGCGCGTACTCGGCGGCGTCCCGGATGCGCTGCTCGATGACCGCCTGGTCCTCGAGCTCGCCGGTCTTCGAGGTGACGAGCCCGAGCACGACGACCTGGTCGCCCTCGGGCAGGAACCGCAGGGGCTCGAAGCCGCCGGCACGGTCGCTGTCGTACTCCAGGAAGAACCCGTCGTAGCCGGTGTTGCCGAGGAGCTGCTCGGCGACCGGCTCGTACCCGCCCGAAGCGATCCAGGTCGACCGGAAGTTGCCGCGGCACACGTGCGTGGTGACGACGAGGTCCTCCGGGCGGCCGTCGAGCACGCGCCGGATGATCGACGAGAACCGCTCGGCGATGCCGTCGGTCTCGATCCCCCGCTCGCGGGCCTTCGTCATCTCGGCGTCCGAGCAGGCGTACGCCCACGCGGTGTCGTCGAGCTGCAGGTACCGGACCCCGGCGGCGTACAGGGCTGCGATCGCGTCCCGGTAGGCCTGCACGAGGTCGTCGGTGATGGCGTCGCGGCCGTCGTAGTGGTCCGTGCGGATCTGGTCGGCGTCGAGCCGGAAGTCGAACACCGTCGGCGCGGGGATCGTGAACTTCGGGGTGAGGCCGCGTGCGGTGGCCTCGGCGACGACGAACGCGGCGTCGGCGACGAAGGGGTGGTCGGCCGGGAACGACACCGGGCCCGTGACCCGCATGCCCTTCGGCGTGGTGGTGACGCCCTGGAACGCGATGCCGTGGTCGAGCTCGACGACCTCGACGCCGTCCAGCCCGCCCCAGAAGTCGAGGTGCCACCAGGCGCGTCGGGCCTCGCCGTCAGTGGCGAGCTGCAGACCCGCGGCCTGCTGCGCGTCCAGGAGCGCGCGGACCGCGTCGTCCTCGACGGCACGGAGCGCGGCGGCGTCGACACGGCGCTCGGCGAAGGCCGCGCGGGCCTGCTGCACGGGGGCCGGGCGGAGGAAGCTGCCGACGACGTCGGCTCGGAACGGCGGGTGCTGACGCATCCCTCGATGGTACCGATGCGGAACCACCAGATCCGGGTCAGGCGCGGAACGCGTTCGAGACGGGCACCACGAGTACGAAGACGATCACGATGGCGATCGCGACCAGCGCCTTCGGACGACCCGCGGGACGCCCGTGTCGGAACACCTCGAGGACGGCGCTGTACGCGCGCGGCGACCACGCGGCCGCGACGATCCCGAGGCCGAGCAGGACGCCGAGCACCGTCGCGTTGCCGATGTAGCCGATCGCATCCGGCGGCAGTGCCGCTCCGGTGGCGGACACGGCGACGAGCAAGGACCACAGGGTGCTCACCCCGGTGATGCCCAACGCGCTGACGATCAACGCCGGGCCGGCGTACCGATCGATCCGACCGTCCGGCACGGTCATGTCGTGCACGGTCAGGACGGCGAACACCGTGACGACGACCCCGATGACGATCACTGCGATGCGCCACAGCACCCGCTGCACGTCGTCGTCCGGCTCGACGACGGACACCACGACGTCGGACTGGATGCCGAGGAAGAACGCCGCGACGAGCGCGACGGCACCGGCCACGACGGCCAGTGTCCCGCTGCGCGGCTCCGTGATCTCCACCCCGGCTCCGACGGACGTGGAGACGCCACGCGGCCGACGGTTCTTCTTGCGCTGTCTGCCCACGGCCCCATGCTGGCAGTGCGTGACCGACCCTCAGGTCTGTGGGTCGCCCCGTCTTCGAGGGACGTCATCGCGCGCGTGCTGCACGGATCGGGTGACGACACCGACCGACGAGCCGGAGTGCCGCCGCCTCGAGCCCTGCCCCTTGCCGAGCGACTTCCGAGGATTCTTTTGGCACTCTCCAGGCTCGAGTGCTAAAACGTTGACAGTTGAGTCGACGGGACTCAACAGCAGAGACGAAGGAGTTGATTTCGATGACGATGAACTTCGACCCGTTCCGCGAGCTGGACCGCCTCGCCGGCTCCCTGCTCGGCACCACCGGGCCCCGATCGATGCCGATGGACCTCTACCGCACGGGCGACCACTACGTCCTCGATGTCGACCTGCCCGGGATCGACCCAGGCTCCGTCGACATCGACGTGGACGGCTCCGTCCTGACCATCCGCGCAGAGCGCACCCTCGGCGCCCCGGAAGGCTCCCAGTGGCTCACCCGGGAGCGCCAGCCCGGCACCTACGTCCGTCAGCTCACACTGGGCGACGGCCTCGATGCCGAGCGCATCACCGCCGGGTACGACAACGGCGTACTGAGCGTCACGATCCCCGTGAAGGAGTCGGCGAAGCCCCGCAAGATCGCCGTCACCACCGGCGCCGGTCGCGAGCAGCTCGCCGTCGGGAGCGGGGAGTAGGAGCGCCCACCGTGTCCGACCTCGTCAACGCGCTCGCCTCGGTCACCGCCGTGACGGTCGCGCTCACACTGTCGAGCCTCGACCGGCGGACAGCGGTACTGCTCGGAGCGACCGGCGGCGTCATCGGGAACTTCCTCGCGTGGCTGTCCGCCCCGGGCGTGTGGGAGCGGTCGCTCGTCCTGCCCTGGATCGCCGCGGCCGCGGGTACCGTCCTGCTCATCGCGGGCTGGAGCACCGTCCGCGCCTACGCCAGCCTGTTCGAGGCACCGTCCGCCGAGGACACCGACACGGGAGTCGTGGTGATCTCCGGTCGAGCCGCCCAGGGATCGCGGTGACCTGCGAGCAGTGATGAGAGTCCCGGCACCTCAGCCGGGACTCTCATCTGCGAGCTCGGCGGGAGGCCGCGCCGTGAACCACGGTCGGCACGTGGCTACTGCGCTCCTTCCGTTCGCCGGACACGGACGGCGGCGGCCTCGAACGGCGCCAGCGACGTCGTCGCGACGCTGCCGCGCAGCGTGACCGGGGCACCCGTGTCGTCGCCGAGGTAGGTCGTCCGGACCACGGTCCGGACGGGGACGCCGAAGGCGAGCTCGACCTCCACGGGGACGTCCGCGAAGGACTGGAGCCGGACGACCGAGGTCGCGTCGTCGTCCCCGGCGACGACCGAGACGAGCCGGACACGGGGATCGCTGATCGTGAGGAGTTCCGACGTCGCCGTGTCCGCTCCACCCGTGCCGGACGCGGGCACGGCAGCGAGGGGCCGCACGAGGTCCGCGGTCGTCTGCACGGCGACGGACTCGACGGGCTCGGCCGCGTGCGACCGGACGCCGACCGCGTACTCGAAGGTCGCGGTGATGCCCTGCTCGATCGGGAAGTTCGTGTCCCACACGTTGTTGTGCAACCACGAGTACACGGTCGCCGCCCGCGTCGGACTCGTGCTCGCCGGGAAGGGCGCGTACGGCAGCGAGATGGTGCCGGGGTGCACGAGCGGTGCGTCCTTCGTCACCCACACGCCAACGAAGCTTGCGAGCACAAATGATTAGTGAACCATACGGCTCCGTCCCCTTGCCTCCGCTGGTAGCGGCGTCACATCACGGGACGTTGACCCCTATGGATAGCCGGGATCAGTCCTACGAGCCGCACAGATTCATCCGTCCGGGCATCACGCGTGGCAGTCTATGGCGCAGACTAGTTCGCTATGTGTCGCCCCGTCCAGGGCTGAGCGCTTGACCGCGCGCTAACGACTCGAGGCGATGACTTTGAGTAGGTCACCGATCCAAATCAAGTCGACGTCGCCCAGGGGCCGCGTCCCGTTGAGCGCGGCGCTCGGCGTGTCGTCGATCTCGTCGAACGACTGGAGAGTGGGCGAGGGGGCGAAGTTAAGGTCAAGCCGCTACCCTTCCCCCAACCAGCCGGTCTCGTAAGCCAAGAGTCCGTCGCTCTCGAACTGATCGAGCTCAGCGCGGACCCGCTTGAGCACATCTTTTCCCGGCACTGCGAACGCAACGAGACGCCCTTTGGTTTCGGTGGGAGCGTCGATCCCCGCAAGAAGGGCTCGGAGCGTCGACGCTCCACGAGCGTCGTTGACGAGCGCGCGAAGGACCCAATACTCGCTCCGGGAGAGCAAGCGCTGAGGAGTCCAGCCGAATCCTTCCTGTTCGACAAGTTCAACAATGTCCCCAAGTGCTAGTCCGTAATGATAGAACGGCACGCAGCACAGGCGGAAACGCTGTTCCGGCAAGCGCTCGAAAACGAGTTGCTCGTACCGAAGGGGCGAATCCGGGTCGTCCTCGAGTTCAACGTTAGCGACGAAGTTGACCGACTTCGCCCACGCGGGCTTCGGGTGTAGCGCCCATGCCTCTGGTTTATTGCTTAGAGTCATGTCAATTGCCTCCCTGATAGCGCCACGGAGGCGGGAACTCTCCACTATACGCCGGAGGGGCATTCACCGGCCAGTCTCGAGCACCCTTTGACGCGTTGCAGAAGCCGCAGGCCACCTGAGCGTTGTCGAGCGTCGCATTGCCGCCATGAGCTCGAGGGATGGCGTGGTCGACTTGGGGCTTGTCGGTGCTCATTCGACAGAAAACGCAGGTGTAGTCGTCAGAGCCGCCCTTGTTCTCCGCCTTCGCTGCGTCACGAACGGACTTCGAGAAACCGCGACCAGCCGTTTCACCTCCAGACGAACCAGCTTTGGGAAGCGGCACCCGCGCACCAGCGGCCCTCTCCGCTGCGGCGGCGGCTTCGCTTTCTGCTGCGTCCGCCGCGATCGTGCTTCCGATGAGGTCCGCGTCGGCTGCGATTCCTGCTGCTTCGAGTTCTCCGCCGCCGGCGACGGCGCAGACACCAACGGTTGCCACCGTGCAGGCGATGACTCCGACTGTGAGCAGGATGTCGGCCGCGGTGAGGATGATCACCGGCGCCCAGCGTCTGATCGCCTTACCGGTCTGCGCTTGCTTCTTCGCGCTCGAGTAGTTGGCGCTCTTGCTGCCGCCGCGTCCATAGGGCTGGACCGGTGTCGTGTGGTGGACGTGCGTGGACGGGGCGGTGGTTGCGCCCTTCCAAGGGAAGGGCACTGGCCCTGGCATGGGTTTGGGTCGGCTTCCGCCTCCGATGGCGCAGAGGCTGGTGGGGCAGAGCCCGCTCGGGTCGGCGTTCGCGATGGGGTTGTTGCCGCTGTACGCGTACCCGTTGTCTTGCTGGGGTGCGTCTGGGTTGAGGACTGGGTCCACTGACAGGAACCGGCCGAGGGTTGCGTCGTAGGCGCGGGCCCCGAGTTGGGTCAGACCGCTGAACGAGGATGCCGCCTTGTCGAGGAAGCCGTGAGCTGAGATCCAGTCCGTCACTCCTCCCCGTTGGTTGCCGAACGGGTCGAACCATCGTCGCGTGACGGCTCCGGTGAGGACGTCGGTGGCGAGGTCGGCGTTGCCGTCGATGTCGGTGTCGATGGCGGAGACGGTGCTCGTTCCGGTGGACGTGTTCCGTTCGGCGATGGTGACCCCGGCGAGCGAGTACGTTCGCGTGGCTGTGGTCGTTGTGGCGTTTGCGCCGATGTGAAGTTCGGTGTCTCCGAGGTAGAGCGTTGAGCCGTTCTTCGGGTCGGTTTGGAGGAGGAGGTTGCCGTCGGCGTCGTAGATGTTGTCTTGTCGCTGCGGTCCGACGGTGACGGACTGGATTCTGCTGTGTTGGTCGTAGGCGAGGGCAGTGTCTCCGGACTGGGTGGTGTCTCCGTCGTCGTCGTACGTGAACGCTTCGGACGTCTCCTGGTCGCCGGTTGCCGTTGTGGCGCTCTGAACGGCATGCGGGTGGGCAGAGCCGGCAGCCGGGTACGTGTAGGAGGTGACCTGGTCGGTTCCACCTGCTGCCGCGTGCTGTGTGACCGTCTTCCGGTTCCCGGTCGCTGTGTCGTAGGTGTAACTCGACCAGTACGCCGCGGGCCCGCCGAGGGATGTGCTCGGTGCGCTGCTGCACGCTCCGGAGGAAGGCGTCCACGCTTCGGTGAGTTCTTGCAACGCGTCGTACGTGTAGCACTGCGTCTCGCTGCCGGCGGCTCCGGTGGTCGTCGCCGATGTGATGACGCCGGCGTCGTTGCGGTTGTAGGTCCGCTTCGCTTGCACGACGGAACTCGAGCCGGTACCGGTTCGGTCCTCGATGGCGGAGATGTTCCCCGTGACGACGTCTCGTGTGTACGCGGAGACGTTCATGACGGTGCCGTCACGGTTGACCTGCGCGACCCGGTTCAGCGAGTCGTAGACGACACCGGCGTAGCTCTTCGTCCCGGCGAGGCTGCTGGGTAGTCCGAGTGCGTCGTATGTCGTTGTCACGCGTTCCGCGGCGAGCCCGCCGACGGCCGGCATCGTCGTCGCTGAGGGCGTTCCGTCCTGGTTGTAGGTCTGCTTGGTGCTGTACGTGGTGCCGCCGAACGCGGGAGCGTCCGCCGGGATGGTGGTGGTCTGCCCTGTGGGCCGCCCCGCGGTGTCGTAGCTGGTCACTGCGGTCGTGTACGCAGCGCCGGGAGATCCTGGCATCGAGCCGACGTAGCTGCTTGAAGCAGTGAGGGATCCGTTTCGAAGCGAGTCGTACGTCCAGGAGCTGAGGAGGGAACCGTCCGTGCCGCCGGAGTACTCGGCGGTCTTGCGGTCGAGGACGTCGTAGACGTCACTGATCGTGTTCCCGCGTGCGTCGGTGGAGGTGAGCAGGTTGCCTGCGTTGTCGTACGTGTACTTCGACGTTCCGGTGTCGGGGTCGGTTGCGGAGATCTTGTTGCCGACCGGGTCGAACGTCCAGGCCCAACGGTTGCCGGCGGGGTCGGTCATCGACGCCATGTCGCCACGGCCGTCGTAGGTGTACCGGGCGTCCTGGTGCGTGCCGGCCGGTGTTGCAGCGAGGTAGCGCCGGAGCAGGGTTTTCTGCCCGAGGGAGTTCGTGAACGTTGTGCTCGGGGTTCCGCCCGTCGGCGGGGTGGTGTCGACTTCGTCGGCCCCGACGTAGCGGTTCGTCGTCCGGTACTGCTCCTTGCCGTACGAGTTGGTGACGGTCGCTGTGGTTCGCCCGACAGCGTCGTAGTCGAATTCTGTGCTCGACTGGATCTGCTGCTGGCTGACCGGGACGAACAGCGCGGCGGAGGGTTTCGTTCCGCTGGCCCAGTACGCGTTGTTCTTGATGCTCGGCCGGCCTTGCTCGTCGTACGCGGTGTCTGTGATGACGCTTCCGCTGTTCGATGAGGGGTCCTGCGTCTGCACGATTCGGCCGAGGCCGTCGTAGAGGTCGTATGCGGTGAGTGTGCCGCCCCAGTTCATGGTCGTCGTCGCGACAGCGAGTGGACCGGTCTGCGACTCGGTGTACGCGTACGCGGTGTTCGGCGCTGAGGGGAAGTCCGCTTGCGCATGCCCCGGCATCCAGACGGCGGTTCGACGGCCGAGCGGGTCGTACGTCGCGGTGGTGACTCCGCCGTCGACGGCGGTTTCCGAGAGGACGACGCCGCGAGCGGGGTCGAGCGTCTGGCTTGCCTTCCACCCCTTCGGGTTCGTGGTCGTCACGCCGGTGACGGGACCGCCAGTTGTCGGCGTGTACGCGGTCTTGGTGACGCGTCCGAGCTCGTCCGTGCTTGAGGTTTCCCGCCCGACGGCGTCGAACGCACTCGTCGCGGTCGTCGTCCAGACCGGGTTCGACCCCGAGTACGAGGTGACCGTCTCGACCTTCGTCGCATCGCCCTTCGTCGGCGTCGCGCCGACCGCCGCGGAGTCGTAGGAGGTGCGGACGTCGGAGATCGCGTCACGTGGCAGCGTCGGTTCGCTGCCGCAGCCGACGTTGACGACACGCTGTTCACTGGGGAAGCCGATCAACCATGCGGTGCGGTTCGCCGGAGCGTAGGTCGTCGTCGTGCAGGTGTCGGCTGCGTCTGACGCGGAGCGGGACACCTCGACTGGCAGCCCGTCGGCGTTGTAGGTCGTGTCCGTCTCGGACGTCCGGTCGGTCCCTGCGGCTGTCGGTTCGGTCATGCGAGTGGTGCCGTCACCGACACGTCGGGCGGTGTTCACGCCGTCGCTCGCCTCCGCGCGGGAAGCCCACGGGGTGCTCACAGTCTCCGAGATGACCGGGCCGCCGACGCCTGCCCGGACGACGGACTCGCGGATCTGACCGGCGAGCCAACTGTCATCTGCCACGGTTGACGTTCCTGACACGGTGACGGACTTCACCCCGCCGGTCGTGCCGGCGCGGTCACCGTTCAACCCGCGGTAGAACGTGTAGTCCGTCGTCTTCATCGATTCCGGATCGGTAACGTCACCGTCTCGCACCTCGACGGTGTCGTACCCGGCGAAGATCGACCAGGTGCGCCGCTTGTCGGGCATGAAGGTCGCGGTGTTGTACTTCCACGCCGGTGTGCCGGTGTACACGTACGACGTCTGCTGGGGCCGGTCGGCGGCGCCGCCGGTCTTCGGGTCGTCGAGCACGCTCGTCACCACGTACTTGTGGAACAGGTCCAGTTTCGGCTCCTGCGCCGGCGTGATCGACGGGGTCCACCATTGTGGGTAGCAGCGGCGGGAGTTCGTGGCCGCGGCGGCTTCGATCGCTGCGGCTTCGGCGGCGGTGCAATCCTGCGCGGAGTAGCCGATTGAGGTCACCGCGCCTGTTTCGGCGGTGATCGACGCGATGCGGAGCTTGTCGAGCGGCGCGAGCCCGTCGACAGCCCAGACACGGTTCTGCATGCGGATGCCGCTGAACTTCACCGCCGGTTCGTTCACGCCGGTGCTGCCGGCGTAGCCGGTGTGTTGCACCTGCGTCAGCCAGAGTGCGGCGGTCGTTCCGTCACCGGGGCTCGGGAAGGAGTGCGACAGCGTCCACTTGTCGACCGTCGCGTACGCGCTCCCAGACTTCACGGCAGTGGTGACGGTGTCGAGCATCGCGTCGGTCCAGAAGGAGGGGACGACGTTCGCCGTGCATGCGGTCGTGCAGAACTGATCCCACGGCACGTCCGGGTAGGACGCCGGCTTGGCCGGTTTTGTCGCCGCGGCGCTGAGGGTCTCCTTCGTGCAGTCGGCGTGGGTGCTGTCGCTGCAACGTCCGTAGGCGTCGTACCCGAAGGTGACTCGTCCGGTTGCGGCGTTCGCTGAGTACACAGTTGCGTTGGTCAACCCGTAGTCGATGTGCTCGAGCTGCCCACCGCGGATGTAGGAGGTGGCGCCGGTGCCGTTCTTGCCGTAGCTGTTCGTCTCGGCTGTGTAGTAGAACGCTTCCGCGTTGGCGTGGACGTCGACGACGTAGTCGAGGTTCCACCGCCATGCTTGGACACAGGACGACCCAGCGAACGTCGACGCATGGCACGGCTCGCCCGTGTCGTTGCCGAACACCGGGACCGTCCACGCCGAGTTCGTCGTCGCCTTCCCCGCGGACCATCCGGGGAGTTCGTTCTTACCGAAGTAGTACTGCGTGCCATCGGTGGTGGTGACGCGCCAGCAGTCGGTGTCGTAGGTGCCGTTCGGGGAACATCCGGCTGCGGTACCGACCAGGTGCTCGATCCGTGATCCGTCGTCGGACTGCATCTTCCAGTCGCCAGTCGCAGAGTCGCGCACGAGCGCTGAGCTGTGACCCCCGAGCGAGAGCGTCGCGTTGTCCGTCTTCCAACACTGGTCGCCGGATGTCTTGACGGCGCCGGACGCACCGTCGTCCTGTGAGCAGGACACGTACTGCCGTTCGATGAAACCGCCGCCGTTGAGATCCCATCCGTCACCGATGGCCGACGGCTGATTGTTGGTCGAGCCGGTTTCACCGTCGATGGCCTGCGAATCGTAGGACAAGCCGATCGAGGGTACGGGGCCAGCAGCTGCCGGCGGGACGGTCATCGGGTACTGCCACGAGAAGTCCCCGGTCTGCGCGGACACGTCCCACGAACCGGCTTCTTTCAGCGTCGACGCGGAGAACGAGCCGGTACCCGATGCTGACACTGGGGTGCTGGTTGCGGCGAGGGTGACCATCCGGTTGCTGACCCGCGGCGTCATGACGAGGTTCTCGGCTGTCGACGTCGTCGCGACAGGAGTGGCAGCCGACGCCGAGTACCTGTGACCTCCGTCGAACTGGACCCATCGGACGCGAGACGCGTAGTCCGCCCCGAATTGTTGCCGGAGGAGCGAGGTCGGCACACGGACCGCCACCGGCGCGGTCCCGGTTCGCCCGTCGTCACGGGCGAGGGTGAGCACGACACCGCTGAGCCCCTGCTTCGCCGCGGCGGCTTGCGAGCGGACTCCCACGGTCACGCTCGTGACCGCGGCCGATGCCGCACGGCCTGCCGACTGGGCGGGTGCCACTTTGACGGGCGTGTTCCCGACAGCAGTCCACTTCACGGGAGCGGTCGTTGACCGCCCGTCGGTCGCGCTGTCCGCCTGCCCGTTGCCGTTCGCGGCACTGCTGCGAGCGGCAAGGTCGACGTGCCAGGTGCCCTTCTGCAGATGCGCCGTCGGCGTGAGCACCGACTTCGACGATGCCGGTCGTGCAGCGCTGGGGACACTCGATGCCGTGGCGCCGGACACCGAGCGCCCCAGATCGGCGACGATCGGGATGGCGTGCGATTGAACGAACACCAACGATCCGGCCGCGACGGCGAGGGCCGCAGCGGCAGCGACCGCGAGCTGTGTCCGGCGGCTGATCACAGCGCGAAGACGCTTGCGGTGCCTGCTCATTCGCCGCTCCCCGCAGTCGCAGTCGCAGTCGTGACGTTTGACGTGCGAACGCGCACTTGTCCCCCTGGAGTTCAAACCGCGTCAAGCGTCCGAATGGACTTTCACGGCTTCGGGATCGTACCGAGGGTGAATCCATAGGAATGCACCCCCCATTCAGGGCGCATTGGCGCCTTATGCCCGAAAAACAGCGCTTCTTGAATTGATTGCTGAATGGACGTTCACCATGTGGCGTCCGCAATCGTCGCTAACGTGACGGCGGCGCGGGAGCGCTTCAGCAATGACTTAGGGGGTCTCATGCCGGTCGGCAGATCAGCACTCATCTCACTTCTCACGTCTGTGCTCGTCCTGGGTTCCATCACCAGCCTGAGCGCTGGCGCGGTTGCGGACGGTGAGGACGCGGCTGCGACCTCGGCATCGGTCGCGGACGTCACGGCTGCAGACGACGCCAGCACTGCCGAGCAGGTGGCGGAGACGTACGACCATGACGTCGTCGTCTCCTCCTCGTTGACACCGACCGTGTCGGTGGTTGCGAAGTCGGACGGCACGCTCGAGCGCACCGAAGACACGGTCCCGGTGCGGACCGAGCAGAACGGCACCTGGGTGCCGGTCGACACGTCCCTCGAAGCGGACGGATCCTGGCTGACGCCGTCCGCCACGGACACGCACGTCCGGTTCTCCCGCGGTGGCTCGGACACGCTCGCACAGGTACAAACGGACTCCGGCGCGTGGGTGTCGGAATCGTGGCCGGACGGTGGCGCCCTGCCGGTCCCGGAGGTCGACGGATCCACTGCTCTCTACGCGGACGTCGTTCCGAACGTCGACATGCAGCTGACCGCCACGCCGTCTGGCATGTCGGAGGTCCTCGTCGTGAAGACGGCGGAGGCTGCCGCCAGTCCGGAACTGCGACAGGTCGAGCTGCAGCTTCACGGGGCAAAGGTCACCGCCACCCAGACCGGGTCGACGGCGACAACGGCGGACGGCTCGTCCCTGTCGGCTGCTTCACCGACGTGGTGGGACTCGTCCCACGGTGGTGATTCAGATGGACCGGGCGGCGATGGCAGCCCTCGGCCCGTGACGCACACCACGACCAGCGATGGCGTCGTTCTCGATGTCGCAGCCATCACCACCCAGGCGTCGACGTACCCGCTCTACGTCGACCCCGACTGGTCGGCGGGAGACAGCGCTTTCTGGTTCGACGATGCCGCGTACCCGGGGCAGTCGTACCTGAACGGGCAGTACTCCGCGGGCTACCAGAGCGTCGGCTACGCGCAACAAGACGGCTCCACCTACGTCTCTCGGGCGTTCTGGCAGTTCAGCACCGCGGGCCTTGCCGGTAAACACATCGTGGACGCCCACTTCAACGCGGTCGCCACGTACAGTTGCGGCAACGCGACGGTGCAGGCATGGCGCTACGGAGTCGTCGGAGCAGGGCAGAACTGGAACTGGGACCAAGCCAATCAGGGACAGTGGCGCGACCACATCTCGGACGCGTCCATCCCCGCAGTCAGCGGCTGCGCGATGGCGGGCAAGGCAGTCGGCTGGGACGTCGCCCGCGCGGTCGACGCCGTCAACGGCGGCACTCTGCAGATCGGCTTGCGATCCGCGGCGGAGGGCAGCATCAGCCGCAAGCACTTCAACCAGCACGCGTCCCTGACCGTGTCGTACAACACGCCGCCGAGCACCCCGAGTGGTGCGACGATCGCATCACCGCAGCGTTCTTGCGGCACATCCACGTCGAACGCAGCGGGCGTCAACAACAAGGCCCAGGACCTTGTCCTCTCCTCGAAGACAAGCGACGCCGACAACGACCTGACCCACATCACCTACCAGGTCATGCGGGCGACCGACCCGGACACGGCGGTGTTCACGAAGGCCAGCGCGGACGCCCGCGGGGGCGTACAGACAGCGGAGGTCCCGGCCGGCACACTGTCGGACGGGAACTACATGTTCCGCGGCAAGACGTGGGACAAGACCGAGTGGAGCGGATGGAGCAGCTGGTGCTACTTCACCTCCGACTCCCACGCACCCGCCGCGCCAGCAGTCAGTGTCCCCACGGGTGCTCACACCGTCGGAACGAACATGACCGTCACCGTGACGGCCACGGACTCCGACGTGCGCGGCTTCTCGTACTGGGTCGCACCGAACGGCAGCGGGACGCTCACCCAGCCGCTCTCCGACGCAGTCAGTACCTCCACTGGATACGCCAGCTGCGCGTTCAGCGACGGCCTCGTGACCTACGTCTGCTCGAATTCCTCGCATGCCGCGACACTCACGTTCGCGCCAGTCGACACGGCGAACACCCTCTGGGTCTGGGCGATCGACCGAGCGGGCAACGTTTCGGCTCCTGGCAAGATCGGCGGATCGAACGACGTGGACGGGGGTGCGGCGATCATCGCCGACCCTGACCCGCGCGTCGGGTCCACCGCCGGCGCCGCCGGCCACGTATGGACGGGGATCAGCGATGGGTCTGTCACGGGTGCAGGCACCTCCGCATCGCCCACGGTCATCGCCGACGACCGTGTGTCCGGGGGCACAGGAGCCGCTGCATCCCTGCCGTTGACAGTCGACCCGAGCGTCGGAACGGCGCAGCCGGATACGTTCCCGGCTGATGTGAAGTACCCGTCCACGATCATGCACCTCGGTGATCTCGTACGCATCAACCGGTTCAACGGCCCGGACGGACATCGCGCGACGATCGCAGGTGGGGCTCCCTCCGGAGCGCACTTCGAGATCACGCTCGGTGAACTCGTCAGCTCCGGCGCCGACCAGCCGGCCGGGACCAACAAGATCTGGTCTTGCCGCGCGGACTGGGGCGACCGCACCCTCATCGGATCTGCTTGCCCGACCGGCACTGACACCAGCCAGCTGCTCGGCTACGGATGGGCATCCGCAGATGACATCCCGGCCGGGGCCACGCCACGCCATGTCTGGTCCTGCTGGACAGGAACGGAGTACTTCGACTCGAGCCAATCGACCTGCGAAGGCAAGACCGTGAAGAACGACCTCGGCTACTTCGCCCTCGTCGGCGCCACCCACACAGACGCGGCACCGATCGACACGACGAAGAGCTACACGGTGTCCGCCTTCCTGCACCCGACAAGCGGAGCAGCCGGGCACTACAACACCGCCGTCTCCATCGACGGCGACACCACGTCAGCGTTCTACCTCCAGTACGGAGGTGACAACTTCCGGTTCTGCGTCAAGCAGCAGACAGACGCGGCAAAGACCGACTGCGCCTCACCCACCGGCACGGACTACTCAAGCGCACCAACTAAGGACGCCTGGTACTTCGTGACAGGCGTGTGGGACGCAGCGAACCAGGAAGCCCGCATCTACATCAACGCTTCCCCGGGCGGCTCCCACAGCGTCGCGCATGTACTGGGCACCGGTGAAACCGCCGTATCTGGTGGGCTCCGCGTCGGCGGGGCGCTCTCCAGCGGCGGCCCCTCGGACGCGTTCGACGGCGACATCGCCGATGTCAGCATCACACAAGGCGTCGCAACGTTGACTCAGCTCGGCCTGCTGATGAAGCAAGGCACCTACGCATACGCGGACGGGAACTGAATCCAGCGGAATCCGACACCGCGCGCGGAAGCACGTCGGAGAGCAATCCGCCAGCCGCGCGTGGAGCTCGTGCCGGAGGCGGGCGCGGCGCGCGACCTCCGGCTGGCGGGTCGACGACGGGACGGGATCGGAACGAGGGCGAGAACGCGATGACAACGATCACTGTCTTGTCCGGCATGGTCCGGACCGCAGAGCCCGGTGCGGACCGTCAGACGCCGCAGCTTGAGCGCCGCCCCTGTCGGCATCCCACGTGAAGGCTCTGCTCCCGATCGTGGTTCTTCCGGAGGAGCTCGCTCTGCTCCAGTCGAAGGCTGTCTCCGTCGACGAGCGTCGAAATCAGGCACCCACAGATCCCAAGAACCAGAGAAGCCCCCGGCCGAAGCCGGGGGCTCATCTGTTGGGTCGGACCTGCAGACGCTGGAGACCAGACTTGCAACCAACCCTGTGGCGGTACCGGTGGGATTTGAACTCATACGCCAACGGCACAGAAGACAGACCAAGCGGCGAGATCCCCGGCCTGACGCCGAAGTTGGGCGCGGTTGCTCCCACCGTCGCGCGTCTTGAAACCGGCACTCCGTTACTGCTTGGTTACCGGAACGCCTACGGCGGTGCCAGGGATGGATGACACGAGTGCTCGAGGGTCAAGTGATCGATCGGCCGCCCGCAGCACTGGAGCAAGAACGGGCTTCGCGCGGGCGTGCACCGGCCCAGCGCAGAGCGATGCGAACGGATCACTGCCACGTTCACGCAAGACCACCACTGCCATCACTTGCGCCCCCAATGGTCGCCACAGGAGCCCGCTGCCGAACGTTCGAGGCAGCTTGTGGAGGCCGCTTGAGCTCCTACACCATGCGACCCACCGCCGCCGTCGATGCTCCCCGACCAACGACTCAACCGACAGATGCGGATGACCCGATCTCACCGGGGCGCGGCGTTCCATCGCTCGAGCTCCGCCTCCAGCCCCTCCCGCAGTGAGTCCTCACCCTCGTCTGCGCCGGGTTCTGCGTCGGGAATCAGGCGAAGAAGGCGCTCGTACCGGGAGGCCGTCTCCTGGTCGGTCGCCGTCGGCAGGCGTCCTGACGAGCCGGCGAGCGCGGTCACCTGCGCGAGGTCGATGAAGCCCGGAAGCACCGAGGATTCCACGGTGCCGGAGTCCGAACCGTTCGTCTCCCACCGGTCCCACCGGCTGAACGGAGTCCCGCCCTCCACGACGTCGCGTGCCGCGCAGATGTCGCGCCAGGATTCATCCGGGGTCAGCGCCGCCGCCAGGCCCGCGTCGGCGGTGTAGCGCTCATCGTGGGTGTCGGCGAGATAGCGGAGCCACCCCGAGAGGACCAGAAGACCGGCGCGGACTTCAGCGCGGGCCGGTCCATCCGGCTGCCGCTCGAAGAGGCGCCGGAGCTCTTCCGCGGCTATCTCCGCGAGGTCCGGCCGGTTCGCGTCGAGAGCGAGCTTGACGAGCTCGACCATCGCCCACGTGCCGCCCGAATGCAAGGCGTGCGGGTCTGCCGCCGACGCGTCGGAGTACACCGCGAGATCGCGGACGCACCCGATGATGCGGACGAGCAGCGCATCGAACTCGGGACCCCCATGCATCAGGATGTCGGACCACTGCCGCGTGAAGCTCCGCAGACATTCGTCGACGTACCCCCCGGAGCCGGTCGCCGCTGCCTCGACGGCCCGGGCAGTCGTCGCTGTGATGAAGACGTGCGCTACCTGCGGGGACAGCAGGACGTCCCGCTCCACTTCGACGATGCTCTCCAGGAGTCCGCTCCCCCGCGCGAGCGAGGCCCCGCGGGAGGCACCTGATCGGTCGAGCTCCGCCATCCAGACCTCGCGCACGATCTGGCCGAGCAATTCCAGCGCCCGCTCCGCCGTCGCCAGGGCGCCCGACCGGAGGTTGCTGCCGATCGCATCCTGCAGGGTGGCTATCTCGTGCTGGGTCTCCTCGTACGCGGTGACCGCCTCCGGCGCCTCCAGCTCGATGCTCGACTGCAGAAGCTGGACCATCCGTCCGGCGGTCCCGTCGTGGAGCCGGTTCGGCGTCACGACCCGGAACGCCGTGGCACCGAGCAGGGTGCGGTCCCCCGGGTGGACATCCAGCAGGACCTGCGGCGCGACCTCGTACGGGGACGGTGTGGGAGCCGCGGAAGCACCTTCTGGGTCGAGCGACGCGATCGCTTCCCGGACGCCTTCGGCCTTGATGGCCCGGATGACGCGCCCGGCCTGCGGCACCGGCACGTGCAACGTCGACGCCGAGCGGGTGGAGGTGCGCGCCGTGTCCGTGGTCAGGAGCTCCTCCAGCCCGCGGCTCGCGCCGGCGTACCGGCGCGCAATCTCGCCGAACCGATTTGACAGCGTCTCGACGAGCGAGGTGCGCACCACTTCGTCCAGCCGGGAAGGGTGCCCGAAGAGGTGGGTGAGCCTCGAGGTCGAGACCAGCAGCAGCACCGCGGTGGCGACGAACCAGGCGAAGGTGATTACCACGCCCGTCGCGCTCGGCAGCCAGATGGACTCGATGGCCATGGCCGCGTTCGCGGCGAGCCCCACGGTCACGAACCAGCTGGCGCCGATGTACGCCAAGATGCGCTTCCGTGACGTCCCGATTGCGAGAGGAGCCTCCGCGAACAGCTGCGCCGCGATCGTCAGCCCGGCGAACCCGACCGACAGAAACGTCGTCTGAACCGTCCAGAGCACCGTGTCGGAGCCCGGCGTCGGGGACAGCAGGCGGCGCACCCAGGCGGGATCGCCGGCGGCGTGGAACACGATCAGGAGCACGAGGCTGACGAGCAGCACGCACATGACGATCGTGAGCTCCCGCCGCCATGCGCTCGCTGAGCCCCCGGAGGTGCCGCGTTCGCCCGCCATGACGCCAGGACCGCGTCAGTCACGTTGTTCGTGCTTGACCGCGAGGAGGTCGACCGTGCGGAGATCGGGATCCTTCGCGAGGAGGGCCGGACCCTGCTCGCCCAGCGCCCGCGGGATCGCGCCGCCCAGGTGCGCCTTGCGCGCATCATCGTCGGGGAACGTGTCGAAGATGCCGAAATGCGTGTCGTCGATCTGGAAGGCGTACCAGGTGCGCGTCCCCGGCTCCGAGTCGACCGCGGTCTTGCCGCCGATGAGGAAGTCCTTGACTTCCGCCGCCTTGTCCGGTTTGGCTTCGAGCAGTGCCAGTACGCCGAGTGTGAGTTCCATGCGAGTCTCCTTCGCCGTCACGACGCCTCACTACCCCCCAGAGGTATCACGGCGGACGATACGCCTGCACCGGCGTGCCTGCGCGGCGTCATCGCGCTGTCGCCAGGCGGGAGGCCGACACGCTCGCGGTCGCGGACGCGACCTCCAGCGGCGCTCCCGGAACCGCGACCGCGGCAGTTCCCGCAGCGGGGGTGTCCACTCTCGGCCGAGGGGAGGCGGATCTTTCGCCCGCAGTTCGGGCACCGGATAACTCTGGTCGTGGCGCTCATACCGGTGCGTCCGCTTCGGCACCCGACTCCGCCCGGGCGACGTCGACGGCGATGTCGCCGTCCCGCACGTCGATGCGCACCGTCGAGCCGTCCTGGACCGACCCCGAGAGCAGCGCCCTGCCCAAGCGGGTCTCGATGTCGTGCGAGATGTAGCGGCGCAGCGGCCTCGCGCCGTAGAGCGGGTCGTAGCCCCGTTCCGCGATGAGGCGTCGCGCCTCCGGCGTGACCTCGAGCCGGATCTGGCGTTCCGCCAGGCGCCGCGCCAGGTCGCCCATCGAAAGGTCGACGATCGACTCGATCTGCGTGAGGCCGAGCGGGGCGAACACGATGATGTCGTCGACCCGGTTGAGGAACTCCGGACGGAAGCGGCCACGCAGCTCGGCGAGCACCAGGTCCTTCACATCCTCGGGAATCGCTCCGTCGCTGTTCCGGGCTTCGGTGAGCAGATGCTGCGCGCCGATGTTGGACGTCATGATCACAATGGTGTTGCGGAAGTCGACGGTGCGGCCCTGGCTGTCGGTGATCCTGCCGTCGTCGAGCACCTGCAGCAGCGTGTTGAACACGTCCGGATGCGCCTTCTCGATCTCATCGAAGAGGACGACGCAGTACGGCCGGCGACGCACCGCTTCGGTCAGCTGGCCGCCCTCGTCGTATCCGACATATCCAGGGGGGGCTCCGACCAGCCTGCTGACGGTGTGGCGCTCCTGGTACTCGCTCATGTCCAGCCGGATCATCGCGGACTCGCTGTCGAACAGCGCGTTCGCCAGGGCCTTCGCGAGCTCCGTCTTGCCGACGCCCGTCGGTCCCAGGAAGATGAACGAGCCGATCGGCCGCCGAGCGTCGCGGATTCCCGAGCGGGCCCGGATGATCGCGTCGGTGACGAGCCGCACCGCTTCCTCCTGGCCGACGACGCGTTCGTGCAGGATCTCGTCGAGTTTCAGCACCTTCGCGCGCTCGCCCTCCTGCAGCCGCGCGACGGGGATTCCCGTCCAGGCCGCCACGATCTCGCCGATCTCCTCCTCGGTGACGACCTCGCGCAGGAGCTGCTGCCGTCCCTGCTTCTCCTGCAGGCGCTGCTCCTCGGCGGCGAGCTGCCGCTCGAGTTCGGCGAGCCTTCCGTAGCGCAGCTCGGCAGCCCTGTTCAGGTCGTACCGGCGCTCGGCGTCCTCGGCCTGGCGGCGCACCTGCTCGAGTTCGCTCCTGAGCTGCTGCAGCTTACGGATGGCCTGACGTTCCGCCTCCCATTGGGCACGCTTCGCGTTCGCTTCCGCCCGCAGGTCGGCGAGTTCACGCCGCAGCTCCTCGAGACGGACACGGCTCGGCTGGTCCGTCTCCTTCTCCAGCGCCGCCTCCTCGATCTCGAGACGCGTCACCCGCCGGGTCAGCTCGTCGAGGTCGGCGGGCATCGAGTCGATCTCGGTGCGCAGCCGCGCGCACGCCTCGTCGACGAGGTCGATGGCCTTGTCCGGCAGGAACCGGTCGGTGATGTAGCGGTGCGACAGGGTCGCAGCAGCCACGAGCGCATTGTCCTGGATGCGCACGCCGTGGAAGACCTCGAGCCGCTCGCGCAACCCACGGAGGATCGAGATGGCGTCCTCGACGCTGGGCTCATCCACCAACACGGTCTGGAACCGCCGTTCGAGCGCTGCGTCCTTCTCGATGTGCTGCCGGTACTCGTCCAGCGTGGTCGCGCCGATCAAGTGCAGCTCGCCGCGAGCGAGCATGGGCTTGAGCATGTTGCCCGCATCCATTGCTCCCTCGGTGGCCCCCGCGCCGACCAGTGTGTGGAGTTCGTCGATGAACAAGAGGATGCGCCCGTCGGCGGCCACGACCTCGGCCAGCACCGCCTTCATCCGCTCCTCGAACTCGCCACGGTACTTCGCGCCCGCGACGAGAGCCGCCAGATCGAGCTGGAAGACCGTCTTGTCGCGGAGTCCTTCGGGAACGTCGGTGTTGACGATCCGCTGTGCCAGCCCCTCCACGATCGCCGTCTTGCCGACACCGGGCTCGCCGATCAGCACTGGGTTGTTCTTCGTCTTGCGGGACAGGATCTGGATGACGCGGCGGATCTCGATGTCGCGGCCGATGACCGGGTCCAGCCGACCCGCGCGGGCGTCGGCGACCAGGTCGCGGCCGTACTTCTCCAGTGCCTCGTAGGTCTGCTCCGGGGTGGCCGAGTTCACGTGCTGGTTGCCGCGAACGGCCGTCAGCGCCTGGAGGAAGGCCTCGCGGGTCACGCCATTGGTCTGCAGAACTCGCGCGGCCGGGCCGCCGCTGGGGTCGTCGGCAAGCGCGACGAGCAGGTGCTCGACGGACACGTACGAGTCCTTGAGACGTGTGGCCTCCCGCTCGGCGCGGTCGAGGGTGGCCGACAGCGAGCGGGACAGGTACACCTGTCCGGGCGTCGCCCCGGGACCTGTCGTCCGGGGTTTCCGCTCGATCGCCTGCTGCACCTCCGCGAGCAGGAGGGTCACGTCGACGCCGGCCGCCTCGAGCAGCCGAGGGATCAGGCCGCCCTCCTGCGCGAGGAGGGCGAGCAGGAGGTGTTCGTTCTCCGTCTCCGTCTGTCCGTTCCGGCTCGCGATGCTCTGCGCCTCCTGCAGCGCCTCCTGACACTTCTGGGTCAGTTTGTTCATCTCCATGGCGGAGACTCCCTTCCTCAGCGGATGACCGATCTCTGCGCCTCGAGCGCGTCAATCCGGGCGAGCAGGTCGATGACGATCGCGATGCCTGCGTAATTCAGTGCCAGGTCGGCGTGGAGGCGCACGATCCGCCGCACCTGTTCGGGTGCGTCCGGCGTGAACCAGAGCCGGCCCGACGCGTCGACGGCGCCGCGAACCAGGCCCAGGTCGACGAAGCGTCGGACCAGCTCGGGATGCACGCGCGCCGCGACAGCGACCGTGCCGAGGTCGAGGCGAGGCGGGATCACCGGGAGCAGAGGAGGAGTCATGATGACGATCTCGGATCGAAGGAGGATTCGCGCTGCAACTGCTCGAACAGCTCGCGTTCACGGCTGGTGGGGTGCGGGGGGACCATGATCTTCAACTTCGCGAACAGGTCGCCGGGCTTCCCTCGCGGCTGCGGCATCCCCTGGCCCTTGAGCCGCAGGCGGCGTCCGCTCGACGAGCCCGGAGGGATGCGCACGTTGATGGGGCCGCCGGGAGCCCGCGTCGAGACGCTGGCACCGAGGACGGCCTCCCACGGCGCGATCAGCATGTCCATCTCGATGTCCTTGCCGTCGAGACGGAACCGCCGGTCCGGCTTGACGCGGAGCGTGATCACAAGGTCGCCCGACCCGCCATCCTGCCGCCCGGGCTGTCCGCCGCCGGAGACGCGGACGCGCTGCCCGTTGAGAGCGCCGGGCGGGATCTCGAGCTCGAACGTCTGACGGTCGCCGTCGGGGTCGGCGAGGACAACCGTCCGAGGGCCGCCCCGGAATGCCTCCTCGACCGTCAGCTCCAGTTCGGCCTCGGCGTCCATGCCGCGCCTCGAACCGAAGACGTCGCCGAAGAGGTCGTCCCAGTCGACCGACGCGCCGCCCGGGCCCGCTCCGGCCTGCGCGCTCGACCAGCTGGACCCCGACGGTCCCGGCCAGGTGCGGGCGCGCCCTCCACCGCGCGCGCCGCTGCCGGCACCGCCGGCAGCGCCGGCGCCCTGCGAGGCGTGATCGCGCTCTGCGTCCGCGTAGCGGCGGAACTCTGGGCCGAAGCGGTCGTACTGGGCACGCGACTCAGGGTCGGCGAGCACGTGGTATGCCTCGCTGATCTTCTTGAAGGTGTCCTCGGCGCGCGGCTGCTTGTTCACATCCGGGTGGTACTTCCGGGCGAGCGCACGGTAGGCATGCTGGATCTCCTCGGAGTCGGCGGATCGTGAGACCCCGAGCAGCTGGTAGTAGTCGTCTGCCACGAGGTCACTCCCGTGCCGACGTGACGACGACGCTCGCGGGTCGCAGCAGCTGTTCCGGGGTGCCGAAGCCGAGCCGGGCGACCGCGACCACCGTCTGCGGCGGCACGTTCTCCTGCTCGATGACCGACACGACCTCGTGGATTCGTGGGTCGAACGGGACGCCGACCTGGTCGACGCGGGGATACCCCAGGTGTTCGAGGGCGACGACCGCCTGTTCCCGAATCGACTCGATGCCGTCGGTCAACGGATCCTTCATCTGCCTGGCGTAGGCGAGCGCGTCCGTAAGGCCGTCCACGACGGCGAGGAAGACGGACGCCGCACGCGCTCGCTCGGTGTCGCGGACCAGGGCGAGCTCGCGGGTGGTCCGCTTTCGCACGTTGTCGAGATCGGCTGCGGCTCGGCGCCAGCGATCCTCCAGCTCGGCGAGACGGGCGTCCCGTTCGGTCGGAGGGGCCGCGGGCGGCGCGGCCGTCGCGCCGGTGGGGACGCCGACCTCCGGCTCCTCCGCGTCCGCAGCCCCGCGCGTGTCCGAGGTGTCCATGTCCCCGCGTCCCTCAGTTGCGGTCGAAGTCGGCGTCGACAACGTCGTCATCGGAGTCGTCCGAGCCGCCGGGGCCGGCCGCGGTGTCCGGCGTGGTCGGCCCTTGGGCTGGGTGCTCCACAGACAGCGCGGCGTCCACTTGCCGGAGTTCACTGGTCAGCTCACGCGCCTCCGACGCGGGAACCTCCCGTTCGACGGCGTCCCTCGCCTGCTGCACCAGCAGCTCGGCACGCGACCGCTCGTGAGGAGGCGCGGTGTCGCCGTGCTCCACGAGAGCCCGCTCGACCCGGTAGGCGGCGGCATCCAACTCGTTGCGGGCATCGATGTCTGCGCGCAGCCGCTGATCCTGCTCGCGGTTCTGCTCGGCCTCGCGCACCATGCGGTCGATCTCCGCCTGGTCGAGGTTCGTGGTGCCGCTGATGGTGATGCCCTGCTCGGCCCCGGTGTGCTTGTCGCGGGCGGTGACGTTGAGGATGCCGTTCGCGTCGATGTCGAACGTGACCTCGATCTGCGGTTCGCCCCGTGGCGCTGGCCGGATGCCGGTCAGCGAGAACCGGCCGAGGACGCGGTTGTCCGCCGCGCGTTCGCGCTCGCCCTGGAGCACCACGATCTCGACCGAGTCCTGGTCGTCCTGGGCGGTGGAGAAGACTTCGCTCCGGCGTGCGGGGATGGTCGTGTTGCGTTCGATGATCGGCGTCATGACGCCACCGCGCGTCTCGACGCCGAGCGAGAGCGGGGTCACGTCGAGCAGGAGGACGTCGTTGACTTCCCCTTTCAGCACGCCGGCCTGGATGGCCGCGCCGATAGCAACGACCTCGTCGGGGTTCACGGTCATGTTGGGGTCCTTGCCGCCGGTGAGGCGCTTGACCAGCTCTTGCACCGCGGGGATCCTGGTCGAACCGCCGACGAGGATGACCTCGTCGATGTCGTTCTCGGTGACCTTCGCGTCCTGCATCGCCTGCCGCACCGGGCCGAGGCAGCGCTCGACCAGATCGGCGGTGATGTTGTCGAAGGTGGCGCGCTTGAGCGTCGTGGTCAGGTGCTTCGGGCCGGAGGCGTCCGCTGTGATGAACGGCAGGCTCACCTGGGTCTGGCTGACCGAGCTGAGTTCGACCTTCGCCTTCTCCGCGGCCTCGAACAGCCGCTGGAGGGCCTGAGAGTCGTTGCGCAGGTCGATGCCGTTCTCCTTCTGGAATTCGTCGGCGAGGTGGTCGACGATGCGGCGGTCGAAGTCGTCACCGCCGAGGTGCGTGTCCCCGGCGGTCGAGCGCACCTCGACGACGCCGTCGCCGACGTCGAGCAGGCTGACGTCGAAGGTGCCGCCGCCGAGGTCGAACACCAGGACCGTCTCGTGCTCCTTCTTGTCCAGCCCGTAGGCGAGGGCGGCCGCGGTCGGCTCGTTGATGATGCGGAGCACCTCGAGACCAGCGATCCGCCCGGCGTCCCGCGTCGCGGTGCGCTGGGCGTCGTTGAAGTACGCCGGGACGGTGATGACCGCCTCGGTCACCTTCTCTCCGAGGAACTTGGCGGCGTCGTCGGCCAGCTTCCGCAAGACGAGCGCGCTGATCTCCTCGGGGGCATACAGCTTCCCTCGCACGTCGACCCGGGCTTCGCCGTTGGGGCCGGGCACGACGTCGAACCCGACCGCCTTGGCCTCCTCCCCGATCTCGTCGAACGAGCGCCCGATGAAGCGCTTCGCCGAGGAGATCGTCCCCTTCGGGTTCAGGATGGCCTGACGCCGGGCGAGCTGACCGACGAGTCTCTCGCCGGTGTCGGTGAAGGCGACGACGGACGGGGTGGTGCGGGCACCCTCGCTGTTCGGGATGACTCTCGCCTCACCGCCCTCCCACACCGCGATCACGGAGTTCGTGGTGCCGAGATCGATGCCGACTGCCTTAGCCATGGAAGCTCCTTCTCCGAAGTCCTGTCTCACTCGCCGGACGACTCGTCGCCGTCTCGGTGTTCCCCGCCGCCCGAGTGGGGCGAGATGTCCACGTGCCGCGATGGACTCGACTCGTCCACCGCGACGAGCAGCGCCAGCACACCGTCTCTCGGGCGCGCGGTGAGCGTGGAGTCGTCCGGGCTGTCCTCGAGGACGAGCCGGCGGACGAACTCACAACAGGGGCGCTCATCGATGAGGACCATGTCGTCCGGGCGGATCTTGCGCGTCTCTGCACCGTGAACGGCACGGCGTCGGTGCGCCGGTTCGCCCCGAGAGCCTCTTCGCCGGCGCGGTCGACGTCGCGGGGCGGGTCGAAACGCATCAGGCTCACGGCGTGCTCCTCACCGACCGGACGGCGCCAGCTCGAGGTACACACTCCGCCCCCGACGCGGGTTCCTCCTCGGCCGCCCGGAGCGAAGATACCGACCGCTCGTTGCACTGTCAGAGCCAGTGGATGAGGGCTAGCGTTGGCCGCGATGGACGCCTCGAGCTCTTCGAACCGTGTCGCACACCCCGGCCTCGATGAGGACGCACCGGCGGGCCTGTACGACATCTTCAGAGTGGGCTCGGCGATGTTCGAACGCCCCTCCACCCGGCGGACGTTCCGCCTGGCCGAGGCCGCGGTACGGGGGATCGCCGGATGCACGGTCCAGTCCGCCTATGTCGTGTCGCACGGCCGTCTCACCCGGTACTCGGGGGCGGAGGACCACGATCTCGACCTCCTCGTTGAGGCGTGCCGGGGTGTCAACGGTGTGCTCACCCTTGGTGCGGGATGGATGTACGCGCTCTTCTTCCGCGGGACCGGTACGGTGCGCGGGGCCCTCGCGCTCCAGGCGGACCACGCGCCGACGGGGCCGGAGGTGGACCTCCTGCTGGCGCTGGCGGAGCCGACCGGGGCCGCACTCGCTGCGGCCGACGTGATCAGCCGGGAACGTCGTCAGGCGCGGGAGCTGCGGAGGCTCGGCCAGGCGCGCGAGGCCTCCAACCGGGCACTGGCGGCGACGATCGTCCAGCTGAACGCGCAGCAGTCCATTCGCGATGCGATCGTCACCGCGGCCGGGTCCGGTCGCGGCGAAGACCGGATCGTCGAAGCCGTGAGCACTGTCACCCAGCGTCCTGTCGTCCTCCAGGACTCCTTCGGCAACGACCTGGCGTTCGCGGGTGCCAGGGACCCTGCCATCGTCCCCGTCGGGAACTTCTCCGCGGCCGGGTCCGCCCCCGCCGGGTGGCGGGTGGCGCCGATCCGTTCAGGCGGGGAGATGCTCGGTGCCATCGGCATCTACGATCCGGACGACGGTCGCAGCGACGACGACCGGTTCGCGATCGAGTATGCCGGCGCGACGCTTGCGGTCGAGCTCGCGCATCGTCGCAACGTCGCAGAAGTCGAACTGCGGCTCGGCCGCGAGCTCTCGGATGACCTGGTCTCTGGCGCCGGACCCCCCGACGCGCTCGCGCGCGCCGAGGCCCTCCACTTCGACCTGGGGGGACTCCACCGGGTGGTCCTCTTCGCCTGGGAGAAGCCCACCCCGAACGGTGTCGACGTCAGCGCTGCGGTCCGGCATCAGCTCGCCATGATGCACGTGCCGGCGCTGATCTCGCGGCGCGCACAGATGACGCTCGCCGTGGTGGCGGACGGTCATGATCTGTCGCAGCTCTACCAGAAGGTCTCCACCGCGCTGAGCAGCACGCGGGGCACGATCGGCGTCGGCGGCAGCTGCACGGCGAGCGACCTGCCGCGCTCCTTCGCCGAAGCGACACGGGCACTCCGCATCAAGGCGGAATCGCGGCAGCCACTCGGTCTGTCGAACCATGATGAGCTGGGCCTCCTCCGTGTCCTCGACATGTCGGAAGACGGAGTGCGGCTCGAACGGTTCATCGACGAATGGCTCGGTGTCCTCATCGTCCACGACCTTCAGCACCACGCGGACTTGGTCCTCACGCTGACGGCCTATCTCGACGCCGGCGGCAACTACGACCGAACCTCTGCCGCTCTTGTCATCCACCGGAGCACATTGCGCTATCGCCTCCAACGGATCCGGGAGCTGAGCGGCCTGGACATCAACGACCCGGAGGCGCGCCTGAATCTGCACGTCGCCGTCCGGGCGCGCGCCGCGCTCAACGACCACTTCCGCTGAGTCCCGCACCCGACCTCCCCCTGATGCCCGTTCCAGATCCGCGTACCGTGACCGGCGTTCACCGGGGCACCTGCACCGATCGCCGGACGAATGGTGGCCATCCACGACACGGCCGAGGTGGAGTGCACGACGAAGGTCCGCATGGCCTGGCCCCAGTGGCGGGACTGCGGATTTCACCTTCTCGTCGAGGATCCGGAACGTCCGGACCAGCGCCACCCCGAGAGCGCCGGCGATTCGCGGAAGCCGCTCCTCGGTCTCAACGCGGTACGAGAGGTCGAGTGGAGGCCGCCGTACGGTTCGCCTCCGCGTTGGCCACTCCGCGCAGGAGGAGGACGTACAGCAGGTCGTCGACGAAGTCGTCGAAGCGCCGCAAGTCATCCTTGTCGGCGTCGAGGCTCGCGGCTGCACGGAAGAAGCGATCGAACGTGGCGATGCCGAATATATCCACGATCATGTGCTCCCGGTCTGCGGGTCAGCCGTGCCCGTCGGCTGCGCCGTCGTGCAGGCGCTTGAGCTTCTCCGCCAGCTCCTTGGCCTTCCCCTTCGCCTCCACTTCGACCCGCTGCGCCAGTTGCTGGAGCTTGCGCAAGGGTCGGATGGCGACCGCCTTCCGAACATTCGGCTCTTCACTGGTCTCCTCGAGCGGCACGATGAACTCCTCATCGGCGACCGTCACGACGTAGCCGGAATCGTCGTCGTTCAAGACGATGCTCACCGGCACCGCCTTCCCGGTGTCCGGATCGACGCTGACGGCGGTGATCGCGATGTCGACATGCGAGCGGTCGGCGGTCTCCACGATCTCGACCTCGGCGAGCGGACCGCTCTCGATCGCGAGGACGAGGTCGTCCTGTGCGGGTGTCAGGTCCGCGTCGTCACGTGCGTTGGCCATGATGGCTCCTTCGTCGGCAATGGGTGGTAGCGCCGCACGCTATGCCGAGCACCGAACCCGGACCATGTCCTGCCCGGCCGAAAGACGGCCCGCTTCTTCGCCTGCGGGGGCAGTCCGCGGACGAGCCGCTGTCACGATGACCCGGCAATTCGCTGGGTACCAGTCAGCGCGCGGGACGACACAGACGACCTCGAATGACCCAGCGAACGGCCGTTCTGTCAAAGGATTCCTCCGAACGAAGCGGCTGTCGAGAGGTCCCGGGCCGCGGCGCCGCCGCCAAAGAAGCCACCGACCAGCGACAGTCCGTCCTGAAGCACTGACTCGCTCCATCCGTCAGCGGCGCAGTCGCAGCCCCTGCGCTCACAACAGGAAGCCGGCCGCGGCACAGCGCAAGCGGATCGAACCGACGACCGCTCTTGCACGGCACAATCGACTGCCGCTCCTCCACGAGCGACACTCCCTGCGCCGTGGCGAGGCGGCCGTGGCCCTCGTGAGAAAGCGCGTCCGCTGCTTTGGGATGCGCCCCGTGGTCCCCGGAGTGATCCGTAGGTCATCAACGACATAGGGTCACGACGGATCCCGCCCGCCCGAGCGTTCGTGGCAGATCAGTGGCGCCGTCCGCGCTGCAGAGCGCGGGATGGCAGCTCCCCGAACCGCTCGGCGTACGCCGCGGCGAACCTGCTGACGTGCAGAAACCCCCAGCGAGAGGCAACTCCCGTGACGGTGACACTGTTCGATCGGGCGCGGGGGTGAATCGTTCCGTGAGGATGGGGAACTCGAGCACGGCAGGAACGCTACCGGGACCTCCGGCGCGGCCGTCCGGGAACGCCACCTCAGCCCTTCGCGTTCCGGGTGTTCCCCTTCGCGACCTCGCGGCGCGCTGCCTCCACCGCGAGCTGGCTGCCGGCAGCCGGATCCGTGAGGAGCCTGAGGGTCGCGGCGGCATGTGGGTCGTCCGCGCGTGACTCGAGCAGGGGCGAGATGACATCCGCTCCGAGCGCGACGAGCGCCTGGCTCAGACTGAGCTGGACGGCACGGTCTCCACGGCCGAGCTGACGGACGAGCAGCTCACCCAACGCCGAGGCTCCGCCGACCGGCACGGTGGCGACGGCGGCACGCCACGCGGCGCGCGCGACCTCGTCATCGGGGTCGCTGACGGATGCGACCACCACCTGGTGGGTTGACGTGTCGGCGATCTTCGAGAGCGTGTGCAACGCCTGACTCCGCGCCTGCGGGGTGCCGCGTTCGACCTCATCGAGGAGGCGCGGCAGCACGGCGCGTACAGGGAGGCGCGTGAGCGCCCACGTGAGCATGTCGCGGACGAAGAAGTCGGGCTCGACCGCGCACCGGACGATGAGGGCGTCGAGGTCGACCGGATCTGCTGCCGTGCCGATAGCGAGCACGGCTTGCAGCCGAACGGAGGGCGATGCGGCGTCGAGGCCGCGCTGTGGTGGGTCAGTATGTGCGTTCATGGTTGTTTGTGTCAGTATAGGACCGTGAACGAGATGCTGAGTGTCGAAGATGTAGCGGAACGTCTACAGCTCCGCCCGCGGACCATTCGTGACTACATCCGGACGGGTCGGTTGCAGGCGACGCGGATCGGCAAGCAGTACCGGATCCGGGTCGAAGACCTCGAACTGATCGGCAGGCGAGGGCCGACCGCCGCTGCACCATCGACTGGCTCGTCGGGCGGTGAAGCCACGGTCGCGGCGACAGTGGTGGTCCGCATCGAGGCCGCAGACAGGCGGCAGGAGGAACGGGTGTTCACGTTGTTGAACGTCGCGGGCGCGACCTCGGGGGTCGCGTTGCAGGTCGCACGCATACCGAAGGATGGTGCGCTCCAGGTCGTGGCGACAGGAGAGCTCGCCGGTGCGCTGGACGTCCTGACGTTCATCAGCAACGCGATGGAGGCAACTCGTGACTGAGGATCGCCGGTTCCGCAGTGCTGATGGAGCAGCCGAACTCCGGCGGATGTACGACGCCCTCGTCGACGAGCACCTGCCCCGAGTCGCCCGGCGAATGATCGCGACCACGATTGGGCCTGTTGCCGTGCTCAGTGCCGGTCCGAGTGACGGCCAGCCCGTCGTTCTGCTGCACGGTTCCGGAGCAACAGCACTCTCCTGGGCGCCCACGATCCGACGCCTGTCCGACGAGTACCGCGTCCACGCCGTCAACCTTCCCGGGGAGCCTGGCCCGAGCACAGCAACCCGTGTTCCGTTCCGGGCGACAGAACAGGCGGACTGGTCCGCCCAGGTCGTCCGCGCGGTGGCCGATCGTCCCGCTGCCGTCGTGGGAGTCTCGATCGGCGGATGGATCGCGACCGCGCTCGCAGCACGCAACCCTGAGCTGATGGCTCATCTCGTGCTCCAATCCGCGAGCGGGCTCGGACCCCGTCGGGTGCTCCCGCTCGTCCTTGCCGGCGCCCTGACGGTGCTCGGCGAACGGGGGCGTCGATCTGCGCTTTCGTACCTCACTGGTCCCCACGCCGCTCCGTCGGAGCGCACGCCGATGAACCGAGACCTCGATGCCCTCTCGCTCCGGACGTTCGAGCACTTCAGGCCCCGCACCGACCCGCTCCCTGAGCACGACAGCGCTGACCTGCAGCAGATCCGCGCACGGGTCAGCGCTGCCTACGGGGAACTCGACAGGATGCTCGATGCTCGAGCCGCTGCCGACCGGATCCGAAACCTCTTCCCGGCGGCCGACGTCGAGCTCCGAACCGGTGCCGGCCACCTGATCGGTGACCAGGCCGCGTTGACACACCAGCAGCTCGCGGCGTCCGGTTAGCGATCCTCTATCGGTCGGCTACTTCGGCGTTTCCGCACGTTCGACGTGACCTGTTCAGCGTGGTCGCATCAGAAGGGGTCGTGTGTGTCCCACTCGTCTTCGCGCGCCGCTCACGTCTCAGCTATGAATTCGGTGACGGTCACCGTTGCGTTGAAGAAGAGCCGGGCGTGACGACGCTCAGCCGGACTCGCTTCCGCGCGGCCGTGTCCAGTTCCCATCGCGTTGCGCGCCTCAGAGATGTTCTTGACGATGGAAGACAGGTTGCGAAGCACCTGCTTCACAGCTTCAGAAGCCCGCGAGTCTCCCGGGACCGCGTTCGAATGGATGCCGAGCCGGCGCGACACCTGGCCGTACAGCGCTGGGACATCATCTCGATCGCTGTACTGCTCGCCGAACCGCTGCAGGATCAGCTTGAGTTGGGACTCGATGAGTTCGCTGCAATGAGCGATCGCGGCCGCGGGATCGGTTTCGATGTCACGGCGGAGACGCCCAAGCTGCTGATCCAGTACGAAAGAGCCCCAGATTCCCGTCATGACGGGGATCTGGGGCTCTTCGCGTTGGCGGTACCGGTGGGATTTGAACCCATTGCTCCGTGTTCGTGCCTGCACGGGCGCACCCCCGATCGCCGGATTCAAGGGGAAGTCGCCGACGGGTCGGGCCAGTCGGAGCCGTTCCCGGCCAGGTGGTGGTGCACCAAATTGCACCACAGCACTGCTGGGGAACGCCCGCTCCAGAGAGCGGCGCGGAGGCGAAGCACCCGCCCCCAATGAGCGTTCGGATAGCCCCCCCCGGATTCACTTGATCGACGCAACACCTTCCTCCGAGGTGTTCCCCGTGTATCTGTCCTTGTCGTCTCCGCAAGCTGTCCGGTTCCTCGCCCTGATCCGGGAAGGACGAGGTCTCAAACCCTCCACCCGCATCGCCGGTATCAGCAAAGAGACCGGGTACCGGTTCCTGCGCGAGCGGTATCTGCAGCTGCGCCGTTCCGGTTCTGACCCCGCAGCAGCGTTGACCATCGTCGGTGTGACGAGCAGTCGCGTGGCCTCCTGGGAAGCACGCCTGAACCTCGACGGCAGGCACCATCTGCGCGTCGAACTGAGCGTCGAGGACCGGTTCTGGTCGGCGTTCCACACGGGCGCATCCATGGAAGATGCCGCGGTGGAATCCGGGTTGGGCCGCGCGACCGGCTACCGGCTTCTACGACGACGATTCGACGAGCTCCGGGAGGGAAGCTCCGTCGCATCTGCCGCCGTCACGCTTCGGATGAGCCGGAAGCGCGCTGACCTGCTCGAACGGGAACGGCAGAGCAGACTCCGCCGTGACCAGAACGCCGCCGCGGCGGCGCTGCGGAAAGCGCTGGCAGCGTCGGCGCGCGTTGCTGACCTCACCCTGACGACGACGCGGCGGGGGCGGAAGGTCCGTGACGTCGAGGATGAGTACTGGCAGCTGATG